>Ga0302279_10002395_pt1 | contig 24908 bp, 24 predicted proteins | sample III_Bog_N3_3_FD_194541 | JGI IMG/M metagenome (GOLD analysis project Ga0302279, IMG submission 194541) | Peat permafrost microbial communities from Stordalen Mire near Abisko, Sweden - III_Bog_N3_3 | ecosystem: Environmental > Terrestrial > Soil > Wetlands > Peat | place: Sweden: Abisko... | reverse complement strand
GCGTACCGCGGTGTCCGACCTCGATCCCGAGCGCCTGAACGGTCCGGACGCGGCACGCCTCCTCGAGGCGTTCGCCGAGGTGGAACGCCTGGCGTCGGCCGGCAAGCTCCTGTCGGCCCGCCGGGTCGAGTCCTCCAACGTCTGGCGGCGCACCGGGCACCGCTCGGCTGCCGCCCACGTGGCCGAGGCCACCGGCACAGGTATCGGCCCGGCACTGACCGCCCTCGAGACCGCCCGACACCTCGGGTCGTTGCCGGCCACCGACGAGGCGGTCCGCCAGGGGCGGCTCTCCGAGACCCAGGTGAAGGAGATCGCCGGTGCAGCCATCCTCCAGCCCGAGGCCGAGCAGGCCCTGGTGGACGCTGCCGGTCAGCAGCCGCTCAGCGTGCTCAAGCTCCGGTGCCGGCGGGTGCGCGCCGCCGGGCAGGACACGCGCTCGTCGTACGAGGCCGTGCGGCGCTCGCGCTACCTGCGCAATTGGGTCGAGGACTCGGGTGCCGTCCGCTTCGACGCCCGGCTCACCGCAGATGAAGGGGCGAGGCTGCTGGCCTCCGTCGAGGCCGAGACGGCCCGACTCCTCGAGGCGGCCCGGCGTGCCGGGATCGATGAGCCCCGCAGGGCCCTGGCGGCCGACGCGCTGGTGGGACTGGCCGGCCGATGCCCGGACCCGGTGGCGGCCGGGGGTCCCGTTCCCGGCCCCGGGGCACACCGTCCCCCGGGGCCGTCGTCGGTCGTCCACGTGCGCGTCGACCACGCCGCGCTCATGCGCGGTCACACCGAAGGTGACGAGCTCTGTGAGATTCCCGGCGTCGGACCGGTCCCGGTGGAGGTGGCACGACGCCTGGCCGTCGACTCGTTCCTCCACGTCCTGGTGACCGACGGTGTCGATGTCACCACGGTCGCCCGGGCCGGCCGGACCATCCCCTCGGCGCTGCGCCGGGCGCTGGAGGAGCGCGACCCCGTTTGCGTGGTCCCCGGATGCGACACGCGGGAACGGCTGGAGATCGACCACGTCATCCCCTTCGCCGATGGCGGGAAGGCGAGCCTGTCCAACCTGGTGCGGCTGTGCCACTGGCACCACTACCTCAAGACCCACCACGACCACCGGCTGGAGCGCACCGGTGCCGGGGACGCCGCGGCGGCGCCCGGTGGTTGGCGCTGGATCGCCCCCGCGGACCCTCCGGTGGTGCCCCGCCGCATCCGCCGATCGGGCTGAGTGCGGAGGCGCCGCCTCCCATGTGCCTTCAGGCCGGATCGTCGGAGAGGGCGTTGCCGCCGTCGCGCCCTCCGTCCGGACGGATCGCCACGGTGCCCCCTGTAGAGCCGGTGCCGGCATCCTGCCCGTGCTCGGCCGCCCAGGTGACCTCGGCCAGCGATGCCAGCTCGCGCAGTGGTCTGCCCGTCCGCCGGGCCGCGGCGGCCACGTCGTCGTGCTCCGCCTTCACCCGGCCGCCGCCCACCTTGAGGCGGATCAGCTGACCGTCCACGACCACCGACTCCATGGTGCGTGCCGCCGGCCATCGTTCCGCCGTCGTCGACCGCACACCCAGCGACCCGGTGGCGGACCGGAGCACGCCCCGGACCTCGGATGCCCGGGCGGGGTCGCACAGCGCGTGCACGACGTAACCGGGCCGCCCCTTCTTCATCACCACCGGCGTCAGCCATGCGTCATTGGCCCCGGCCTCGAGCAGCGCCGCCACCGCGTGGGCGAGCTGCTCACCGGTGGCATCGTCGACGGTCACCTCCAGGATCGCCACCGGTTGCCCGGCGTCGCCATCCGGGTCACCCCGGCCGGGGGCGGTCGTACGGTCCCCGGTCCGGGTGCCCACGACGACCTGGGTGCAGTTCGGGAGCTCGTCGAGCTCCCGGCTCCCGGCGCCGAACCCCTGCGCCAGCACCTCCATGGCCGGCATCGGCCCGTACCCGGCCGACAGGGCGGCCAGCAGCGCGGCCCCGGTCGGTGTCGTCAGCTCGACAGGCAGATCCCTCCCCCACGTCGGCACCCCGCGTAGGAGCCCCACCACCGCCGGGGCCGGGTTCGGGAGCATCCCGTGGGCCGCCCGCACCATTCCGGTACCCGTCGCCACGGCACTGGCGCACACGTCGTCGACCCCGAGGACCTCGAGCGCCGCCGCCGTTCCCACCACGTCGATGATCGTGTCGTGACCGCCGACCTCGTGGAAGTGGACCTGGTCGACCGGACGCCGATGGAGCCCGGCCTCGACCTCGGCGAGCGCGGCGAAGGTGGCGAGCGCCCGGGCCGCCACCCTGGCCGGCAGCCGTGCCTCCTCCACCAGTCCCACGATGTGGGAATAGGTGCGCACCACCACGTGGTCCTGCACGGTCACGATCGCCCGGCTGGCGGCGATGCCGCCGCGCAGCACGGGCTCGACGTCGAGTGCCCACCCCCCGAAGGGCAGTCGCTCGAGCAGGGACAGCACCTCGCCGAGCTCCGCACCGGCGTCCACCAGGCTCCCGAGCGCCATGTCGCCGGCGATGCCCGCGAAGCAGTGGAACCAGGCGACGGTGCGACCGGCCGGCGCGCCCACCACCGCTGACCCAGTGCTCACGGGAGCATCCGGGCGACAGCGCACGCCGCCCCGAAGCCGTTGTCGATCCCCACCACGGCGATGCCGGCCGCACACGAGGCGTGCATGGCCAGCAGTGCCGTCACACCCTCGAGTGCGGCTCCGTACCCGGTGCTGGTCGGCACAGCCACCACCGGTGCCGGCGTGATCCCGCCGACCAGGCTGGCGAGTGCACCCTCCATGCCGGCCACCACCACGACGGCATCCGTCTCGGCGAGCTCGTCGGCCGACGCCAACAGGCGATGGACGCCGGCCACGCCGCAGTCGGCCAGGAGCGTCGGCCGCAGCCCGAGGGCCACCAGGGTGGCCTCGCACTCGCGGGCCACGGGCAGGTCGGACGTCCCCGCGGTGATCACCAGGGTCCGGGCCGGCCGGACGGCCGCCGGACGCCACACCACCGTCGACAGGTCACCCCGGACCTGGTCGGACCCGGTGGCCCGACCGGTCACCGTGCGGATCCCGCCCGGATGGTCGGCCATCGCCCGTTCCGCCTGCACCGTGTCGGCCCGGGTCAGGATCACCGGCGCGCCCGACTCGGCGCTCAGCAGCTCGCCCACGATGGCCGAGCACTGGTCGGGGGTCTTCCCCTGTCCGTACACGGCTTCGGGAAGCCCCTGGCGCAGGTGCCGGTGGTGGTCGACCTTGGCGAACCCCAGGTCGGCGAAGGGGAGGCGGCGAAGTCGGAGCATGGCGTCGTCCGGGGTGCAGTCCCCTGAACGGACCTCGTCCAGGAGCCGCTGCAGCGCGAGTTCGTCCATGATGTTCACTATCCTGCCTGTCCATGGCCGATGACGCACCTCCGGAGCCGTCGGGCGCGCCAGGTGTGCGGATCGGCTTCCTCGGGCCCGAAGGGACCTTCACCGAGGAGGCGCTGCTGTCCGAGCCCGCCTATGCCGGTGCCGACGTCACCCCGTTCGCCTCGTTGGTGGACGTGCTCGAGTCCGTCCGGACCGGTGCCGTCGACCTCGGGTTCATCCCCCTGGAGAACGCCATCGAGGGGACCGTCCGGGACATCATCGACAGCCTGGTCTTCGACTTCGACCTGCGCATCCAGCGCGAGGTGGTCCTCGACATCCACCTGCACCTGATGGCCGCACCGGGGACGACGCTCGCCGACATCGAGCGGGTGGCGTCGATCCCCGTGGCCACGGCCCAGTGCCGGCGGTTCCTCACGGAGCGGCTCCCCCACGCCGTATCCGTGCCCACCAACTCGACGGCGGATGCCGCACGCCTGCTCGGCGAGGGCGATCCGACCCTCACCGAACGGCCCACCGCGGCGATCGCCCCACGGCTGGCGGCCGACCTCTACGGCCTGCAGATCCTGGCCGAACGGGTCGAGGACCACCCGGACAACCAGACCCGGTTCATCGCCGTGGCCCGGACCGGCATCCCGGCCCCGACCGGCCACGACCGCACGAGCATCGCCTGCTTCCAGAGCGCGGACCACCCGGGCAGCCTCTACGCCATCCTCGGGCACTTCGCGGCGCGGAACATCAACCTGTCCAAGCTGGAGTCCCGGCCGACCAAGCAGGCGCTGGGCGACTACTGCTTCATCATCGACTTCGAGGGCCACGTGGCCGACGCCATGGTGGCCGACTGCCTCCGGGACCTCCACGCCGAGCTGGCCGGGGTGAAGTTCCTCGGCTCCTACCCTGCCTCGGGCGCCGCGGGGCCCGCCATCCGCGCCGAGGTCGACGAGTCGCGGCGCCAGGCCGGCGCGTGGCTCCGGGCGCTCCAGGACGAGGTGGCCGCTCGCTGAGTCCGGTGGGTGGGCGTCACCCCGGGTCGGGTGTGCCGGCGGCCGGCGTCGTCAGCCTGCGCCCGACGACCAGGACACCCCCGAGGGCCAGCAGGGGAACCACCGGCGCCCACGAGGGCCAGGCCGTGAGCACCACCCCGGACAGCGCGGCGCCGCCGAGTGCCGCGGCCAGGACCCCCGCCCCGGTCAGTTCCTCGCGCAACGGGCCGCCGCCGGCCAGGGCCGACACCAGGCCCGTGAGCGTGCCGGTCAGGTAGGTCGTCGACACCGAATTCCCACTCGACCGCCGCATCACCACGCTCTGCAGGCCCATGGCCACGGCCGCCACCGCGATGAGGCCGAGCTGTGCGGGTCCCGACGACCGGCTCCGGACGAGCTCCCAGGCCACGGTGAAGGCGGCCACCAGGACCAGTTCGGCGGCCAGCACGGCGTGCAGCCGCCGGGACCACCCGACGCCACCGGGCGCGGACCCCGAGGCGCGGACCCCGGCGGCCACCCCCAGCACGTAGCCGCCGATGGCGACGACCGCGTGGGTGGCCAGCCTGCCGTCGCGGGTGCCGGCACCCAGGCCCAGCAGCACGAGGTTGCCCGTCATGACGCTGGCGAACACCCCGCCGAGGGCCAGGAAGCCCAATGCATCGAGCGCGCCCGACGTCCCCGCCAGCAGGGCGACGAGCACGCGGTGGCGCCCGAGCGAGAAGGTGCCGGTCGGGTGGCTCAGGGGGCCGTGCTCCATGGACACACCCATCTTCGCCCAGTGGACCGGCGGACCAGCGGACCACCGGACCACCGGACCGGGGCGGGGAACGGGTCGGGTCCTGGCCCGCGACTACCGTTGCCACCACCGGGAGGGATGGCAGAGCGGACAAATGCGCGGCTCTTGAAAAGCCGTGAGGGGCAACCCTCCGTGGGTTCGAATCCCACTCCCTCCGCTCGCTGGGCTTGACCGATTCATCGGACCCATGCAGTGGACCCACGTCTCGTCACGGCCCCCCGACGCCGCACGGACCGGTGAACTCCCAGGTGAGGACGCTGAAATGCAGATCCAGCTCCCTGTCGCCCGGCGGACGCCGGCGGCCACGACAACGGCGACCGGGGCTCCCGGCCATCGTGGGCGGGTCCGGCGCCGGGCGGGAAACATCTCCCGCTGCCTTGACTTCAAGCGCTTGAGGTTTGCTCTACTGTCGTCATGACGGCTTTGACGATCCGAGACGCAGCCCGGCGCAGCGGGCTCAGTGGGCCGACGCTGCGCTACTACGAGGAGGTCGGGCTGATCGGCCCGATCGCCCGTGACCCGAGCAGCGGACACCGCCGCTACCGCGAGGAGGAGGTCGACACACTGCAGGCACTCGCCTGCCTGCGCTCGATGGGCGTCGGGATCGACGAGATGCGGGCCTACCAGGCCAACCGCGAGTTTGGGCACGCCAAGGCGGATGAGCAGCGCGATCTGCTGCTGCGGCACGCCGAGCGGGTGGAGGGCGAGATCGATACGTTGCGCGTCCACCTCGACTACCTGCGGACGAAGGCGGCCCTGTGGGATGCCCGCGCCCGTGCCGATGCGGGCGCGGAAGCCGAGGCGATCCGGCAGGTGCAGAACATGATCCCACGACTGGAGGAAGTGCTCCGATGAGCGCCACGGTGCTGGTGACGGGCGGGTCCGGATATCTGGGCACGCGGTTGGTCGCGTCCCTGCTGGGCGACGGGCGTGAGGTGCGGGCCACGGTGCGCTCCCTGGATGGTGAGGCGGAGGTGCGTTCGGCCGTGCGTCGCGGCGGCGCGGACGACACCGGCCTCGAACTGGTGGAGGCGGATCTGACCTCCGACGACGGCTGGCCGGCCGCGCTCGAGGGCATCGAGGAGGTCCACCACGTGGCGTCGCCGATCCCGTCCGTCCAGCCCGACGACCCGGACGAGTTGATCGTCCCCGCCCTCCAGGGCACCGTGCGCGTGCTACGGGCAGCCCGGGATGCCGGCGCACGTCGGGTGGTGCTGACCTCCTCCTTCGCGGCGGTGGGTTACTCGCCGAAGCCGGTCCGCGACTACACCGAGGCGGACTGGACCGACCCGGACACACCCGGGTTGGCCCCCTACCCGCGCTCCAAGGCGATCGCCGAGCGGGCCGCCTGGGACTTCGTCGGCACCGAAGGAGGCGACACCGAGCTGGTGGTGGTGAACCCGACCTTCATCGCCGGCCCGTCACTGGTGCCGGACCTGCGCTCGACGCTCACCTACTTCACGTTGATCATCGAAGGCACGATGCCTGCGCTGCCACGCCAGCGCTTCGGTATCGTCGACGTGCGCGACGTGGCAGACGCACACATGGTGGCGATGGCCACCCCTGCGGCCGCCGGGAAGCGCTACCTGCTCCTGGCGGACGGCCCGACGATCACCTGGCTGGAGCTGGCGCAGATCCTCCGCGACCACCTCGGGCCCGCTGGCGGCCACGTCACCACCGTCGAGGCGCCCGGTGACGACCCGTCGCCGCTGACGATCCACAACGACCGTGCCCGGCGCGAACTGGGATGGCGACCACGCCCGGCCGACACCACGATCGTCGAGACCGCCGACAGCCTGCGCGAACTCGGCCTGCTGGGGTAGCCCTCACCGGAGGCAGCGCAGGGGGGGGCCGTAGAGAGCCGCCGGGGCGACACGCCGTGGGTTCTGATCCCCCACCCTCGGCTCCTGGTCCCGGTGGCCTTCCGGTCCGGGCCGGGCGTCAGTGGATCAGGACCTTCAGCGCGTCGTGATCAGCGGCATGGCCGAAGACCTCATAGGCCTCCAGCATCTGGTCGAACGAGAACTCGTGCGTGACGAACTTGTCGGCCGGCAGCTTGTGCTCGGCGACGAGGGACAGCAGCATCGCCAGCGTGTTGGTGTTGACGAGACCCATCGAGATGTCGATGTTCTTGATCCACAGCTCGTTCAGCGCCAGGTCCACCGACTTGCCGTGGACGCCGATGTTGGCGACGTTGCCTCCGGGCCGGACGATGACCGTCGCCATGGTGAAGGTCTCCGGCATACCGACGGCCTCGATGGCGACATCGACTCCGAGCCCGTCCGTCAGGGCCAGTACCTGGTCCTTCCAGTCGGGGTCACCGGAGTTGACCGTGTCGGTGGCGCCGAACTCCTCGGCGCGCCGCAACCGGGCGTCGTCGAGGTCGATGGCGATCACCTTCGACGGTCCGTAGAGGCGGGAGGTCATGACGGCGGAGAGTCCGACCGGCCCGGAGCCGATCACCGCGACCACGTCTCCCGGCTGCACGTGCCCGTACTGGACGCCGATCTCGAATCCGGTCGGGAGGATGTCCGACAACAGGATCCCCTCGGCATCGGTCATCCCGTCCGGAAGCCGGTAGACCGAGTTTTCGGCGAAAGGGACCCGGACGTACTCGGCCTGGGTCCCGTCGATCATGTACCCGAAGATCCACCCGATCCCGGCCATCCCCTCGGATGCCAGGCAGTGGCTGTAGAGACCCTTCCGGCAGTACGAGCAACGCCCGCAGGAACTCACGCAGGAGAGGATCACCCGGTCGCCGACCGCCAGCTGGTCGACACCGTCACCGATCTCGGTGATCACCCCGATCCCCTCGTGGCCGAGGATCCGACCGACCGCCACCTCGGGCACGTCCCCCTTCAGGATGTGGAGGTCGGTTCCGCAGATCGTGGTGGCGACCATCCGGACGATGACGTCCGTCGCCAGCTCGATCTTCGGGTCGGCCACCTCTTCCCAGGCTTTGACTCCCGGACCCTTGTAGACCAGTGCCTTCATGGCGGACCTCCTTCGCTCCGTGGACCGAGCGGCATGTTGCGACCCGTGAGCCCGGACTCCACCCGCAGTCGGGGATTCCGGCCTCCATGGTCGAGGGTAGGGGTCGGGCGGCCCGGCGCATAGTGCCGAATGGCACTTCGACGCGCCCCGGGCCCCGCGGGTCAGGCGGCCTCGTGCGGGGAGAGCGCATGGCGGATCCCCCGGATGGCCTCGTCGAGGGTGTCGATCAGCGTGGTCAACTGGTCGGACAGGTCGGCGCCGACGTCCACACGGCTCTGGACGACCGCGCTGGTGAACCCGCAGGCGAACAGGGCACGGATGAGGCCGTCGGCATCGTCCTCCAGGGTCTGCGACGCGGTCCGCGGCGGCAGTTGGACCGCCGGAGCCCGCTGGCGGCCGGAGCCGGCCATCGGTGGTGCCGAGCCGGCCTGCGGGTCGGTGTGCAGATGCAGCGGCGACTGGTCGGGATCCACGGACGACTCCTGCTGTGCGGCACGGTCACCAGGGTCCGGAGCGACGGTTCGAGGTCGACCTCGGCAGGTCGACGGCGGGGCGCATCGGTCCCGTCCTGGCCAGCCTAGACCCGATCGCGCCGCGACGGCCCGGGAGCACACGGGTCAGGAGGCCGGTGCCTCGCGGCCGGGCCACGGGTTCGAGGAGATCGCCCGGACCTGCGGCGACCGTGGCAGTGGGTCGAGACCGACGATCGAGGTGGTCCCCGCGGCGATCCCGCGGGCCAGCTCGGTCAGGCGCAGGTTGTGGTTCCGGGCGTGGTTGCGAATGCGCTGGAACGAGCGCTCCATGTCGAGGCCTGACGCCTCGCTCACCTTGCCCTTGGCCTGCTCGATGATGATCCGGCTGTTCAGTGCCTCACTCAGCTGGGTGTTGAGCACCGCGGCGTCCACCGACGCCTGGTGCTGGATGATGGCGATGGTGGCCACGTCGGCGAGGGCCTGCGCCACGAGCACGTCCTCATCGTGTAGCGACCCCGGGGCGAGGCGGAACAGGTTGAGGGCCCCGACGGTTATACCCCGCAGGTGCATCGGCAGCGCATGGACGGAGTGGAACCCGTCGGCGACGGCCCGCTGGGCGAACCGGGGCCACCGGTCGTCGACCGCGGAGAGCTCGAGGTTCACGATCGGCTCGCCGCTGACGAAGCAGTCGACGCATGGTCCCTCGTTGGCCTGGAGCTCGAACAGCTCCAGCCCCCGCATGGCGTCGCTGGACGAGGCCACCACCTGCAGCTCGCCTCCCGGTGCGGCGAGCATGACCCCGGCCGAGTCGACGTCGAGGACCTCGACGCACCGGTCACTCAGCACGGTCAGCACGTCGATGACGTCGAAGTCGTCCACGAGGTTGTCCGCCAGTTCGACAAGGGTCCGGACGAGAAGTGCTTCTCGGGTCATCGTTACGCCGATCGTGTCGGTGTGGACTCGTCGGCGACGCGAGTGGTGATGGGAGCCGGTTCCAGCCTACCCATCGGTCGCGATGACCGTCGGTGCGCCCCGTCCACCCGGGTCGCCGCCGTCCAGGCGGAGCCTCCGCTCGACCACGTCCCGGCACACGTCGTCGATCGACCGCTCCGTCTGGAAGGCGTGGGCACGCAGCCTGACCAGGGCCTCGGTCACACCGATGTTCAGCTGGACCGAGACCATGCCGGCCGCCTGGTGCACGACGAAGTGGAAGTTGGCGCCCTCCTCGAGCTCGGCGGCCACGGATCCGGGGGGAGCGTTGGCCTGCAGGGCGAGGACCGTCCGGGAGGCCACCACGGCCAACGCCTGGGCATCGGCGTACTGCGAGTCGTCGAGGGGGCCCGGCACATCGCGGAAGAGCGTGACCGCGCCGAGGCGCACCGCGCCGATCCGGAGGGGGAAGGCGAACACGGCCCGCACACCGGCGGCGACCACCAGGGGGACGAGCACCGGCCACCGCACCGACGCGTGCAGGGCCAGGTCCGGCTCGAGCACCGGGCACCCCCGTGCGTGGGCCTCGAGCGACGGCCCCTCGCCCAGGGTGAACTGCAGGTCATCGAGGTGGACGGCGACGCCGTCGGTGGTGCACAGCGAACCCCGTGCCAGCTCGTCGGAGAGCAGCATGATGCTCGCACCGCTCGCCCCGGTGAGCTCGGCCGCCACCTCGCAGAGGGCCAGCGTCCCGGATCCGTCGACCTCATGGAACGCGAGGCGCGCCATGATGGCGGACACCCGGTCGTCGGGCATGGTCATCGTCGCCGTCCCGGAACACGCGGCACACGGGGGGAGGCCGGCCTGCCACGTGCCATCGATCGCCTCCTGGGTACAGGGTGAGACGCTCAACGTGGTCCGGATTCAGCGCGTTCGGCCGCGGGTGCGACCGGCTCGTCCTCACCCTACACACCCTGTCCGCGGTGACGGGAGGGCGGCGCCCCCGGGATCTGGCGGAGCGGACGGCCACGATGAGGTGTACGGTTCAGACAGAGCCCGGTCCCCTTCGGCAACGGAGGCACGAGACCGCGGCACGTCGCTCCAGACACCCGGTGACGCCTTCCAGCACCGAGGCAGTCATGTCCAACCACCTGGCCAAGCGGATCGACCTGCTGCTCGGACTCGTCCTCCCTCCCGCCGAGGACAGCTCGAGCGATCGATCCGGGCACCCGTCGTCGCCGATGTTCCGCGCACCGTCGGACGAGCCGCCCCGACCGCCCCCCGTGGCCTCCACCGGGAGCCCCTTCCGGTCGCCCGTGTCACCGCGGGCGCGGCGCCGGACGGACCCGTACGGCGAGCCGTACGACCCGTGGACCGCCTGACCGCTCCTGCGCCCCCCGCACCATCCACTCAGATCGAGCTCCTGATCCTCCGCATCCGGAGGAAGATTGGCGGTCCCCATGGGACTCCGCACCGACGAACCCACGACCGGCGCACCGGACGGGGGGGCACCGATCCCCGACGGCGCCGTCACCCCCGACGCGGGGCCGGACGGCAACCGGGCCACAGTTCGACCGGCGGCGGACCGTGCCGACCGGCCCGGACTGACCGGTTGGGAGGCACCCCGACGGGTCCGGGCCTCCGAATGGCTCTACCGCTCGCACCAGGCCAGCGTCCTGTGGCTGCTGGTGCGGCTCTGGCTCGGCTACCAGTGGATCAACGCCGGCTACCAGAAGATCTGGGGAAGTGAACACTCCGCCTTCTGGTACGGCAACGGCGCCGGGGTGAAGGGCTTCGCCACGGCCGGGGTGGCCGGTTCGGCGTCCGGCAAGGGCGGTGCCAGCTACGGGTGGTGGGCCGGGTTCCTCCACAACTTCGTCATCCCCAACGCCTCGTGGATCGCCAAGTTCATCTCGCTCGCCGAGATCCTGATCGGGCTGGCGATCCTGCTCGGCTTCTTCACGGGTGCGGCGGCCGCCACCGGCCTGTCCCTCAATGTCGTCTACATGTTCTCCGGCTCGGCCGGGGTCAACCCGATGTACGCCATCCTGTCGGTCCTGCTCGTCCTGGCCTGGCGCAACGCCGGCTGGTTGGGGCTCGACCGGGTCGTACTCCCGGCGTGGCGACGATTCCGGCTCGGCTGGGTGGACCCGTCCCTGCCTCCGGTCGTGCCTCCGACTGCCGTGCCGTCGGTCGTGCCTCCGTCGGCCGTGCCTCCAGCCGTGCCGTCGGTCGTGCCGTCCGCGCCCGGATCGCCGCAGTGAGCGCAGCCAGCCGCCATCCCCGGGCCCTCATGGTGCTGACGTCCCACGCCACCCTGGGCACCACCGGCCGGGCCACCGGCCTCTGGCTCGAGGAGTTCGCCGCCCCGTACTATGTGCTGACCGACGCCGGCATCGGCGTGTCACTGTGCTCGCCGCTCGGCGGGCAGCCGCCGATCGATCCGGTCAGCGACGAGCCCGGTGGCCAGACCGACGACACCCGGCGGTTCCACAAGGACGTGGCCGCCCAGGACCGGCTGGCCACCACTCTCCCGCTCGCCGAGGTGTCGGCCGCCGACTTCGACGCCGTGTTCTTCCCCGGCGGGCACGGGCCCCTGTGGGACCTCCCGGACAACCCGAGTTCCATCGGGCTCATCGAGGCGTTCGTGGCGGCCGGCAAACCGGTCGCCGCGGTGTGCCACGCCCCGGTGGCGTTCGCCCACGTGACCGACCCCGACGGATCGCGCTTCCTCGCCGGACGGGATGTCACCGCGTTCTCCGACAGTGAGGAGGCGGCCGTGGGCCTGACCGAGGTCGTCCCCGAACTGCTGGAGGACATGCTGGTGGCGGCGGGGGCCAACTATTCGAAGGGACCCACGGACTTCGGCCCTTACGTGGTGGTCGACGGCACCCTGATCACCGGGCAGAACCCCGCGTCGTCGGCGCCGGCGGCCCGGGCGCTGCTGGCCCAGCTGCTGCCGGTCGACCGCGGGGTCACGACCTCGTGAGCCCCGGTGGTCCGGGGATCGGACGAGTGATGCAGGTCATCCGGGTGGCACCGCACCCGGACTCCGCCGGCGCGTTCGGTGGAATCGACGGAGCAGGTGTACTGGAGGCAGTCGGTAGCGGCCCCCGGTGCGGCGCGGTCCGCCCCACGGGTCCCGCCGGCGCCGGACCCGTGCCACTCGTCACACGGACGATCACCGAACCCGAGGAGCACCCATGAAGATCGGAATCATCGGAGCAGGCAACATCGGCGGCAACCTCACCCGACGGCTGACCGCCCTCGGGCACCAGGTGTCGGTGGCCAACTCGCGGAGCCCCGACACGCTGGCCGATCTGGTCGCCGAGACGGGCGCCACGGCCGTCCTGGCCACCGACGCGGCCGAGGGTGCCGACGTCGTCGTGGTGACCATTCCGATGAAGTCGGTCCCCGTCCTCCCCCCGGACCTCTTCCGAGGCGCCGCCGACGACGTGGTGGTGATCGACACCTGCAACTACTACCCGCAGCAGCGCGACGGCAGGATCACCGCCATCGAGGACGGAATGCCCGAGAGCCGGTGGGTCGAGCAGCAGCTGGGTGTCACGGTGGTGAAGGCCTTCAACGGGATCTACTCGGAGCACCTGCTCACCCGGGGCGTCCCCGCCGGGACCCCGGGTCGGATCGCCCTACCGGTGGCGGGTGACGATCCCGATGCCAAGGATGTCGTCACGGGGCTCGTCGACTCGCTCGGCTTCGACCCGGTCGACGGCGGTGGCCTCGACGACTCGTGGCGCCAGCAGCCCGGCACGCCCGTGTACGGCGCCGATCTGGATGCCGACCGCGCGCGCCAGGCGCTGGCCGAGGCCATCCCCGGACGTGGGCCGGACTGGCGGGCGTAGACGCACCTCCTGCGGTGGCCGCGTCCTGGACGTCGCGGCCGACACGAGCCTTCCCCCCCGGCTCGTTGTCGGCGCGGCATCCAGGAGGCGGCCCCGGTCACCCGGCTCCGATCCCCACGACCCAGCCGGGGTGATCAGCCCCCCGGGACCACGACGACACGGCCCCGCAGGCCGCCCCGGTCGAGCGCGGCGTAGGCGTCGGCCACGTCGGCCAGGGCGAACCGCTCGGTGTCGATCACCAGGTTGCCGGAGTCGGCCAGGGCCAGGACGTCTTCGACGTCCTGGCGTGACGATCCCTGGAAGGTGAAGATCTCGGCGTCCCGGGGCAGGCCTCCGTACCAGGGCCGCGGGAACCCGCCCATCCCCGCCCCGACCAGCCCGTAGGACCCGCCCGGGCGGACCGACGCCAGGCCGGCGGCGATCGTCTCGTCGATGCCCACGAAGTCGAGCACCGCGACGGCCCCCCCGCCGGACAGCTCGAGGAGCCGGCCCACCGTGTCCCGGTCGACACCCGTCACCACGTCGTCGGCCCCGCGGGCAGCGGCCACCTCCAACCGGGCGGGGTCCGTATCGACGGCCACGACCCGGACGGGAGACAGCGCCTTCAGGAACTGCACGGCGAATGCACCCAGGCCGCCGGCACCGATCACCACGGCGGTCCCACCCGGGGTCAGCCTCGGCAGGACGCGTCGGACGGCGTGGTACGAGGTGGCACCGGCATCGGTCAGCGGCCCGGCCAGGACCGGGTCGACCGATCGGAGGGGCAGGACATCGCCGGCCGATTCGGCCAGTACGAACTCGGCCAGGCCCCCGTCCCGTCCGTAGCCCCGGCCGACCAGGCCGCCCGAACAGGCGCTGTCCTGGCCCCGGGTGCAGTACCAGCACGACCCGCACGACGCCGGCGACCGCAGTGCCACCGGGGTCCCCTCGTCGAGCCCCGAGACGCCCACCCCGACCTCGGCCACCCATCCGCCGACCTCGTGCCCCAGGGTGAACGGCATCGACCACCCCAGCATCTCGCCGATCTCGGCGGGCAGCTCCCCCATCGTGAAGTCGGAGTGGCACAGACCGTTGCCGGCCACCCGCACCAGGACCTGCCCGGGTCCGGGACGGGGCACCGGCACCTCCACCAGCTGCGGCGGCGCGCCCCATGCCACCAACCGGTAGGCCTGCATCGTCTCGCTCATCCGTCCTCCTCGCGACAGGCGGACCGGCGCCGGCGCCGGGCCTCCGGGGAACCCTAGAACGTGGGTGACGACAGGGGGTGCGGAGCCACGTGACCCGGACCGGCGCCACCAGATGCCCCACCGACCTGTCCGTTACAGCGGCGTAAAGACGTGCCGGAGCCGCGTAAAGACCCTGCAAACGACCCTGTTCGCGCTTGATCGGCGGTGCCAAGGTGTCCAGGTGACATCTCCAGACCCGGTCGGCTCCACTGCCGGCGACCTGACAGGAGGCCCCCGTGGCTGACGTGCTCTTCCTTTTCATCATCGTCGCCTTCTTCGCCCTGATGGTGGCGTTCGTCCGCGTGTGCGAGCGGGTGGTCGGCAGCGAGGATGCCGTCGCCGACAGCACCGAGGCGCCCGAGTCCGAAACCACCATCCCCGAGGAGGTATTGGCATGAAGAGCTACGACAACCTGGTCGGACTGATCATCTCCATCGTGGTCACCGGTTACCTGATCTACGCCCTCGTCGCCCCCGAGAAGCTCTGATGTCCCAGAACGTCATCGCCGTCATCGTCCTGGTCGTCCTGCTGGCCATCTCCACCCCACTGCTGGGGTCGTACATGGCCAAGGTGTTCCAGAACAAGAAGGCCCCGGGGGACCGGGTCTTCGGGCCCGTCGAGCGGCTCGTCTACAAGGTCACGGGGGTCAATCCCGAGAGTGAGCAGCGGTGGACCACCTACGCCATCTCGGTCCTGGCCTTCTCCTTCATCTCCGTACTCTTCCTCTACGGGTTGCAGCGGTTCCAGGCTCACCTGCCACTCAACCCGGACCATCTGGCCGCCGTGCCGCCGGCACTGTCCTTCAACACCGCGGTCAGCTTCCTCACCAACACCAACTGGCAGAACTACGCCGGTGAGGACACCATGACCCAGTTGACCCAGATGACAGGGTTGGCGGTGCAGAACTTCGTATCGGCGGCGGTCGGCATCGCCGTGGCCGTGGCACTCATCCGCGGGCTGATCCGGAAGCAGTCGAGCACCCTGGGGAACTTCTGGGCCGACCTCACCCGGATCGTCATCCGCATCCTCATTCCCATCGCCGTCGTCGCCGCCGTCATCCTGATCGCCCAGGGGGCGGAGCAGAACCTGCACGCCACCCACATGCTCACCACCGTCACCGGTCAGTCCCAGGGAATCGCCGGTGGCCCGGTGGCCTCCCAGGAGGCCATCAAGCAGCTGGGGACCAACGGCGGCGGGTACTTCAATGCCAATGCCGGCCATCCCTTCGAGAGCCCGACCGGGCTGACCAACATGCTGTTGAACTGGTTGCTGCTCGCCATCCCGTTCGCGCTGGGATGGACCTTCGGCAAGATGGCCAAGGACCGCAAGCAGGGCTTCGCCGTCCTCGGTGCCATGGCCGGCCTGTTCGCCATCGGTGCCCTGCTGGTCATGCCGCTCGAGGCCCACGGCAACGTGCACATCTCCCAGGCCCATGTCTCCCAGGCCATCACCTCCACCTCGCCGGGCGGCAACATGGAGGGCAAGGAGGTCCGCAACGGCCCGATCATCTCCGCCCTCTTCAACTCCTCGTCGACCGGCACCTCGACCGGGTCGATCAACTCCGCAAACGACAGCTACACCCCGCTCGGCGGAGGGGTGCTCCTGTTCAACATGGCGCTCGGCGAGGTCAGCCCCGGTGGTACCGGCTCCGGCCTCTACGGCATCCTGATCATGGCCATCCTGTCGGTGTTCATCGCCGGGCTCATGGTCGGACGAACGCCGGAGTACCTGGGCAAGAAGATCCAGGCGAAGGAGATGAAGCTGGTGGTCCTCTACCTGCTGATGGTGCCGTTCTTCATCCTGCTCTTCACTGCCATCTCCGTGGTGATGCCTTCGTCACTGACCTCGATCTACAACCCTGGGCCCCACGGTCTCACCGAGGTCACCTACGCCTACACCTCGGCGTCCAACAACAACGGTTCGGCGTTCGCCGGCTTCAACGGCAACACCAACTGGTACAACACGACGCTCGGCATCTGCATGCTGTTCGGTCGGTTCGCCCTGATGGTGCCGATCCTGGCCATCGCCGGCTCCCTCGGTCGCAAGCAGCGGGTCCCGGCCTCGGCGGGCACCCTGCCCACCGGCACCCCGCTCTTCGCGCTGATGATCGCCGGCATCTCCGTCCTCATCGTCGGCCTCACCTACTTCCCGGTGCTGGCTCTCGGTCCCATCGTCGAGCATCTCGTCGGAAAGTTCTGAGAAGGAGTCTGATGACATCCACCCTCGAAGTCCCGGACGCTCCCCAGCAGGAGACCTCGTCCGGGTCGCCCAAGCGGCGCTCCGCCACCTTCAACGGCGCCATGGTGCGCCGGGCCCTGCTCGACTCGCTCGTCAAGCTCAGCCCGCGGCACATGAAGTCCAACCCGGTCATGTTCGTGGTCGAGATCGGCAGCGTGCTCACCTCCTTCTACCTGATCCGCGACTGGGGGAGCTCGTCGAGCTCCGAGAACGTCTTCGCCCTCAGCATCACCGTCTGGCTCTGGTTCACCGTGCTCTTCGCCAACTTTGCCGAGGCGATCGCCGAGGGCCGCGGCAAGGCCCAGGCCGACACCCTGCGCAAGACCCGGGCCGAGACGGTCGCCTACGTGCAACGAGGCGACGACGTGGTCGAGGTGGCCTCGAGCCAGCTCCAGCTCGGTGACCTGTGCGTCGTCACCCCGGGCCAGCTGATCCCCGGGGACGGCGACATCGTCGAGGGGATCGCCACCGTCGACGAGTCGGCCATCACCGGCGAGTCCGCCCCGGTCATCCGCGAGTCGGGTGGCGACCGTTCGTCGGTCACCGGTGGCACCCGGGTCCTGTCCGACCGGATCGTGGTGAAGATCACCTCGAAGCCGGGCGAGACGTTCCTCGACCGCATGATCGCCCTGGTCGAGGGGGCGAGCCGCCAGAAGACGCCCAACGAGATCGCACTGGACATCCTGCTGGCCGGCCTCACCATCATCTTCATGTTCACGGTGGTGTCGCTGCAGCCGTTCTCCATCTACTCGGGCGCACAGCAGTCGATCATCGTGCTGGTGGCCCTGCTGGTCTGCCTGATCCCCACGACCATCGGTGCCCTGCTGTCGGCCATCGGCATCGCCGGGATGGACCGCTTGGTGCAGCGCAACGTACTGGCCATGTCGGGCCGCGCCGTCGAGGCCGCCGGTGACGTGTCCACACTGTTGCTGGACAAGACCGGGACCATCACCTTCGGCAACCGTCGGGCCGACGTGTTCGTGCCCATGCCCGACGTGGAGCAGCACGAACTGGCCGGTGCGGCCATGCTGTCCAGCCTGGCCGACGAGACCCCCGAGGGCCGCTCCATCGTCGAGCTGGCCGAGTCCCACTACGGCCAGGAGGTCACCGACGTCCCCGACGCAGAGCTGGTGCCCTTCACCGCCCAGACCCGCATGAGCGGGCTCGACGTGGACGGTCGGTCGATCCGCAAGGGCGCGGCCGACTCGGTCCGCCGGTGGGTCGAGGAGCAGGGCGGGACGATCCCGGTGGACCTGGCCCCGGTGGTGGAGGCCATCTCCAACGGGGGCGGTACGCCACTGGTCGTGGCCGACGGTCCCCGGGTGCTCGGCGTGATCCACCTGAAGGACGTGGTCAAGCCGGGCATCGCCGAGAAGTTCATCGAGATGCGCAAGATGGGCATCCGCACCGTGATGATCACCGGCGACAACCCCCTGACGGCGGCGGCCATCGCCGCCGAGGCCGGGGTGGACGACTTCCTGGCCGAGGCCACCCCCGAGGACAAGATGGCCCTCATCAAGAAGGAGCAGTCCGGGGGCCACCTGGTGGCCATGACCGGCGATGGCACCAACGACGCCCCCGCCCTGGCCCAGGCCGACGTCGGCGTGGCCATGAACAGCGGGACCCAGGCCGCCAAGGAGGCCGGGAACATGGTCGACCTCGACTCCAACCCGACCAAGCTCATCGACATCGTGGAGATCGGCAAGCAGCTTCTGATCACCCGGGGCTCGCTGACCACGTTCTCCATCACCAACGACGTGGCCAAGTTCTTCGCCATCATCCCGGCCATGTTCATCACCGTGTTCCCCGCGCTGAACCGCATCAACATCATGCACCTGAGCTCGCCCCACAGCGCCATCCTGTCGGCGGTCATCTTCAACGCGCTGATCATCGTGGCGCTGATCCCCCTCGCCCTGCGCGGCGTGAAGTTCCGTGCAGCCAGTGCTGCAGACGTACTGCGCCGGAACCTGCTCATCTACGGGCTCGGTGGCTTCATCATCCCCTTCATCGGTATCAAGCTGATCGACATGATCATCACTGCGATGGGAGTCAAGTAATGCGTCGTCAACTGCTCACCGCCGTCGGCATGGTCATCGTGATGACCATCGTCTGCGGATTCGCCTACGGGCTGGCGCTCACCGGCATCGGCCAAGTGGCCTTCAAGAACCAGGCCAACGGTTCTTTCGTCCAGAAGAACGGCAAGGTCGTCGGCTCGTCGCTGATCGGCCAGGCCTTCACCGACAGCAAGGGGAACCCCATCCCCAAGTACTTCCAGAGCCGGCCGTCGGAAGCCGTGACCTCCTCATCGACCGACAACATCACCGTGTCCGAGGCGTCGAACCTCGGCCCCTCGAACCCGCTGCTCATCGGCTTCGTCCCCGGGGTGAACACGGTGGGCCTGAACGGCAACAAGTCAGCCACCAACCCCTTCGCCACACCGACGGACCCGTTCTGCGTGCCGGTCGACACCACGTCCGCCGCCGCCCCGGTGACCAGCCCGACCCCCGTGCAGAAGTACGCCAAGAACCCCGACGGCACCTACGTGTGCGACCCGAACACGGTGCCCGAGCGGGCCATCGCCTACCGGACCGAGTTCGGGCTCTCCCCGAACGCCGAGGTCCCGGTGGACGCGGTGACGGCGTCGGGCTCGGGCCTCGACCCGGACATCTCCATCGCCAACGCCGACATCCAGGCCCCCACCGTGGCCAAGGCCCGCAACCTCCCTCTGACCCAGGTCCAGCAGTTGATCGCGGCCAACACCACCGGGCGTAGTCTGGGCGTGTTGGGAGACCCGGGAGTGAACGTGCTGAACCTGAACCTCGCCCTAGACCGACTGGGGGCCTGATGACCATGCGGCACCGGTTGGCCCGGTAGGGGGACGCGTGGCACGGGGGAAGCTCCGGCTCTACCTGGGGGCGGCGCCCGGAGTCGGAAAGACGTACGCCATGCTCAACGAGGGATGGCGGCGCAGGCAGCGTGGCACCGACGTCGTCATCGGTTGGGTCGAGGAGCACGGACGCCCGCAGACCGATGCCCAGATCCGGGATCTGCCGATCTTCCCCCGGCGCACCGTCGAGTACCGCGGCCAGACGTTCGAGGAGATGGACGTCGCCGGGCTGCTGGCGGTGAAGCCCGAGCTGGTCCTGGTCGACGAGCTCGCACACACCAACGTCCCGGGTGCCGGACACGCCAAGCGCTGGCAGGACGTGCACGATCTCCTGGACGCCGGCATCAACGTCATCTCCACCATCAACCTGCAGCACCTCGAGTCGCTCAACGACGTCGTCGAACGCATCACCGGGGTCGCCCAGCAGGAGACGGTTCCGGACCCGGTTGTCCGGGCCGCCGACCAGATCGAGCTCGTCGACATGGCCCCCGAAGCCCTCCGCCGTCGGCTCGCCCACGGCAACGTCTACGGCCCCGATCGGATCGACACCGCCCTCGCCAACTACTTCCGGGTGGGAAACCTCACCGCGCTGCGCGAGCTCGCCCTGCTGTGGGTGGCCGACCGGGTCGACGAGGAGCTCCACGACTACCGGGAGCGCCACGACATCGCCGGCGCCTGGGAGACCAAGGAGCGGGTGGTCGTGTCGCTCACCGGCGCTCCGGGCAGTGCCGTGCTCGTGCGCCGGGCCGCCCGCATGGCCATGCGCACCAAGGCCGAACTCGTCGGTGTCCACGTCCGGACCGACGACGGGCTGTCCGGCTCGGGTCCCGAGGGGCTCCGCCGCAACCGGGAGCTGCTCGACGACCTGGGTGGACGCTACGTCGAGGTGGTCGGTGCCGACGTGGCACCGGCACTGGTGCAGGTGGCCCGGGCCGAGAACGCCACACAGCTCGTGCTCGGCGCCACCCATCGGAGCCGGATCGCCGAGTTCGCCCGCGGGTCGGTCATCAACTCCGTGATCCGTGCAGCGGGTGGCGCACTCGACGTCCATGTCATCGCCACCGATTCGTCCCCGGACGAGGAGACGGCCGACGGCGAGCCTCCGACCGGAACAGACGGCGCGCCCGCCCGTGGCGCCCGGCACCGGCGCCGGTTGCTCTCCCCCCTGTCGGCCCGGAGGCGGCTGGCCGCCGTGCTCATCGGCGTGATCGGATTCCCCCTCCTCACCCTGGTCCTGACCTCGGTGCGGTCCCACACCGACCTGTCCACCGCCCTCAGCTCGTACCTGGTGCTGGTGGTGGTCGTGGCCGCCACCGGCGGGGTCTGGCCCGGGATCCTGGCCGCCGCCGCCGGGTTCCTGCTGTCGAACTACTACTTCGCGCCGCCCATCCACACCTTCACCATCGCCGACGCCCGGGACGTCCTGGCCCTGATCATGTTCCTGGTGACGGCGGGTGTGGTCAGCGTCCTCGTCGACCTGGCCGCCCGCCGCACCGCCTCCGCGGTACAGGCGCGCTCCGACGCCCGCATGCTGGCCCGGGTGGCGGGCCGGCTCGTCTCGCCGGAGGGCAACCCCCTGCCGGCGCTGCTCGACGAGCTGATCGTGGCCTTCCGCCAGGAGTCGGCGGCCATCGTGCGTTCGCCGGGCGATGCCGTCGGGGCGAACCCGGGCGGAGCACCGGCGTGGACCACGGTGGCCTCGGCCGGCAGCGGTGCTCCCGGGACCCCGGACGACGGATCCCTGGCCATCCCGTTGACCGGCCGTGAGGTGCTCGTCCTGCGGGGCCCCGGCCTGACCGCGGAGGACCGGGACATCCTGACGGCCTTCGCCGCACAGCTCGCCACCGCCCTGGAGAGCGACCGGCTCCACGCCGAGGCCGCCGAGGCCGATTCGCTGGCCCGGGCCAACCAGCTGCGCTCGGCCCTGCTGGCCGCCGTCAGCCACGATCTGCGTACGCCGCTCGCCTCGATCAAGGCCGCATCGTCGAGCCTGCTGTCCGAACAGCTCGACTTCGGGCCGGACGAGACGGGCATCCTCCTCCACACCATCGACGACGAGGCCGACCGCCTGAGCGTCCTGGTCGAGAACCTGCTCGACATGAGCCGCCTGGAGACCGGGGCGATGGAGATCCTGCACCGCCTCGCCGATGTGGAGGAGCTGGTCGACAGCGCCCTGTCGAGCCTCGGCCCGCGAGGGGAGGGGGTCACCGTCGACGTCGACGAGGATGTCCCCCAGGTCCACACGGACCCGGTCCTGGTCGAGCGGGTCCTGGCCAATCTGGTCGACAACGCGCTGCTGCACGGCGCCGGCCGGGCGGTCCAGATCAGCGTCGGCACGGTGGCCGGGCGGGTCGACGTCCGGGTGGTCGACCACGGGCCGGGGATCCGGGTGGCCGACCGCGAGCGTGTCTTCCAGCCGTTCCAGCGGCTGGGCGACACGGACAACCGCTCGGGTGTGGGACTGGGCCTGGCCGTGTCCCGGGGCTTCGCCGAGGCGGTGGGCGGCGAGCTGGACCTCGAGGACACCCCGGGCGGTGGGTGCACCATGGTGCTGCGGCTTCCGGCCACGGTCGACACCACGTCGTCGATCATCGACGCCGACCTGGGCACCGACGTGGTGGCGGACGACGACGTGATCCCGGAAGAGGAGGCGTCGAGCGGCCCGGCCGTCGACGGTGCCGGGGTCGTCCCGTGAGCCAGCCCCTCCCCACCCCGCAGGGCCGCGGCGACACCGGCCCCGGTGCGGAGCGGGGCACCCGGGTGCTCGTCGTCGACGACGACCCGTCCCTGTCGCGGGCCCTGACCATCAGCCTCGGTGCACGCGGCTACGAGGTGGCGGCCGCCCACAACGGCGAGGAGGGCCTCGACCGGGTGGCCCACTGGCACCCCGACGTGGTGCTGCTCGACCTCGGGCTACCGGGCATCGACGGGGTCGAGGTCATCCGGGGCATCCGGGGCTGGAGCGAGGTCCCCATCGTGGTGCTGTCGGCCCGCCACCAGTCGACGAGCAAGGTCGAGGCGCTCGACGTCGGGGCGGACGACTACGTGACCAAGCCGTTCGGGATGGACGAGCTGCTGGCCCGCCTGCGGGCCGCCCTGCGCAGGGCACCGGGCGCCGAACAGGACCCGCACGTCGAGGCCGAGGGGTTCACCATCGACCTCGACACCAAACGCGTGGTCCGCGACGGCAGCGAGGTCCACCTCACCCCCAAGGAGTGGGACATCGTGGAGGTGCTGGTGCGGAACCCGGGACGGCTGGTGTCCCAGCGGCAGCTGCTCCACGACGTGTGGGGCCCCGAGTACGGCACCGAGACGGAGTACCTGCGGGTCCTGATGGCCCGGGTCCGGCGCAAGCTCGAAGCCGACCACTCACGGCCCCGGCACTTCATCACCGAACCCGGGATGGGCTACCGCTTCGAGCCCTGACCTGCGCCGCTCTTCGGGTCCGACCCGGCGCTCCGGTGGAGCCCCGGGGCCCAGGAGATCAGAGCGGCTCAGTAGAAGATGGCGCCGACCGTGACGAGCACCACCGTCGAGATGGCGATCCACACGGCGAAGAACCGGATGATCCGCACCCGGTACCAGGTCTTGCCCTCGTAGCGTCCCTTGCCGGCCCGGATCCACAGGCCCATGCCGAGGAAGGCCAGGAGGATGAGGTGGGCCAGTGTCGAACCCATGAAGAACTCGTAGGTCGAGGCGTAGGCGCCGTCGATCGTGGTGAACGGGAGCACCTGGAACTGGTAGATCTGGAAGGCCACGGCCGCCAGCATGAACGCCAGCGCGATCCCGGCGGCACCGGCCACCGAGCGCTTCCCCTTGCCGTTCTTGGCGTTCACCTCGGCCACCCAGACGAACCCGGCGGCAACCACGGCCAGCACGCCGATGATGATGGCGTACTTCGGGTCCGCCCGGGTGATCGGTGCCGTGATCGGGTTACCGAGGCCGTCGGTGCACGGGTTCGCTTTGGTGCACAGGGCGCCGTTCCACATGCCGTTGACGTTGAGCGTGCGGAGGTAGAACCAGGTGAAGACCTCGAGGACCAGGAACAGCAGGTCGCCCCCGATCAGCAGCCAGATGAGCAGCCGTTCCTTCTGGTCCCGCTTGTAGGCGGTCTCGTGCTGTCCGCCCGGATTCTCGGCCCCCTCGACGGCCGGCCCGTGGCCGTGGCCGTCGTGGCCGTCGTCGTGGGCGTGCTCGTCGTGGTCCGTGGTGGTGATCGACATCAGCGGACCTCCCCGGACTCGCCCGGGTCACCGGGTCCCGTGGAACCGGCGGGCACGAGCTCCGGCTCCTCCGAGGGAGCGAAGTCCGGGACCTCCTGACCGTCGGGAACGCCCTCGCCGTAGGTATACGGGTCCGAGGTGACGACCGGGTCCACCAGGAAGTTCTCGAGCGGCACCGGCGTCGGCACCTTCCACTCGAGGGTCTTGGCGTGCCATGGGTTGGCGGGGGCCTTGGCTCCGTTCCGCCAGGCGTGCAGCATCATGTACAGGAAGAGGATCCAGCCGGACATCAGGATGTAGGCCCCCACGGTGGACATCACGTTGGCGTCCAGGAACTTCGGGTCGTAGTAGGCGACCCGGCGGGCCATCCCCTGGAACCCCTCCCAGAACTGGCCGAAGTAGGTGATCTGGATGCCGGCGGCGATCACCCAGAACGCCACCTTGCCGATCCGCTCGTTGAGCATCCGGCCGGTCATCTTCGGGAACCAGTAGCAGACCGCGGCCGTGGCGCCGATCATGGCGCCGCCGAGCAACGTGTAGTGGAAGTGCGCGGTCACGAACATGTCCCCGTGGAAGTACTGGTCGGCGGGCACGTCGGACAGGTAGATACCGGTGACGCCGCCGATGATGAAGTTCCACAGGAAGAGGTAGACGAAGTACATGGGCAGTCGCGTCCAGATGCTCCCCTTCCACAACGTCCCGATCACGCAGAGGAAGATGATCCCGGTCGGTATCGAGATGAGCTCGGTGGTGAGCATGAACGGCGCCGCCAGGTTGGGCGCCCACCCGGTGGTGAACATGTGGTGGGCCCACACCATGATGGCCAGGACGCCGATGGCGACGAACGCGGCGATGGCGGCCTTGTAGGCGAACATCGGTTTGCGGGCGAACGTGCTGGTGATCTCGAGCACGGCGGCCACACCGGGCAGGAGGATCACGTAGACCTCGGGGT
>Ga0302279_10002390_pt1 | contig 24934 bp, 29 predicted proteins | sample III_Bog_N3_3_FD_194541 | JGI IMG/M metagenome (GOLD analysis project Ga0302279, IMG submission 194541) | Peat permafrost microbial communities from Stordalen Mire near Abisko, Sweden - III_Bog_N3_3 | ecosystem: Environmental > Terrestrial > Soil > Wetlands > Peat | place: Sweden: Abisko... | reverse complement strand
CAATCCCGATTTGATCATCGTGACGCGCGACGGCGACCGCTTCGCATCGTCCGGCTGGCGCATCGCGTCCGGTCGGGCCGTGGTCACCCGTTCGGCCGTCGAAGAGGCCCAGAGCGCCGCGCGAGATGCGACCAATGCGGTCGCACCGGTGCGCGAGCGACGAAAGGGCGCCGACGCCGCGGCGATCGACGCGCGCCAATTGCTGAACCGTGCGACGTCACGCGAAGCCCAGACCCTGGCCGAGGCCGAGCGACTCGAAGGCGAAGAACGACGTCTCGCAGCGCTGATCGATCAACTCACGAGCGCCGAGGAGACGCTGAGCGATGACCTCGCAGAACTCACCGAGCAGATCGTCACGAACGACGGCGAGTTGTTCAACTTGCGCAAGCAACTCCCGCTCCTCGAAGAGGCCGTCGCGCTTGCCGCGGAACGTGAAGTCCGCGTCAGCGAGGCGCGTCAGGGACTCGAGGCGTTGCGAACCCGAGTGAATGAGGAGGCGACCGCGCTCTCGCGGCGCGAGGCCGAGTTCTCGGAGCGACGACGTCTGTTCGAGCAGCGCCGCAGCGAGATCGAACAGCGCCTCGAGGGTCGTTCCAGCGAGCGCGCCGAAGCGGCCGGACGACGCGAATCGTTGGAGTTCGACCTTCAGGTGCTGGACCGTCTATCGCGGCTCGTCGAGCGCAGCGGCGACGAGATCCGTGTCGCTCAAGAGGCGATGGACTCGACCTATCGAGAGCAACTGGAAGCGACGCGCGCCGGTGCCGAACGACTCGAAGAGGTCCGGCGCGAACGAAAAGAGGCCGAAGCCAAACTCGCGGAGCTGAGCGACGCCGTCCGTCGCGGCGAGATCGAACAGGCCGAACTCGTCGTGAAGATCGCGAACCTGAACGAGCTGATCCGCCACGACCTCGGGATCGAACCGGGCGACCTCGGTGAGGTCGTTCACCCCGAACTGCCTGAGGGCGTCACGCTCGAAGTGCGCGTCGCCGAACTCGAAGCGCGCATCACCTCACTGGGTCCGATCAATCCGCTGGCCCTCGACGAACTCTCCTCGCTCGAGGAGCGCTACAAGGACCTCGACGCACAGGTGAGCGACGTGCGTCACGCCCGCCGCGAGATCCAAGAGGTCATCCGGGCGCTGGACCAGGAGATCATGGAGACGTTCTCGAGCGCGGTCGCTGACGTCAACGAACACTTCTCGGCGCTCATCGCGATGCTCTTCCCCGGCGGACAGGGCCGACTCATCCTGACCGAACCGGACGACCCGCTCAACACCGGTGTCGAGATCGAAGTACGGCCCTTGGGTCGAAACGTTCGACGCCTCTCACTCCTGTCCGGTGGCGAACGGTCGATGGCGGCGCTGGCCTTCCTCTTCGCGGTGTTCCGATCGCGACCCTCGCCGTTCTACATGATGGACGAGGTCGAGGCGGCCCTCGACGACGTGAACCTGCAACGGTTCCTCAGCCTCGTCGATGAGTTCCGTGATGAGGCGCAACTCTTGATCGTGACGCACCAGAAGCGAACCATGGAAGCGGCCGACGCCCTCTACGGCGTCACCATGGGGCCGGGCGCGTCCTCCAAGGTGATCAGCCAACGCGCACAGCGCACGCGGGAAGTCGAATCGGCGTGATCATCGTCATCATCATCGTGGCGGTCGTCCTCGTCTTGGGCATCGGCGTCGTCGTGGTGCGCCGTCGTCGACGCGGTCGCGTCGCGATCCCCGCGCCACCGCGAGCGGCCATGCCGACGGTACTGGTCACCGAGTTGACCGAGCGTCCGTCGCTCGAGGCCCCGACGCTCGCGCAACGACTGGGTTCGTCGCGCAGTGTCTTCGACCGGGTGCGATCACTCTCGAGCGTCGGCGCGCTGAGCGACGATCAGCTGGAAGTCGTGGAAGAGGTGTTACTCCGCAGCGACGTGGGCGTCGCGACGACGACGATGATCCTCGACAATCTCCGAACCAACGGGGCCCCCGACGGCGTCGCCAGTGCCGTGCGCGCGTCGCTCCTTGATTCACTGACCGCCGAACGAACGGTCACCACGAAGGCGCAGAGCGGTCGCGTGCCGGTGTGGCTCTTCGTGGGCGTGAACGGCGTGGGCAAGACGACCACCATCGGCAAACTGGCGAAGCGACAGATCGACGAAGGTCGCAGCGTCGTGCTCGCCGCCGGCGACACCTTTCGAGCGGCCGCGGCCGACCAACTCGAACAGTGGGCCACGAGGACCGGCGCCGACATCGTTCGTTCGGCCGAAGGCGCCGATCCCGGTTCGGTCGTGCACGACGCACTGGGGCGAGCGGCCGCGAGGGGAGCGGACATGGTGCTCGCCGATACCGCCGGACGGCGCTCGAACAGCACGAACCTGTTGGACGAACTGAGCAAGGTCCGACGCGTCGCCGACCGAGAGCCCGGCCAGGTCGTCGAGACCTTCATGGTGCTCGACGCGACGACGGGTCAGAACGCGCTCAGTCAGGCCCGTGAGTTCCTCGCCGCGGCCGACGTGACCGGCATCGTGCTCACCAAACTCGACGGCACGGCACGCGGCGGGATCGTCGTCGCCATCGAACGTGACCTGGGTATCCCCGTCAAGTACGTCGGCGTCGGCGAGGGCGTCGAGGACCTGATCGCGTTCGACCCGGAAGCCTTCGTCGATTCACTGCTCGATACCTGACAGTAGCGTTGAAGACATGTTTGAAGCCCTGAGCGAACGATTCGAACGACTCGGCACGTCGCTGCGCTCGCGCGGGCGTCTCAGTGACGCCGACCTCGACGAGGCCCTCGGCGAGGTCCGCGCCGCGCTGCTCGAAGCCGACGTCGAACTCGGGGTCGTTCGCGCGTTCCTCGACGCCGTTCGCGAACGGCTGAGCGGCGAGGCGTTAAGCCAGAGCCTCTCGCCGGGCCAACAGGTCATCAAGGCCGTCCACGAGCAACTGATCGAAGTACTCGGCGGCTCGGCGCTCAAGGTCACCTACGCCTCGAAGCCCCCCACGGTCGTCCTCCTGGCCGGTCTCCAGGGCGCCGGCAAGACGACGACCGCCGCGAAGTTGGCCGCGTGGTTCAAGCAGCAGGGTCGCCAGCCGTATCTGATCGCGGCCGACCTCCAGCGACCGGCGGCCGTGGAACAGCTCCGCGTCCTGGGCGCGCAGGTCGGTGTCGACGTCTTCTCCGAATCCTCGAGCCCGATCGACGTCGCGAAGAAGGGACTCAAGGAGGCGACGCGCCTGGGACGCGACGTCGTGATCATCGACACCGCCGGTCGCCTCTCGATCGACGAAGCGTTGATGGACGAGGTGCGCGCCATCAGCAAGGCCACCGATCCGCACTACACGTTCTTGGTGATTGACGCGGTCACCGGCCAGGACGCCGTCGTCACGGCGCGCGCCTTCCACGAGACGCTGGCGCTCTCGGGCATCATCGTCACCAAGTTGGACTACGACGCGCGTGGCGGGGCCGTGCTCTCGGCGCGCGGCGTCGTCGGCCGACCGGTCGTCTTCGCCTCGACCGGCGAGAAGATGGACGACTTCGAACTCTTCCACCCCGACCGCATGGCCTCGCGGATCTTGGGGATGGGCGACGTGCTCTCGCTGATCGAACAGGCCGAGCAGCGCATGGACTCCGACGTCCTCGCCGAGGGTGCCGGACGGATGATGAGCGGGACGTTCACGCTCGACGACTTCCTCACCCAGATGAATCAGGTACGCAAGATGGGTTCGCTCGGCGGGATCATGAAGATGATGCCGGGCGTGACCAAAGAGATGCGTTCGGCCGCCAGCAACGTCGACGAGGGCGAGCTGAACAAGATCGAGGCGATCATCCGCTCGATGACCAAGCGCGAGCGACGCGAGCCGGTCATCATCGACGGATCGCGACGCACCCGTATCGCACGCGGTTCGGGCACGACGGTGAGCGCCGTCAACCAACTCCTGAAGCAGTTCAACGAGATGCGAAAGATGATGCGTCAGATGAGCGGTGGCGCGATGCCGGCCATGCCCGGCGGCATGGGCCGCATGGCGAACATGGCCGCCAAGGCGCAACGCGGCGAAGCGTTGCCGCCGGGATTCGAGGCGCTGGGCGCGGGAATGAAGAGCGCGCAACCGGTTCGTAGCGGCGGCGGCAAAAACAAGAAGAAGAAAGGCGGGAGGGTTACACCCCCCAAACAACGCTAAACTTTGACGCTCGGGTATCTCGCCCAGTTCCGGTGGACCGGGACAAAAGGTTTGAAGGGAATTTCGTCGTGGCTGTGAAACTTCGTTTGGTTCGCATGGGTAAGAAGAAGCAACCGACCTATCGCGTCGTCGCGGCCGAGAGCCGCCGAGCCCGCTCCGGCGCCTTCTTGGAGATCGTCGGCACCTACCAGCCCCGGGGCCTCTCGGCCGCCGAGCCCGAGACCGTCACGTTGATCGACAACGATAAGGTCCTGCGCTGGCTCGAGCAGGGTGCCCAGCCGACCGAGCGGGTCGCCAAGTTGCTCAAGACCAGTGGTGCCCTCGACATGTTCGAGGCCGCCAAGGCCGAGAAGGCCGCGGCAAAGGCCGCCCAGTGAGCGACGTCAACGACTACGTCGCTGGCGACGTCAACACGATCGATGACGGATACGAGGACGACGACCAGAACGGCAACGAGATCGTCGACGAGGGCGGGGACGCGGTCGACAACGCCGCCACGGCGACCGCGGTCTTGCACTTCATCGCCACCTCGCTCGCCGAAGACGCCAGCGCCGTCTCGGTCGACGTCAGCGAACGCCAGGGCAAGGTCGTCCTGTCGCTGAGCGTTGGCGCCAACGACATGGGCCGCATCATCGGCCGTCGTGGTCGCACGGCCCAGGCCATCCGCGCCCTCGTCGGCGCCGCGGGCGCACGCGATGGCGTGACGACCTCCGTCGACATCGTCGACTAATCGTGAGCGCCGAAGAGCGCCCCACGCTCGAAGTCGGGCGGATCATCAAAGCCCAGGGACTCAAGGGTCAGGTACTGGTCGACCTCTGGAGTGACCGCACCGAACGACTCGCGCCCGGGAGTGAACTCTCGACCGACCGTGGACCACTGCGCGTCTCGGCCTCGATCGCACACCAACAACGATTCATCGTCACCTTCGAGGGAGTCGACACGCGTGAGAAGGCCGAGCAGTGGCGCGGCGTCGTGCTCGCGGCACCCCGTCTGGACGACGAGAGCGTGATCTGGATCGATCAGCTCTACGACGCCGAGGTCTTCGACGCCGAGGGGATTCGGCGCGGCGTGGTCGTGGGCGTCGAGGCCAACCCGGCGAGCGACCTGTTGGTCCTCGACAGTGGCGCGCTCGTCCCCCTGACCTTCGTCACGACGGTTGTTCCCAACGTCCGCATCGACGTCGACGTCCCCGAAGGACTCTTCGAATGACGCTGCGCGTCGACGTGTTGACGCTCTTTCCCGACGCCATCGCGAACTACGCCTCGACCTCGGTGCTGGGGCGCGCGAGCGAACGTGACGTGTGGCAACTGCATCTGCACGACCTGCGCGACGCGACCGACGACGTGCACCGCACCGTCGACGACACGCCCTTCGGTGGGGGAGCGGGCATGGTGCTGCGCGCCGAGCCGATACTTCGCACGCTCGATGAGGATCCCACGATTGCGCGACCGCTGATCGCGTTGACGCCGTCGGGGAGGTCCTTCACGCACGCGCTCGCCGCGGATCTGTCCGCACTTGATGGGTTCTCCTTGCTCTGCGGGCGCTACGAGGGCATCGACCAGCGCGCCCTCGATCTCGCGGTCGACGATGAGATCTCTGTGGGCGACTTCGTGCTGGCCGGCGGAGAACTCGCGGCGCTCTGTGTCATCGAGTCGGTGGTGCGACTCTTGCCTGGAGCCCTCGGTAATGACGCCAGCAGCCAGGACGAGTCCTTCAGTGACGGGCTGCTGGAGTATCCACAGTTCACGCAACCGGCCGAGGTCCGCGGTGTCGCGGTGCCGGAGATCCTTCGTTCCGGCGACCACGCGCGAATCGCTCGTTGGCGTCGCGCACAGGCCCTGCACCGTACGATGGAGCGTCGACCGGACTTGATAGCGGCGCGCGGCGGTCTGACCAGTGAGGACGAAGCGATACTGGCCGAATTCCCAGTGTTGGAAGCGAACGGACGAAACGGCTAAACTTCTAAAGCCTCAGTGATCCGAAAGGGACCGCTTCCATGAATCCGACCGACCTCATCGACCGCGACTCCCTTCGCGATGACATTCCCTCGTTCCGTACCGGTGACACCCTGAAGGTGCACGTGCGCGTCGTCGAAGGCGTGCGCGAGCGCGTCCAGATCTTCCAGGGCGTCGTCATTCGCCGCCAGGGATCGGGCGTCCACGAGACGTTCACGGTGCGAAAGATCAGCTTCGGCGTCGGTGTCGAGCGCACCTTCCCGGTGCACGCGCCCACGATCGCCAAGATCGAAGTCGAGTCCTACGGTGACGTGCGCCGCGCCAAGTTGTACTACCTCCGTGATCTGCGTGGAAAAGCCGCCAAGATCAAGGAGCTCCGCGTCACCGAGCGCACGCAGTAGCGCGTGGGCGAAGAGGAACTCGACGACTACGAGTCGACGCTGGAACTCGCGCTCGTCCAGGAGTACAAGGCAGTCGTCGGCACGTTCAACTTCGCCGTCGAAACCGATCGTCGCTTCTATCTCGCCAACGACGTGGCGGTCGAAGTGCGCTCTACGGGAAACCCGACGCTCTTAGAAGTGACGTTGACCGACGCCTGGGTGTGGGACATGTACCGCACGGCTCGTTTCGTACCGTCGGTGCGCGTACTGACCTTTCGCGACGTGAACATCGAGAAGTTGCCCAAAGAGGACCTGCAGCCCTAGGTCATGACGTTGGTTCGACTCGACGTCCGCTTCGACGACCTCGGTGCGCTCGCGGACTACGGCAATGCCCATCACGTCACTGTCTCGGTCAACGACGCCGACACCATCGTCGCCTTAAGTTCGCTCCACGATGAGTTACAAGCTCCCATCGGCGTGTGGCTGGAACTCTCGGCCGACTACCCGGCACAGATGGCGGCGCGCGACGTGAAGACACTGAGCTGGTTGGTGACACTCGACACCGTCGTGGTGAGCGGACCCAACGCTGAGGCCGGCGCCGAGGTGCTCGAGGCACTGCTGACGAACGACGAGGTGAACTTCACCAACGGTGTCGCGACGATCGTCGGTGCCTACAACCGCCCGGCTCCGCCCTCGCCGATCGCCGTGTGGAGTTGGGACGGGACAAACCTGCGTAATGGCGACCGAGTACTGCAAATGGCGTCGACGGAGACGACTGAACTCGGTGACGCGACGACGTATCGCTAGCTACTCGGGCTGACGCGTTATGCGATCGGGATGGATCGTCACGGTGACGCGCACCTCTCCCTCGCGACGATTGGGGTAGGTGTCGACGCCCAGGTACTTCTTCGCCAGACGATCGATGACTTCGTCGGCACCGATCGTGGTGAAGCCCACGACCGATCCGCGCAGTGTGATGATCGAGTGATCGTCGGCGGGGTCGACGATGGACACGGCTACGCGAGCGTCCGACGCGAGGTTGCGGGCCTTGGCCCGTCCGAGCGCGGTATTGATCACGAGGTCGTCACCGGCGAGCTCGACCCACACGGGCGATACGTTGGGACTTCCGTCGGCATCGAGGCTCGCTATGTGCGCCAGGACCTTTTTGGTGATGAGTTCGCGAGCAGCGGGTGAGAAAGAATCGGTCATTCGTTTCCTGACGTCGTGTGGTGGAGAGGAGGGTAGTTTTACTGTAATGAACATAGGTGCACACGTACGCGGTGGCGGAAAGCTCGTCCCGTCGCTGGAAGAGGGCGTCGACATCGGCGCCACGTCGATTCAGATATTCACCCAGAGCCCTCGGATGTGGAAGCCGTCGCAGTACGCGCCGGCAGTACTCGAGGGCTATCGCGAAGCGCAGGCCAACCATCCGAGCGTGACCCACACGTTCTGTCACGCGACGTACTTGATCAACCTGGCCACTCCCGACGAGGACCTGTACGAGAAGTCCGTTGAGTGTTTGATCAGTAATCTCTCGACCGGTCGCGGCATGGCGTCCTCGGGTGTCGTCTTGCATGTCGGTTCTCACAAGGACAGCGGATTTGAGAACGCGCTGCCCCGGATCGCTGAGGCGTTCAAGCGCGCGTTGGACGGCGCGGACAAGGCGCCCGAGGGCGTGAAGGACTGCCCGATATTGATCGAGAACGCGGCCGGCTCCGGCGGGACCGTCGGTCGCAGTCTCGACGAGATCCAAGCGATGATCGACGCCACGGGTGGCGACGAGCGCATCGGCCTGTGCATCGACACCCAGCACTTGTGGGCGAGCGGCGTGGACTATTCCACCACTCACGGAACGAACAATCTCGTACATGAAATCGACACGCGCATCGGCCTTGACCGTCTTCGCTGCTTCCATCTCAATGACTCCAAGATCGAATTGGGTGGCAACCGAGACCGACACGCGAACATTGGGGAAGGAACCATCGGCGAAGCGGGATTGGCGGCACTCGTGGGACATCCCGATTTTCGTGACTTGCCGCTCCTGCTCGAGGTGCCCGGTTCCGGCGAAGGGCCGCGCGCCGAAGACGTGATGGCGGCACGCAAAGTGGTCGTCGAAGGCATAAAGCTCTACGACGGAAAGGTGTCAGCCGATCTCGAAGCGATGCTCCTTGTGTTGCCACCAGCGATGACCAGGCCACCGGCGAAGAAGAAGCCGGCGGCCAAGAAGGCGACCGCGGCCAAGGCTCCGGCAAAGGCAACCGCCAAGAAAGCAGCGCCAAAGAAGGCAACTGCGAAGAAGTCAACAAAGAAGGCGACTACGAAGAAGTCAACAAAGAAGGAGCCGGCCAAGAAGGCGCCGGCCAAGGAGACTGCGAAGAAGTCAACAAAGAAGGCACCGGCCAAGAAGGCACCGGCCAAGGCGACTGCGAAGAAGCCGGCAAAGAAGGCACCGGCCAAGAAGGCACCGGCCAAGAAGGCGACCGCAAAGAAGTCTCCAGCAAAGAAGATGCCCGTCAAGAAACCTGCCAAGAAGAAGAAGTAGAGAGGCTGTCATGAGTGACGTGAGGGTGGAGTCTGACTCGATGGGCACGATTGAAGTGCCTTCGAATCACTACTGGGGCGCACAAACGGAACGAAGTCTGCATCACTTCGCGATTGGGCACGAAACGATGCCGTCGGCTCTGATTCGAGCATTTGGAATCTTGAAGTTCGCATCGGCTCAGGTGAATCACGATCTTGGCAAACTTGATTCCGAGCGCGCGTCATTGATTGAACAGGCCGCGCGCGAGGTGACCGACGGAGTCCTCGCCGACGAGTTTCCGCTTCGGATCTGGCAGACCGGTTCTGGCACGCAGACCAACATGAACGTTAACGAAGTCATCTCCAATCGCGCGATTGAGATTTCGGGTGGTGTGATGGGCAGCAAGGATCCCGTCCATCCAAATGATCACGTCAACATGTCGCAATCCTCCAACGACACGTTCCCGACGGCGATGCACATCGCGGCGGTGCTCGAGATTACCGACCGCCTCGTGCCGTCAGTTGCGCGACTACGCGACGCTCTCGACGTGAAAGTGCAGTCGTTCGCCGGAATCACGAAGATCGGACGAACGCACTTGATGGACGCAGTGCCGCTCACGCTCGGTCAAGAGTTCTCGGGTTACGTCGCCCAACTCGATGCCGACCTCGCGCGTTTGGAACTCGTCCTGCCGGGACTCTGTGAGTTGGCGGCGGGCGGCACGGCCGTGGGCACCGGACTGAATACGCATCCAGAATTCGGTGAGCGCGTCGCCGTCGCCATTGCGGCCCTTACTCGTAAGCCTTTCGTCACGGCACCGAACTACTTCGCTGCCCTCGCCGCGCACGACGCTCTCGTCTTCGCCCACGGCGCCATCAGGACACTGGCGGCCAGTCTGGCCAAGATCGCTGACGATATCCGCTGGCTCGGTTCGGGTCCTCGTTCGGGACTGGGAGAGTTGATCCTGCCCGAGAACGAGCCGGGCAGTTCGATCATGCCCGGCAAGGTCAATCCCACGCAGTGCGAGGCCATGATCATGGTCGCGGTCCAGGTGTTCGGCAATGACGTCGCCGTGACGACGGCCGGCGCACGCGGCAATCTCGAGCTGAACGTGTGCAAGCCCGTCTTGATCCACAACTTCCTCAACTCGGTCGACCTCTTGACGGACGCCTGCGAACGGTTCCGCGAGTTCTGCATCGAAGGTCTCGAGGCCGATGTCGTGCGCATCGCCCAGCACCTTCACAACTCGCTCATGCTCGTGACTGCACTGGCTCCGAGCATTGGTTACGACAAGGCCGCCGAGGTCGCGAAGAAGGCCCATCACGAAGGCACGACGTTGCGCGAAGCAGTTCTCACTTTGGGTCTCCTCAGCGCCGAAGAGTACGACGCGGCCGTGGTACCCGAGGACATGACGCACCCTTGACGAGACCGTCGAAATTGGATGACCGTGTCGTGCGCGAATGGACTCTGCACCATCCGCTTTGGGACGTCGAAGACGCTCACCTGGTTCGCTACGTCAAGACCAGTGACTACCCGAGTGGTGCTCGGATCATCGAGGCGCAGGTAGCGCTCGCCCAACGCCTCGACCATCACCCGGTCGTGACCTTCACGTACCGGCGATTGCGCTTTGAACTGTGGACCCACGACCGTGACGGTCTGACCCAATTAGACCTCGACTACGCCGAAGGGCTCGATGCATTGATCGAGAACGACTTCGCCGAATTCGTTCGCTAGGAGACGGGCAGGTTCCACAGCGCCATCCAGCGCGAGAGGTCCTTCTCCATCGGAAGGTCGTCACCGATGAAGGAACGCACGCGCAACTCCAGTTCATTGTCACGTTGGTTCGGCCCGGTCGGCGCGAAAGGATAGAAGGTCCCCTGTTTGAGGAGATAGACCATTCGCACCGCTCCGTCGCCGGGCGGCGTCTTGGGGACGAAGCCAAAGACCGCGCAGAGCAGTCGTGGACCGAGTCCGTGTTCGACCATCGTGGTGTTGGCGCCGTGTATGCGCGTCACGAGTCCGTCGAGTTCAGGATCGGTCACGACCAACCATTTGAATCCCAAGTCGTCGGTCGTGACCTTCACCGTCCCGGTCTTGTCGTCGAAGTTGAGCAGCGCGATGATCTCGTCGTCGGTCGTGATCGTCGTCTCGCCGCTCCCGGCCTTGAAACAGAGACCGGCGTTGCCCGAGGAGACGAGATCGAGTTCGCTCTGCAGCGTCAACGCCGCCGACGGTAACGCGAAGAGTCCGTCGAGTTTCGGCGCAACCTGCTTGGTGCGTCCGAAGAGGCTGTCGCGAAGACCCACTAGCCGTTGAGTTCGACTTCGAGCTTCTTCAGTGCGTCGAGTCGCTTTTCCAGCGACGGGTGCGTGGAGAAGAGCGACGCGGCCGTATTACCGGCGAGGGCCGGGGCGAAGAAGAAGGCGTTCATACCTTCGGACTTGCGGAGGTCGGTACGTGGAATCTTGCCCATGTCGCCCGTGACGTGGACCAGGGCGCTGGCGAGCACGCTGGGCTTGCCGATGAGGATCGCCCCGGAGCGGTCGGCCGCGAGTTCGCGATAGCGCGACAGGGCCATCGTCAACAAGAACGCGATGACATAGATGACGATCGAAATGACGAAGGTCAACATCTCGAGGAGGACGATCTGATTACCGCTGCGGCTACGACCGCCGCCGGAGAGCAACGTGCTCCACAGCGCGATTCGACTGACGAGCCCGGCGAGCATGCCGACCCCCGACGCGATCGTCATGATGGCGACGTCACGGTGCGCGACGTGACTGAGTTCGTGCGCCAGCACAGCTTCGAGTTCTTCGTCGTTCAGACGGTTCATCAGACCACGAGTGGCACAGATCACGGCGTGGCTAGGACTGCGACCGGTCGCGAACGCGTTGGGAATGTCCATTTCGGCGACGCCGACGCGGGGTTTTTGCATGTTGGCGAGGAGGCACAGCCGGTCCACGATCTCGTGGAGCTTGGGCTCCTGGGCCGGCGTGACCTCCTTGGCGTGCATCGAGAACATCGCGATCTTGTCCGAGAAGAAGTACTGACTGAAGAGCAGTGCTCCGCAGATCACGATCACGAAGACCAGCTGGACCCCGACGTTCAAGAGCACCGTGAAGATGATCGCGTAGAGGATGACGAGCGCGAGGCCCGTCATGAACATGCGAACGTTCAGTCCGTGGTCGCTCTCGATCTTCGACTTGGCCATTACTTGGCCTCTTCGGTGGTGGTCGCCGCGTCGGCCGCGGGAGCGGCCGGGGCGGGAGCGTCACCCGAGGGAAGTTGTGTCGTGGCGCCACTCGCGACCTGCGTCTTGAGTGCGGCGATCTGTGCGTCGATGTCCGAAGTGCCCTGGGCCTTGTCGAGCTGCGCCTGGATGTCGTCGTTCGTGCTCGAGAGGTCGGTGAGCGCACCCGAGGCGAGGAGTTCGTCGAGCGCACCACTGCGCGCTTGCATCTCGGCCACCTTGTCCTGGGCGCGCTGCATCGCCGCGCCGGCGTCGCCCATCGACGTCGAGATACCGCTGACGGATTCCGAGATGTGGGCCGACGCCTCGGCGGCGGTGTAGGTCGCTTTGATCGTCTCTTTCTTGGTGCGAAAGGCCTCGACCTCGGTCTGGAGGCGCTGAGCGGTGTCGGTCAGCTTCTGTTCCTGGTCGACGATGGTGGCGTGCTGGGTCTCCAGGTCGGCCAGCTGCAACGTGATGGCCTGTCGCCGAGAGAGAGCCTCGCGCGCGAGGGGCTCGTTGTTCTGGGCGAGGGCCGCCTTCGCCTGCTCGGCCAGTTTGTCGCCCTGCGTTTTCAGTTGCTCGGCCTGGATTTCGATGCGCTTGCGCGCGGTGGCGACGTCGGCGACGGCGCGCTTCACCTTGGTGAGGTTGTCGAGTTGCTGTTCGTACGAGAGATCGAGCGTCTGGCGGGGGTCCTCAGCCTTGTTCAGTGCCGAGTTCGCCTTGGCCTGAAAGATGGTGCTGACGCGCTTCATGATACCCATGGGGGCCTCCTTAGTTACGAGTCCACACTAGGGGGCAACTCGGGTACACGGCGAACGAAGTGGGCCGAGTGATTTCTAAGAAAGTCGTTAACTTCTGGGGAGTTCGCGGTCCTGTTCGCGGGCCTGCGTCGCCAACTCTTGACGGTACTCTTCGAGCGCCGCCGCCAACGCGTCGTCACCGAGCGAGAGGATGCGCGCGGCGAGGAGTCCGGCGTTGGTGGCGCCGTTGATCGCAGTCGTCGCGACCGGCACGCCGCGTGGCATCTGAGCGATCGAGAGCAGGGAGTCCAAGCCGTCCAACTGGGCGAGGGCGACCGGCACACCGATGACGGGGAGCGTCGTGACCGCGGCCAACATGCCGGGTAGGTGCGCGGCACCGCCGGCGCCGGCGATGAGGACCCGGAGGCCCCGCGAGCGAGCGTTGAGGCCGTAGTCGATCATGGCCTCGGGGGTGCGGTGCGCCGACACGACGTGGATCTCACTCGCCACGGCGAATCGCTCGAGGATCGCCTCGGCGCCCCTCATGACCTCGAGGTCCGAGGAACTTCCCATGACGATCCCGACCACTGCCTGCACTATGTCTCCCGTGTTCCGGTGCCGTACGCTCGCGCGCTCTCCCATGCTGTCACGTGCGCTGCGGTCGCATCGTCGCCCACGACGGTGACGTGTCCGAGTTTTCGACCCGGGCGCCACGACTTGCCGTAGTCGTGGACGTGCGCGCCGGGAACCTCACCGGCGCGTTCGATCGAACCGGGCTCGTCGGCACCGACGACGTTGACCATCACCGCCGCGGGCACGATCGCGTCGGTGGGACCCAAGGGCCGACCACTCACGGCCAGGAGGTGATTCGTGAACTGACTCGTGCGCGCACCCTCGATCGTCCAGTGTCCCGTGTTGTGGGGACGAAGCGCGATCTCGTTGACGAACAGTCCTCGGTCGCTCGCGAAGAACTCGACGGCGATCACCCCCACCGCGCCGACCAGGTTGGCGATCTTTCGACCGAGTCGCTGCGCCTCGTGTTGGGTCCCCTCATCGACGTCGGCGGGGTAGCGCACCTCGACGCACATGCCTTTGGACTGTACCGTCGTGACGAGGGGATAGCTGGCGAAGCCGTGAAGTCCGCGAACGACGACCAGCGCCAATTCGCTGCGGAGATTTAGTCGCTCCTCGACGACCACGCTGGTCGAGAGGGCGAGTTCCTCGATCATGGCGAGCGTCTCGACGCGGCTCTGTGGGAAGAGCACGCCGCGCCCGTCGTAGCCGCCGCGCGCGGCCTTGAGCACCGGCGGTCCGACGCTGTCGAGGAATCCCTTCAACATCGGATCGTTCTTGGACGTGACGACGATGAACCTCGGCACGGGGATACCGGCGGCGTCAAAGGCCCGACGCTGGTGTCCCTTGTCAACGGCGTAGCGAAGGGCGCGCGCGTTCGGACGCACGACCACGCCGCGCGCTTCGAGCACCGAGATCTGATCGAGATCGACGAGTTCGTGGTCGAACGTGAGGACGTCGACCTGGGAGCTGAGCTCGTCGAGCGAACTCACGTCGTCCGGTGATCCGTGGATCACCTTGTCGGCCGTGGTGACCGCCGAATCATCGGGGGACGACGCGAGGACGGTCAAGGTGACGCCGGCGCCGTGCGCCGCCTCGCCCATCATTCGGGCCAACTGACCGGCTCCCACCACACCCACCGATACCGGACCAGTAGGTTGGGATTCGATCAACACGACCGTAACGCTACCGGTCGGGCAAGGAGGTCTTGATGGACATCGCCATCGGAATGGACGTCGACGGAGCACTCGAGAAGACGCTCGAACGCGCCGCCGCACTGCGGGCGCGCGGCTTCACGCGGATGTGGTCCTCGCAGATCTTCGGACCGGATACGCTCACCGTGCTCGCCGTCGTGGGGCGCGAATACCCGGACCTCGATCTCGGGACGGCCGTCGTGCCGATCCAAACGCGTCACCCCACGATGCTGGCGGCCCAAGCCCGCACGGTGCAAGAAGCGATCGGCGGACATCTTTCACTTGGCGTCGGCCTGTCGCACAAAGCGGTCGTGGAAGGAATGTGGGGGATCTCCTTCGAGCGTCCGGCGAGTTACATGGCGGAGTACCTGGAGATTCTGGCGCCGCTCCTACGCGGCGAGAAAGTGCGCGTCAAGGGCGAGCGCGTGAGCGCCACCACGATCGGCGCCCTCGGACCGAGCGAGACACGAACGCCGGGGCTGCTGGTCGCCGCCCTGGCACCGAAGATGCTCGAGATGGCCGGGACGCTGACCGACGGGACGTTGACCTGGATGACCGGCGTCAAGACGCTCGCCACGCACGTCGTGCCGACGATCAACGCGGCCGCCGCCGCGGCCGGTCGAGCGACGCCGCGCGTGGTGTGCAGCCTGCCGATATCGGTGACGAACGACGTCGACGATACGCGGTCGAAGGTGAACCAGACCCTCGAGATCTACGGGACGTTGCCGAGCTATCGCGCGATGCTCGACCGTGAAGGTGCCGACGGTCCCGCCGACGTCGGGCTCTTCGGCACGCGTGAGCAGGTCCTCGAGAAGCTCAACGATCTGGCCGAGGCGGGCGTGACCGAGTTCTCGGCGGCGATGGCCGGGGGAGCCGACGATCGGGACGCGACCTACGACACGCTGGTGGCGTACCAGTCGATGTAAATCGATTCAGCGCGGCAGTTGCGTGTGCTTGAACTCGTTCAGATCGGCACGCTTCGTCATCATGGCGAGCAGCGACGTGATCAGTTCGACCGACTCGGCCGGGTCGTCGCTCGGTTCGCTCATGTAACGCACGAAGGTGGCGTCGTCATTGACGACGAACGTCGGGACGCCGAAGGCCTCGAAACGGTCGAACTCCTTGTGACTCGCCGCGATGACGTCGTGGGGTCGTCGGGAGGCGACGTCGGTGGCGACCTTGGCCATGTCCACCCCGAGTGGCGCGAGGACGTTGCTGATCTCGTCGAGGGAGATGAGGCGGATCGCCCGGTCGTGGCGGGCCCGAAAGAGTGCCTCGTGCGCGTCGAGGAAGTACTCGCTCTGTTGGTCGCGCACCGAGATGGCCGCCGCCAACGAAATGAGATCGGCGTCGTAGGCGGGGTCGTTCCACACGTCGGGGCCGTCACCGCGGCCGCCTTGGCTGAGCGACCACGGGGAGAAGTTGACCTCGAAGTCCGCCCCGGCGCGCAGTGCCGTGACCACGTGCAAGTGGATGTTCTTCGCGAACGGACACCGATAGTCAAAGGAGAGGTCGAATTGCATCACGCCAGACTAAAGGTCGAATCGCCCCAACCCACGGCTCACACCGGTACGGCGACGCCTTGGGCTCGACAAAGGTCCTTGTAGGAACAGAAACGACAGGCCCGCACTGACGGGGTCGCCGGGAACTCACCGTCGTTGTAGTGGCGATTGATCTTCTCCCACGCGTTCGCGGCGCTCTGTGATCGGGCCCGGACGTTGACGTCGCTCACGTTGCGTTCGATGCTCTCACCCTTGGTCACGTACATGAGTCGGATCTTGGTGGGCTTCTCGCCCAGTCCGACCTGACACAGCGCGGCGTACAGTTCGGCGTTAGCAAAGGTCTGCGTGTCGTAGTTGCGATTCGGCAGGCCGCCGGTCTTGTAGTCGACGATCGTGAGTGAACCGTCAGCGTCACGGTCGAGTCGGTCCAGGATGCCGAAGAGCGGCGCGCCGTCGATCGTCACGCCCAGGCGAAGTTCGACGCCCTCGCTGGTGATCGACGTCGGATCCTCCATTTTGAAGTACGTCGTGATGATCGCTTCGGTCTCCTTGAGAAGACGATCCATCATCGCGTCGTCCATCGCGATGTCGACGCGAACGTCCTCGGTGAGGATCTCTTCGATGGCCGCCGGTACGAATCCACGCGCCCGTTCGATGGTCCGCTCTTCGGCCGGGAGGTTGAAGAGCTGTTCGAAGACGAAGTGGGCGAAACGACCTTTCGCCGTCGCGTAAGACGCGGGCTGAGGAATGCGCTCGATCGAGGCGTACTGGTAGCGCTTCGGGCAGGTTTGAAAGTCCGAGAGTCGAGAAGGGGAGAGGGACCGCGGCAACTCCTGCGTGAAGGACATAGCTCCACGGTACGACAGGGCTGTGACGTCGAGTGACCATACGGGCACCGGCTAGAAATGAGTCATGAAACAACGCGCCGTCGTGACCCGCCATGGCCACGTGGTACGCAGCACCCGATGGAACGGGGTGCGTGCCGGTGACCCCGTCGTGGTTGACGGCGCCAAAGAACGGCGTCAGCACTGGGTCTTCGTCGCGTACGTCGTCAATGAGTCGACGAACGACGAATGGGTCGAGGTTCGCGGCGGACGCGTGGGCGAATCCAAAGGTCGGTCCTTTCGACCGGACGTCATCTACCCGGGTTCCGCGAAGAAGGGCTCACGGCTCACGGGAATGTCACTGGCAGCGGCTCCACAACTCCCGATTCCCTGACCCGGGACCTGTCGACTTCAACACCACGGTCGATCGGGCTCGGCACGGCTCAATCGTTCGAGTAACGCCACTCGGTATCGTGCTCACTATGGCCTTGGATTTAGAGGACGCTCGTCGCCGCTATCACTTTTCGTTCACTCGAGAAGACCACGATCGACTGCCGTTCTACTCGGCGCTCATGATCGCGTTGGAACACGACCTCGTCGCCCAGGAGTTGCTGGCGGGTGTGCGCGTGGAGCAGCGGAACCCGATGTTGGTCCTCGCCGCACTCCACCTCGCGGCCCTTCGAGGACATCCGATCCTGACGCCGATCTACCTGGACGCTCGCCACGGAACGATCAAAGACCATGTCGCGGCGGCGAACGAAGTCGTCGGTGTGCTGGAGGCCGAGCCGGAACTGGTGCGCTCGGAACTCCATCGCTCCACGCAGACGAATGAGCCCGGTCGATCGGCGGTCTTCCAAATCGTGATCGCGATGATCGCCCAGAACAGGTACTCATCGATCAACCTCGTCGATGTCGGCACGTCGGCCGGCATCAATCTCCACTTCGACCGGTTCCCGGTGCGCGAGACCGATGACGACAATCCTTTGACGTTGGTGTGTCGTGACGAGACGCCCGTTGATCGCTCACTTGCACTCCCCGAGGTTGTCTCGCGGGTGGGCATCGACCCTTCACCACTGGACCTGTCGGATGACGAGGATCGACTCTGGCTACAGGCCTGTCTGTGGCCGGAAGAGCCCCGGCGAATGGACCGGCTGGACGCCATCATCGCGAAACGTCCTTCGTGGCCGGCGACGACGGTGTTACGCGGCACGGCGGCCCAACGCCTCGGCGACGCAATCGACCTCGGCGATCCGTCAAGTCTGACGGTGATCCTCAATAGTTACGTCGTCGCCTACTTCTCCGAAGCCGACCAAACGGCGTACTACGAGGACGTGGCGAGACGTTGCCTGGAGGGCAACGTCGCCTGGATCTCGCTCGAATCGCCCTACATGGTGAATTGGCCGACGTCGTCGCGTTCGAGCGACGGCGCCAAGACCGGCGCGACCCAAGTACTGGTGACGCTTCCCGGCGCGACACCGAGCGATTGGGGCTGGTGTCATCACCACGGACTATGGACGAGACTCAACGTCGCGAACTGACCACGCGTCTCGACTGACGTAGTTACGGCGCTTCGGACAGGTGGTGCAGTCGAATCGTGACCCGACCGCGACCGGCCGTGATGGCCCGAAAGTCGAGGCCGTAGCGGTGCAGTCCGTCTTCGGGGATGAACGACGTGACCGTGACCAGCGCCCCGTTGTCCTGATCCGTCGCGACGACCTTGCCCCGGCGACTCTTGAGGTCGTTGAGCACTTCTCCGAGGAACTCGGTGGGGAACGTCGTGGTCACTTCCATGATTCGCTCGAGCACGACGGTGCCCGACGCTTCGAGCGCCGCGCGCAGACCGAGTGACCCCGCGGTGTCGAAGGCCGCTTCCGACGAGTCGACGCTGTGGTACTTGCCGTCGAAGAGCGTGACGCGCAGTCCGACGACGGGGAATCCGGCGGGCCCGCCGCGCGCCATCGACTTCTCGATGCCGTTGCGCACGGCGCTGATGAATTGGCGCGGTACCGCGCCGCCGACGATGGCGTCGACGAACTCGAAGGGATCGTCGGGCTTGATGGGCTCGACCTTCAAGTTCACCACCGCGAACTGGCCGTGACCACCGGTCTGCTTCTTCAAGCGGCCCTCGCACTCGCGCGCTGAGCGGATCGTCTCGTAACGCTGGACGTCGGGCGTCGCGGTCGTGACGTTCACGTTGAAGCGGCGGCGCAGCCGTTCCAGGGTCACTTTCAAGTGCGTGTCACCCATGGCGTCGACGACGAGGCGTCGCGAGACAGGGTCGTGGCGCACGCGCAGTGACGGGTCCTCTTCAGAAAGTCGATGCAGTGCGGTCGCGATCTTGTCATCGTCATCGTGCGAGGCGCTCAGCAGCGCCACGGAAAGGGCCGGTGCCGGCGAAGGTGCCTCCAATGTCGCCAGGTCGGCGCCACGCTTGGCCAGCACGTCACCGACGGCCACGTCGTTCAACTTGGCGACCACGACGACGTCTCCGGCGACGGCGCGCGTGACGGGCAGGAGTTTGGAACCAAAGAGATGATGGAGTCCATGAAGACGTTCGTCGCTCCTCGTGCGCACGTTGACCAGAGTGACGTCGGGCGTGATCGTGCCGGAGATGACCTCCATCACGACGATGCGCCCGACGTAGGGGTCGACGATGACCTTGAAGGCCCGCATGATCGGTTCACCCTCGGGGTCACGGTCGAGGAACGTCTCATTCCCGTTCAGGAGCGCCGGAATGGGTCGCGAGACCGCGATCTCATCGAGCAGCGTGGCGAGGCGGTCAACGCCGACACCCCGAGTGGCCGAGCCACAGGTGACCGGAACGATGCGACCCTCGATCATCAACTCGGCGAGCGCGGGCTCGAGCTCGTCCATCGTGGGCACGTCGCCCTCGAGGTAGCGCTCGGTGAGCGAATCGTCGGCGACGACGATCGCCTCGATCAGCTTGGCGCGCACGCGCGACTCCAGTTCGGCCAGCTCCGCCGGTACCGCAGCATGACGCGGCGCACTGCGGTCATAGAAGATCGCCTCGTCGGCGAGGAGGTCGACGACGCCGAGGAGTTCCGGTCCCTCGCCGATTGGCAACTCCAATGGGGCCAGCGTCGGGCCGACCAGTGATTCGAGCGAATTCAGTGTTGACTCGAAGTCGGCGCGCTCGGCGTCGAGCGCGTTCACGAAGATGACGACCGGCACGTCGGCATCGCGCGCGAGGTCCCACGTGGCGACGAAATCGCCTTGAACGCCGTCGACGGCGCTCACGACGAGGACGGCCACGTCCGCGACGTCGAGCGCTCGTTCGACCTCGCCGTGAAAGTCGATGAGCCCGGGTGTGTCCAGGAGCGTCAACTTGTCCTCGCCGATCCATACGGGCGCCATCGAAATGCCCAGTGACATCTGATACTTGCGTTCCTCGGGATCGGTCGCGCCGAGAGTAGTTCCCGCGTCCACTTTGCCGGCTCGCTCCAAACCTCCCGTCGCGACCACGAGCGCTTCGAGCAGTGACGTCTTGCCGACACCGTTTCGACCGATGAGTGCGACGGTCCGGGCCTTGGGATGGCTAGGGGCGATGGTCAATGGCACCTCGATTCACCTGTTGCTAGCCATAACGTAGTCCTCGCGAGCGAGCGCTGCTCGGGAGCAATACCTCTTTGGCATCGAAGCGTGAAGGTGTTCCACCATCTGTCGAACCACTTCGTCGGGCGCTCAACGTGGTGACGACGTCTACGTCGTAGGCGACGCCTTCGTGATCCCGACCGGACTGGATCGGGGACTCGCCCAACTACACGGTGACGCCGGCGAGGGCGACGATGGTTCCGATCACGCCGGCGATCACGAGGCAACCGACCACGCTGCGACGTGCGAGGAGAAGCCACAGCGCCGCGCCCGCCAGGACCGGGACCTGCCAATACAGGTGCAGCGACCCTCCGAGCGGTATCGCCGATCCGGCAATGGCACCGATGACGGCCGGTCCTGCCCCCGTGAGGAAATGCTCCACCGACGGCTTTGTCCGGATGGTGTTGAATCGCGAACCACCGGCCAAGATGAAAGCGAACGACGGCGCGAAGGCCAGGGTGGCCGCAAGAAACGCCCCCGCGATTCCCGCCGCCGCGTAACCGACGACGGCGACGGTTTGGACCACGGGACCTGGGGTGACCTGGCCCAACGCCACCGCGAGCAGAAACTGGGGACCCGACATCCAGTGGTAGGTGACGACGGCGTCGTGTTGCATGAGAGGCACGATGACGAAGCCGCCGCCGTAGGAGAGAGCGCCGACCTTGAGTGCCTCCCAGGCGAGTGCGGCGATGCCACCGACCGCGGCGCTGTGAATCGCCACGACGGCAAAGGCACTTGACGAGTGGGACGACCCCGTAAGGCCACGCCGTCGGACGAGAACCTCTGAAGCGCCGCAGGCAATGAGGGCGATCACCAAGTACTCACCGAAGAGCGCGGCGACGACGGCCCCGACCGACGCGTAGAGCACCCACCGGAACCGATGTGTCGCGGTGCTCTCCATACGCGCCCAACTCGACGGCACGAGCGATCGCGACGCGTTCAACGCCACGGCGGGTACCGCGGCGCCGGCGCCAGCCGCGGCGCCGAGCAGCGCCACGGGCGGATGTTTGGCGAGGAAAACCACGGAGAGACCGATGATGAGGAACAAGCCCGGACAGATGAATCCGAGTCCTCCGACCACGGCTCCGCGGGCGCCTCGCAGTTTCCAGGCGCAGTAGATCGCCAGTTGCGTCGACGCCGGCCCCGGCAACAGGTTCGTCGTCGCGATCGCATCCTCAAACTCTTGGTGGTCGAGCCATCGATGCTGTTCGACGCACAGTTGTCGTAGCAGCACGATGTGGGTGGGGGGTCCGCCGAACCCGATGCACCCGAGTCTCGTCCACTCGCGCGCTATCACCGATAAGGAGACCGTCGGGCTCGAGCTGGGGGGTGTGACGTCGTCGCTCATCGTCGCGTCAGTCTGACATGGCGTTACGTGACGTGCGAGTTAGGTCGTTGTGTCATCCATGGCTCGCGCCACGGTCTCGGCCGCGGCACGCAACTCGTCGTCGGTGACGTTCGGGAGTACATCCTCCCACAGGGGAAGCATCATTCCATTCGCTTCGAGCATCCCGAGCGGACGTGGAAGCATCCAGACGTGAAAGTGGGCACCGCCGTCGCCCCAGCGATAGAGGTGGACGCGCGCGACGCCGCCCAGCGAGAGAATGCCTCGTTCGACCTTGGCCACGACGTGCACGAACTCCGCCGCCGCCGCGTCAGAGAGATCCGAGAACGAGTCAACGTGATCGCGCGACGCGAGCCAGACCGCTCCGGCGAGACTTCCTCCCACCGGAGGGTGCAGCGACCAGTTGTCGTTGGACCAGACCGCGCTCGCGGCGAAACCACTGCAGATGCCGCACGGTTCTCCTCCGGGCTCGCCGCGCCGCGGGGGCTCCGGTATCACCGGTGGCGCCAGGGTGCGCACGTTCAACGGCTCGCAATAGGGGATGGTCATTGGTTACTCCTTCTCATCGTGTCGCCATTCAGTCGACACGTTCGGGTCTGGTTTGCGCGCGGCGAACTTCAGGTTCTCGTCGACCACGATGGTGAGCTTGGTGAAGCCAACCGCCTGAAGTCGCGTGAGGAAGGACGCCGGATCCACCGGGTTGTAATCGTCGCCCTCGTGGAAGTGATGCAGGCCGTTGCTCGACAGGCTGTCCGAACCGAGGAACGTCCCACCGGGCTTGAGGACGCGAAAGGCCTCGCTGAGAAGCAGTTGCTGGTCTTGGAAGGTCGCCACGTGATGGAGCATCGTGAAGGACGCGACGGAGTCAAAGGTGTCGGACGCGAACGCCAGACGGCGAGCGTCTCCCTGCAGGACTTCGACGTTGGTGCCGACGTAACGCTTCGCGAGTGTCTCAGCGGCGTCGTCGTCGGCTTCCACGGCGACGAGTTGACGTACGTGCGCACTGAGCCACCGCGTCGCGGCCCCGGGTCCCGGACCGAGTTCGAGCACGTACTCACCGAGCTCACAGATGTTGGCGAGATACGGCAGCACCTCTTCTTGGATGTGCTGCGCCCAGCGCGGACTCGGACAAAGTTGTGTGTGGTTCTCGTTCACGTCGAAACGATAGGCACCGACGATCGCGATTCCTAGACCGTAGGCTGACATTCGATGTCGCGTGACGGACAACATGACGATGGTGAGGTCGATCGCGGAGTCGGGCTCGACGTCTGTACCTTCACGATGCCCGCCGGCACCGTCTTCGACTGGCACACCCACGACGACCACCAGCTCGCATGGGCTTCCAATGGCGTTCTTACCGTACGCAGTGGCACCGAGGCGTGGGTGCTCCCTCCGACACGAGCGCTCTGGATACCGGCCGGCGTTCGCCACGAAACGCTCTCTGAGGGAGTGGCGACGATGCGCACGGCGTACGTGCGCGCCGCATCGTGTTCGATCACGTGGCCGATCTGTACGCCCGTCATCGTGACATCCTTGGTGGCCGAACTGCTGAGTTACCTGGAAGACCACGACCTCAAAACCGCCCACCGGTCGCACGGTGAAGAACTCTTGGTTGACCTCCTTCAGCCGGTGCCGACGCTCTCCTTTGACGTCCGAATGCCCAGTGACGATCGCGCACTACGCGTCGCCCAGGCGTTGATGGAAGACCCCGCAGACGAACGGACGTTGGCGGCCTGGGGCCAAGACGTTGGAGCGAGTAGTCGGACGCTCTCGCGAGCCTTCATCGCGGAAACGGGATTGCCGTTCGCGCGCTGGCGTGCACTTGTACGACTCCAGCGCGCCATGGTGGCACTAGGAGCCAGGGAGTCCGTCGCCGAGGTCGCTCGAACGGTGGGCTACGAATCGGCGAGCGCGTTCGTCGCGGCGTTCCGCCGTGAGACCGGGATAACACCCGCGAGGTACTTTCAAGATGAGTGACTCCTCGTCGATCGCCGCGTCAATCAAAGTCACTCGACTCGCTGCGCCTCCCACGTTGCGAATCGAAACGTGATGCCATTTTCGGTATGCGGTCCGTCGTCGTTTACTAAATCGAAGGCGCCAGCGAACTCCGGGAAGAATTTGGTGCAGTGGAAGTCTCCGTCGAGTTGGGTGAGAAACAACTGATCCGCGCGCGCCAATGAGTCACTGAAGAGTGCCGCGCCACCAATGAGCCAGACGACGTCGACTTCGTGTTCGGCGAAGAACTGATCCGCGTTCGGAACCAGCACGAATCCCGGTCGAAGATCGACACCATCGCGGTGCGACACCACGAAATTGTCCCGTCCGTGCAGCGGTTTGTCGTACTCCTCATAGGTCCCGTAGCCCATGACGATGATTCCGTTCGACGTCAGCTCGTGAAATCGATTCGTGTCCATGGGGATCTTGCCCTGCCAGGGAATGCCATGTTCGTTGGCGACGCCTCGCGTTTCGTCAATCGCCGCGATCAATCGAAGCATGGGGTCTCACTTTCCCTATCCACCAGAACGGTTCAATGGCGACGGTACTCGCGGCGAAGGCGCCCCGTTCAAGGAAGTGTAGGGCTCGCGGCGAACCTCGATCGGAGCGTCGGTATATTCGGACCATGTCCCGCAACGACGAAGGAACGACGAGCCCCGATCCGGCACCTGTTCTTCTGGCGGCGATGAGCGATCTCACCTCGTTGGTCTATGACTCGCACATCTCGAGCTACCTGCGACCACGCCAGCTCACGACGCACTTTCATCTCGACGGTCCGGCCACTACCGGACGAGCAGCGTGCGTCTCGATGTTCAAGAGTCTCAAACACTTCGGTATCGAGTGGGAGACCGCTGTCCTCTGCGACTGGGCCACGCAGCGTGGCTGGGTCGAAAAGGA
>Ga0302279_10002387_pt1 | contig 24962 bp, 18 predicted proteins | sample III_Bog_N3_3_FD_194541 | JGI IMG/M metagenome (GOLD analysis project Ga0302279, IMG submission 194541) | Peat permafrost microbial communities from Stordalen Mire near Abisko, Sweden - III_Bog_N3_3 | ecosystem: Environmental > Terrestrial > Soil > Wetlands > Peat | place: Sweden: Abisko... | reverse complement strand
CGACAACCGCAACGACAACCGCAACGACAACCGCGACGACAACCGCAACGGCAACGGCAACGACCACCGCAACGGCAATGGCAATGGCAACGGCGGATCGTCGTGACCCTCGACATCTACGCGGCGGACGAGCAGTCCGACCACCCGGTCGCGGTCGACCGCTGGTCGGCCCTGGCCCGGGCCGTCCTGGAAGCCGAGGGGATCACGGCGGACACCGAGGTGTCGCTGCTCTTCATCGATGAGCCGTCCATCGCCGCCCTCAACGAGCGCTTCCTCGACAAGGCAGGGCCCACGGACGTCCTCTCCTTCCCCATCGAGGACGAGATCGACCGGAGCGGCCGCTCCCCGGATGAGGGCGGGACGGGCCCCGCCTCCATCGAGGCACCGACCGGGCGCCACCTGCTGCTGGGCGACGTCGTCATCTGCCCGACCGTCGCCGCGGTCAACGCCGTGGAGCACGGCGTGACCTTCGACGACGAGATCGCCCTCCTGGTGGTCCACGGGATCCTGCACCTGCTGGGCATGGACCACGAGGTCGACGAGGAGGCCGAGCGGATGGAACGCCGCGAGCAGCAGCTGCTCGACCGTTTCCACCGGATTCCCCCCTTGCTCGACCGGGCACCACCCGGATGACCGTCCTCACCGCGACCACGACGTTCTCACCCGAGGACATCGTCCTGTGCGTGGTCGTCGTGGTCCTGCTCGCCGCGTCGGCTCTCCTGGCGCTGGCCGAGACGGCGCTCGTCCGCACCGGACGGGCCAAGGCCAAGAGCCTGGCCGATGACGGGAAGCGGGGGGCGAAGGTGCTGGTGCGCCTCACCGAGGACCCGCAGGGATTCCTCAACCCGGTCCTCCTGCTGGTGCTGATCTGCCAGCTGGTGGTGGCCACCCTGGTGGGGATCCTGGCGGTCCGGTGGTTCGGTGCGTGGGGCGTCGCGGCGGCCACGGTGTTCGAGATCGTGGTGATCTTCGTCTTCGCCGAGGCCGTTCCCAAGAACTGGGCGGTCCGGCACCCGGAGCGGGCGGCGCTGTTCAGCGCGCCGCTGGTCGCCGCGGTCGTCGGGTTCTGGCCGGTCCGGATGGTGTCCGGCGGACTCAACGGCCTGGCCAACCTCATCATCGGCAAGAAGGGCTCCTACGGAGGTGCCGCCGTCACCGAGTCGGAACTCCTGGCCATGGCCGACGTGGCCGTCGAGGGTGACGTCATCGAGACCGAGGAGCGCGCCCTCATCCACTCGATCATCGAGTTCGGTGACACGGTGGTGCGCGAGGTCATGGTCCCCCGGCCCGACATGGTGACCATCGGGGGGGACGAGTCGGTCGAGGGGGCGCTCGACATCGCCCTGCAGGCGGGTCGCAGCCGGATGCCGGCCGTCGAACAGCAGATCGACGACGTCATCGGCATCGTCTACACCAAGGACTTGATCCGGGTGGTGCGCTCCGGGCAGGGCGGCGAGCCCGTCGGGTCCCACGTCCGCGAGGCGCACTTCGTTCCCGAGACGAAGCGGGTGTCCGACCTCATGCGGGAGATGCAGTCGGACAAGTTCCACCTCGCGGTGGTGGTCAACGAGTACGGAGGCACCGCCGGCCTGGTGACCCTGGAGGACCTGATCGAGGAGCTGGTGGGAGAGATCGTCGACGAGTTCGACGTCGAGGAGACACCGGTCGAGCACCTCGCCTCGGGCGGCCTCCGGGTGAGCGCTCGACTGCCGGTGGACGAGGTCAACGACATGCTCGGCGCCGATCTCCCGACCGGTGCGTGGGACACCGTCGGGGGACTGGTCTTCGACCTGCTCGGGCATGTGCCGGTGGCCGGCGAGTCCGTCACCTCCGACGGACTCCGGCTCGAGGTCGAGCGGGTGGACGGCAGGCGCATCGAGCGCGTCTCCATCATCCGGGTGGAGGGGGACGGCGCGGACGGGGCGGTTGCGGACGATGCGGTGGAGCGCCGATGAGCCCGTTCCGGTCGGGGTTCGTGGCCGTGGTCGGCCGGCCCAACGTCGGCAAGTCGACACTGGTGAACGCCATGGTGGGGACCAAGGTCACCATCGTGTCGCCCCGGCCGAACACCACCCGGGCCCAGGTCCGCGGTGTGCTCACCCGGCCGGACGCGCAGGTGGTCTTCGTCGACACCCCGGGCCTCCACAAGCCCCGGACGGCGCTGGGCGAGCGGATGAACGAGTCGGCGACGTCATCGCTCGACGACGTCGACGCCGTCGTGGCCCTGGTGGAGGCCACCGGCGCGGTGGGGCCGGGCGACCGGATGGTGCTCGAGCACTCGGTCAAGCGGGTGCGGGCCATGGCCCGGACGGCGGCCCTGGCGGCCGAGCTCGGGACGGGCGAACCCGGGGCCCCCGGCCATCCCACGCTGTTCGTGGTGGTCAACAAGATCGACCGGGTGGGCGGCGACGGCGTCCTCGGCCATCTGACCGGGGTGTCCGGCGTCGTGGACGCCCTTGACGCCGGACTCGGCGGCGAGCCGGTGCCCGTCGAGTACTTCCCGCTGTCCGCATCGAAGGGCACGGGGGTCCGCGAGCTCGTCGACGCACTCGTCGACGTCCTGCCCGAGGGGCCCCGCTACTACCCCGAGGGCATGGTCACGGACGTGGCCGAGGCGTTCTGGGTGGCCGACCTCGTCCGCGAAGAACTGCTCCATCGGGTGTCCGACGAACTGCCGCACTCGATCGCCTGCCGGGTGACCGAGTGGGAGTGGCCCCGGGTGCGGTGCGAGATCCTGGTCGAGCGCGACAGCCAGAAGGGCATCGTGATCGGCAAGGGCGGCGAGACGCTCAAGGCGGTGGGCACCGCCGTGCGCGAGCAGATGGAGCCCGGTGCCTTCCTCGAGCTGTTCGTGCGCGTGGAGAAGCATTGGCAGCAGCGCGAGGACCAGCTCGACCGCCTCGGTCTCTGACCGTGGCCGCTCAGTTGATGCGGCGCTGCTGACCCTCCCAGTAGGGATCGCGCAGCTCCCGCTTCAGCACCTTCATGGCCCCCGACAACGGGAGGGGCTCGTCCCGGAACTCGATGCTCTTCGGCACCTTGTACCCGGCGATCCATTCCCGGGAGTGGGCGATCAGCGCGTCGGCCCCGACCTCGCTGCCCGGCACCAGCACGACGACGGCATGGACCTGCTCACCCCACGTGTCGTGCGGGATGCCGATGACCGCCACCTGCTGGACGGCGGGATGACTGGCCAGGGCGTTCTCCACCTCGATGGAGTAGACGTTCTCACCGCCCGTCACGATCATGTCCTTGACCCGGTCGACCAGGTGCAGATAGCCCTCGTCGTCCAGGAAGCCGGCGTCGCCCGTGTGGTACCACCCGTCCCGGAACGCCTCCGCCGTGGCCTCGGGTTGATGCCAGTACTCCACCATGAAATTGCCGCCCCGGGCACAGACCTCGCCCGCCGTGCCCCGGGGGACCGCCCGCCCGAACTCGTCCCGGATGGAGAGCTCGACGCCCGGCACGGGCCGCCCGGCGCTGCCCAGCAGATCGCCGCCCCGGCGGTGCTCCTCGGGCCCGAGCAGGGTGAGGATGGCGCAGCACTCCGTCATGCCGTAGCCCTGCCAGAGCCCCATTTCGGGGTAGATCTCGAGGATCCGGTCGAGCAGGTCACGAGGCATCGGTGAGGCGCCGTAGACGAGCTGGCGGAGGCTGGCCAGGCGCTCGGGCCGGAAGTCCGGATGGGCCATGGTCAGCCCGATCATGGTCGGCACCATGACCGTGTCGGTCGGTCGGTACGTCTCGATGGCGGCCATGGTGGCTCCCGGCTCGAACATCGGGAGGATGACGGTCTGGGCCCCGAACGCCGGACCGCCGATGATGCCGAACATCGACGCGGCGTGGAACATCGGGGTCTGGAGGAGATTGACGGTGGCGTCGTCGACGGGACGGACCATCATGATGTGGGTCAGGTTCAACATCTCGGCGCGCTGGTCGAGGAGCACCCCTTTGGGGAGGCCCGTGGTGCCGCCGGTGTACATCAGTACGACGGGGTCCGACTCCTCTCCCTCGTCGGGGAGGCCGGGGTCGGCGGCGGCGAGCAGCTCGTCGTAGGTGGCGGTGTGGGGCGCGTCACCGGAACCGATCAGCACGACGTGCTCGAGGCCGGCCTCCTCCCGCACCGCCTCGATGACCGGCGCGAAGATCCCGTCGACGAAACACGTCGTCGTCCCCGAGTCACGAAGGACGTGGACGAGCTCCTTCGGGGCGAACCGGAGGTTCAGCGGATTGATGACACCGGCACCCAGGTAGGCGGCGTGGTAGAGCTCGAGGTACTCGGGGGAGTTGAGGGCGAGCACGGCGAAGCGGTCGGTCCGGCGGATGCCCAACGATTGGAGTGCACCGACGGTACGGCCGACCCGGTCCAGGTGCTCGGCGAAGGAACGGGTCGCGCCGGTGGCGGCATCGATGACGCACGGCCGGTCGGGGATGCGGTCGACCGTCGGGAGAAGGTGGCGGTGGTACAGGAGTTCCTTCATCCCCGCATCCTAGGGAAGGCCCAGTCGTAGCGACGGACGGTTGCATCCGGCGCGTATCGGTCAGCCCGCAGTCCCGGCGGCGATGGACGTGAGGAACGCCACCACCTCCTCCCGGTCGAGGGTGCGTTTCATCGGTGGGACCCGCTCGAGCAGGGCCCCCCGATAGCGGGCCGTGGCCAGGCGGCTGTCCAGCACGGCGACCACGCCCCGATCGCCGGACGAGCGGATGAGCCGGCCGGCCCCCTGGGCCAACAGGGTCCCGGCGCGAGGCAGGTCGACCGTGCCGAACGCCCCCGGACCCGCCAGCTCCCGCCGGGCCTCGAGGACCGGATCGTCGGGCCGTGGGAAGGGGATGCGATCGATGGTGACCAGGCTGAGGGTGCTCCCCGGGACGTCCACCCCCTGCCAGAACCCGAGCGTGGCGAACAGACAGGCCGACTCGTCGGACCGGAAGGCCTCGACCAGGGCGGGCTTGGGCAGGTCCGACTGCGACAGGAGGGGGAACGGCAACCGGTCGGACAGCGCCTCCACAGCGGCACGCATCGCCCGCCAGCTGGTGAAGAGCGCGAGGGTACGGCCACCTGCGGCCGTGATGAGCAACTCGAGCTCGTCGTGGAGCGCGGGCTCGGCCGCCGGCGACCGCCGGTCGGGCAGGGACTTCGCCACGTACAGCAGCGAGTGGGCCCGGTAGTCGAAAGGACTGCCGACGTCGAGGGTGTCGGTGGTGCCGGTCGGCATCCCGAGGCGCTCGGCCAGCCCGATGGGCACGGTGGCCGAGGTCAGGATGCCCGTGACCGATCCCCAGAGCTGCTCGGCGAGGATCGGCCCCACGTCGATGGGTGAGACCCGGAGGGCTGGCGCGCGCGCCCCGTCCTCGACCCACGCGACCTCCTCGGACCCGAGGAGGGCGAGGCGCGCCAGGTCCGCCGCCAGGTGCCCGGCGGCGAGCAGCACGCGGTCCCGCCGCGACCGGTCGGCGGATGCCTCGCCGTCGCCGGCGTCCCGCTCGGACCGCCGAAGGTGATCGACGAGTCGACCGACCCGACCCGTGGCCAACGCCAGGAGGGTGGCGAGGTCGGGGTCGCTCCCCACCGCGGTGGGTCTCGCCCGGACGGGACGCGGCGTCACCTTGGGCACCTTCGGCAAGGGGGCGAGCCCGAGGTCGAGCCCGAGCGGCTCGTCATCCTCCGATCCACCCGAGTCGGCTGATCCGCCCGATCCGGCTGATCCGCCCGATCCGCCCGGGCCACCCCGGGCGCCAGCTGGCCGCCCCGGGCCCGCCCCGTCGCCGCCGTCACCGTCACCGTCACCGTCACCGTCACCGTCACCGTCACCGTCACCGTCACCGGGTTCCACGGTCGATGTGCCGTCGGACAGGTCACCGTGGGGCACCCGGCGGCCGGACCACGGCCGGAGGACCCGGTGGAAGACGTCGGCGAGGTCGGCCACGCCCTCGACGGCACGTGAGGCGCCGTCGTCGTCGCCCAGGACGGGCCGCGCCGCGACGGCCAGGGCGCGGAACCTCCCCGGGCCCACCTCGAGGCCGAGGCTGTCGGTCATCACGTCCTCGACCTCGTGGGCCTCGTCGAACACCACCACCTGGTGCTCGGGCAGGACGGCGCCCCCACTGGCGAGATGGGCGCCGTAGAGGTGGGTGTTGACCACGATGACGTCGGCCTCGGCGGCCCGGGCCCGGGCATCCTCGGCGAAGCAGTCGCGACCCGACGGGCAGCGGAAGGCACCCGGGCACTCGCGTGCCGTGGTCGACACCATCGCCCACGCCCGGAAGTGCGGCTCGAAGGGGAGTTCCGCCCGGTCGCCGGTCGTGGTGTCGTCGGCCCACCTGACCAGGTTCCGCACCTGGTCGGCGATGGTGGCGGGGTCCGCGGACCCGACGTCGGCGGTCGGGGTGAGGCTGTCGTCCGCGTCGGGGGGGTCGGCCGAGCCGGGCGTCAGCGCCAGCTGTGCGCCGGGGCCGCCGATCTCGCTCACCCGCTGGCGGCAGACGTAGTTGCTCCGTCCCTTGAGCACGGCGAACTGCAGTCCATTGTCCGTGGCCGCGGCGACGAGGGGCAGGTCCTTGTCGGCGAGCTGGTCCTGGAGTGCCTTGGTGGCCGTGGCCACCACGATCCGCTCACCCGACAGTGCGGCCGGAACGAGGTAGGCCAGCGACTTGTCGGTGCCCGTGCCGGCCTGGACGACCAGGTTCCGCCGACCCACCACCGCGGCGGCCACCGCCTCGGCCATCTCCACCTGCCCGGGACGGGATTCGCCGCCCCCGGGCAGTCCGGCGGCCACGCGCTGCAGGGTGGTGGTGACCTCGTCGGGCATCTGCCGACCCTACCGGCCGGTCGTACGGCGGCCCGCCGGCCGCCCGCCGGTCATCCACGGGTGAGACGCCGGCCGGCCCCCGGTCACCCGCCGGTGAGGCGCCGGCGCAGTTCCACGTAGACGGGCGTGCCCACCAGGGCGTCGAGTTCCTCGGCCAGGGACTCGACCACCGGTCGGTCGGCGACGTAGGCGAGGCCTCCCTCGGTGCAGCACCACGCCATCGTCTCGCCCTCGGGCCCCCAGTCGGCCCGCCGCCACGCACGCACCTCGGCCACCTCCCCACCGTCGCCGTCGTCGGACCAGTCGACCCGGACCGGTAGCTGCCAGCACACCGAGGGCTTCCAGTCGAGTGGTGACTCGTCGGCGGCCACGGCGGCGAGGTGGAGGGCGCACCCCTCACCCCCGGCGAACCCGGGGCGGTTGAGGAAGATGCAGGCACCCTCGACCACCCGGGTGGCCGCGGGCCCGTCGTCGGTGACGACGGCGCTGGCGAAGATCCCGCCGGCAGCCGCTTCGGCGTGGAACTGGAACCGGTCCGGGGAGAGCGTGTCGGCCAGGGCGGCGATGCGCATGGCCTCCTCCCGGCCGTCGAGCTCGGCACCGACCGAGCAGCAGCCCTCGCCGAGCTCAGGAGTGGGCACCTCGTGGATGCCGAGGCACCCCCGACCCCACAGGCACGTCCACCGTGACGTCAGGAAGGCGTCGTCGAACCGCCAGGTGACCCCTCCGTCCACGATCTCGGTGACCCCGTCACCGGTGCCCGGTGTCGGCGAACCGGACGGACCTCCGGTCTCCGGCCCCATCAGTGCCACTCCACGAACAGGGTGAGGGAGACCCCGAGTCCCACCACCACGATGCAGACGCGGAGGATGTCGGCCCGCAGTCGTCGGCCGTAGTGGCCACCGAGTTGTCCGCCGATGATCGACCCGGCGGCGATCAGAGCGGCCACCGACCAGTCGATGTGGGTGGAGAGGATGAAGACGACCGCGGCGACGCCGTTCACCAGGAGGGCCAGGACGTTCTTGGTGCCGTTGAGGCGCTGCAGCCCGTCGTCGATGAAGATGGCCAGCAGGCTGATGAGGATCACGCCCTGGGCGGCGCCGAAGTACCCGCCGTAGATGCCGGTCAGGAACACCCCGACCAGCAGCGGGGCACCCCCGTGGACGTGGCGCTCGCCCCGTGCGGCCAGCCAGGCGCTGACCCGGGGCTGCACGGCCATCAGCACGGTGGCCAGCAGCACCAGGGCCGGGATGGCCGCCTTGAAGACGCTCGAGGGAAGGGCCAGGAGGAGGACGGCGCCGGTGATCCCCCCGGTCAGGGAGGCCGCTCCCAGCTTCACCAGCCGGGAACGCTGACCCTCCAGCTCACGCCGGTAGGCCACGACCGCACTGGCGCTTCCCGGAACCAGTCCCACGTTGTTGGACACGTTGGCCAGGATCGGTGGATAGCCGAGGGCGAGCAGGGTGGGGAAGGTGATCAGCGACCCGGACCCGACGATCACGTTGATCGTCCCGGCGGCCAGCCCGGCGGCGAAGATGGCCAGGGCGGCCCACGGGGTCATGGGGAGGGTCTAGTCGTCGGGGGACCGCCACTCAACCATGGCGGTCCGACCACCGCCGGAGCGTGGGGACCCCCCGACCCGGTTCGGCCGGAGCGGCCGACGGGATAGGTTCGCAGGGTGCACGATGATGAGCTCGAGGCCGGAGACGGGGTGGGTCGGGACGAGGTCCTGACCGCCGCCGACGTGGCCGACGGACCGATCCCGGTCCACGTGGCCTGCGTGATGGACGGCAACGGCCGCTGGGCGGCACGTCGGGGACTCCCGCGCACGGAGGGGCATGCCGCGGGCGAGGCGGCGCTCCTCGACGCCGTCGAGGGCGCGCTCGAACTGGGCATCCCGTGGATCACCATGTACGCGTTCTCCACCGAGAACTGGCGTCGACCTCCGGAGGAGGTCCGCTACCTCATGGGCTTCAACGAGAGCCTGCTCATGCGGCGGCGGGACGAGTTGAACGACAAGGGCGTCCGCATCCGGTTCGCCGGCCGTCGTGACTGGCGGGTCCCCAAGCGGGTGCTGAAGCGCATGGACGAGTCGATCGAGCTGACGAAGCACAACCGGCGCTGCACGCTGACCATGGCCTTCAACTACGGCGGCCGGGCCGAGATCGTCGATGCCGTCCGCGACCTGGTGGCCGACGGCGTGAAGCCCGAGAAGGTCACCGAGAAGGCGATCCGCTCGCATCTGTACTTCCCCGACCAGCCCGACCCGGACCTGGTGATCCGCACCTCGGGGGAGCACCGCATCTCCAACTTCCTGCTCTGGCAGCTCGCCTACAGCGAACTGGTCTTCACCGAGGTCCTGTGGCCCGACTTCCGACGCTCCGACCTGTTCGCCGGGGTGCGGGACTTCCAGCGGCGGCAGCGTCGGTACGGAGGCGTCACCTGATGCGCCCCGGGCGCGTCCGCGACGACGCCGGTGGCGTGTGGATCGTGACCGGCTGGGTCCTCGGCTTCCTCGTCTACGTCGGCATCGTGGTGGCCTGGCACGCGGGCTTCACGGGAGCGACCCCGTTCGTCGTCATCCCCCCGGTGCTGCTGATCATGGTCGGTGCCGGCAACCTGATCAGCGGCCGACGGTCCGGGCGCCCGGCCCCGCGGTTCAACCGACCCGACCCCGTGCCGCTGGCCTCGCTACGGGGCGTCCCGGAGCCGACCCCCGACGCCGAGGGCGCCGCCGGCGCCGACGGTACGCCGGCCGGGGGTCCCGGGCCGGGTCGATGACCCAGTTCCGCGACCGGGGAGTGGTGCTCCGCACCATCCGCCTCGGCGAGGCGGACCGGATCGTCACCCTGATGACCGAGCACCACGGCAAGGTCCGGGCGGTGGCCAAGGGCGTGCGTCGGACGACCTCCAAGTTCGGATCGCGGCTCGAGCCGCTCAGCCATGTCGCCCTGCTGGGCTGGCAGGGGCGGGGCGACCTCGACACCATCAACCAGGTGGAGGTCATCGACACGTTCCGGCCGGTCCGCGAGGACCTCGACCGGATGTCGGCGGCCCTGTCCATGCTGGAGGTGGTGGACCAGGTCGGCCAGGAGCGCCACGCCAACCCGCAGCTCTACGAGATGGCCGTCCGGGCGCTCGCGGCCCTGGCCCACCGGGACTCACCGATGGTCGCCCCGGCCTTCTTCCTCAAGGTGCTCGCCCTCGAGGGGTCGGCCCCGTTCCTCGACGGCTGCGTCTCGTGTGGTGAGGACGACGAGGCCCAGCTCGTGGCGTTCGACATCGTGGAGGGCGGGGTCCTGTGCCGGTCGTGTCGCCGCGGCCGGCCACTCTCGGCCGGCGGGCTCGACCTCCTGCGCCGTACGCTCGGCGGTGGCCTGTCCGGGGTCCTCGCCGAGCCCCGCTCCGACACCACGGACGAGGTCACCGCGCTGGCCACCGAGGCCATGGAGGCCCACCTCGACCGCCGGCTCCGGTCCGTCCGGGCCGGCCAGGTCACCTGAGCACCGAGGGCCCCGCACCGGTGACCACGCCCGCCGTCGTCGTCTGGTTCCGACGTGATCTGCGCCTGACCGACCACCCGGCCCTCGCGGCGGCCGCCGACGAGGCCCGGACCCTCGGCCGGCCCCTGCTGGCCCTGTTCGTCGTCGAGGACGGACTCCTCCGCACCGGGGGGGCCAATCGCCGGGCCTATCTGTCCCGGACCCTGGCGGCCCTCGACGACACCGTGGACGGCCGTCTGGTCCTGCGTCGGGGCCGTCCCGAGATGGTCGTGCCGGAGGTGGCCGAAGAGGTGGCGTCGTCGACGGTGCACGCCACCGGCGACTGCGCGCCCTACGGCCGGCGTCGCGACGCACGGGTCGCCGAGGCCCTGGCGGCGTCCGGTCGCGCGTTGGTGCGCACGGGCTCGCCCTACGCGGTGTCGCCCGGCCGGGTGCGGACCGCCGACGGTGCTCCCTACCGGGTGTTCACCCCCTTCCGCCGGGCGTGGGGCTCACACGGCTGGCCCGCCCCGGTGGGACCCCCCGTCGGGATGCGGTGGGCACGGGCCGACCGGGCGCTGGCTCCGGCCGATCTGGAGGTCGACCTGGCCACGGCGAGCCTGCCCCCGGCCGGCGAGGCCGGCGCCACCGAGCTCCTCGAGACCTTCCTCGACGGGCCGGTCGCGGCGTATGACGAGGACCGGGACCGTCCCGACCGGGCCGGCACGTCGCGGTTGTCGCCCCACCTGCGGTTCGGCACGGTTCACCCGCGGCAGGTATTGGATCGGCTGCCGACCGGGACGGCGGGGGACGCCTTCCGCTCCGAGCTGGCCTGGCGGGAGTTCTACGCCGACGTGCTCTGGCACCGACCCGATTCCGCGTGGACGTCGCTGTCGCCGGTCGGCGCCCACCTCCGGGCCGACTCCGGCCCGGAGGCCGATGCCCGGTTCGCGGCGTGGACGGAAGGGCGGACCGGGTACCCGCTGGTCGACGCCGGGATGCGCCAGCTGCGCGCCGAAGGGTGGATGCACAACCGCGTGCGGATGCTGACGGCCTCGTTCCTGGTCAAGGACCTCCACCTGCCGTGGCAGCGCGGGGCGGCCCACTTCATGGACCTCCTCATCGACGGTGATCTCGCCTCCAACAACCACGGCTGGCAATGGGTCGCCGGCACGGGCACGGATGCGGCCCCGTTCTTCCGGGTCTTCAGTCCCGAGCGGCAGGCCGGTCGCTTCGACCCCGACGGGACCTACGTGGCCCGCTATGTGCCCGATCTCGGCGGCCCGGACTATCCGGCGCCGATCGTCGACCACGCTGTCGAGCGGGCCGAGGCCCTGGAACGCTGGCAGGAGGCCAGGGACGCAGCCGCCCGGGTGGACCGGGCATGACGGTGTGGCATGACGGTGAGGGCATGACGGTGAGGGGCATGACGGGACCCACGACCCCACCCACTGCATCCGCCGCATCGACCGCGTCGACCCCACCGACAGGAAGTCACCGGGTGGAGCCGTTCGGGGTCTACGTCCACGTGCCGTTCTGCCGCCACCGGTGCGACTACTGCGCCTTCGCCACCTACACCGACCGGGACCACCTGATGGAGGTGTATGCGGCGGCCTGCGCCATCGAGATCGCACGGGCGGTCGAGCGGGAGTCCCTGGCTCCGGCGACCTCGGTGTTCTTCGGCGGCGGGACACCCTCGCGGCTCCCGGCCGATCTCCTGGTCGAGGTGCTCGCCGCGGTGCCACGGGCGCCGGGGGCCGAAGTGACGGTCGAGTGCAATCCGGAGGACGTGACCGAACGGTTGCTCGCCACGTACCGGGCGGCCGGGGTGACCCGTATCTCCCTCGGTGTGCAGTCCACCGTGGGACACGTGCTGGAGGGCCTCGGCCGGCGCCACGGACCGGAGCACGTCGCGTCGGCCGCCGCACTGGTGGCCGGGGAGGGGTTCGACTCGTGGAACCTCGACCTGATCCTCGGTGGGGCGGGGGAGCGTGACGAGGACTGGGAGCGCAGTCTCTCCGACCTGTTGGGCATGGCGTCGCCCCCACCCCACCTGAGCGCGTATGCGCTGACGGTCGAGCCAGGTACCCCGCTGGCCCGCACCCCGGACCGTCACCCCGACGACGATGTGCAGGCCGGCCGCTACGAGACGGCTGAGCGGGTGCTCGTCGGAGCCGGCTACCGGTGGGAGGAGATCTCCAACTGGGCCCGCCCGGGTCACGAGTGCCGCCACAACCACCTCTACTGGGAGCAGGGCGACTACCGGGGCATCGGATCGGCGGCGCACTCCCACCGGGACGGCCGGCGATGGTGGAACGTCCGGACCCCCGACCGGTATGTCGCACTGGTGGGGGCGGACCGACCCACCGCGGCGGGCGAAGAGGTCCTCGACGGCACCGCCCGGGCGTTCGAGGCACTGGCCCTGGCGCTGCGCACGCCGGCCGGAGTGCCGGACGAGGCCCTGCCGGTCGATCCCGACCTCGAGGGGCTGGTCGACCGGTCGTCCGGTCGAGCCGTACTGACCGTGCGGGGACGGCTGCTGGCCAACGCGGTGACCCAGCGGCTCGTCGTGCCGGCCTGACCCACGCCGGCCCCCGGCCGCCGTCCCGGGCCGCGTCGGCGTGGTGGGGGTCCGGCACCTCCCGTTCGTGGCCGGATGCCCCGCGTGCGGGACGGGGCCCGTGGGCCAACCGGTACGATTCCCCCCTATGCCCGAGCCGGAAGCACCAGACGACACCGTGTCCGAGCGGTCCGACCTCATGGAGAAGGTGGTCGGGCTGTGCAAGCGCCGTGGCTTCATCTTCCAGTCGGCGGAGATCTACGGAGGCTTCCGGTCCACGTACGACTACGGCCCGCTCGGCGTCAACATGCTGCGTAACGTGAAGGACCTGTGGTGGGAGTCGATGGTCCAGCGCCGCGACGACGTCGTCGGCTTGGACGCCGCCGTCCTGAGTCCGCCGGCGGTGTGGGCCGCCTCCGGCCACCTGGCCACCTTCACCGACCCGCTGGTCGACTGCATGAACTGCCACCAGCGCTGGCGCGAGGACAAGATCGATGGCGTGTGTCCCGCCTGCGGGTCGACGGAGTTCACCGAGGCCCGGGCCTTCAACCTCATGTTCAAGACCCACGCCGGTCCTCTCGAGGACGAGGGTGCCGTCGCCTACCTGCGCCCCGAGACGGCCCAGGGGATGTTCATCAATTTCCTCAACGTGCTCCAGTCGACGCGCAAGAAGCCGCCGTTCGGCATCGCCCAGGTGGGGAAGTCCTTCCGCAACGAGATCACGCCCCAGAACTTCGTCTTCCGCACCCGCGAGTTCGAACAGATGGAGATGGAGTACTTCGTGCCGCCGGCCGAGGCCCAGCGGTGGTTCGAGTACTGGCTCGACCACCGGTTCCGCTGGTATCTCGACCTCGGCATCCCCGACGACCAGCTGCGCCTGCGCCACCACGAGGCGAGCGAGCTCTCCCACTACTCGTCCGGCACCGCCGACGTCGAGTTCCTCTTCCCCTGGGGCTGGGACGAGCTCGAGGGCATCGCCAACCGCTCCGACTTCGACCTCAAGGCGCACGCCGCCGCCTCGGGGGAGAAGCTCGAGTACTACGACCAGACGGCCAACGAGCGCTACGTGCCGCACGTGATCGAGCCCGCCGCGGGCGCCACCCGCACGATGATGGCCTTCCTGCTGGCGGCCTACACCGAGGACCAGGTGGGTGGCGAGGCGCGCACCCTGCTGAAGCTGGATCCCCGTCTGGCGCCCTATCAGGTGGGGGTGCTCCCCCTCTCGAAGAAGGACACGCTGGAGCCGCTGGCCCGACAGGTGCTGGGGATGCTCCAGCCGCACTTCATGTGTGACTACGACACCACCCAGTCGATCGGCAAGCGCTACCGGCGCCAGGACGAGGTCGGGACCCCGTGGTGCGTGACCATCGACTTCGACTCGCTCGAGGACGACGCCGTCACGGTGCGCGACCGTGACACGACCGAGCAGGTCCGGGTGCCGATCGCCGGCCTCCTGGACGAGCTGCGGCACCGGATGGACGCCGTCCAGGCGTAGCCCGGAGATCCGGCCGGGCACGGTCCCTCCGCCGGCCGTGGACCTATGGGAGCATCGGAAGGTGAACCACCGCGCCCGAACGAGCCCCCGGAACCGCCTCCGCACCCTCGGGGTCGCCCTGGTCGTCCTCGCCCCGATGGCCGCCGTGCTGACCGTCGTCACCCAACCCGGAGGTCCGGCCCGGGCCGCCACCCCGGGCTCCTACCTGGTCACCTTCGTGGCCCGTCAGTGCCCGACCTATCAGGACATCACCGCCAATCTGGCGCGCAACAACATCCAGGAGAGCCTGCAGGACCTCGGGGCGGACACGGCCTACACGTCCGGCCAGCCCATCTCGCCTTCGGTGGAGACGCCGAACCAGCCGAACTGCACCGCGCTGACCGGCTGGAATTTCACCTTCGGGAACGGCATCAACGGCAAGGACCCGGCGACCAAGCTCTCGCGGGTGGCCAACCCGGTCAGCCCGCCGTACACCACCCAGTCCTCGGTGCCGCTCCTCGACACCAACGGCAATCCGACCGGCTCGTCCATCGCCGGCGCGGTCACCACCACGCTCACGTCCTCCCAGGTCACCCAAGCCGCCAATCATCAACTCTGGGTGCAGGGCGGCACGTTCAGCGATCCGCTGGGCACGTCCACGTTCGGCAACCGGTACGCGTTCGGTGCCCTGCGCTGCGCCATCGACAACCTGAACGGCGACAACGTGGAATGGGCCGGGTTCCCGAGCGGCCAGAGCCACGTGTTCTGCTACTACTACGCCGTCGACCAGACGCCGAAGTCGGGGACGATCACGATCGCCAAGACGCTGTCGAACCCCGGCGTCAGCACGCCCACGTTCCCGTTCACCGGGTCGGTGTCGTACAACCCCGGCAACACCTTCGACGTGACCGCCGGCCAGTCGATCTCGTTCGTCCGAGACTCGAACGTGGACTGGAACTTCCAGGAGGGGGCACTTCCCGGGTACCAGTTCACCACCGCCGTCTGCACGTCGAGCAACGGCCAGAGCACCTTCAACGGCACCCCCGCCCCCATCGGGACCCCGGTCACGTTCAACTCGAACGTCCTCATCTCGGTCGACCTGGCGCAGAGCGACGTGGCCACCTGCACGTACACGAACTCCCGGAACGAGGTCGACCTCACCGTGCTGAAGCAGACCGTGGGCGGAGTCGGCACCTTTCCGGTCACCGTGACATCGCCGACGGACGCAGTGACCGACCTGACGGCCACGACCACGACGGAGGGTGTCCCCGCCGAGGCGTGCACACCGGCCCCCGTCACCTGTGACGTGGTCGACAATCCCGCCACGTTCCCGGCCGACTACACCGTGGCCGAGACCCTGCCCCCCGCCACAGGAGCGGGAGGTTGGGCGGCCACGGCGTTCGACTGCAACGGCGTGTCCCAGCCGTCGGGCACCTCCCAGACGGTGATCGTCACGTCCAGCGACGAAAACCTGGCCTGCACGTTCACCAACACCTTCACCCCGACGGGGAGCATCACCCTCACCAAGGCGACCGTCGGTGGCGTGGGCACGACGCAGTTCTCGGTGACGCCGGTCGCACCCGAGACCCCGGAGGGCGACACGGCCGACCCCGTCTACTCAGCGACCACCACGACCGAGGGTACCGCCGTCGTCGCCACCCAGGTCTCGGGTGACTACCCCCTCGACTCGCTGGACCTCGGGCAGTACTCGGTCGTCGAGTCCGGACCCGACGACACCGACGCCGGCACCTGGGCGCCGCAGTCGATCACCTGTAACGGGACGTCGAGCGATCCGACGAATTCGGACGTCCTGGTGACCCTGACGGCGGCCGACCCCCACGTGACCTGCGCGTTCACCAACGCCTTCACCACGACCCCGCCGCCGACCACCACGACGACCACGACGGCCCCGGTGGCCACCACCACGACGGTGGGGCCCGAGACGGACGCCACCGACACGGGCGCCAACGGCACGAACGGCGGGACGCTCGCCATGACCGGTGAGGACGTGCGGCTCCCGCTCGGGATGGCGGCCCTGCTCGCTGTCATCGGCGTCGCCCTCCTGGGTGTCGACCGTGCCCGCCGGCGGCGGACGGTGCCCGTGGCCGTCGACCGTCGCGACGACCACCCACCGACCTGACCGGGCCCGACGGCCGGTCCGGGGCCGGTGACCGGGCCGGTGCCGACGGGGCGGTCGCTCCCGACGACGGGGCCGGGACCGCTGCGCCGGGGCGGTCGGGTCTGGCCCGGGTGGGCTCCTGGCTGCTGGTGGCCGCCGGCCTGGTGGTCCTGTTCGTGGCCTACCAGCTGTGGGGCACCGCCCTCGTCCACTGGCAGGGCCAACGGGATCTCCGGAACCGCTTCGATCATGCCCTGGCCCAGGCCCGGGCGGCAGACCACGGTACGGTGCGGCGGTCGATCCCGTACCCGGCAGTGGGCGAACCGGTGGCGATCATCGCCATTCCGAGGATCGGACTCGACCAGGTGGTGGTGGAGGGGGTGGGGGCGCCCCAGCTGGCCGTCGGACCCGGCCACTACCCGGGGACCGCGCTCCCGGGCCAACCCGGGAACTCGGGCATCGCCGGCCACCGGACCACCCACGGCGCCCCGTTCAACGCCCTCGCCGAACTGGTGCCGGGCGACCCGGTGGTCCTCACCACGCTCCAGGGGACGTTCACCTACCGGGTGACGAGATCCCTGGTCGTGGCGCCGGACGACGTGGCGGTACTCCGACCGACGGCCGTGCCGCAGCTGACCCTCACCACCTGCAATCCGAAGTACAGCGCCGCCCAGCGCCTGGTGGTCGAGGCCCGGCTCACCACGCCGCCGGCGCCGGCCACGCCGGCACCCGTCTCGAGCGCCCGGGTGGGGAGCGTGTCGGGGGCGGACCCGCTCGCCTCGCCGGGGACGTGGATCGTCCTGCTCGCCTCCACCCTGGGCCTGGCGGCCCTGGTCCTGGTCGTGGGCCGTGTCCGGCGACGGGCATCGTCGACCGGCACCCGCCGATCGCGGCCGGCCCGTCGGAATGCGCGGTGGGCGACGGTCGCCGCCGTGCCCGTGGGACTGGTACTGCTGTTCCTCGCCTTCGGAGCGCTCGACACGCTGCTGCCCCAGAGCTTCTGACCACGCCGGTGGACCGGTCCGGCGACGGTCGTGCCGGGTATCCGGAGGTCCGGCGGACGGATGGGTGGAGAGTAGGCTTGGCGCTCGGCGCACAGGCAGTGCGACCGTCATCCCCCCGCTCAGTGCCCATCCGAGGAGACCCTTCCTGATGCCGTTCGTCTTCGATTTCGACCACACCCACCGCAAGCCCCCGATGGAGATGAAGGACCTCCTCGGCGGCAAGGGTGCCAACCTGGCCGAGATGACGTCGGTGCTGGGCCTCCCCGTGCCGCCCGGGTTCACCATCGCCACCACGGCCTGCCGGTCCTACATGGAGGGTGGATGGCCGGAGGGCCTGACCGCCGAGATCGCCCGGGCCAAGGGTCGCCTGGAGAAGACGATGGGCAAGCGGATCGGTGACGCCGACGACCCCCTCCTGGTCTCGGTCCGGTCGGGTGCCAAGTTCTCGATGCCCGGCATGATGGACACGGTCCTGAACCTCGGCCTCAACGACAAGTCGGTGGAGGGTCTGGCCCGCCAGACCGACGACGAGCGCTTCGCCTTCGACTCCTACCGTCGGTTCGTGGCCATGTACGGCCGCATCGTGCTGGGCGTCCCCGGGGAGGAGTTCGACTCGCTCCTCGATGCGGCCAAGGAGCTCGCCGGGACCACCGACGACGCGGGCATCCCGATCGAGCTGCTGCGCTACCTGGTCGAGGCCTACCAGCAGATCGTCGAGCGGCACACGGGCAAGCCGTTCCCCCAGGACCCCGACGAGCAGCTGCGGGGCGCCATCGAGGCCGTCTTCGCCTCGTGGAACGGCCCCCGGGCCATCGCGTACCGGGTGCGCGAGCGCATCGCCCATGACCTGGGCACCGCCGTAAACGTCCAGGCCATGGTGTTCGGCAACCGAGACGACAACTCGGGTACGGGCGTCGGATTCACCCGTGATCCGGCCACGGGAGCCGTGGGCGAGTACGGCGACTTCCTGGTGAACGCCCAGGGCGAGGACGTGGTGGCCGGCATCCGCAACACCGAGCCGCTGTCGGCTCTGGCCGACGAGTTCCCGAAGATCCACAAGGAGCTGCTGGGCATCTTCGCCCGGCTCGAGCGCCACTACCGCGACATGTGTGACACCGAGTTCACGATCGAGCAGGGCAAGCTCTGGATGCTGCAGACCCGCGTGGGCAAGCGCACCGGACGGGCGGCGCTGCGCATGGCGGTCGACATGGTCGCCGAGCGGGCGATCAGGCTGACCCGTGACGAGGCGGTGGGCCGGATCACCGGCGAGCACCTCGAGCAGGTCCTGCACCCGCAGTTCGCGTCCGACGGCCACCAGACGCTGGTGACCGGCCTGGGGGCGTCGCCCGGTGCCGCCGTGGGCCGCGTCTACCTGACCGCCGACGACGCCCAGGCGGCCGCGGAGCGCGGCGAGGCCGTGGTGCTCGTCCGGAGCGAGACGTCCCCCGAGGACGTCCACGGCATGCTGGCCTCCCGGGGCATCCTGACGGCCCGGGGTGGCCTGGTCAGCCATGCCGCGGTGGTGGCCCGTGGCTGGGGCAAGCCGGCCGTGGTCGGGGCCGAGGCCCTGCGCATCGGCGCACACTCGTTCAACGTGGGCGAGATCGAGGTCTACGAGGGCGACTGGATCTCGGTCGACGGCACCAACGGGGTCGTCGTGCTCGGCCAGGTGCCCGTCTCCCAGGGCGAGACGCCGCCGGAGTTCGACACCATCCTCGGCTGGGCCGACGAGATCCGGGCCGGCCACCTCGGGGTCCGGGCCAACGCCGACAACGGCCCCGACGCCACCAACGCCCGCCACCACGGGGCCGAGGGCATCGGGCTGTGCCGGACCGAGCACATGTTCCTGGCCGAGGACCGGCTGCCCGTCGTCCGCCGCATGATCCTCGCCGACACACCGGCCGAGGAGGAGCAGGCCCTCGAGGCGCTGCGCGTGGCCCAGAAGGCCGACTTCTACGAGATCCTGGACGCCATGGACGGCCTGCCCGTCACCATCCGGCTCCTCGACCCTCCGTTGCACGAATTCCTCCCGGACACGATGGAACTGGCCATCAAGGAGGCGACGGTCGGTCTGGACGACGAAGAGGCCCGCCTCTTCGAGGCCGCCAAGCAGTGGCACGAGTTCAATCCGATGCTGGGCACCCGGGGTGTGCGCCTCGGGGTCATCAAGCCCGGCCTCTACGCCATGCAGGTCCGGGCGCTGATGGAGGCCGCCCTCGACCGCGTCGAGGCCGGCGGACACCCCATCGTGGAGATCATGATCCCGCTGACCGTCTCCCGGGAGGAGCTGGCCCTCGCCCGTTCGTGGGTCGAGTCGGCGGTGGCGGCCACCCTCGACGGCGCCGGAGGCGGCAAGGGCGCGAAGAAGACCAAGACCTCCGGCCGGCTCGAAGTGCTCATCGGCACGATGATCGAGACCCCGAGGGCCGCCCTGAGGGCCGGCGACATCGCCGAGGAGGCCGACTTCTTCTCCTTCGGCACCAACGACCTCACCCAGATGACCTTCGGCTTCAGCCGCGACGACGTCGAGGGCCGGATGATGTCGGCCTACCTCGAGCTGGGGCTGCTGAAGCGCAACCCGTTCGAGGTGGTCGACCCCGACGGTGTCGGTGAACTCGTCCGGCTCGGCACCGCCCGGGGCCGGGCCACGCGGCCCAGCCTCAAGGTCGGGGTGTGTGGCGAGCACGGTGGTGACCCGGAGTCGATCGCCACGTTCGCCGCTGCCGGCCTCGACTACGTCAGCTGCTCGCCGTTCCGGGTGCCCATCGCCCGCCTGGCTGCCGCCCAGGCCGTCCTGGCCGGCCACACGGCCGCCCGGGCCAAGGTCACCGGCGCCGACCGGGCCCCCGCCAAGAGTGCCGCCACCAGGAAGTCAGCGGCCAAGAAGGCTCCCGCCAAGAAGACGGCGGCCAAGAAGACGGCGGCCGGCACGTCGGTGGCGGGGAAGTCGGTCGCCAAGGCCCCGGCCCGGAAGGCCGCCGCACGCTGAACCGCACGTCCACCGGCCCGGACCGCTGAGCGGGTGGGGCCGGCGGGACGGGTGCGGGGCGGGACGCGGTACCGTCGTCACCATGGGCATCCCCGACGAGGACGTGGCCCGGGTCCGGGCGGCGACGGACATCGTCGCCCTGGTGGGGGAGCACGCCGCGTTGAAGCGGGTGGGACAGCGTTGGGTCGGGCTGTGCCCGTTCCACAGTGAGAAGTCGCCGTCGTTCAGCGTCAACGCCGAGGCCGGCTTCTACTACTGCTTCGGCTGCCAGGCCAAGGGCGACGCCATCAGCTTCGTGCGGGCGATGGAGCACCTCGACTTCGTCGACGCCGTGCGCCGACTGGCCGACAAGGCGGGCATCACCATCCGCGAGGACGGGAACGCCGGCCGGGACAACCAGAAGCGCAAGGTCTTCGTCGACGCCATGGAGCAGGCCACGGAGTGGTACCACCAGCGGCTCCTGACCGGCTCGGACGCCGGCTCGGCCCGTGACTACCTGCGCAGCCGCGGCTACGACGGAGAGGTGGTGCGCCGGTTCCGCCTGGGTTGGGCCCCCGACGGCTGGGACACGCTGTGCACCGCGCTGAAGCTCGACGAGGACGTGGCCGTCGGCGCCGGTCTCGGGTTCGTCAACAAGCGTGGCCGACTCCAGGACGCCTTCCGGGCCCGGGTGCTCTTCCCGATCTGCGACCCGTCGGGCAATCCCGTCGCCCTCGGTGGCCGCGTGCTGCCCGGCAGCAGCGACCCGGCGAAGTACAAGAACTCCACGGAAACGCCGATCTACTCGAAGCGCCGGACCCTCTACGCCCTCAACTGGGCGAAGCAGGACGTCATCGCCTCGGGCGAGGTGGTGGTGTGCGAGGGGTACACCGACGTCATCGGGTTCTTCGAGGCGGGCGTGCCCCGGGCGGTGGCCACCTGCGGCACCGCCCTCGCCGAGGAGCACGTGAAGCTGCTCAAGAACTTCGCCACCCGCATCGTCCTCGCCTTCGACGCCGACGGTGCGGGTCAGTCGGCGGCCGGCCGCTTCTACGAGTGGGAGCGCAAGCTCGAGATCGACGTGGCCGTGGCGGCACTCCCTCCGGGGTCCGACCCCGCCGACCTCGCCCGGTCCGACCCGGCGGCCCTCCGTGAGGCCGTGAGTGGGGCCAAGCCGTTCCTGCAGTTCCGCCTGGAGCGGATCCTGGGCGCCGCCGACCTCACGACGCCCGAGGGACGGGCCCGGGCTGCCGACCACGCGCTCGCCGCCGTGGCCGAGCACCCGGACGATCTGGTCCGGGACCAGTACGTCATGCAGGTGGCCGAGCGCTGCCGGCTCGAGCCCGCCGCCCTGCGCGACCGCCTCGAACGCATCCGCCGCGAGGGACCGCGGACGCCTCCGCCCCGTCCTGACCGGTCTCCGGCCCGCCCCACGCCCCCGAGCGACGACCTCGACCCCCGTGGTTACGACGGCTACGACGGACCGGACGACCCGGGACCCGAGCCGGCGTGGGACCCCTGGGAGGACGGGCACGGGGGCGGTGCGAGGTCCGGTCGGACCACGTCGGTCGAGTTCCGGCCGGGCCTGGAGGCGCTGCGGCTCGCCATCCACCGGCCCGAAGACGTGGGGGACCGGCTGGAGGACGTGCTGTTCTCCGACCCCGTCCAGCGGGCCGCCTTCGTCGCCCTGGTGGACTGCGACGACCTGGGTGAGGCGATCGACGGGGCCTCCGGGCCGGTCCAGTCCCTGCTCGTGCGCCTCACGGTGGAGGAGCCGCGGTCGGAACCCGACGAGGTGGTGGCCCAGCTCGTCCGCGATGCGGTGCGACGCGAGCTGCCGGTCCTGACGGTCGAGGCCCGGACGTCCACGGCGGCCATGGAGGAGGCCGCCGGCGTCGCCGGTTGGCTCCAGGACCTGGACCGGGAGGACACCTCGGCAGAGGCATCCCGCCGGTTGGTAGCGTGGCTTCTCGTGAGGGCACAGCAGAACGGATCCGGGTCAGGCGGATGACGGCCAAGAAGGTCGTCTCTCTGTATCCCGACCCACTGGCGGAGGATGGCGGTACCGGGTCGGTCCCGGCCGAGGGCACGATCGCGGCGGTGACGACGGCCGCCAGGCCCGGCACGGACGTGAGCACCTCCGGCCCGAACGGCACCGGCCCGAACGGCACCGGCCCGAACGGCACCGGCCCGAACGGCACCGGCCCGAGCGCCCCGGACCCGGACCGGGACCGGGGCGACACTGCCTCGACCCCCACGGACCCGACCCCCGCGGACCCGGCCCCCCCGGACCCGGCCGCTTCGAGCGACCCCGCCGGGTCGGACCTGAGCTTCGAGGTCGAGGTCGAGGTCGAGCTCGAGGTCGAGCTCGAGGTGGTCATGGTGGTCGATGAGCCCGTGGCCGTGCTCGAGACCCTCCCCGAAGCGGAGTTCGAGGCCCTGATCGCCAAGGGCCGGATCGCCGGCGGGCTGACCCAGGACGACGTGGTGGCCGTGCTGCGCTCGGTGGAGCTGAGCGCCGACCTGATCGCCGGGGTCGTCGACCGCATACGCGAGGCGGGGATCGAGTTCACCTACGACACGGGCGAGACCACCATCGTGCCCATGGCACCGCTCGAGACGGTCGAGGTCGCGCCCCACCTGGTGGCCCTGGCGACGCCGCCCGTCGAGGCGCCGGCGCCGCCGCCCGCCGCGGCGGCCAAGGCCCCGGCCAAGCGGACCCGGGCACCGCGGGCGGCGTCGACCACCACGTCGGAGCCCGACAGCTTCCGCGGGTCGGCCGCCGACCCCGTCCACATGTACCTGAAGGAGATCGGCAAGGTAAAGCTGCTCGACGCCGCCCTCGAGGTCGAGCTGGCCGAGCGGATCCTCGCCGGCACCGAAGCCGAGGCCCGATTGGCCGCCGACGAGTTGGCGCCGGCGCCGGCCCGTAGTGGGACGGAGCAGCGGGCGGACCAGCGGCTGGTCCGCCAGGGCCACGAGGCCAAGGAGGCGCTCATCGAGGCCAACCTCCGCCTCGTCGTCTCGATCGCCAAGCGCTACCGCAACCGCGGGCTCGCCTTCCTCGACCTCATCCAGGAGGGCAACCTCGGGCTGATGCGGGCCGTCGAGAAGTTCGACCACACCAAGGGCTTCAAGTTCTCGACCTACGCCACCTGGTGGATCCGCCAGGCGATCACCCGGGCCATCGCCGACCAGGCGCGCACGATCCGCATCCCGGTCCACATGGTGGAGACGATCCACAAGGTCGTGTGGGCACAGCGCCAGTTCCACCAGGAGATCGGCCGCGAGCCGACCACCGAGGAGCTGGCCGCCCAGGTCGACATGTCGCCGGAGCGGGTGCGCGAGATCCTCCGGATCAACCAGGACACCATCTCGCTCGAGCAGCCCATCGGCGACGAGGAGGATTTCAGCCTCTCCGACATCATCGAGGACCGTGAGGCGGTCGTCCCGGGCGACGCCGCCACCCGGCTGATGCTCGACTCGGCGCTGCGTGACGCGCTGGCCCACCTGACACCCCGTGAGCAGGACGTGGTCCGCCTGCGCTTCGGCCTGGAGGACGGCAAGATCCGCACCCTCGAGGAAGTCGGGAAGGCGTTCGGTGTCACCCGGGAGCGCATCCGGCAGATCGAGGCCAAGACCCTGGCCAAGCTGCGCCGGCCCGAGTCGGCCCAGCTCCTGCGCGACTACCTCGAAGAGGCCTAGCCCTCCGGACGGGTCCGCCGACCAGCCACGCCCCGCGGGTCGCCGTCGCCGTCGGCCAGCACCTCGGCGTCCCCGTAGCCGGCGGACCCCATCAATCCGACGACCGCATCGACCTGGTCCTCGCCGACCTCGAGCAGCAACCAACCTCCTGGCCGCACCCAACGGGTGCTCCGGATCACCAACTCGGCCACCAGGGTGAGCCCGTCGGCACCACCGTCGAGGGCACGACGGGGCTCGTGGGCCACGACGTCGCGGGGGAGCAGGTGCAGCGCTCCGGTCGGGACATAGGGGAGGACGGCGCAGAGCACGTCGACCGTCCCGGCCATCCCCTCCGGCAGGGGATCGTCGAGGAGGCCCTCCCGGACGTCAACGCCGTTGCGCCGGGCGCAGGCGACGGCGACGGGATCGGCCTCGGTGGCGAGGACCCTGGCGCCCGGACGCCGCTGACGGAGCACGACCGCCACCGCACCGGACCCGGTGGCCACGTCGAGGGCCGTGCCGTCCGGGGGGAGCAGATCGGCGGCACGCCGGGCCAGCGTCTCGGACTGCCAGCGGGGCACGTAGACGCCGGGATCGACCAGCACGTCGAGACCACAGAAGGGGGTCGACCCGACCAGCCAGGCCAGTGGCTCGCCCGCCGTGCGCCGGGCGACGAGGGCGGCGAGCTCGTCGGGATCCCCGGCGACGCGGACGAGCTCCACCGCCTCCTCCTCGGCGGCCACGCAGCCTGCCGCGGCCAGGATGCGGACCACGGAGTGGAGGTCATCGCCGGTCACGGACGTTCCGGATGGGTCCGCCGTCACGGACGGGTCCGACGTCCCGGACGGGTCCGCCGTCA
>Ga0302279_10002384_pt1 | contig 24973 bp, 25 predicted proteins | sample III_Bog_N3_3_FD_194541 | JGI IMG/M metagenome (GOLD analysis project Ga0302279, IMG submission 194541) | Peat permafrost microbial communities from Stordalen Mire near Abisko, Sweden - III_Bog_N3_3 | ecosystem: Environmental > Terrestrial > Soil > Wetlands > Peat | place: Sweden: Abisko... | reverse complement strand
AGGGGCTCGACAGTCGCAGGATCCGTACGCGCCAACATCGTCCGTTCCCAGTAGGCGTGCTCGGAAGCATTTGCGGACGCGAAGCGTCAGCGCTGCCTGCATGCAACTTGGCCATTCGCAGCGAAACAGTGGCGCGCAAGCTGTCGAGCCCCTCGATGGGGCGAGACATGCCTGTCGTCCCAAAAGCAAAAAAAGCAGCAGCGGCAGGGCGGGCAGGGACGCCAGGCGCGAAGCGCCTGGCAAAAGCGCAGCAGGCAAACGCAGCACAGCGCAACAACGCTGACTATTGCTCCGCGACGTCCGCCCCCTTCGGCGGCACGAACACGAAGTCGTCGGCAGGCAACTTCGCATTCGCCTCGAACGCACTGAACACCAGCAGCGACTTCTGCCCGAAGCTGTCGTCGATCTCCAGCTGCGCCAGCGCATGCCCCTTGAAGCCAACCTTCAACGATCGCACCGTCCCCTCGGCCTGCCGGGGCGTCGCGATGACCCAGTCGATGCCGTCCTTGGACGGCGCATCGGCCAGCGTGAACACCTTGTCGATGTCGTTGGAGACGATCAGCGCGGCCGGCGTGTTGGCCAGCGCGTCGCCGGTCTTGCGCGACGAGACCTGGTTCAGGTCAGGGTCGTAGATCCAGACCTTGGTGCCGTCGCCCACCACCGTCTGCGCGTACGGCTTCTCGTAGATGAAGCGGAAGCGGTTGGGACGCTCGAACTCGAAGCTGCCGTTGGAGATCTTCTGCTTGCCGTTGGGCGAAGTGACGGTCTGCGTGTAGGTGGACTTGCCGGACTTCACGGTCCTGACGAAGTCGCGCAGTTCATCCGTGGCGGTGGCGAACGCCGAAGCGCATGAGAAGGCGAACGCCGCGAGCAGCGTGTTGCGGGCAAGACGGGAAACGGTCATCAGGTTCTTTCGGCGACGACGCCGAGCCGAGGGCTCATTCGTCGCGCTTGGGCACGAGGATCTCGCGGTTGCCGGAGCCCGACATGCTGGACACCAGCCCCGACTGCTCCATCTGCTCGAGCAGCCGCGCCGCGCGGTTGTAGCCGATGCGCAGGTGGCGCTGCACCAGCGAGATCGACGCCCGCTTGTTCTGCAGCACCACCGACACCGCCTGGTCATACAACGGATCAGACTGCGCATCGGCTGACCCGCCGCCGCTGCCGTCGCCATCCACGTCGCCGTCGAGCACGCCGCCCTCGAGGATGCCCTCGATGTAGTTGGCCGGCGATTGCGACTTCAGGTACTCGACCACGCGATGCACCTCGTCGTCGCTGACGAACGCGCCGTGCACGCGCTGGGGCACGCCGCCGCCGGGCGTCAGGTAGAGCATGTCGCCCTGGCCCAGCAGCGCCTCGGCGCCCATCTGGTCGAGGATGGTGCGGCTGTCGATCTTGCTGGACACCTGGAACGACAGGCGCGTCGGGATGTTGGCCTTGATCAGGCCCGTGATCACGTCGACGCTGGGCCGCTGCGTGGCCAGCACCAGGTGGATGCCGGCGGCGCGCGCCTTCTGCGCGAGACGGGCGATCAGCTCTTCCACCTTCTTGCCCACCACCATCATCAGGTCGGCGAGCTCGTCGATCACCACCACGATGAACGGCAGGCGTTCCTGCGGCTCGGGCGATTCGGGCGTCAGGCTGAACGGGTTCGGAATCAGTTCGCCGCGCTCCTTGGCGTCGTCGATCTTCTTGTTGTAGCCGGCCAGGTTGCGCACGCCCATCTTGGACATGAGCTTGTAGCGCCGCTCCATCTCGTTGACGCACCAGCTCAGCGCATTGCCGGCCTGCTTCATGTCGGTGACGACCGGGCACAGCAGGTGGGGGATGTCCTCGTAGACGCTCATCTCCAGCATCTTCGGGTCGATCAGGATCAGGCGGACGTCCTTGCCCTCGGCCTTGTACAGCAGCGACAGGATCATCGCGTTGATGCCCACCGACTTGCCCGAGCCGGTGGTGCCTGCGACCAGGCAGTGCGGCATCTTGGCCAGGTCGGCCACGACGGGGTTGCCGACGATGTCCTTGCCCAGCGCGATGGTCAGCATCGAGCCGGCCTCGTTGTAGACGTTGGAGCCCAGGATCTCGGACAGCCGGATCATCTGGCGGCGCGCGTTGGGCAGTTCCAGCGCCATCGTCGTCTTGCCGGGAATGGTCTCGACCACGCGGATGCTGACCAGGCTCAGCGAGCGCGCCAGGTCCTTGGCCAGGTTGACGATCTGCGAGCCCTTGACGCCCGTGGCCGGCTCGATCTCGTAGCGCGTGATGACCGGGCCCGGCGCGGCCGCGACCACGCGCACCTCCACGCCGAAGTCGCCCAGCTTCTTCTCGATCATGCGGCTGGTCATCTCCAGCGACTCGGGCGTGACCGTCTGCTCGATGCGCGCGGGCGCGGCGTCCAGCAGGTCGACCTGCGGCAGCTTGTTGTCATGCAGCTCGACGAACAGCGGCTTCTGGCGCTCGCGCTGCACGCGCCTGGACTCGACCACCTGCACGATCTCGGGCTCGATCACGATGGGCGCGTGCAGCACTTCGTCGATCCGGATCTCATCGGCCTGCTGCTCGCGCTCGCGCAGCGCGATCTCGCCGAGGCGCTGGTCCTCGGCGCGCTCGCGCGCGACGGCGCGGTGCTCGCGGCGGCCGTCGATCCAGCCGCCGATGCCGTCGGCCAGATTGACCCACGAGAAGCGCAGCGCGCCCGACATGCCCAGCACCAGCGCAGCGATCCACAGCACGCCCGAGCCGAGGAAGCCCAGCCAGTGCATCGACAGCGGGCCCAGGAAATAGCCCAGGATGCCGCCCGAGTGGCCGCCAGGCACGCGCGCCTCCCAGGTGTACAGACGCGTCCACTCGAGGGCCGTGCTGGCGCACAGCAGCAGCGCGAGGCCGGCCCAGAACCGCAGTCGCGGGAAACGCGGCTCGGAGACCGCGTCGTCTCCGATGCCCGCAAGCGCGCGCGACCCGCGCGCGAGATTGCGCAACGCCTGCAGCAGCCCCACGAGCGGCAACCAGGATGCGGAAGCGCCCAGCACCAGCAAGCCGATGTCCGACACGAGCGCGCCCGGGCGGCCCAGCAGGTTGAGCGTGGGGCCGCCATCGCCCGAGGTGGTGAACGCCGCGTCGCTCGCGTGGTGCGTGGCCAGCGACAGCGCGACGCCCGTCCACACCACGAGGCCGGCCAGCGCGGCCAGGCGCTGCTTGATCACCGAGCGCGGCAGCGGCGCGGCCGGTTCGCCGGTCGACCGCGAGAAGGCCGAGAATTTCGGGAGCGCGAGACTCAAGTCACTGCTTTCGGAGCACGAACGGCTCCCAGTCTATGCCTGCGGCACTGCCGCTGGCACGCGCCAAGAGAAGTTCAAGGGAGCGGTCGATCCGGCTCTGCCGGGCGACTCGCGGACGGCCCTTGGTGGGCAGGGAGCGCCAGCGAGTGTGGGGCCAACATCTACGACTTCCGGTTTTGGATTTTCAGGGAACCGTCTTCCTGCGTCTCGATGATGCCCCGCTCCTCGAGATCCTTCATCACGCGGCTGACCATCTCGCGCGAGGCGCCGACGATCTTGGCCATGTCCTGGCGCGAGACCTTGGACTTGATGACCTTCTCGCCGTCGACGTCCTCGGCCATGTCCAGCAGCGTGCGGGCGACGCGGCCATACACATCGAGCAGCGCCAGCGACTCGATCTGGCGGTCGGCGCTGCGCAGGCGCGTGACCAGCCCGCGCATGATCGCGTAGGACAGGCTGGAGTTCTCGGGCAGGCAGCGCGCGAACTCGGCGCGGCCCAGGATCAGCACGTCGCACTGCAGCTCGCAGCGCACGGTGGCCGAATGGGGTTCGTTGTCGATCAGGCTCATCTCGCCGACGTAGTCGCCGGCATTGAGCACCGCCAGGATCACTTCGCGACCGCGCGGGTCGGACGTGGTGACTCGGGCACGGCCGCTGAGCAGGATGAACAGCGCGTTGCTCTTCTTGCCCTGTTCGACGACCAGTTCGCCACGGCGAAAGCGGCGCTTGACGACGCCGTCCGCCACCACGCGTGCCTGATCGGTCGTCAGCATCGAGAAGAGCGGAACGCGTCGGATCAGGTCCAGATTCGAAAGCATCGACATTCAAAAACCTTTCGCAAATCCCTTGGAACGATGAGCCCTGCCCCACTGTCGCCGGCGTCCGCCGGTCGGCATCCCTACAATTGCGGGTGCAGCGTGTCGTGTGACATTGTGCCGCCCATTTCGAACTTTCCGAGCCCTGCCGCCGTAATGAGTAACTCTGAGAACGCTTCCAACCACGCCAAGGTGCTGATTCTGGGCTCCGGACCGGCCGGCTACACCGCTGCCCTCTACGCCGCGCGGGCCAACTTGAAGCCGATGCTGATCACCGGCATCGCCCAGGGCGGGCAGCTGATGACCACCACCGAGGTGGACAACTGGCCGGCCGACGTCGCCGGCGTGCAGGGCCCCGACCTGATGGCGCGCTTCCTGGCACACGCCGAGCGTTTCGACACGCGCATCGTGTTCGACCACATCAACAAGGTCGACTTCGGCAAGCGGCCGTTCACGCTGGTCGGCGACTCGGGCACCTACACCTGCGACTCGCTGATCATCGCCACCGGCGCGTCGGCCAAGTACCTGGGCCTGCCCTCCGAGGAGGCGTTCATGGGCCGCGGCGTCAGCGGCTGCGCCACCTGCGACGGCTTCTTCTACCGCGGCGAGGAAGTCGTCGTGGTCGGCGGCGGCAACACGGCCGTCGAGGAGGCGCTGTACCTGTCCAACATCGCCTCCAAGGTGCACCTGATCCATCGCCGCAACAAGTTCCGCGCCGAGGCGGTGATGATCGACAAGCTGATGCACAAGGCGCGCGAAGGCAAGATCCAGCTGCACCTGGACCAGACGCTGCACGAGGTGCTGGGCGACGCCACCGGCGTCACCGGCGTGCGCACCAGGGCGGTCGAGGGCGAGGCCTACGCCGAGATCACGGTCAAGGGCTGCTTCATCGCGATCGGCCACCACCCGAACACGACGATCTTCGAAGGCCAGTTGGACATGAAGGACGGCTACATCCGCACGAAGACCGGACTCGACGGCTTCGCGACGATGACCAGCGTCGAGGGCGTGTTTGCCGCCGGCGACGTGCAGGACCACGTCTATCGCCAGGCCATCACCTCGGCCGGCACGGGCTGCATGGCGGCGCTGGATGCGCAGCGTTACCTCGAATCCCTGGAATAGCGCCCCGCATGGTGGATATGGTGAGGTAGGACGACCCGGCCGACTGGCAATTCTTCCAAAACGATAGTAGAATCCGCAGTTCCCTTGGAGTCATGCCGCCCTTTTGGCGTAAGTGCATGCTCTCCAGCCGAAGTGCGTTGTTGCGCTTCGTTCCAATTGAGGAGAGCTTCATGGCTCGTGTCTGTCAAGTGACGGGTAAGCACCCGATGACGGGAAACAATGTTTCCCACGCCAACAACCGTACGAAGCGCCGCTTCCTGCCGAACCTGCAGAGCCGCCGCATCTGGGTCGAGAGCGAGAACCGCTTCGTCCGCCTGCGTATTTCGACGGCCGCGCTGCGCCTGATCGACAAGAACGGCATCGACGCCGTCCTCGCCGACCTGCGCGCCAAGGGCGCCCTTTAATCCTCACTGGAGACACACACCATGGCAGCCAAGGGTGGACGCGAAAAGATCAAGCTGGAGTCGACCGCGGGTACGGGTCACTTCTACACCACGAACAAGAACAAGAAGACGACGCCTGAAAAGCTCGAATTCATGAAGTTCGATCCGAAGGCGCGCAAGCACGTCCTGTACAAGGAAATCAAGCTGCGCTGATCTTCGGGGAGGCCGGCCTGCGCCGCGCCTCGCAATGATGAAAGCCGCCTGCGGGCGGCTTTTTGCATTCCTGCGCGTCCAGCACAAGACTGGACTGTTTCGAAACAGCTGTTTCGGCACGACACGCGCGATGGGCGCGTCGCCTGCCGGCAGCGCGCTTCACTTCACTGGAGCCCCTCCGATGCAGCACCGCACCGCCGCCCGCTTCGCCACAGCCGGCCTCGCCATCGCCGCCACGTTTCCCAGCCACGCCCAGGTCACGCAGAAGCCCGACGGCCAGTGGCGTTCGCTGTTCACCGCGGGCGCCAGCATCGCCAACGGCAACTCCGACGCCAAGAGCGCCTCGCTGGGCGCCGAGGTGATCAAGCTGACGAGCACCGACAAATGGGAATTCACCGGCGCCGGCCAATACGCGCGCAGCGCCGGCGCGACCACCGCCGACCACCAGGCCTTCACCGGCCTGTACAACCAGGACATCACCCCGCAGTGGTATGGATTCGGGCAGCTCGACCTCGTGCGCGATACACCGAGCGACATCGCCTCGCGCACCACGCCCAGCACCGGCCTGGGCTACCACGTGGTCAACAAGCCCGACCAGACCTTCGACGTCTCCGCCGGCCTGGCCTACACCTGGGATCGCTACCGCACGCCGCAGGTCGTCGACGACGAACTGCGCAACCGCTACAACCACCTGGAGCTGCTGCTGGCCGAAGAGTCCAACAACAAGCTCAGCGACACGACCACCCTCAAGCAGAAGCTCACGGTCTATCCCAGCGTCAGCCAGGGCAACGGCGTGCGCACGGTGTTCGACGCCGGGCTGTCGGTGGCCATGACCAAGGAACTGGCGCTGACCGCGACGCTGTCGCACCGTTATGACAGCGACCCCGGCAATGGCCTGAAGAAGAACGACATGCTGTTCGTCACCGGGGTGTCGCTGCGCCTGGACTGATGCGCGAACAGGCGCCTTGCAGCGCCAATGAAAAAAGCCTCCCGCAGGAGGCTCTCGCTTTGGCGCCGGCCTGGATCAGCCTTTGCGACGACGCACTGTGATCAGCGCCGCGAGACCCGCCAGCAGCAGGCCGCCAGTGGAGGGTTCCGGGACGGGAATCGTCGACGCCTCGACGTTCACGTTGTCCACCTGGAAGTTGTTGCTCCACAGCGCGAACGAAGAGATGGCGCCCAGATCGAACGTGAACGTCTGCAGGCCGGACTGGTCTGCCAACGCCAGATCCTCGTAGTGCACGCCGGTGGCGTCGACGTAGCTGAAGCTCACCGTGCCGCCCGACGCATCGTCGGCGCTGTTGGCCAGATCGAACGAGCCCAGCACGAACGAGCCGCCGCCCACGCGCGACACGACGAAACCGTACTGGTTGCCCTGGAACTCCTGGCTCAAGGTCGCCCCGGTCGGATCGGCGTTGAACGGGCTCTGGAGTCCGTACGAATACAAGGAGTAGCCGTTCGAGGGCACGTTCGAGGCGAACGAGTAGCCCTGCTCGGTGTAGGTGTCCGTGGTGTACTGCCAGATCCCCGGATTCGTCAGCGAATCGAAGGTGATCGTGGTCGCGCCGGCTGCGCCGGCCAAGGCCAGGAGCCCCGCTGCGGCGACAGATCTGATCATCGTGAACTTCATTTTCTTCCCCATGTAATCGGTCAGGCGCGTACACCTTTCCCAAGTAACCAACTGTAATGAGAATCCGGATTCCGCGCATTGCCCAAAAGCGGGGAACTCCGTGACGGAAGTCCGGACTCCCGGACTTCCCACGCACACGCAAGGCGCCAAGCTTACTTGAGCGCCTTGTAGCGCACCCGCTTCGGACGTGCGCCTTCCTCGCCCAGGCGCTTCTTCTTGTCGGCCTCGTACTCCTGGTAGTTGCCGTCGAAGAACACCCATTGCGAATCGCCTTCGCAGGCGAGGATGTGGGTGGCGATGCGGTCGAGGAACCAGCGGTCATGGCTGATCACCATGATGGAGCCGGCGAACTCGAGCAGCGCGTCTTCCAGCGCGCGCAGCGTTTCGACGTCCAGGTCGTTCGACGGTTCGTCGAGCATCAGCACGTTGCCGCCCTGGATCAGCGTCTTGGCCAGGTGCAGCCGGCCGCGCTCGCCGCCGGACAGGTTGCCGACGAGCTTCTGCTGGTCGTTGCCCTTGAAGTTGAAGCGGCCGATGTAGGCGCGGCTGGGCATCACGAACTTGCCCACCGTCAGGTTGTCCAGGCCGCCCGAGACGTCCTGCCACACCGTCTTGGCGTCCTCGAGGTCGTCGCGCGTCTGGTCGACGAAGGCCATCTTCACGGTCTTGCCGATGGCCACCTCGCCCGAATCGGGCTGCTCCTTGCCGGCGATCATGCGGAACAGCGTCGACTTGCCGGCGCCGTTCGGGCCAATGATGCCGACGATGGCGCCCGCGGGCACCTTGAAGCTCAGGTTGTCGATCAGCTGGCGGTCGCCGAAGCCCTTGCTGACGTTCGTGAATTCGATGACTTCATGGCCCAGGCGATCGGCCACGGGGATGAAGATCTCGTTGGTCTCGTTGCGCTTCTGGTAGTCGAAGTCGCTCAGCTCCTCGAAGCGCGCCATGCGGGCCTTGCTCTTGGCCTGGCGACCCTTGGGGTTGGAGCGCACCCACTCGAGTTCCTTCTTCATCGCCTTGGTGCGGGCGTCCTCGGTCTTCTGTTCCTGCTCGAGGCGCGTTTCCTTCTGCAGCAGCCACTCGGAGTAGTTGCCCTTGTACGGAATGCCGCGGCCGCGGTCCAGTTCCAGGATCCACTCGGCGGCGTTGTCCAGGAAGTAGCGATCGTGGGTGATGGCCACCACGGTGCCGGAGAAGCGCTGCAGGAACTGCTCCAGCCAGTCCACCGATTCGGCGTCCAAGTGGTTGGTCGGCTCGTCCAGCAGCAGCATGTCGGGCTTGGACAGCAGCAGGCGGCACAGCGCGACACGGCGCTTCTCGCCGCCGGACAGGTTGCCGACGACCGCTTCCCACGCCGGCAGGCGCAGCGCATCGGCGGCGATCTCGAGCTGGTGCTCCACGTTGTCGGAGCCGGCCGACGAGATGATGGCCTCGAGCTCGGCCTGTTCGGCCGCGAGCTTGTCGAAGTCGGCATCTTCGAGGCCGTACTCGACGTAGACCTCGTCCAGGCGCTTCTTGGCGGCCAGCACGCCGCCCATGCCCTCTTCCACCGACTCGCGCACGGTCTGCCCCGGGTCGAGCTGCGGCTCCTGCGGCAGGTAGCCGATGTTCAGGCCGGGCATCGGGGTGGCTTCGCCCTCGAAGTCCTTGTCGACGCCGGCCATGATCTTGAGCAGCGTGGACTTGCCCGAGCCGTTCAGGCCGAGCACGCCGATCTTCGCGCCGGGAAAGAAGCTCAGGGACACGCCCTTGAGGATCTCTCGCTTCGGCGGCACGATCTTGCCGAGCCGATTCATCGTGAAAACGTACTGTGCCATCTGGGTGACCTGCGAAAGAAATGCGAAAGGGTGCGAAAACGCGAGCGCGGCCGCGAGTTTCGTCGTGCATCGAAAATGCACGCGGCCCGGCGATTCGCATGGCGCGAAACAGCCGGGCCGGAGGTGGCGCTGACGTGCGTCAGTCCACCGGATGAATCATTTTACTTGCTCGGGCGAATCACGATGTAATTGGCCGAATCGCCGCGCTGCACCAGCACCGCGATGGACTTGCTCTTGTCGAGCTTGGCCACCGCGACCGTGAACTGCTTGACGGAGCTGACCGGCACGTTGCCGATCTGCAGGATGACGTCGCCTTCCTGCAGGCCGGCGCGTCCCGCGGCGCCGTCGGCGCTGTCGACGCGCACGCCGCCCTTGACGTGCAGGCGCGCGCGCTCGGCGTCGCTGAGGTCGACCACCTTCAGGCCCAGGGTGGCCTTGGTATCGGCAGTCGGCAGCGGCTCGTCGCTGGTGACGGTCGGCGGGGTCTCCGGCCCGAAGTCGACCACTTCGGTCGTGACCGCCTTGAACTTGCCGTCGTGGAAGACCTCCAGCTTGGTCTTGTCGCCGGGCTTGACGATGCCCACCAGGCGCGGCAGATCGGAAAAGCGCTCCACCACCTTGCCATCCACCTTGGTGATGATGTCGCCGGCCTCGATGCCTGCCTTTTCCGCCGGCAGCCCGGCCTGCACGCCCTGGACGAGCGCGCCGATCGGCTTGCCCAGGCCCAGCGTCTCGGCGACCTGCTTGGACACCTCGCCGATCTGCACGCCGATGCGGCCGCGCGTGACGTGGCCGCTGGCACGCAGCTGGTCCGACACGCGGATCGCCTCGTCGATCGGGATGGCCAGCGAGATGCCAGCGCTGGCGCCCGACGGGCTCAGGATCTGCGAGTTGATGCCCACCACCTCGCCGCGCATGTTGATCAGCGGGCCGCCGGAGTTGCCGGGGTTGATGGCCACGTCGGTCTGCAGCAGCTGCAGGTAGTCGCCGGTCTCGCGCTGCTTGGCGCTGACGATGCCGGCGGTGACGGTGCTCTCCAGCCCGAACGGCGAGCCGATGGCGATCACCCATTCGCCGACTTTCAGCCGATCGACGTTGCCGATCTTGACGAACGGCAGGCCGGTGGCGTCGATCTTGATCAGCGCGACGTCGGTGCGCTGGTCGCTGCCGATGATCTTGGCCTTGAACTCGCGCTTGTCGGTGAGCGTGACGGTGACCTCGTCGGCGCCTTCGACCACGTGCGCATTGGTCATCACGTAGCCGTCGGGCGACAGCAGGAAGCCCGAACCGATGTAGCCCTGTTCGGCCTGGTCGTCGTCGTCCGGCGCGTCGTTGCCGCCGCCGGGGTTGCCACCCTTGCTGCCGCGGCCTCCGTGGCGCCGGATGTATTCCTCGATCAGCTGCTGCATCTGCGCCTGCAGCGAGGTGTCGGGGCCGACCGCCTTGGGCTTGATGTTGGTGCGGATGTTGACGACCGCCGGGCCGACCGTCTCGACCAGGCCGGTGAAATCGGGCAGGCCGCGCACCAGCGAATCGGGTGCCTGCACGGGCACCGGTGCGGCGGGAACGGCCGCCTGCGCATGCGCCGGTTGCACCGCCGTCAGCGAGGCCGCGGCCAGTGTCGCCACGGCGAGCGCCAGTCGCAGGCGGGGCGAGACGAGCGTCGGAAAGGCGGCATGCGGTTGGGACATGGGCGGGGGGCTCCGGGACGAGGTGGTTTTTTAGTGATAGCGGCAGAGTATGCCCGCACCGCGCGCTCGGAAACCGAGCAACGTCATCCGCGGTTCAGCTTCTCAGGACTTGCGCTCGAGGGCGCGGACGAATTGGTCGAGCGTGGCGGGCGGGACGTCGCCGACCGCGGTCAGCCACATGTCGTTGACGCGCCGTGTGAGCGTGTGCGTGGCGCCGATCACCGTCAATCCCTCGGCGCCATGGCGCTGCGGCTGGAACGGCTCGATGAACAGCGACACGTGCGTGATGCCGTCCGACCAGATCGCCTGCAGCACCTTGGGTTGGGCGGCGACGTCGCCGGCCATGTTGAGCGCGCGGCGCACGCAGCCCAGCGACTGGAAGCCGGCCGGCAGCAGCGAGGCCTGCATCGTCCAGCCCTCGGCCTCCAGCTTCGTGTGCTCCACCTCGGGCCGGACGACGCGGTAGCCGTCGGCCCGGTGCAGTTCGGCGTAGACCGTGGCGGAGTCGGGCTTGACGCCGATGTTGACGTCGGAAAAGCCCGAGGATTCCAGCGTGCGGCCCGCCACCTGCACGTCCACGCGCAGCAGCAGGCCGGTGGCATGGTCGGCCCAGACCACGTGGTCGAAGCGGCTCTCGTCGCGCGCCTTGAGCAGCAGGCGGTCCGCGTCATGGCCGGCGATGCGCTCGGACGGCTGCACGTGCAGCTCGTAGAAATCGGGGATGTGCTTCTCGCTGCCGCTGACCAGCGCCGGGAACGACGCGCGCGGATCGACCGGCTCGATCACGGCGACGCGGTAGCGCGGCCACAGCGTGCGAACTTCGTCGTTGACGCGCAGCATCGAGCGCGGCTCGCCGTCGAGCGCATCGACGCGCTCCAGCGTGTTCTTGCCTTCGGCGTAGTGCCCCACGCGCGAACTCGCCACGCTGGTGCCGGTGCTGTTGACGAAGGTGCCGACGTAGCTGCTGTGCGCAGCCGCGTCGTGGATTCGCACGAGCCAGCCGTGCAGGTCGCCGGCGCTTTCGCCGCTGGCCAGGGATTGCGGCGGCGCAGGCGGCTTCTGCGACTGGGCGCGCACGTGGCCGGCGCTCAGGGCCGCCGCGCACACGAGCGCGCCCGACAGGCGCGACATGCGCGCCAGCGTCGCGCGCCCGGGCGTCACGCGCGGGAACGCGAACGCGCCGCGCGCTCGCGGCGCACGCATGGCGACGGACAGGCGCAGGCCCGTGGACAGCGCACTGGCCATCACTGCGCGGGCTGCACCAGGGACACGTTGCGCAGGTCGCTGCCCGGCATCTGGAACGGGCCGCTCATCATCGACTGGCGGTGCGCCGCGAGGTACGGCGCAAGCTGGTCGGCCGCGGCCTTGGATTGCGCCGGCGTCTGCAGCGACGTCGCGACGACGCCGCTGTTGTTGACCGAGGTCGCCGACGCCAGCACCGGCCCGGAAGCCGCCGCGCCGTTGGACGCGAACGCCGGGGCGGCGCCATGGTTGAACGGGCGCACGATGTTGAGGCCGCCGATCACCGCCAGGAAGCCGGCGGCCATGGCCAGCGGCCCCTGCCAGCGGCCGCGCGAGCGCGCCGCCGAAGCGGCGCCCGAATTGGCGGCTACGGGCAACGGAATCGGCGTTTCCTCCACCCGCGGCTGCGGCGCCAGCACCACCGGCTCGTCGGCCAGGCGAGCGCGCAGCGCGACCAGGAACGCTTCGTCCGCGGCCGGCTCGACGGCCAGGTCCTCGCTGCGCAGCACGTCGCCGATCAGCTGGTACGCATGCCACGACGCGCGTGCGTCGGGCTCGTCGCGCCAGGCCTGGAACGCGCGCGCGGCTTCGCCGTCGGTGGCGTCGCCATCGGCCAGCGCCGAGAGGATGCGGCGGTCGGGTTCGGAACGGGAACGATCGCTATCAGGCTGGGACATTCAAACCTCGCAACAGGTCATCGGTGCGCCGGGGGCCGGCAATCATCGCAGTCTTGGCAACAGGCAGAGTCATGACGTCGTTCGTTTCTTCAGAGTTTGCACTCACCAGCGATTGCCGTCGCGCGTGTCGAGCAAGGGCCGCAGCCGCTCGGCAATGGCCTCGCGGGCGCGGAAGATGCGCGAGCGCACGGTTCCGATGGGGCAGTTCATCACGTCCGAAATCTCTTCATAGCTGAGGCCTTCGATCTCGCGCAGCGTGATGGCCTGGCGCAGATCCTCGGACAGCGCGGCAATGGCCGCGTTGACGGTCGCGGCGATTTCCTTGCTGGCGAGCAGCGCCTCGGGCGTCTCGCCGTCGGTTGGTTCCATTCCACCGCGGTAAGTTTCATCGTCGTCGTCGGCGCCCTGCATTGACGTGTAAGTCATCACGGGATCGCGCTTCATGTCGACCAGCGCCTTCTTGGCGGTGTTGACGGCGATGCGGTAGAGCCAGGTGTAGAACGCGCTCTCGGCGCGGAACTGCGGCAGCGCGCGGTAGGCGCGGATGAAGGTTTCCTGGGCGATGTCGGCCACCAGGTCGACATCGCGCACCATGCGCCCGATCAGGCGCTCGATGCGGCGCTGGTACTTGACGACCAGCATCTCGAACGCGCGCACGTCGCCCTGCTTGACGCGCTCGACCAGCGCGGCGTCCGGATCGGGGTTGAGCATCGTCATGCGCGTGCATCCCCGCGGCCTGCGCGCCAGTTCCAGAGCGCGCCGCGCAGCGCGGCCCAGCGCGCCGGGTCGCCGGACGCGGTCAGCGGCAGCCAGGCGGTGGGTCCGGCAGCGTGCGGCAGGAAGCGTACCAGCATCCAGGGGCCCAGATCCAGCGTCAGCTCGGCATCGCCGTGCTGGTCGATCCGGCCGGACGCGTCGCCTGCCAGCACCCAATCCTGGCCATCCCACCGCAGCGTGCGTTCGCCCGCGGCCGAGCGTCGATGGTTCTGCCAGAAAACGGCGGCCGCCAACGCCATCGTGGCGCCGACGGCGATCAGGGACTGCACGAACGGGTCGCCCAGCACGCCGGGCTGGCCACCGCCCGAATACGCTGCCAGGTACGGCAGGATCCACGCGAGCGGAACGGCCACCGTCGCGCCGACGAGCAGCGCCAGGGCAGCGCCCCAGGCGCAGCCGAGCACGCTCGTGAACTCGACGGGAGGCGGCGCGCGCATGGCTCGCCGGATCGGCCCGGAGGTCAGACCTTGCGGAACACCAGGGTTCCGTTGGTGCCGCCGAAGCCGAAGTTGTTCTTGACCGCGACGTCGATCTTCACCTCGCGCGCCTTGTTGGGCACGTAGTCGAGATCGCACTCGGGGTCGGGATTGACCAGGTTGATCGTCGGCGGGACGACCTGGTCGCGCAGCGCCAGGACGGTGAACACCGATTCGATGCCGCCGGCGCCGCCCAGCAGGTGGCCGGTCATCGACTTGGTCGAGCTCACGGCGAGCTTCCTGGCATGGTCGCCGAACGCGTTCTTGATGGCGTTGGTCTCGTTCAGGTCGCCCAGCGGCGTGGAGGTGCCGTGCGCGTTGAGGTACTGGACCTGGTCGGCGTTGATGCCGGCGTTGTCCAGCGCCGCCTGCATCGAGCGCTTGGGGCCGTCGACGTTGGGCGCGGTCATGTGGTACGCGTCGCCGCTCATGCCGAAGCCCGCGAGCTCGGCGTAGATGGTGGCGCCGCGCGCCTTGGCGTGCTCGTATTCCTCGAGCACGAGCGCGCCCGCGCCCTCGCCCAGCACGAAGCCGTCGCGCTCCTTGTCCCACGGCCGCGAAGCGGTCGCAGGATCGTCGTTGCGCGTGGACAGCGCGCGCGCCGACGCGAAGCCGCCAATGCCCAGCGGCGACACGGTCGATTCCGCGCCACCGGCGATCATCACGTCGGCATCGCCGTATTCGATCATGCGACCGGCCATGCCGATCGAATGCAGGCCCGTGGTGCAGGCCGTCACGATGCCCAGATTGGGACCGCGGAAGCCGCAGTAGATCGACACGTGGCCCGAGATCATGTTGATGATCGAGGCCGGCACGAAGAACGGCGAAATGCGGCGCGGGCCGCGGTTCGCGTATTCGGTCTGCGTGTGTTCGATCTCCGGCAGGCCGCCGATGCCGGCGCCCATCAGCACGCCGATGCGGTCGCCTTCCTGCTCGGTCAACTGGTCGCCGGTCTTCAGGCCGGCGTCCTTGACCGCCTGCATCGCCGCCGCCACGCCGTAATGGATGAAGGTATCCATGTGGCGGGCGTCCTTGCCGGGGATGTAGTCCTCGACATTGAAGCCCTTGACCTCGCCCGCGAAATGGCAGGCGAAGGCGCTGGCATCGAACTTGGTGATCGTGGCGATGCCGGACTTGCCCGCGACGATGTTGGCCCAGCCTTCCGCCACCGTGTTGCCCACGGGACAGACCAGGCCAAGACCAGTGACAACGACGCGACGACGGTTACTCATAAATCTTCAGTGGTTCGAGCGCAGCGAGAGACAGATGTTCCCGGCGCTGCCGCTCGGATGCTCAATCAGAAATTCAAGGGAGCGGCGGATCCGGCTCCGCCGGGCCGCTCGCGGCCGGCCCCTCGGGGGCAGCGACCGCCAGGGAGCGTGGGGCTCAAGCTTTGGCGTGGGCCTTGGCGTAGTCGATCGCCAACTGCACCGTCGTGATCTTCTCGGCTTCTTCGTCGGGGATCTCGATGCTGAATTCGTCTTCGAGGGCCATCACGAGTTCGACCGTGTCGAGCGAGTCGGCGCCCAGGTCGGCCACGAAGGCCTTGTCGTTGGCCACGTCGGCTTCGGGAACGCCGAGTTGTTCGGCAATGATTTTCTTGACTCGTGCTTCGATATCGCTCATGACACTCCTCCGGGAGGTTTGCGTAAAAACGGGCGGATTCTACTTGCCCAGACCATCAGACGGTCGAACCGGCCTTGCGGCCGATGCGGCAATCCGCTCAATTCATGTACATGCCGCCGTTGACGTGCAGCTCGGAACCGGTGATGTAGGCGGCCTCGCGCGAGGCCAGGAACGCCACCGCTTGTGCGATCTCCTCGGGCTTGCCCAGGCGATTCAGCGGGATCTGCTGCAGCAGCGCGGCCTTCTGGGCCTCGGGCAGCACGTCGGTCATGTCGGTCTCGATGAAGCCCGGCGCGACGCAGTTGACGGTGATGTTGCGGCTGCCCAGCTCGCGCGCCAGCGCGCGCGTCATGCCGGCGACGCCGGCCTTGGCGGCCGCATAGTTGGCTTGCCCGGCATTGCCGCTGGCGCCGACGACCGAGGTGATGTTGATGATGCGGCCGAAGCGCTGCTTCATCATCGGGCGCATCACTTCGCGCGCCATGCGGAAGACGGACTTCAGGTTGGTGTCGTGCACCGCGTCCCAGTCGTCGTCCTTCATGCGCATGGCCAGGCCGTCGCGCGTGATGCCGGCGTTGTTGACCAGCACGTGCACGCCGCCGTATTCCTTGACGATGCCGTCGACCAGCGCGGTGACGCCGGCCGCGTCGTTGACGTCGAGCTTGACGCCCTTGCAGCCAGAATGGCCGGCCAGAGCCTCGGTGATCGCCTGCGCGCCGCCATCGCTCGTGGCGGTGCCGATGACGCGAAAGCCGCGCACGGCGAGCTCATGGGCGATGGCGCGGCCGATGCCGCGCGAGGCGCCGGTGACCAGCGCCGTCTGGACGTTGCCGTCGATGCCGCTCATGCCAACAATCCCTTCACTTCAGCCAAGGTCGCCGGATCGAAGATCGACCCGGTGACCAGGTTGCCGTCGATGCGCTTGACCGTGCCGGCCAGTACCTTGCCCGGGCCGCATTCGATGACATGCGTCATGCCGCGCGCGCGCAGCGATTCGACCACCTCGACCCAACGCACCGGGCCCGCGGCCTGGCGCACCAGCGCGTCGCGGATCGCCGCGGCGTCGGCCGGCGTGGCGACGTCGATGTTGTTGACGACCGGAATGGCCGGCGCATGCATCGTGACCTTCTCGAGCGCGGCCTGCAGGCGCAGCGCCGCCGGCTTCATCAGGCTCGAGTGGAACGGCGCGGACACCGGCAGCAGCAAGGCGCGCTTGGCGCCGGCAGCCTTGAGCATCTCGCAGGCCTTGTCGACGCCTGCCTTGCTGCCGGCGATGACCACCTGCTTGGGATCGTTGAAATTGACGGCCTCGACGACCTCGCCGCTGGCCGCTGCGGCGGCCTGGCAGCCGTCGCGCACGGCCTGCGCCTCCAGGCCCAGGATCGCGGCCATCGCGCCCGCGCCCACCGGCACCGCTTCCTGCATCGCGATCGCGCGCAGGCGCACCAGCGGCAGCGCATCGGCCAGCGTCAGAACGCCCGCGGCGACCAGCGCCGCGTACTCGCCCAGCGAGTGGCCCGCGACCGCGGCCGGCGTCGCGCCGCCCTCGGCGCACCAGGCGCGGTAGGCGGCGATGCCGGCCGTCAACATCACCGGCTGGGTGTTGGTGGTGAGGTCCAGCTGTTCCTTGGGGCCGACATGGATCAGCCGGCCGATGTCCTCGCCGAGCGCCGCGGAGGCTTCCTGCAGCGTGGAGACGACGGCCGGGTGGTCGCCCCAGGCGTCGAGCATGCCGACGCTTTGCGAGCCCTGGCCGGGGAAGACGAATGCGAATGCAGTCATGGGATGCGAAATCTTGTTGTTCTCTTGAATCGACGGCGGACGCGGCATGGGCCGGAACGCCTGTTCTTGCGGGATCGGGTGGAATCAATAGTCGACGAGTGCCGCACCCCAGGTGAAGCCGCCGCCGACGCCTTCGAGGAGCAAACGCTGGCCCTGGACGATCTGGCCGGTGCGGATGGCCACATCGAGCGCCAGCGGGATCGACGCCGCCGATGTGTTGCCATGCTCGGCCACCGTCACCACCACGCGGTCCGCGGGAAGCTTCAGCTTGCGGGCCGTGCTCTGCATGATACGGATGTTGGCCTGGTGCGGGACGAGCCAGTCGACGTCGGCCGTGGTGCGGCCGGCCAGCTCGAGCACTTCGTTGGCAACGTCGCCCAGCACGCCGACGGCGAGCTTGAACACGGCCGGACCATCCATCTTGAGCAGCGGATCGCCGAACACCTTGCCGCCGCTGACGGTGCCGGGCGTGCACAGGATCTCCAGGTGGCGGCCATCGGCATGCAGCTTGGTGGCGACGATGCCCGGCGTGTCGCTCGCCTCGAGCACGACTGCGCCGGCGCCGTCGCCGAACAGCACGCAGGTGGTGCGGTCGTCGAAATCGAGCAGGCGCGAGAACACCTCGGCGCCGATCACCAGCGCGCGCCTGGCCGAGCCGGCCTTGATCATCGCGTCGGCCACGCTCAGCGCGTAGATGAAGCCCGAGCACACGGCCTGGACGTCGAACGCCGCGCAGCCGAATGAACCCAGCTTGCGTTGGACGATGCTGGCCGTCGACGGGAACACCATGTCGGGCGTGGACGTGGCCACGATGATCAGATCGATGTCGGCGGCCGTGCAGCCAGCGGCCTCCAGCGCGTGCCGCGCGGCCGCGGTGGCCAGGTCGCTGGCATGGACGTCGTCGGCCACGAAGTGGCGCGCGCGGATGCCGGTGCGCTCGACGATCCAGTCGTCGGAAGTCTCGACGCCGCGCTTGGCGAGCATCTTGACCAGGTCGTCGTTCGTCAGGCGCAGCGGCGGCAGCTCGCTGCCGGTGCCGGCGATGCGTGAATGGCGTGCGTGAATTTGAGAGTACTCCCCAACGCGTGCGGCTGTACCAGCACGCTCAGGCCGCGAAGCGGCGGTCATGCCGCTTGCGGGACGGATTCGCCGCCCGTGGGCGGCAGGGCCTGCATGGTATCAACGATCGCGCCGTGCACGCCATCGAGCAGGCGGTTGCGCGCCGCATCGTGCGCGCGGATCAGCGCCTGGCCGAACGAGAACGCGTCGGCGCCGCCATGGCTCTTGAACACCAGGCCCTTCAGGCCCAGCAGCGCGGCGCCGTTGTAGCGGCGCGGATCGACACGGGCCTGGAAGCGGCGCAGCACGGGCATCGCCACGAGCGCGGCCAGCCTGGTGAAGACGCTGCGCTCGAACTCCTGGCGGATCATGGCCTTCATCATCTTGGCCACGCCTTCGTTGCTCTTGAGCGCGACGTTGCCGACGAAGCCGTCGCAGACCACGACGTCGGCCGTGCCCTTGAAGATGTCGTCGCCCTCGACGTTGCCGAAGTAGTTGAGGTGGCCGTTGGCCGCCACCGCGCGCAGCAGTTCGCCCGCGCGCTTGATGACTTCGCTGCCCTTGATCACTTCCTCGCCGATGTTGAGCAGCCCGACGACCGGGTTCTCGCGGCCTTCGGTGGCCGTGACCAGCGCGCCGCCCATCACCGCGAACTGCAGCAGGTGCTCGGCGCTGCAATCGACGTTGGCGCCCAGGTCCAGCACGCAGGTGTACTGGTCCTTCATGTTGGGCATGAACGCGGCGATGGCCGGACGGTCGATGCCGTCCATCGTCTTGAGCAGGTAGCGCGACACCGCCATCAGCGCGCCGGTGTTGCCGGCGGAGACGCAGGCGTCGGCCGCGACGTTGCCCGCTTCGTTGGCCTTGAGCTGCTCGATCGCCACCCGCATCGACGAATCGCGCTTCTTGCGCAGCGCCGTCTCCACCGTGTCGTCCATCGTGACGACCTGGCTCGCGGTGATCAGCGTGCAGCGCGGCCAGTCGGTGGCCGGTGCCAAGGCGCCCGGGCTGCCGACCAGCAGCAGTTCGGCGTCGGCGTGGCTGTCGAGGAAGGCCTTGCAGGCCGGCAACGTCACGGACGGACCGAAATCGCCGCCCATGCAGTCCACAGCCAGGCGAACACGCGTTCGGGGGGTCAGGGATACAGGTTGAATCACAGTCGGGATCGGTCGGGTCGAGCTAATTCCAGCAATCCGGGACCATAGCAGACGTGCCTGTCAGGAAGCCACATGAGAACCCGAATGACCCCGCGGCGCATCGGAAGCAGCCGCGCCGCGTCGGCGCACGGGAGCGCGGAGGACGCGGCGGGACAGGTGCTTTCGGTGGGCTTGGGCGCGGATCGCGCCCAAGCCGCGCGGCTCGACAGGTCGTCGACCAGTGCACGCGCGGCGCCCGGGAGCCGGGCGGCGCAGCCAGGCGGCATCGATGGCGATCCCGCGCGCGGGCTGCGACAAACCGCAGCCGCCTGGAAGATCAGGCGTCGGCCTTGGTCTTCAGGACCTTGCGGCCACGATAGAAGCCGGTCGGGCTGATGTGGTGGCGCAGGTGCACTTCACCCGTGGTGGCTTCGATCGCCGTGCCCGGGGTGGTCAGCGCGTTGTGCGAACGGTGCATGCCGCGCTTGGAGGGCGACTTCTTGTTTTGCTGGACAGCCATTTTGAAACTCCTGGGAACGCCGCCGACACCAGCAGCCGTTCTGTGAACCCGTGCCCTTGCGAAGGCCGCAAGCCAATGCAGCAGCCGGGCAAAGATTGGGGAAAGCCTGCGATCATAGCGCAAGCTGGGCAAATCGCCAAACCGCGGCAAAGCCGCACGGGCAGGCGGGCTACGCCTGCGGCCAACCCGCCTTACGGCTCATTTCAACCCGGCGGCGTCGCGCAGCGCCGCGACCTTGTCCGTGCGCTCCCACGAGAATTCCGGCTCCTCGCGGCCGAAATGGCCGTACGCAGCGGTCTTCTGGTAGATCGGGCGCAGCAGGTCCAGCATCTGGATGATGCCCTTGGGGCGCAGGTCGAACAGTTCGTTGACCAGCGCGGCGATCTGGTCGTCGGGGATGATGCCGGTGCCTTCGGTGTAGACCGTCACGTTCATCGGCTTGGCCACGCCAATGGCGTACGCCACCTGGATCTGGCACTGGCGCGCCAGTCCGGCCTTGACGATGTTCTTGGCCACGTAACGCGCGGCGTAGGCGGCCGAACGGTCGACCTTGGTCGGATCCTTGCCCGAGAACGCGCCGCCACCGTGCGGACAGGCCCCGCCGTAGGTGTCGACGATGATCTTGCGGCCGGTCAGGCCGCAGTCGCCCTGCGGGCCGCCGGTGACGAAGCGCCCGGTCGGGTTGACCAGGAAGCGCGTCTCCTTGAGCCATTCCCTGGGCAGCACAGGCTTGATGATCTCCTCGACCACCGCCTCGACGAACTCGGGCTTCATCTTCGCGCCGTCGCTCATCTCGGGCGCGTGCTGGCTCGACAGCACCACGGTGTCGATCGAATGCGGCTTGCCGTCGACGTAGCGCATCGTGACCTGGCTCTTGGCGTCCGGCCGCAGGAACGGCAGGCGGCCGTCCTTGCGCAGCTGGGCCTGGCGTTCGACCAGGCGGTGCGCATAGTAGATCGGCGCGGGCATCAGCTCAGGCGTCTCGTCGCAGGCGTAGCCGAACATCAGGCCCTGGTCGCCGGCGCCCAGGTTCAGGTAGTCGTCGCTCGCGCGGTCCACGCCCTGGGCGATGTCGTTGCTCTGCTTGTCGTAGGCGACGAGCACGGCGCAGCCCTTGTAGTCGATGCCGTACTCGGTGTTGTCGTAGCCGATGCGCTTGATGGTGTCGCGCGCGACCTGGATGTAGTCGACGTTGGCCTGCGTGGTGATCTCGCCGGCCAGCACGACCAGGCCGGTGTTGCACAGCGTCTCGGCGGCGACGCGCGACAGCGGATCCTGCGTGAAGATGGCGTCGAGGATCGCGTCGGAGATCTGGTCGGCGACCTTGTCCGGGTGACCTTCCGAAACGGATTCGGAGGTGAAGAGGAAATCATTTGCCACGGGTCAAAGCTCCAGCTGCGCGCGTTCGAGGAATCGTGCGTTCGGCCGTGTCTGCGCTTGGGTCCGGGCGAACGCTTTAGTGGAATTTATGAATCGCCCCACAAGTTGTTCAGTTAACCCGGCGATGCGCTCATTGTACGAGTCTTGCGGTAGACCCTGCGCCAAAAAGCGACATGAATTCCCGGTCCTCAGGCGATGTCGGGGCCGCCGTCGCCGCTCTTGTCCTTGCGGAGCGACGCCAGGCTCGCGAACGGGTTCGCCTTTTCCTCGACGACGTCGACGTCGCCGAACTGCATGGGCACCTGCTGCGGGCAGACCGCGTGGCGCGGCACCAGCGGCAGGGCCAGCAGCATCTCGTCCTCGACCAGCTCGCGCAAATCGAGCGTCCTGGGCAGCGCGAGGACTTCGTCCTCGATCTCGTCGTCCAGCGCCGCGGCCGTCTCCTCGTCGGCGACGAAACGGAAGTGGCGGTCGACGCGCACCGGCTCGTTGAGCGGCAGCAGGCAGCGCTGGCACTGCAGGACGACGTCGGCTTCGGCCAGCAGTTGCAGCCAGATCTGCTCCTCGCCGCCGACCGGGCGCGTCGAGCCTACGGCGCGCCAGCGCACGCGGCGCGTCAGATCGGCGGAGGCCCGCGTCGGGCCCTTGGGCGCATCGGCCTTGACCTTCAACGGCGAGCCCGCGTCCAGCGGGCACTCGCTGTCGGCCAGCCGCGGCAGCTCGGCGATGGCCCAGTCGCCCTCGGCCTGCTGGGCATCGGCGGCGAAGTGGGCAACGTGCAGGCGCAGCGGATCGACGGAAGGGGAAGTCATCGCGCGATTTTAGTCCGCGAGGAACCGCGCTCCCGGCAGCAGGCGACAATCCGCCATGCCCCATGAACCCTCGCTGATCCTGGCGTCCACCTCGCGCTACCGGCGCGAGTTGCTGGAACGACTGCGCCTCCCGTTTCGCGCGCTGTCGCCCGAAACCAACGAGACCCCGCTGCCCGGCGAGGCACCGGCCGCGCTCGCCGAACGCCTCGCGCTGGCCAAGGCGCGCGCGCTGGCGGCGCGGTTTCCCGATGCCGTCGTGATCGGCGCCGACCAGGTGGCCGACGTCGACGGCGTGGCCATCGGCAAGCCCGGCACGCACAAGCGCGCCGTCGAACAACTGCGCGCGATGAGCGGCCGCACGATCGTGTTCCAGACCGCGCTGGCCGTGGTGCGCGAATCCATCGGCTTTGCCGAAGTACGACGCGCGCCGGTGTCGGTACGGTTCCGCGCGCTGGGCGACGCCGAGATCGAGTTCTACCTGCGCACCGAGCAGCCCTACGACTGCGCCGGCAGCGCCAAGTGCGAGACGCTGGGCATCGCGCTGCTCGATGCGATCGAGTCCGACGATCCCACCGCACTCATCGGCCTGCCCTTGATCCGGACCGCACAGCTGCTGCGCGCCGCCGGCCTGGATCCGCTGCGCGCCCGCCCCGATCTTGAAATAGAAGCTCCGCAATGACCACCGACGAATCGCCCCGCGGCCGCCTGCTGCTGATGCCCAACGCGCTCGATCTCGGCGCCGCCGAGGTGCCGCTCACCGACGTGCTCGCCGGCGGCGTGATCACCGCCGCGAGCAAGCTGCTGCACTGGGTGGTGGAGGACGCGCGCAGCGCCCGCGCCTTCCTCAACCGCGTCAACAAGATCGCGCCGCTCGCGCAGCCGCTTCAGCAGACGTTGATCTGCGAACTGCCGCGTGCACCCAAGGGCGCGCAGCGCGAGATCCCCGGCAAGCCGGCCAGGCCGGACGTGGCCAAGGCGTCGCCATGGGAACTGTTGCTGGCGCCCGCGCTGGCCGGTGCCGACATCGGGCTGCTCAGCGAAGCCGGCCTGCCCGGCGTCGCCGACCCTGGCGCGCTGCTGGTGGCCGCCGCGCACGACCTCGGCATCCCGGTCGTCGCGCTCAGCGGCCCCAGCTCGATCACGCTGGCGATCGCCGCCAGCGGATTGAACGGCCAGAGCTTCGTCTTCCACGGCTACCTGCAGACCGACGTCAACCCGCGCCGCGCCCGCCTGCGCGAGCTCGAGGCGACGTCCAGGCGACTGAACCAGACTCAGGTCTTCATCGAGACGCCCTACCGCAACGCCGTGATGCTGGAGGCCTGCCTGGAAGTGCTGCAGCCGGCCACGCGCCTGGCGATCAGCTGCGGGTTGACGCTGCCGGACGGCTGGTCGATCTGCAGGACGGCCGCGCAATGGAAAGCCGCGAAGATCGAGCTGCCGGATCGGGTGCCGGCGGTGTTCAGCTTGCTCGGTTGAGCCGCGGATGCCTCAGAACGCGGTCGACATCACCGCGCCATGGGGCGTCACCATCACGGTGGTCGCGGCCGAGCCTCCGGGGGCCTGGGCGTGCTTGCCAAACCAGTCGCCGACCACGTAGCCCAGCACCGATCCGGCGACGGTGTCGGAAAGCCAGTGATCGCGGCTCGCCACACGCGCCACGTTGGTCATCGCCGCCAGGCCGTACAACCACGGCGCGTCGTAGCGCTCGGCGACCGGCGTCAGCACGCTCCAGGCCAGCGCGGTGTGCAGCGACGGGAACGAACTGTCCAAGCGCTTCGCATGGCCGAAGTCCGCCGCGCCGCGGTCATCGAGCGGGCGCGAGCGGTCGACGACCAGCTTGAGCGTCTCGGTCAACGCCACCGCGGTGATGCCCGCCTCGACGCTGGCCAGCGCGACGTCGCCATCGGCAGTGCCTTGACGCAGCGTCCAGGCGGCGCCGGCCAGACCGAGCGCCGCGTAAGGCAACGCCGACCCGCCATCGCGCACCGCGTGCAGCGCGGGCTCGTCGTGGTGGGCGCGGGCGTAGCTGTCGGCGGCGCGATCGAACACCGCGGAGCCCGCGATCAGCGCGGCACCGGCGAGCACGCGCGTCGTCGTCGATGCGCCATCCGCGGCCGACAGCGTTTGCGCGAAGCGGAGCGGCGACCAGCGCCCGAGGTCGTCCAGGGCCATGCTGGTCTCCACACCCACGCGCGATTCGACGTGGACGCCGTCGACCATGGCCACGCGGTTCCAGTCGAACTCCGGTGTGACCAGCACCGGGCCGAACTGCCAGCTGCGGCGCGCGGAGAGCGACCACAACGGGCCCGCAGAAGACGTGTCACCGTCGCCGATGTAGGTGCCGATGCGCGAGCCCACTCGCCCGAAGCCCAGGCGCACCGAGCTCGCCCATTCGGAATCGATCCAGCCCAGCGTCAGCAGCCGTGCGTCGGAACCGGCGCTGGCGCCCAGCCAGCGGTCGGCCGAGGTATAGCCGCCGGGGTAGGCATGGTTGTGGTAGGCGCACTGGTGTTCCGAGCTGCCGCTCAGCGAGATGC
>Ga0302279_10002382_pt1 | contig 24985 bp, 18 predicted proteins | sample III_Bog_N3_3_FD_194541 | JGI IMG/M metagenome (GOLD analysis project Ga0302279, IMG submission 194541) | Peat permafrost microbial communities from Stordalen Mire near Abisko, Sweden - III_Bog_N3_3 | ecosystem: Environmental > Terrestrial > Soil > Wetlands > Peat | place: Sweden: Abisko... | reverse complement strand
CGTGGCGCTGACCGCTCCCTACATGCACGACGGCCGTTTCGCGACGCTCGACGACGTTGTCGCCCACTACGACCACGGCGTCCGCCGCGGCCCGAACCTGGACCCCAACCTCGCCAAGCACCCCGCCGTCGGAATGCACCTGAGCGGTGCCGACCAGAGTGCGCTCGTCGCCTTCCTGCGCACGCTCACCGACGAGTCGCTCGCGGAGAGATTTCGGTAAGGCATCCCTGGGACAGATCGATCTATACTGGCTGATTGTGTCTTGCACGGATCTGCCTCCCGGGGACACTCTGCCCTGCCCCAAATGCGAGTCCCGCCCTACTCCCGGCACGCGATCGTTTTTCTCATGTCCCTCATGCCCATTCTTCCCACGGGCGCGGCGGGTGCGCCCGACGCCTCTCCCCTTCACGTGGCGGCGCAGAAACTGGTCGATGCGCACCTGGTTTCCGGCGTGGTCGCGCTGGTCGGCTCCGGCGACAATGTGATCCAAGTCGAGACCGCCGGCTATGCCGACATCGCGGCCCGCCGGCCGATGACGCCGGACTCGCTTTTCTGGATCGCCTCGATGTCCAAGGCTTTCACGGGCACCGCGGTGATGATGCTCGTCGACGAGGGCAAGATCAGGATCGACGACCCGGTGGCCAAGTATCTCCCCGAGTTCGGAGTGCAGATGCTCGTGGTCGAGCGGGATGCCGATCACGTGCTCCTCCGAAAGCCGCCCCACCCGATCACGATCCGGGACATTCTCACCCACACCAGCGGCCTGGGACACCGGACACCTCTGGAGGAGGAGCACATCGACCTTCTCTCGCTGCGGGAGAACGTGATGACCTACCCGCTGTTGCCCCTGACTTTTCCCGCAGGACAGCGCTATGATTACAGCAACGAGGGGATCAACACGGCCGGCAGGATCGTTGAGGTGGTGAGCGGCGTCCCGTTCGACGTGTTTCTGCGGGAGAGGATCCTCGGGCCGCTGGGGATGAAGGACACGACCTTCCACCCCGACGCCGGGCAAATTGCGCGCCTGGCCAAGTCCTATGGACCGGATCCGGGGCCCAGCGGGCTGGCCGAGCTGCCGATCGACCAGCTCAGCAGTCCGCTTGACAACCCCTTGCGCGGCATCAGCCCGGCGGGCGGGCTCTTTTCGACCGCGGACGATATCTACCGTTTCTGCCGGATGATCTACCACGAAGGCAGTTACGGCGGCCGTCGCTATCTCTCCCGTTCGGCCGTCGACATGATGACCGCAACCCAGATTGGGCAGCTCCCGATGGACAACACCATGGACTACGGCTACGGCTTCGGCTGGCTGACCCGGCGGAAGGTGTCCCGCGCGAACACGAACATGTGGATCAATCGCCCGAGGAACTTGATCACCGTGTGGCTCGTCCAGCAGGAGAACTACCCGGAGTCGAAGCGGAAGATCGTGCGAAACACGCTGATGAAGGCTGCCGTGGGCGCCTACGGCAAATAGCCCCCTATTTGACCGGCGTGGCGGCCGCCGATATCCCTTCCAGCCGGCGGAGGGCGGCGGCGGCCGGGGTAAATTTCGGATCGAGGGTGAGCGCGCGCCGGAGGAGCTCGATCGGCTCGCGGGTTTCGCCCCGCTGCGCGAGGAACAGGGCGAGGTTGTAGCAGGTGATCGAATCGCCCTTGGAATCGAGAGCGAGGGCCAGCCTGAACTGCGCGACGGCCTGGTCCGCCCGACCGGAGCGCGCCAGGGCTACGCCGAGGTTGTCGCGGGCCGAGGTGTATTTCGGCTGGAAACGCAGGGCCTCCGTATTGTCGGCTATCGCCTCCGGGAGCCGCCCCTCCTCCAGCATGAGGCGGCCGTGCTCGAAGGACTGCTCGGGATAATGCTGCAGGCTCGCGCACAAATTAAACGCGATCGAAATTGCCAGGAGGCAGCCCCACCCGGTGCGCGTGATCCGGCGGGCGGCGGGCCTTTCGGCGAGGGCTGACTCCAGCCCGAGGATCCCGAGCACGGCGAGAAGCACGAGGGGGGGAAGGAAGTCGACCTCGTAGCGGGAGCACGCCCCCCAGAAGAGGCAGAGCGTCAGGGCCGGCACGGCGAAGGCGAGCGCCGCGGCCCAGGTCAATCCACGGAGCCCTGGGCGGTCCGTGGGGAGAAGCGCGCGGATGCCCAGCGGAGCGGCGAGTGCCAGCAAGGTGACGGGGGTATTGACGAGGACGCCGAAGGGGCTCTCGATCGCGGCGTGGCCCCGGGGCATCGGCCCGGCCGAAATGTCGGCGACAAAGGGGAATCGTCCGGCCAGGTGGACCGGCTCGATGAAATTGACCCGCAGGTTGTAGAGCAGGTAGCGGAGGCTGAAGGTCGGCTCGGCGCCCCGGTAGCTGCCAACCAGAAGCTGGTAATGCTGGCCGAATTCCAGCGGACTGCCGAATCGAAGCACGTTGTAGGCGAGCATTCCGGCGATAACCAGCGAGATGGGAATGACCGCCGCAGCCGCCAGGCGTTGCCTCCCCCCCGCGCCGGGCGAGAACGGTTGAAGCGCAAGCGGAACGGCGAGGATGACCGCGCCGAAGAGCAGTGAGGGCCGGGAGGCCACGGCCAGGCCGTAGACAAGGCTTGCTGCGGCGAGCCAGGCGCCGCGCCGCGCCGGCACGAGGATCGACAGGAGAATCGCCAGGATCGCGAGCATGACCAGGGCGTGTGCGCAGCAGATCGGGATTTCGCAGACGCCTGGGCGTTGGAGGAGCACGGGAACCCCGTCGGCCAGGCCGAGCGCAAGGGCGCAGGCGGCGACGACGCCCGCGCCGGTGGCTGGAAAGAAACGCCGCCAGGTCATCAGCAGGATTCCCGTGGCGGCGAGGAATCCGATTGCGGCGAAGCCGATGGCGGCACCCTCGTTGCCGAGGAAATGCCCGGTCAGCGCCTTCCAGGGCCAATAGGCGAGCAGCACGGGCGTAGCCCCGAAGTAGAGATAGAATTTTCCCCGGTAGTAGCTCATGTCATGGAGCCTGTAGGGGTGGAAACGGTAGGGTCCGTTGGCGACCGGGTCATAGGGATCGGGAAGGCGCGCAAAACCGGCGGGAACCTCCTTGAGCAGGTTGAGATGGCCGGACTCGAATCCCTGGAGGAGCAGGTTGTAATTGGCATGCGCCGGATCGGGATCGGCCTCCAGGGTCCGCCCGACGAGGACCGCGATGGAGGAGAGGATCGCGATCACGGCGGCGCAGGACGCAGCGATGAGCGCAAGCCTCAGCCCGCCGACGCGTCGCGAATTGTCGGTTTCTCCGGGAGTCATGTTAAGCGGGATGGGGCGTGGGCCACTGCGCCGGAGTGGCGCTTGTTAACGCAAAAATTATGTCTTCGGTGCGAAATGGCGGCTAATTGGGCGCGGGTTTACGTATTATTGATGCTTTCGGGGGGGCAATTTATTTGGCCATTTCCGACGGGACGATAACGTGTCTCTCATGCAAGACATCGCTTTCATCCTTCTCAGCGTCGGTTTTTTTGCCGTTTCCATAGCGTACATCCACTTTTGCAGGGGCATTCGCTGATTTGCGGAGCAAGAACCCTGCAATCCCCCCCATGCAAGACAACTTTGTAGCCCTCGTCGCGCTGGCCTGCCTCGTCTACCTGGTGATCGCCGTCCTCAAGCCGGAGAAATTCTGAGGGCCGCACCATGAACTCCATGAACGGCTGGCTCCAGTTTGCCCTGTACGTCGGGGCCCTGCTTCTCATCACGAAGCCCCTCGGGGTGTACCTGGTCCGCGTGCTCGATGCCCGCGGGCGCACCTGGCTCGATCCCCTGCTCAAGCCGATCGAGCGCCTGACCTACCGGCTGTCGGGCATCAACCCGGAGCGGGAGCAGGATTGGGTCGGGTACACGGTCTCGATGCTCCTCTTCAGCCTCGCCGGCATGCTCTTCACCTACCTGGTGCTCCGGTTCCAGGACAGGATCCCGCTCCAGGGGCTCCTCAATCCCCAGAAGTTCCCCGGCCTGACGCCCCAGCTCGCCTTCAATACGGCGGCCAGCTTCACGACCAACACCAACTGGCAGAACTACGGCGGGGAATCGACCATGTCGTACTTCTCGCAGATGGCCGCCCTGGCGCTGCACAATTTCACCTCCGCGGCCGTGGGCATCGCCGTCGCCGCGGCCCTGGTCCGGGGCATCGCCCGGCAGAGCGCGAAGACGGTGGGCAATTTCTGGGTGGATACGGTCCGGGTCACCTACTACCTGCTGGCGCCGATCTGCCTGGTCCTTGCGCTGGCACTGGTCTCCCAGGGCATGATCCAGAACTTCAAGCCGTACACCGTCGCGAAGACCCTGGAACCCTATGTAACCTCGGTCCAGAAGACCGATGACGCGGGCAAGCCGGTGAGCACGCCGGACGGCAGGCCGGTCATGGTGGCCCAGACCGTGGACTCGCAGACGATTGTCCAGGGGCCGATGGCCTCGCAGGTCGCGATCAAGATGCTCGGCACAAATGGCGGCGGGTACACGAACGCAAACGCGGCCCACCCCTTTGAGAATCCCACCCCGCTCTCCAATTTCCTCCAGATGCTGGCGATCTTCGCCATTCCCAGCGCCCTGACCTACTATCTGGGCCGCAGTGTCGGCAACCAGCGCCACGGATGGGCGGTGTGGGCGGCGATGTTCATCATGTTCGTGGCGGGGGTCCTCGTCTCCTGGAAGTCGGAGGCCGCCGGAAACCCGATCCACCAGGCAATGGGCGTGGCGGCTGCGGACGGGAACATGGAGGGAAAGGAGGTCCGGTTCGGAATCTTCAACTCGGCCCTCTTTGCGACGGTGACCACGGATGCCTCGTGCGGCGCGGTGAACGCGATGCACGACTCCTTCACCCCGCTGGGCGGGCTGGTGCCCCTCTTCAATATTGAGACCGGCGAGGTCATCTTCGGCGGAGTCGGCGCCGGCCTTTACGGCATGCTGATCTTTGTCGTGCTGGCCGTCTTCATCGCCGGCCTGATGGTCGGGCGAACCCCTGAGTACCTGGGCAAGAAAATAGAGTCCTATGACGTCAAGCTGGTGATGCTCGTCCTCATGGTCCTGTCGACCACGATCCTGGGCTTCACGGCCTGGGCGTGCGTCTCCGACTGGGGCCTCGCGGGGCTGGGCAACAGCGGGCCCCACGGATTCAGCGAAATCCTCTACGCCTTCAGCTCCTGCGTCGGGAACAACGGCAGCGCGTTCGGCGGCCTCACCGGGAACCCGGCCGACGGCAATCCGCACTGGAATACCACCCTGGCCCTGGCGATGCTCATCGGCCGCTTCCTTATGATTGTCCCGATCCTGGCGCTGGCGGGCAACCTGGCCGGCAAGCGGCTTATCCCGATTAGCGCGGGCACGTTCCGCGTCGAGGGACTCACCTTCGTGGTCCTGCTGATCGGCACGGTCCTTCTGGTCGGGGCCCTCACCTTCCTGCCCGCCCTCGCCCTCGGGCCGGTCATCGAGCACTTCCTCATGAACGCGGGGACCCTGTCTTAACATGAGCACCAAAGCCGTATCCCTTTTCGACCGGGCTATCATGACCAAGGCGGTCGTCGATTCCCTCAGGAAGCTCGACCCGCGGCACCAGGTGTCGAACCCGGTCATGTTTGTCACGCTGGTCGGCTCCCTCCTCACCTTCTGGCAGGTGTTCGTGTCGAAGGAGCCCGTCGGCTACGTCCTGCAGGTGGCGCTCTGGCTTTTCTTCACGGTCGTCTTCGCCAATTTCGCCGAGGCGGTGGCGGAGGGTCGCGGCAAGGCGCAGGCCCGGGCGCTGCGCGCGTCGCGGAAGGCGCTCATGGCGCGACGCCGGCTCAAGGACGGGACCTTCGAGGAGGTCGACGCGTCGGTCCTCAGGAAGGACGACATTGTCTTTGTCCCGGCGGGCAGCGTGATTCCCGGCGATGGCGAGGTGATCGAGGGGGCCGCGTCGGTCGACGAGTCGGCCATCACCGGGGAGTCCGCCCCGGTTATCCGGGAGGCGGGCGGGGACCGCAGCGCGGTGACGGGCGGCACGGGCGTCCTTTCCGACCAGCTCACGATCCGGATCACGGCCAATCCGGGCGAGGGATTCCTCGACCACATGATCAGCCTGGTGGAGGGCGCCTCGCGGCAGAAGACGCCCAATGAGATCGCGCTCACGATCCTGCTCTCCGCCCTCACCTTCATCTTTCTGCTGGTCATCATCACCCTCAAGCCCTTCGGCGTCTACGCCGGGGTTGCATTCTCGCTCACCGCGCTGATCGCCCTCCTGGTCTGCCTGATCCCCACGACGATCGGCGGACTCCTCAGTGCGATCGGGATTGCGGGAATGGACCGGCTCCTGCGACGCAACGTCCTGGCCATGAGCGGCCGGGCGGTGGAGGCGGCCGGCGACATCGACGTGCTGCTGCTCGACAAGACCGGGACGATCACCCTCGGGAACCGGATGGCCTCCGAGTTTGTGCCGGCGCCGGGTGTCTCGATTGAACGGCTCGCGGAGGCGGCCCAGCTTGCGTCCCTGGCCGACGAGACCCCGGAGGGTCGCTCGATCGTCGTGTTCGCCAAGGAGCGGTACAACCTCAGGGCGCGCGACCTCGAGCCGTCCCAGGCTTCATTTGTCGCCTTCACCGCCCAGACCCGGATGAGCGGGGTTGATATCGGCGCGACGGCCGATCACCCGGCCCGCTCGATCCGCAAGGGCGCCGCCGCCAGCGTGAAGGCGTGGGTGGAGTCCGGCGGGGGGTCGCATCCCGCGGCGGTAAGCGATGCCGTGGACCGGATCGCGCGCCAGGGCGGAACCCCCCTCGTGGTCGCCGAGGCGCGCGAAGTCCTGGGCGTCATCCACCTCAAGGACGTCGTCAAGGGCGGCATCAAGGAGCGCTTCGCGCAGCTTCGGGCCATGGGCATCCGGACCGTCATGATCACCGGCGACAATGCGCTGACGGCCGCCGCGATAGCGGCGGAGGCCGGCGTGGACGATTTTCTCGCCCAGGCCACCCCGGAGATGAAGCTCGCCCGGATCAGGGACGAGCAGGCCGGGGGACACCTCGTGGCCATGACCGGCGACGGCACCAACGACGCTCCCGCCCTGGCGCAGGCCGATGTCGGGGTGGCCATGAACACGGGGACGCAGGCCGCCAAGGAGGCCGGCAACATGGTCGACCTGGACTCCAACCCGACGAAGCTTTTGGACATCGTCGAGATCGGCAAGCAGCTCCTGATCACGCGCGGATCGCTGACGACCTTCAGCATCGCCAACGACATCGCCAAGTACTTCGCGATCATTCCCGCGATGCTCGTGGGCTCGTTTCCGGCGATCGCGCCGCTCAATGTCATGCACCTGGCCTCGCCGATGAGCGCGATCCTGAGCGCGGTGATCTTCAACGCCCTGATCATCGTCTTCCTGATCCCGCTTGCCCTGCGGGGCGTGGCCTACCGGCCCGCCGGCGCGGCGGCCATCCTGCGCCGCAACCTGCTCGTCTACGGGCTTGGGGGCATATTGATCCCCTTCATAGGGATCAAGGCGATCGACCTTGTCGTGAACGCCCTTCACTTCGTCTGACCACGGCCATGAAAAACATCCTTGGAGAGCTTCGGACCTCGCTGGTCCTCACCGCGATCCTCCTGCTCGTTTGCTGCGGCGCCTACCCGGTCGCAGTCTGGGCCGGGGCGGAAGCGCTTTTCAAGGACAAGGCTGAGGGCAGCCTCTACGCCGACCGATCGGGCGCAATCCGGGGTTCAATGCTTCTGGCCCAGAATTTCGCGGCTCCGGGGTATTTTCATCCCCGGCCCTCGGCCGCCGGCACCGGCTTCGACCCGACGAGCTCGTCGGGAACGAATTTTGGCCCCACCAGCTCCAAGCTGGCGATTGGCTCGCACGCGAAGGACAAGGCCGGCCGGGACCTCGACGATCCGGGCAATTTTGATGGGATCAAGGACCTCGTTGCCGCGTACCGTGCGGAAAACGGGCTCGGCGATCGCGACCCGGTTCCCGCCGACGCGGTGACCCGTTCGGCGAGCGGCCTGGACCCGCACATCAGCCCCTCCAACGCCCTCATCCAGGCCGTGCGCGTCGCCCGGGCCCGGCATCTCGATCTAACGGCGGTGCAGTCACTTATCGCCGCGCACACCGACGGCAGGGACCTGGGGGTGCTGGGCGAGCCGGGGGTCAACGTCCTGGCCCTTAATCTGGCTCTCGACGGTCAGGCGGGAGGCCGTTAGCCTGGCCCCGTGGACGCTCATTCACGGCCGGATCCGGACGCTCTTCTTGCGGCGCTCACGCGGGCCGAGAAGCGCCGTTCCCATGGGCGCCTGAAGGTATTCTTCGGCATGTGCCCGGGGGTGGGCAAGACCTACGCGATGCTCGGCGCCGCGCAGCAGGAACTGGCGGACAAGGTGGACATCGTGGTCGGCGTGGTCGAAACCCACCGGCGGGTTGAGACGGAGGCGCTGCTCAAGGGGCTTCCGGTGATCCAAAGGAAGGTGATCGAGTACAAGGGAATCCAGCTCACCGAAATGGACCTTGAGGCGATCCTCGCGCGGAAGCCGAAAGTGGTCCTGGTCGATGAGCTCGCCCACACCAACGCGCCGGGTTCGCGCCATCCCAAGCGCTACCAGGACGTGATCGAGCTCCTTGACGCGGGGATCGACGTGCTCACCACGCTGAACGTCCAGCACATCGAGAGCCGGGCCGACGCGGTCAGGCAGATCACGGGCGCCCCGGTGAACGAGACGGTGCCCGATTCGATCCTGGAGCTCGCCGACGAGATCGAGCTGGTCGACCTGACACCCGAGGCCCTTCTCGAGCGGCTGCGGCAGGGAAAGGTGTACCTGGGCGACCGGGCGGCCGCTGCTGCGGAGAATTTCTTCAAGGACACGCACATCACGGCCCTGCGCGAGCTCGCGCTGCGCTTCACGGCGGAACGGATGGACAAGCGCCTCAGGGAAATGCGCGCGTCCGGCGGCAAGACCGTATGGCGTTCCGGCGAGCGGCTGCTGGTCGGGGTTGGGCCGAGCCCGTCCTCAACCCAGCTGGTCCGGTGGACGAAGCGGATGGCCGCGGCCCAGGGCGCAGCGTGGATAGCGGTCAACGTCGAGTCCGCCCGCAACCTCGCGCCCGAGGCCAGGCGCAGGCTCGACCAGAACCTGTCCCTGGCCCGCGAACTGGGAGCGGAGGTCGTGGTGACCCATGACGAGAGCGCCGCCGACGCCCTGCTCCGGGTCGCCCTCCAGAACAAGGCCACGCAGATCGTCGTCGGCAGGTCCCGAAATCCCCGCTGGCTCGATATTATCCGGGGCGGCAGCCTCCTCGACCGGCTGCTGCGGATGCGGGAGCCGATTGACATCTACGTCGTCCCGCCGGAGCGGCTCGACAAGGGGCCTTGGATCGACTGGTCCTCGCGCTCACCCTCGCCGCAGCGGGAATATGGCGCGGCGATGGGCGTGATCGCGGCGGTCACGGCGGTCGGTTGGTTCCTCGCACCGCATACCGCCTACATGTCCGTCGGCCTGCTCTACCTCATGGCGGTGATCGGCCTCAGCCTGAAGGTGGGCCGCTGGCCGGTCCTGCTCGCGGGCGTCGTGAGCGCGGTTGCATGGGACTTCCTGTTCATCCCGCCGCTCTTCACCTTCACCATCACCCGGATGGAGGACCGGATAATGTTCTGCATGTACTTCGTGGTAGCCCTGGTGACCGGGCAGCTGACCGCCCGGGTCCGCGCGCAGGAGCGGCACGAGCGCCTCAGGGAGGAGCGCGCAACGGCGCTGTTCCACCTCACCCGGGCGCTCAGCGCGGCGAAGACCCTCGACGACGGCGTATTCGCCGCGCTGCGGCAGGCCGATGAGCTGTTCAGCGCCCAGACCGCACTCCTCCTGAGCGACGAGGAGGGGCTGGGGCTCGCGCCGCATTTCGCCGGATCGTTCGCCATCGATGAAAAGGAGACCGGTGTCGCCGACTGGGTGTGGCACAACCGGAAAAAGGCCGGGCGGTTCACCGACACCCTCCCCTCCTCAAAGGGATTCTATGCACCGCTTGTCCGCGAGGACAAGGGGCTGGGCGTGCTCGTGGTCAAGGTGGCGCCGGATGCGACGCTCACGCTGGCCCAGCGGGACTTGATTGAGGGATTCGCGGCGCAGATTGCGCTCCTGGTCGAGCGGGAATTCCTGCGGGCGGCCGGCGAGCGGGAGAAGCTGCTGGTCGAGTCCGAGCGCCTTCACCGGACCCTTCTTGACGGGGTCTCGCACGAGCTCAAGACCCCTCTCGCCGTCCTGGAGTCGGTGGGAGAGAACATCGCGGAGGCGGACCCCTCGCTTCGCGCCAATCTGGTGGGCGAGATGCGAACGGCCACCCGGCGCCTGACGCGCCTGGTCAACAACCTGCTCGACCAGACCCGGCTCGAATCCGGCGCCCTCCGGCCCAAGCTGGACTGGTGCGACACCCAGGACCTCCTCAACGCTGCGATTGCCGGCGTGGAGGACTCGCTGGCCGGGCACCCGTTTGAGGTGGTCGTGCCGCCGGACATGCCGCTTTTCCGGGCCGATTCGGCTTTGATGGAGCAGGTGATCGCCAATCTCCTCCTCAACGCGGCGCGCCACACCCCGGCCGGGACCCCGATATTCCTGGCCGCCGGCATTGACGGTGCGCGCAAACGCGTATTCTTCACCGTGGCCGACCGGGGCCCGGGATTCCCAATGGAAATGCGCGAACGACTCTTTCAGAAATTCCAGCGCGGCGACGCCGCGCGGGCCGGCGGGCTCGGGCTCGGGCTCTCGATCATCCGGGGATTTGTCGCGGCCCAGGGGGGCGACGTCATGGTGGGTGAAAATCCCGGCGGAGGCTCGGTCTTCACCGTCTATCTGCCCTATGAACCGCACGGGGAGGTGCCCAGCGAATGACCGAGGAAGGCTCCAGGCTCGAAGTGCTCGTCATCGACGACGAGACGCAGATCCGGCGGCTCCTGCGAGTGACGCTTGAGTCGGCGGGCTACCGCGTGCGCGAGGCCGACGCCGGGCTGCCGGGCCTGGCCGAGGTGACCTTCCGGCGACCGGCCGCCGTCATCCTCGACCTCGGCCTGCCCGACATTTCGGGATGCGACGTGCTCAAGCGCCTGCGGGAGTGGAGCCAGGTGCCTGTCCTCGTCCTCTCCGTCCTGGGCCAGGACGACCAGAAGATCGGGGCGCTCGACGCGGGTGCCGACGACTACCTGACCAAGCCCTTCAGCGGCGGCGAATTGCTGGCCCGCCTGCGCGTGATGCTTCGGCGCGGGCAGCCCAGCGACGACCTGAAGGTGATCCGCTTCGGTGAGGTCGAGGTCGATCTGGTCCGCCGGGTCGTGACCCGGGGGGGACAGGACGTGAAGCTGACCGCCAAGGAGTACGCGCTGCTGCGGCTCCTCGCCGTCAACGCGGGGAAGGTCATTGTCCACCGTCAGATTCTCCGGGAACTCTGGGGCCCGAACGCCGAGGAGCAGACCCAGTACCTGCGGGTGTATATCGGCCGGCTCCGGCAGAAGCTCGAGGAGAACCCCAACAATCCCCGCCACCTCAGGACCGAGTCGGGGATCGGCTACCGTCTGGTGGTCGAGTGAGCGGGAGTCAGCCGCCCAGGGCCGCGACCAGGGCGCGGAGTTTCGCGGGGTCCTTCTTCCCCGGCGAGGACTCCACCCCGCTGTTGACGTCCACGCTCCGGGCCCCGCTCCGCCGCACAGCTTCTGCGATATTCCCAGGGCTTAGCCCCCCGGAAAGAATCCAGCGCTTATCGGGATGGGCGGCCTGGAGCTGCGAGAATTTCTCCCAGTCGCCGGTCTTGCCGGTGCCCCCAAACAGGTCGCGGCTGAAGGTGTCGATCAGGAAGCTGTCCGCGAGGGGCAGCCAGTCGGGATTGAAGTCGGTCTCCGGCGGCAGCTTGGGCGCGAGCCAGAGTTTTCCCGGGCCCACGGCCGCCGACCACGCGCGCACCCGGGCCGGGGGCGTGTCGTGGCGAAAGTGCACCTGGAACAGATCGAAACCGGCGGCCGCCGCTTCGCCGAGCGCCTCCGGGGAGGGCTCAACCATGATGGCGACCCTTGGGGCCGCCGGCAGCGAGGCGGCAAGCGCCCGGTAGTCGGGCAGGCTGACGTAGCGGGGCGATTTTTCGTAGAGGTTGAACCCCAGGGCGTCCGCGCCGGCCCGCACTGCGGCCGCGGCGTCGTCCGCCCGGGTAATGCCGCACACTTTCAACTGAAGGGAGCCAATCATGGTATCGGGATCGGGAAGCCGGACTTTAGCCCGGATGTCGGCCCCGTCAACGGTCGGCCACGGGCGGGGCCTGGAACTGGGCGTCGGGAATGTCGACGTCGGTATCGACCGACTCCAATTTTTCCACGGTCTTGCCCGCGTAATTGCTGATCGTGGTCTCGAAGGGTATCTCGATCCCGTGCACGACGTGGAAATCTCCGAAGTCGACCACCGTTCCCAGGGTATCGCTGTCGCGAGGTGGGACGATCCGCAGGAGGCGGCCGGTGTCCCGGTCAAAGTAGTAGGTGCCACCCCGCCCGGAGAAGTCCGAGAGCTCGACGGCGAAGGCGTGGCGGCCGTTGACGATCCGCTCACCCACGAGCCGACGCAGCGCGTAGGCCTCGGAGAGTCGGGGAAGCGTGAAGCTGGTCCACTCCGTCTCCAGCGTCCGCACGTCCTCGATTCGGAGGAGGTGAAAGCCCTGGACGTCGCTCTCCATCCAGCCCTGGCTTCCGTCAAAACCCTCGACACTTCGACCCATCCCGGCGATGTCGATTTGGAGGCGCACGAGGTCCGGGCGTTTGGTCGCGATCGTCATTTTCGCCGTGAGCCCGGTCGCCGAGGAGTTCTGGGTCATCCGGATGACGCGCGAACGAAAGCCGCGCGCGTCCGCTGACGCATTGCCGTAGACCGCGGCGTGGCGCTTCAGGATTGCGGTGACGGCGTCCATTTCGCGCACCTGAGCCATTGTCGGAACGAAGGCGGCCTCGTCGACGGGATGGTTGAACGAGAACTGCGAAAAGCGGATGGTCCGGTTGAAACTGCCCGCGGCAATGGTGATGGTGCGGGGCAGCGTGAGTCCGTCCGCCGGGCCGTAGTCGGAGAACGCTATGCTCAGCGCGGCGCCGGACGCGTCGATCGGGCGCTCGATCCGGGCGAGCTGGTGGCTTTGCTTGTCGAAAAACCACTTTTCCTCCTCGCTGTCCGGGGTTGTTCGCATGCCCAGGACAAAGCAGGGTCGCCCCGCGGCCTCCTGGCTCGCCAGGAGCTCGCGCACCGGGTAGGCGCGCACGGAGGAAAGCGCGGTGGTCAGGAACGCGTCGCTCTTCAGGGAGGCTATGCCCTCCCGCGTGAGGGGCCCCATCCCGACCTGCGGCCGGCTGCACCAGCCCATGCGGCCGTCGAATACCCGGACGACGGCGGGGCCCTTGAGGTAGCTCGACTCCACCCGCACGTAGCCGTCGGCGGCGACGGCCGCATGGTGGGTCATGTGGCGCGGGAAGGAACTTGACTCGACCTCCTCGACAAACTCGTAGCTGCGGATCCCGGCAAACCGATCAAGCCCTCCCTCGGCCTTCACCCAGGAGTCGAGGATGAAGTCGCACAGCCCGTCCGGCGAGCTGTCCAGGTCGAGCGGCTCGGCGCGGGCGAGTCCGCCCGGGGCGGCCGCCAGGAACGCAAGGGCGGCGATTCGAAGGGCCCTCACCGCGTCCCCCTTTCGTGCGAGAGCCACACCCGGGCGGCTTCGAGCGCGGGGTCGCGGCCCGCGGCCAGTTCCGCGGGGGCGGGCGTGACGACGACATCGGGATTGACGCCCTCGCCCTCGATCGCCCTTGCCCCCGGTGTGGTCACGTCGCCGATCGCATATTGGAAAAGGTCGCCGGTGGGCAGGGTCTTGAACGAGGAGGGCATCGCCGCCCCCGCGCTGGGCTCGCCGAATATCCGGGCGCGTCCGGCCTCCCGGAGGCCCGCGGCCATGACCTCGCTCGTCGAGGCAGAGCGCCCGTCGATCAGGACGGCGAGCGGGCCGGTAAAGGCCCCCGCCTGCGGGTACACGTCAAGCTTCTGGACGCCGTCGCGGGTGCTGGTGATCCCCAGGACCAGTTCGCGGCCGCTCAGCCATCCGGAGAGCCCGCAGGCGACAAGCAGCACGCCGCCGCTGTTGCCGCGCAGGTCGACGATCAGTCCGTCTCGCGGGCCGAGCGAGGCGAGGAACTTCCGCGAGGTCGCAATGACGGGCAGGACAAAGGCGTTGAAGCGCAGGTAGCCGATCCCGCCGGCGTCGCGGACCGCCTCCCAGCGAATGGGAAGCGACGGGGTCCGCCCGACCGGCTCCGACCAGGCCGCATCGTTTGTCCTGCACGTCACGACCGCGGCTCGCCGGGCGCCGCCGGGGGCCAGGAGCGCCAGCCTGACCTTCGATCCAACGGGGCCCTCCAGCCGGGACTGGACGAATTCGGTGATGTAGAGGCCGCGCCGGGCGGGGGGAACGCCGGCCTTTTGCAGCGACGCCAGCGTGCGGGCTATGACGATGTCGTCGACGGCCTCGACCCGGTCTCCGGCCTTCAGGCCCGCTGCGGCGCCGGCGGAACCGCGCCTTACCTCGGCGACAACCGGCAGTCCGCCGACGATGGCCATCTCGACCCCGGCGGTCCCGATCCGGACCCGCTCCGCGGGGTTGAAGACCGCGCCTTCCCGTGGAACGATGCCAAAGTGGGTCTTCTTAAGCTCCGACAGCATGGCTTCCAGGAGGCCGCGAAGCTGGTCGTTGTTCGCGGCGCGCGGAAGCAGCAGGCGATATTTCTCGCGGATCGCCTTCCAGTTCACGCCCCCGAAGCTGGGATCGAAGTACTCCTGGTTGACGGTGCTCCACACCACCTGGAAGGTCCGGTAGCGCAGCTCGGTCCAGTCCCGCAGCTTGGGGTCCATCTTTGCGCGCTTGCGCATGATCCCGGACTGGCCGCCCAGCGCCGCCTTGTCCCCGGGGTCGATCGACAGGGCGGCGCGAAAATCATCGAGGGCCTCGTCGTCCCGCCCCTGCGCCGCGAACGCGGCCCCGCGCCCCGAGTAGCCGGCCGCCGCGTCCGGCGCCAGGCGCACGACAAGGTCGAATTCGGCGGCGGCATCGGCCCAGTCTCCCGAGCTGGAATCGACCTCTCCCAGCGCCAGGTGAAAGCGCGAGTCGTCGGGATCCAGGCGGATTGCGTCCCTGAAATCGGCGCGGGCCGGCCGGTACTCGGCCATGCGCTCCCGCGCGAGTCCCCGCCTGTAGATGACCTCGGGATCGCCGGGGACAAGGCTCAGCGCCTTGTCGTAGGAGATGATCGCCATCAGGAAGTCGCCGCCTGCCGCGTCGGCGTCCCCCTTTGCCTGCGCCGCGATCGCCCGGGCCTGCGGGTCGTCGCTGTCCGCCGGAGGCCTGAAGAGGATCGGAATCTGAAGATGGGAAATCACCGGTTCCCCGCGGCGGATCTCGGGCTGGAAGATCCACTGCGTGACCGCGGCCTCGGCAGCCTGGGAGAGCCGCGGATCCGGCGACTCGATGGCTGTCGCGCGGGCGACTGTGCCGTCCCGGTTGACGATGAAGTCCACGAGCACGGTCCCCTGCACGCCCCGCTGGGCGTACGCCAGCGGGTAGCGGGGAACCGCCCGGTAGATCGGCCTTGGCGGTCGGTCCTCGGGATACCGGGGCACGGAGCCCTGCGTGAAGTCGTTGCCGTGGAATGTGTTCGATTCCATCTGCATCTGCTCCATGCTGATGCCCTGCGCAAAGGCGGCCGACGGGCTGAACAATAGGACGACCAGGCACAGGGCGCGGCGCCAGCCTGGGAACGGGTCTGTGTCTCCCATCTCGACTAGAAGGAGTTGACGCTGGCGATCACGTGCCCGACCTGCGCGTCGCTGAGTTCAGGGAATATCGGAAGGCTCAGGCAGGTGGCGGAGGTCTCCTCCGCCACGGGAAAGGAGCCCGGGGAATAGCCGAGGCCCGCATAGCATTTCTGCCGGTGGAGGGGGACCGGGTAGATCAAATCGGTCCCGACTCCCGCGGCCGCGAGGTGCTCGCGCAGGGCGTCGCGCCGGGGGTGGAGGATTGTGAACTGGTGAAAGACGCTGCGCCCGTATTCGGGCTGCGCGGGAAGCCGGGTGTCGGCGAGCCGAATCCCGGCAAGGTAGCGCCCCGCGATCGCGCGGCGCCGCTCGGTCCACCCGGAGAGGTGCGGCAGCTTCACGTTCAGGAGCGCTCCCTGGAAGCCGTCCATCCGGAAATTTCCGCCGATGATGTCGTGGTGGTAGCGCCGGTCCGACCCGTGGACGCGGATCTGGCGCGCGATTCCCTGGACCGCCTCAAGCCGGGAAACGAAGGCGCCGCCCTCCCCGCAGCCGCCGAGGTTTTTTGTGGGATAGAAGCTGAAGGTGCCGCAGTCGCCGGCGAGGCCGACGGGGGTTCCGCGGTAGCGGGCGCCGACGGCCTGCGCGCAGTCCTCGATCACGAAAAGCCCGTGCCTTCCGGCGATCGCAAGGATCTCGTCCATCCGGGCGGGCTGGCCGAAAATGTGGACGACCACCAGCCCCTTGGTCCGGGAGGTTATCGCCGCCTCGAGTTTCGCCGGGTCGAGGTTGTAGGTGCCCGGCTCGATGTCGGAAAAGACCGGGCGCGCCCCCGAGTAGCTGACGCCCCACGCCGAGGCGATGAAGCTGAAGGGGGTGGTGATCACCTCGTCGCCGGGCCCGAACCCGGCGGCCAGGCAGGCGACGTGCAGCGGTGCGGTGCCGCTGTTCATCCCCAGGACGCGGGGATAGCCCAGGGCCGCCCCGAAATTGCGCTCGAAATCCTCAACGTCCTTTCCCAGGCAGAACCGGTTCGCGTCGTAGGTTGCCGCGAGGGCCGCGAGAGCCGGTTCGCGCAGCGCCTTGTGCTGGAGGGACAGGTCGAGGAAGGGGACTTTCATCCGCCCGAGGACTATCACCGGCCGGAGCCGGCCCCCAGCCTTTTTATCAGCGCGTCGATGAAGGTGTCGAAGCCGGGAGGGTTCGCCTCGAAGTCGACGCTCATTGCGCACTTCCGCATCGTCGCGCTTGTCTGGGGCCCCATGCTCCCGAAAAGCGGCCGGCGGGCGCCGGCGGCAAGCGCCAGGCCGGGGGCCTGCTCGGAGAAGAACTGCGCGGACGAGGAGCTGGCAAAGAGGACCGCGTCGGCGCCCTTTTCCCGGTAATCGGCGGCCTCGGGCAGCGCCGTCGTGTCCACCTTCTCGGTCTGGTAGACGGGGAGCTGGTCGACGATCGCGCGCGCGGCCTCAAGCCGGGTCACGAGGGTATCGCGATTGAGGTTGCCGGTGATGACCAGGACCTTCGCGTTGTCCAGGCTTCCCGTGGCGATCATTTCGTCGGCCAGCGCCTCGGCCGTCTGCTTTGCGGGCCGGCACTCGATCTTCAGGTGAAGCTCCTCGATTCCCCTGCCCGTCCCGTCGCCCACGCAGGCGATCCGCATCCCGCCCAGGGTGCGGATGTCGTCGAAGAGCCGGAAGAATTCCTCAAAGAAGAAGTGAACGCCGCTTCCGCTTGTGAAGACGATCCAGTCGTAGGTCCCCAGTTCGAGCATGACGTCGGCCAGGGTTTCCTTTGGAATCGCCTTGGAAATCCTCAGGACGGGAAGCTCGATGACCGTCGCCCCCAGCCCGGTTATCCGGGCGGCCAGGACGGAGGACTGCTCACGGGTCCGTGTGAGGACGATCCGGCGACCATTCAGGGGCTTTTCGGCCGGGGTCATCTCAAAAGGCGGGTTCAAGCGGGGACCAGCCCGAGCCCGGAGAGGACCCGCAGGGCGGTCGCCTCCGGGGTGGCGAGGTCGGCGGCGGTGAGGGGAAAGGAGAGGATGCCGGTCTTCTCGTGGAAGAAGTGCAGCCGGTCGGGCGTGACATGGGCGCCGAACGCGGTGTGGCAGCCCCCGCCAAGGAGGGCCTGCAGGGCCCGCTCCAGTCCCACCGCCAGCGCGGTGGTCGAGTCAAAGAGGGGCCGGAAGCGGGCAGTCTCCGCGTCGCGGCACTGGATCGCGATTGCGCCCTGCCCGACCGCCGGGACCATTTCACCGAGGGCAAAGGGCAGGAATTCAAGGCCGGGCCACGACGGGATCCCGAGCCGCGCCAGGCCGGCGGCCGCCAGGATCGTCGCGTCGGCGGCCCCGCCGGCGATCTTCTCGAGCCGGGTGTTCACGTTTCCCCGGATTTCGATATGGGTGGCCCCGGGAAAATGAAGGGTCGACTGCAGGCGGCGCCTCGGGCTGGCGGTCGCGATCACCCGGGGCGAGGACACGCCCGCGCGGCGGACCAGGACATCGCGGGGATCGGCGCGGGGGAGGTAGCCGGCGATGGAGAGCCCGGGAGTTGCCTCGCCGGGCAGGTCCTTCGTGCTGTGGACGGCGACATCGGCATCCCCCCTGAGGAGGCCCTGCTCAAGCTCGCCCGTGAAAAGCCCCTTCCCTCCCTTGGCCTCAAGCGACCAATCGGCCTGCCGGTCGCCGGTCGTCACCATCCGCACGATCTCCGTCGCCGCCCCGAGCGCCGCGCCGACGTGGGCTGCGACGAGCCCGGCCTGCGTCAGCGCAAGCGGGCTCCCCCGGGTCGCAATGCGGATTTTGGAATTGGCCAATGCCTGGGATCAGTAGCTCGCCTGGACGCCCTTGATGTTCTTCTTGGTCATCCACGGCATCATTCCCCGGAGACGGCTCCCGGTCTTCTCGATGAGATGCTTTTCGCCCTTCTTCAGGAGCTTCTTGTAGTTCTTCAGGCCGCCCCGGTACTCGGCGACCCACTCGCGCGTGAATTGCCCGCTTTGGATCTCCTTGAGGATCTTCTTCATTTCCTTCTTCACCCGGCCGTCGATGACGCGCGGTCCGCGGGTGATGTCCCCGTACTTGGCGGTCTCCGAGATGGAGAAGCGCATCCCGGCGATGCCGCTCTCGTACATGAGGTCGCAGATCAGCTTCAGCTCGTGAAGGCATTCGAAGTAGGCCATCTCGGGCTGGTACCCGGCCTCGACGAGGGTCTCGAACCCGGCCTGGACGAGCGCGCTCGCGCCGCCGCACAGGACGGCCTGCTCGCCGAAGAGGTCCGTCTCGGCCTCCTCCTTGAACGTGGTCTGGAGGACGCCGGCGCGGGTCGACCCGATGCCCTTGGCCCAGGCAAGCGCGGTCTTCTTGGCCTTCCGGGACTTGTCCTGGCCGACGGCGATCAGGGCGGGCATTCCCTTGCCCTCGACATACAGGCGGCGGACGAGGTGCCCGGGGCCCTTCGGGGCCACCATGATCACGTCGATGTCCTTGTGGGCCTTGATCAGCCCGAAGTGGATCGCCAGCCCGTGGCTGAACATCAGGGTCTTGCCCTTCGCGAGGTTCGGGAGGATGTCCCGCTCGTAGACATCGGCCTGCTTCATGTCGGGCAGGGCGACCATGATGACGTCGGCCCGGCGGACGGCCTCGGCGGTGTCGACGACCTCGAAGCCGTGCTGCGTGGCGACCTGCCGCGACTTGGAGTCCGGATAGAGGCCGATGATGACCTTGCAGCCGCTGTCCTTGAGGTTCAGCGCGTGGGCATGGCCCTGGGAACCGTAGCCGATGACGGCCAGGGTTTTGTTTTTGAAAACGCCGAGATCGGCGTCGTTATCGGTGTAGACTTTGGCGGGCATGATGAAAAATGGGTCTTGTCGGTTCAGCGCTTCAGGGCGAGGCGCCCGGTGCGGGCGAGTTCGATGATCCCGAAGGGTTCGAGGAGCCCGAGGAAGGCGTTCACCTTGTCCTCGTCGCCGATCGCCTCGATGATCAGGGCATCCTGGCCCATGTTGACGATCTTCGCGCGGAAGATGTCGGTCACCTGGAGGATTTCCGGCCGGGTCTTCGAGTTGGCGCGGACTTTGACGAGCAGGAGCTCGCGGGCGACTCCCTGGCCCTCCTTGAAGTCGGAAACCTCGACCACATTGATCAGCTTGCGAAGCTGCTTGGTGCACAGGTCCAGGGCCGCATCGTCCCCGTTCAGGACGATCGTGATCCGGGAGAGCAGCGGGTCGTTCGTCGGTGCCACGTTCAGCGAATCGATGTTGAATCCGCGGCCCGAGATCATCCCGGCCACGCGCGCAAGCACGCCGAACTTGTTTTCCACAAGGGCTGAGATCGTATGGCGGTTGGTGTTCATGGGTTTCCGGTTGGCGACCGGGGAACCGCAAATCAACCAAGCTTGGGCCAAAAAAGAAAGCCCTAAGTGGGGGACGCCCCCCCCTACTTGACGTGGCAGCGCATCAGGCAGGTAGCGGCCTCGCCGGGGGGGATGCTGCGCAGCAACGCGGACGTGTCGGCCGGGGCCGCCGAGCGGAACGCGGCGACCACGGTCCCGACATAGTTGCCCGAATCAACAAAATTGGAGGCCGATTCCCCGCCGTTGGACGCGACCGCCCTCCAATGATCTCCCTGCTCCTCGACCAGGATTTCCCCGCCGATCGAGCGGTGATTTCCGGGTTCATTGAAGAAGATCACCGTCATTCCCCGGCGCAGGTGCTCCCACTCCAGGTGCTGCAGGACCAGGACGGTCCCGTCGGGATAGAACGGGAGCATGCCGCTCCCATGCCCCACCATCAGCATGCTGTTGGGCACGCCCTGGCGCAGTTGCTCGGCCGCCTGCCAGGGACTGCCGGAGACAACGGCAACCGGCGGCGTGTAGGTGGTGGGCGGGGGCGGTCCGGCGCAGGCCGTGATGATGAGGGCGGCCGCGCCGGCCGCCAATCCACTTAAGACCGCCCATAAACCCAGCCTTTTCACGCCACGAGCCTACTCCGGCGGCCGTCTCCCCGCTAATCGCGCGTTGCAAATAAATGCGCGGTTATTGCCATTCTTTTCCTTAAAGGCCGGCGGATTCCGGCCGAAGGAGCAGGTGATCCCGTTCGGGATACACCCATGAACCCGTTTGGAAGCAATAACTCTGTCCTGATCGTCGAGGATGATGGCATGGTGCTTGGAACCCTCATGACCACGCTCGAGCTCGAGCATTTCGACGTCACGGGCTGCTCGAATCCGTTCGAGGGCCTGCGGCTCCTCGCGCGGCGGGAATACGCGGTCATCCTCTCCGACCACAACATGCCGGGCATGACCGGGCTGGCCTTCTTTGCCGAATGCCGGCGGCTCCACCCGGGCAGCTCCCGAATCCTCCTGACGGCGGTGCGCGAGCTGAACACGGTGATGGCGGCGATCAACCAGGGCGGGGAGGTCTGCCGCTTCCTGAGCAAGCCGTGGAGGCTGGAGGAGTTGGTCTCCGCTGTTCGCAGCGGGGTTCAGCTGCATGAGCGGATGACGCGGGGCGGCGGAATGCAGGGGCGGGTTGCGGGCTTGGGTCGGGGCTGATTTTGCCCGTGTCAGGTCGCGCCTTACAGGGCGCTGTATTTCCCTTGCCGGTCGACCGTCGGGCGCGGTTTGGTCTTCGTGCGCGCCGCTCCCATGCCCCGATCCGCTGCCAAAGATTTCCTTCCCATGGACCGGCCCGATGCGCAATCGGTCCGTGACGCGAGCGTGCGCAGCCTATGGCCCTACCTCTTCCTGGCCTGGCTTGTCCTTCTGTTCTTCGGGGATCTTCTCGCGGGCGGCCGGAGCTTTGCCCTGCGTGATGTCTTCATTAATTTTCTCCCGTGGCGGGTGTACGCGCACCAGGCCATGGCCGCCGGCGAGATACCGTGGTGGAATCCCTACGGGGGATACGGCAAGCCCTTCGTCGCGGACGTTGAGGTGGGGTTCTACTACCCGGCGCACATTCTCTTCCTCTTCCTTCCGGTCGTAACGGCATTCAAGGCGACGTGGATGCTTCACCTCTGGATTGCGGGCTCCTCGATGTTCGCGCTCTGCCGGAGCTGGGCGCTGCGGACCGCGGCATCGCTCGTGGCCGCGGTCGCCTTCATGTTCAGCACTTTTCCGGTCGCGATCCTCGAGTCCGAACACGGGCTGGGGACGATCGTCTGGACACCCCTGGTTCTGCTGCTGCTCTGCAGGCTGACCGGCACCTGGGCGGCCGGGGCCGGCGAACCGATCGGACGGGTGTTCAGGCAAAGCGCCGGGTCGGTCGCCGGGCTCGCGCTCGTGACGGCCGTCCAGTTCCTGGCCGGCCACACGGAGTTTTTCGTGTTCAGCACGCTCTTCAGCTCGGTTTGCTTCCTTGCGCAATGCCTGTGCCGCGTGCCGCCCCGGAGGATCGCCGGCGCGCTCCTTTCCGCCGTTGCGGCCGGCGTGCTGATGACCGGCCTGGTGCTTCCCCAGCTCGTGCCGACGCTGGAGATGCTCCCCTTTCTGGACCGGATGGGGACCTACGACCCGAACATGCTCAGCGGCTCGATCTCGCCGAGGCACTTTTTGGCAATGGTCTTCCCCTTCCTCTTCGGCGGACTGGGATGGTACGGCCAGTACTGGGCCGAGTCGGTCGGCGAGTTCACGGTGGGCACCTGCTACCTGGGGATACTCCCCCTGCTCCTTGTGCCGTGCAGCCTCCTCCCGTGCCTCCGCAGGGGCCCCCGCCTGTGCCTGACGCTGTCGCTCTGGCTGCTGGGGGTCGCCGGGCTCGTGATTGCGATGGGCCGGTTCACGCCGCTCGCTCCCTTCCTTTACCGGTTGCCGCTGGTGACGCATTTCCGCTGGCCCTCGAAATTCAACTGCTGGATATGGACCGCCGCGGCGCTGCTCGCCGGGCTCGGCTACCAGGCACTTACCGGCGAACCCGCTGATCGCCGGGCGCGCCGGGTCCGGGCGGCCTTTTTCATCCTGATTGTGGCGGCATGGGTTTTACTTCTCATTTCCTTCTCAGGGATCATCGGGATTTCCGACAGCACCAGCCGCCTGATCGGCCGCGGCGGGCTCGACGCGGCGCGGTACGCCGCGGTCCGAAAGGACGTCCTGATCGGGCTGGTCTTCTTCGGGACCGGGATCGCGCTACTGGCGCTGCGCGTCTACACGAGGATCAACCGGACGCTCGTCGACGCGATGGTGGTCGGCTGCCTCTTCCTCAACCTGGCGGTCATTGGACGGCAGGTCCACCCCATCATGCCGGACCGAGTCTACACCGATCCGCCGAGGCCCGAGCTGCTCGCGTCGCTCAAATCGGACGAGTGGAGGGTGCACACGTTTGCCTTCGGGTCGCGGGTTGGGCAGCTCCTCTATGGCAATCCAGGGATTGACGCCTACGTCTGGGCAAAGGCGATTGGAACGGAGGACTGCTGGCTTCCCTACGGGATCTATTCGACCTACGCGGCGGGATTCAAGATTAAGCGCAACCTGGAGATCGTGGAGGGCCTGGACCGGCTCCGGCCCGACCAGAGACTCCTGCTCGCGCGGGTGGCGAACGTGGGTGTGATGCTGGTGAAGCCCCCGGGCCAGAATGGGGAGGCGGCGTCTGACCAGATCGTGACCGTAGCGGTCGACAAAGGCCTTCCCCGGGCCTTTCTCGTCAACCGATGGTGGAATGTCGATGGCGTCGAGCAGACGGCCGCCACCCACCTTTTCAAGGACGAGGGCTATCGCAGCGGCGCGACGGTTGAGTATGTCCCGGGCGCGGTCGAGGGCCTGCCGCCCCCTCCGGAGACCGGCGATGGGGCCGCGCCGCCCGGCTCGCCCGCGGGAATCATCCGCGTCTTCGAAGCGGGGAGGAACAACGTCCACCTGGAAGTCGAGGCTCCCGGCCGCTCGCTCCTGGTGTTATGCGACTCGTGGTACCCGGGATGGAAAGCCTACGTGGACTACAAGGAGCAGCCCATCTACCGGGCGAACATCTGGTTTCGCGGGGTCTTCGTGGGAAAGGGATGGCACCAGGTGAATTTCGTGTATCGGCCGACGCATATTGACGCGGCGTTTGTGGGATGCGGGTTGAGTGCGCTGGTGGTATGCGGACTGGGCTGGATGGGTTGGCGGCAGCGCCGGTTGTCATTTGGCGTTGTCAGATGAACCGGCCCGCGATTTGGCGGCTCGCTGTTTGGCTGGGGCCCTCCTTCGCATCGGCCGTCGTTGCCGGCCGCCGCTTCGGAGGGCAGGGTTTCGGATTCCGAAACCCTGGACGCCGAGGGACTCGAACCCCCGACCCCCTCGGTGTAAGCGAGATGCTCTAACCACTGAGCTAGGCGTCCAAACTGGGTGACCTAGAAAAGCTGTGGATGGGTGGCGCTGACAAGGTTAAAGGACGCACTGATTGGCTGCGTTGCTTCCGATGTAGCCGGCCTCTTAGCTTGTCCGGCGGAACGAAGTGCAGACGGGAGGCCGGGCTCGAGATGGATCTGTCCGAGGTGGAGCGGGACCTCCGGGCACGCTGGTTTGGGACTATAGTCGCACAGCGCGCTCGGAGATCGCGCTCCACCTCGATCCGATGAGGTCGAACCGTGCGAAGATAACGCCTGCTGTCTCGGGTTGCGTTCCGAATCGAATCCCGGCTATCTGGCCTGTCCGGCTTTTTTCGATGCCCCACCCCACCGCCTCCCGGATTGCCCTCGCCGCACTGGCGCTTCTCGCTCTCGCCCCGATTGCCATTCGCGCGGACGAACTCGAATCGGGCTTCCTCAATCCTCCCGACTCCGCCAAGCCGCGCACGTGGTGGCACTGGGTGAGTGGGAATGTCAGCAAGGAGGGGATCACGGCCGACTTGGAGGCCATGAAATCGATCGGCTTGGCGGGCGCGCAGATCTTCACGGTCGACCAGAGCGATGTGAAGGGCCCTGTCGTCTTCATGAGCCCGGAATGGCGGGGACTTGTCCACCACGCGCTCTCCGAGGCCGACCGGCTCGGCCTGGAGATGACCCTGGAGAATTGCGAGGGCTGGAGCGAGTCGGGCGGCCCCTGGGTGACGCCGGAGCAATCCATGCAGAAGGTCGTCTGGACCGAGGCAGCATTTCAGGGCGGTCAACGGATCACTCTCTCGCTCCCCCAGCCGTTGATCGTGCGCGGGACCTACGCGGATGTCGCACTCTTTGCCTTTCCGACCATTCGCGGCGACGCTCCTCTTCGGCCGCTCAGCGTGACGACACCC
>Ga0302279_10002381_pt1 | contig 24991 bp, 31 predicted proteins | sample III_Bog_N3_3_FD_194541 | JGI IMG/M metagenome (GOLD analysis project Ga0302279, IMG submission 194541) | Peat permafrost microbial communities from Stordalen Mire near Abisko, Sweden - III_Bog_N3_3 | ecosystem: Environmental > Terrestrial > Soil > Wetlands > Peat | place: Sweden: Abisko... | reverse complement strand
CCGTCGAGCAGATCACCCACCGGCTGCTGCCCGCCGTGCGGCACCTGCGTGACGCGCTGGCGGCCAAGTCCGAGGCCTACGCGTCGATCACCAAGATCGGCCGGACCCACCTGATGGATGCCGTCCCGCTCACCCTGGGTCAGGAGTTCTCGGGCTACGTGGCCCAGCTCGACGCCGACATCCGGCGGATCGAGTCCACGCTCGACGACCTCTACGAGCTGGCGGCCGGCGGTACCGCCGTCGGCACCGGGCTCAACACCCACGCCGAGTTCGGTGTGCGGGTGGCCGGGGCCATCGCCGAGCTCACCGGCCTGCCCTTCGTGACCGCCCCGAACAAGTTCGCGGCGCTGGCCGCCCATGACGCGCTGGTCATGGCCAGCGGGGCCCTGCGCACGCTGGCCGGGTCGCTGATGAAGATCGCCGACGACCTGCGCTGGCTCGGCTCGGGGCCCCGGAGCGGGCTCGGCGAGCTGAACCTGCCCGAGAACGAGCCCGGGTCCTCGATCATGCCGGGCAAGGTCAACCCGACCCAGTCCGAGGCCATGATCATGGTCTGCATCCAGGTCTTCGGGAACGACGCCGCCGTCGCCATCGCCGGATCGCGGGGGAACCTCGAGCTCAACGTGTGCAAGCCGGTGATCATCCACAACGTGCTGCACTCGGTGGAGCTGCTGGCCGATGCGTCGTCCGCCTTCACCCGGTTCTGCGTCGAGGGGCTCGAGCCCAACGAGGCCCGGATCCGCCAGCACCTGGAGAATTCGCTCATGCTGGTGACCGCCCTCAACCCGCTGATCGGTTACGACAACGCCGCCACGGTGGCCAAGAAGGCCCACAAGGAGGGCACTACCCTGCGTGAGGCCGCCCTCGAGCTGGGCCTGCTGACCGGCGAGCAGTTCGACGAGGCGGTGCGACCGGAGTCCATGACCCACCCGTGATCCGGGTGGGGTGCGCGCCTGGCCCGCCTTCCGTGGCACAGTGTCATCTGACACCGCGTCAGATGACGGGGTCGGAGGAGGCGGTCCCGCCGGACCTGCCCCGGACGGACGAAGGAGCACCATGACGACCATCCCCGCGGAGCTGCACATCGGGCTCACCGACGGCACCTTCTACAGCGGCGACCCGTTCCCGGCATTCGCCTGGATGCGCAAGGAGGCGCCCGCCTTCTACGACGAGGCGGCCGGGGTGTGGGGGATCACCCGCTACACCGACATCAAGGAGATCTCGAAGGATCCGGACACCTTCTCCAACGCCGGCGGCATCCGCCCCGACAGCGACGCGCTGCCGATGATGATCGACACCGATGCGCCCGAGCACGTCCGGCGGCGCCGGCTGGTGAGTGAGGGATTCACGCCCAGGCGCATCCGCGAGAGCGAGGCGGGCATCCGCCATATCTGCGATGCCATCATCGACCGGGTGTGCGAGCAGGGCAGTGCCGACTTCGTGCGGGACATCGCCGCGCCGCTGCCCATGATCGTCATCGGCGACATGCTGGGCGTGGCTCCTGAGGACCGGGACGCGCTGCTCCGGTGGTCGGACGACATGCTGAGTGCGCTCGGATCGCCCGACCCGACGGCCGTGGACCGGGCGGCCCTGGCCGCCCTGGAGTACGCCGAGTACATCACCGCGGTGGTGGAGCAGCGGCGGCGCGACAACCAGACGGACGACCTCATCGGCACCCTGGTGCACGCCGAGATCGAGGGGGACAAGCTCGACGAGTCTTCGCTGATCTACGAGTCGCTGCTCATCCTGATCGGCGGGGACGAGACCACCCGCCATGTGATCAGCGGCGGCATGTACCAGCTGCTCACCCACCCGGACCAGTTCGCGCAGCTCGCCGCCGACCGGACGAAGCTGGCGCTGGCCGTCGAGGAGATGCTGCGGTGGGTGTCACCCCTCAAGAACATGGCCCGGACCATGACCCGTGACGTCGAGATGCACGGACAGACGCTGCGCAAGGGCCAGAAGCTGCTCCTGCTCTACCCGTCGGCCAACCGGGACGAGACGGTCTTCGACGACCCCGAGTCGTTCGACATCGGCCGCACCCCCAACGACCACATGGCGTTCGGCTTCGGCTCCCACTTCTGCCTGGGCAACCGGCTGGCCCGGATGGAGTTGGCCGTGATGTTCGACCGACTCCTCGACCGGCTCCCCGACCTGGCGCTGGTCGGTGACGACGAACCCGCCAGGCGGCCGGCCAACTTCGCGTCCGGCTACATCACCATGCCGGTCACGTTCACGCCGACGGCCCCGGTGGGGGCGACCGCCTGATGGCCCGTCCGGCCCGACTGGACCCCGCCACCGTCGAGTCGGCGCTGGCGGCGCCCGGCGGCCCGGCATGGGCGCTGGTCGACGGCACCCTGGTGAAGACGGTCGAGTGCCCGAGCTTCCCGGCCGCCCTCGACTTCGTGATGGCTGTCGGGGCGCTGGCCGAAGAGGCCGACCACCATCCGGACATCGACATCCGCTGGCGGACGGTGCACCTGGTCCTCGTCACCCACGACGCCGGCGGGCTCACCGAACTGGACCTCGCCCTGGCCCGGGCGATCGACACGCTTCACGCCTGACGCGCCCGTCTGCCCCCCGGGGCCCCGGACGCGGCGGAGGACGGGAACCGGTCCGGCTCCCGTCCTCCTGCGTGCCGCGTCGGGGATTTCCTACAGGGTCAGTAGCCGCCGTGGCAGCCGCCCTGGTCCGGGGCGGCGTACGGACTCCCGTAGTAGCGGGCGGCGAAGGCCACGGCCACCCGGATCTGCTGGTCCGGTGTGGCGGCCGCCTCGTCCGCGGGGAACCCGAACGAGTTGAACTGGGACCAGTTCGCCCGGCTCATGCCGAGACCGCCGGCGAAGACCGAGCCCTCCACGTGCCAGTTGCCGCCTTCCTCGCACATGTTGACCTGGCTCCACGCCGCGATCTGCCCCGGGGTGAGGCCGTAGTCGACCACGGTGGCCGCGGCTGCCGGAGCGGTGACGTGGAGCGTGCTCCCGCCGAGTGAGCCGTAGTAGCCGACGGATCCGAAGTTGAAGACGCCGCCGTCGGCGGCCACGTCCACGTAGCCGCTCCCGGTCGACGACGTGCCCACGATGGGCCGGTTGAGCGGCAGGCCGACCAACGAGCCCTCGTAGGCGGCCCCGCCGGCGGCATAGGTGCCACCGGCGCTCGACACCACCCGGTAGCCGCCGCCGGCGGCGTCGATCCCGACGGCCTGGCCGGTGACCGGTACGGTGCCGTAGAAGCCGGCCTCGCCGAAGGCGTAGACGTCACCGTTGGCCGCCAGCTCCCAGTAGCCCTGGCGGTCCGCCGTGGCGGCGATCCCCACGATCGGACTGGTGGGTGAGAGGGTGGTGGCGGCTCCCTGGTAGGTGGCGTCGCCGAAGTTGAATACACCACCGTCGGCGGCGACCTCCCAGTAGCCGTGGCCGTCGGCCGTGGGCGTGATCCCCACGATCGGACTGTTCAGGGGCAGACCGGCCACCGAACCGTGGAACGCGGCGTCACCGAAGGCGAAGACGCCACCGTCGGCAGCGACCTCCCAGTAGCCCTGGCCGTCCGCGGTGGAGTGGATCCCCACGATCGGGCTGTTCAGGTTCAGGCCGGCCACCGATCCGTGGAACGTGGCGTCACCGAAGGCGAAGACGCCGCCGTCGGCACCGACGAGCCAGTAGCCGTGGCCGTCCGGGGTGGCGCTGACCGACACGATCGGTGCGTTGAGCACCACGCCTGCACCGGTCGGGTAGGTGGTGGCCGACGCTGTCGGCTGGGTGGCCAGGAGCGATGCCACGAGCGTGGCCGACACGGCCACACCGGCCACGGTGGCCCGGCCGGCGGCCTTGGCGGCCACCCGTCGTCGGCGACGCAGGACCGCACGGGTGGTGTGGGACGGGGAGTGGGCGTGCCGCTTGGGCACGGGGGTATGGGTACGTGGGGATACAGGGGTGCTAGGGGTTGCCGAATGCATGGCGGGTGACCTTTCCTCGGTCGGTCAGAGCCACGTCGGATGACGGAGGCGCTCTGACTCTCTTCTGGTTGGGTGGACCCCACATCTGTGCATTCAACGCCCCAGCCGGGCACCGGGAAGGGTGTGCCGGCCTGGCTCCGAGAGCCGGGTGTGCTAGCGGGTGTTCATGTCCGAAGTTCGCTAGATGTCGTTACGTGCCACTCTCCTCGAGGGTGCTTCTGTGGAGCAGGCCGGTTGCGGCCGGGGTGTCGGGCGCACGACCGCTCGGGTCGATGGCCTCGGGACGGTACCCACTGCTCGGAAGCAACGAGTGTAGCGGGGTCGACGGGCGAGTGGTAGTCGGCGTCCCCAGGCTGGCCGCCCAACAGTGGGAAACCTGTGGATAACATGCCGCTCCGTGTCGTATCGCCCCTGGTCGTGCCGGCGTGGGCCACCGGGTGGTCCTGACCGAAGATTCCTGACTGATCGGTGAGGAGGGGACCGGAGACCCGCACCCGGTGGCCGTGGGTGCCCCGTCCGGGGTGGCGGGCCATCTTGACGGATCGAGGCGGCTTGTGTTTCCTGGCTGGATGTACGCACCCGGGCACTTCGCCGAGTCGGACCCGGTCCTGCTGAGGGATGCGGTGCGACGCATCCGTGCCGGTGAGCTCATCACCGTCGGGTCCGACGGCCTCGAGGCATCCTTCATCCCACTGCTGATCACCGACGACGCAGGCACCGTGACCGGCCACCTGGCGAGGGGAAACGGCCAGTGGAGACGAGCCGACATGTCGGTGCCCGCCCTCGTCACCTGGGTGGGTCCGGACGCCTACGTCTCCCCGAGCTTCTACCCGTCCAAGGAAGCGCACGGGAAGGTGGTGCCGACCTGGAACTTCATCACGGTCCAGGCCAAGGGAATCCTGACCGTCCACGAGGATGACGACTGGAAGCGCTCCCACGTCGCATCCCTCACGGACTTCCACGAACGTGCGCGGGCGAACCCCTGGTCGGTCGACGATGCCCCGGCGGACTACATCGACGGCATGGTCAAGGCGATCGTCGGAATCGAACTTCGGGTCACCTCGATCGAGGGGAAGTGGAAGCTGTCCCAGAATCACCCGGGACCCGACGTCGCCGGGGTGATCCATTCCTTGGAATCCCAGGGATCCGATGCGGCTGCCGCCATCGCCCGGGAGATGACGACGGCGGCGGGTGGCGGACCCCGCTGACCGTCCGGGTGCCACGGTCCGGGCGGCGCCCGCTCGGACGTGCGGAGTGCCCGCGAGCACGATGGCGGTCGACGGCCGTAGCCGACCGGGAGAGTCCCGTCAGCCGACGGGGAGGTCCCACAGGGGGAACCACCGGTCGAGGTCGGCCTCCACCGTCAGATCGTCGGCCACCAGGCTCCGGAGCCGGAACTCCTCCTCGGTCGAGCGCTGCTCGTGGCCGGTCGGGACGAAGGGGTAGAAGGTCCCCCGCTTGAAGAGGTAGACGAGGAAGGCCGTCGACGGCAGCAGGGTTCCGGCCCCGACGGTCGCCCCCTCCTCCACCGGGTCGCTGCCGGCCGCCACCGTGGGGTCGGTGGTCAGCTTGGCCAGTCCGAACACCGAGCAGAGGAGCTGTGGGCCCCAGCCGGAATCGGACAGCGACGAGTTCACCAGGTGGACCCGGGTGACCAGCGAACCGATGTCGGGGTCCTCGACGACCAGCCACGTGTAGCCGAACGAGTCCTCGGAACGGGAGAGCCCCGAACCGCCGTCCATGGACAGCAGCGTGACGACCTCGGACTCCATGTCCGCGAACCCCTGGCCCGTAGGCGGCTTGAAGCAGACCCCGGCGTGCCCCGAGCAGGCCATGCCGGCGGCGCTCTGCAGGGTGATCGAGGCCGACGGCAGGGCGAACAGGGCGTCGAGGTTCGACTGGACGGGTTTCGTCCGGCCGAGGATGGTGTCGAACAGGCCCATCAGCAGGAGCCCATCAGCAGGAGCCCATCAGCAGGAGCCCATCACCGCATGCCGCCGGGCGACCGGTGGTTCACGACGGTCGGCCCATCTCGGCCTCGAGGGCGGCGAGCTGGGCCAGGCGCTGGTCGAGCGACGGGTGGGTGGAGAAGATCGTCGAGATGCTCACGCCGTTCTTGGCGATGGCCGGGGTGAAGTAGAAGGCGTTGAAGGTCTCCGTCGACCGCAGGTCCCTCGTGGGGATCCGGGCGATGTCCCCGGTGACCTTGACCAGGGCGGACGCCAGCACCGAGGGCTGGCCGGTGAGGATGGCACCCGAGCGGTCGGCCGCGAGCTCGCGGTAGCGCGACAGGGCCATGGTGAGCAGGAAGCTGATGGCGTAGACGACGACCGAGACCACCAGGACGGCCATCTCGACCAGGACGGCCTGGTCGCCACCGTTGTTGTTGCCGTTGTTGCCGCCCCCGCCGCCCATGCCGCCACCGAACCCGCCCATCATCCCGGTCCACAGCATCATGCGGGTGACCAGGCCGGCCACCATGCCGAGGAAGCTGGCGATCGTCATGACGGCGACGTCGCGGTGGGCGACGTGGGACAGCTCGTGGGCGAGGACCGCTTCGAGCTCGGGCTCGTCGAGGCGACGCATCAGTCCGGTGGTGGCGCACACCACCGCACTGTTCGGGCTGCGCCCGGTGGCGAAGGCGTTGGGCACGTCGGTGTCGGCGATGGCCACACGCGGCTTCTTCATGTCGGCCATGGCGCACAGGCGGTCGATGGCCCCGTGGAGTTGGGGGGCCTGCTCGGGTGTGACGATGCGTCCCCCCATGCCGTAGAGGGCGATCTTGTCCGAGAACCAGTACTGGACGAAGAGCAGGGCGCCGGCGATGACCAGGACCAGGGCGTACGAGATGCCCACGGCGATGAGGAGGCCGACGACCGCCCCGTACAGGAGCACCAGCAGCAGGCCGGTGGTGAACATCCGCAGCGTCAGTCCGCGGTCGTTCGGGATGTTGCGGGCGGTGCTCACTGGACGGTCCTCGTGGTCGGGCTGGTGGTCGGGATCCTCGGGTTCACGGGTGCGAGGTCAGCGGTCGTCCCCGCCCGGTTCGGCCAGCAGCGCCTTGGTCTCGACCAGCGTCGCGTCGGAGAACGGGACGACCAGGTCGGAGGCGGTGAAGGTGTCCGCAGCCAACTCGGACCCGACGCGCCGGACCTCGCCGATGAGGTCGGCCAGCGCATTGGCGAAGGCGGCCTCGTCGTCACCCTCGACGGCGGCGTTCAGGGCGACGTCGAGGGCGTCGAGGGCCCCCCGGTCGCTGTCGGGCACGTCGTACTGGCCCCCACCCAGGATGCGCACGATCATGCCGGTGCTCCCCCGGGGTCGGCCGGCGCCGCCGGCTCGGCCGCGCCGAGCTGGGCCGGTGCGGCCGTCCCCAGCTCGGCCTTGAGTGCGGCCAGGTCGTTGTCGACCGTGTTGGACGTCGACACCTGGTCGAGCTGGGCCTGGATGTCGTCGACCGGATTGGCGAGGTCGGTCAGGGCGCCGGAGGCCAGCAGTTCGTCCATGGCGCCGGCCCGGGCCTGCATGCTGTCGATCTTGTCCTGGGCCCGCTGCACGGACATGCCGGCGTCGCCCATGGACTCGGAGATGCCCGAGACGGCCTCGCCGATCTTGGTCTGTGCCTCGGCCGCCGTGTAGGTGGCCTTCATGGTCTCCTTCTTGGTGCGGAAGGCGTCCACCTGGACCTGGAGGTTCTGGGCGGTGGCGATGAGCTTCGCCTCCTGGTCCGCCACCTGCTGGTGCTGGGTCTGCAGGTCGGCCAGCTGCGGGGCCAGAGCGGCCCGGCGGGACAGCGCCTCGCGGGCCAGGTCCTCGCGGTTCTGCGCCAGTGCGTCCTTGGCCTGCTGCTGGAGCTTGTCCGCCTGGCCCTGGAGCTGGGTGGCCTGCAGCTCGATGCGCTTCTTGGCGGTGGTCACGTCGGCCACGCTGCGCCGGACCTTCTGGAGGTTCTCCAGGAGCTTCTGGTACGACAGGTCGAGGGACTCCCGCGGATCCTCGGCCTTGTCCAGGAGCTTGTTGGTCTTGGCCTGGAGAATCCCGGACATGCGCTTCATGACACCCATTGGCGACGATCCTTCCTCACGCTCTGGTTGCAGTGTATGCGCCGGTGTCCCGATAGCGTGAGCGGCGTGTCCGACGCACGCTGCATCCTGACCGTCCACGCCCATCCCGACGACGAGGCCTCCAAGGGGGCGGGCACGATCGCCCGCTACCACGCCGACGGTGTCCGGACCGTGCTCGTGTGCTGCACCGGGGGGGAGGAGGGGGAGATCCTGAATCCGGCCCTCGACACACCCGAGGTCCACCGTGACCTGGCCGCCGTGCGTCGTGAGGAGCTGGCACTGGCCACCGGGATCATCGGCTACGACGAGGTCGTCCTGCTCGGCTACCGGGACTCCGGCATGGCCGGCTCCGAGGCCAACGCCAACCCCCACTGCTTCGCCGCCGCGCCCCTCGAGGAGGCCACAGGCCGGCTGGTGGCCATCATCCGGCGCACGAAGCCCCAGGTGATGGTCATCTACGGGGACGATCAGACCGGCTATCCGCACCCGGACCACCTGCGGGTCCACGAAGCCGGACTCGCGGCGTTCCTGGCCGCCGGCGACCCGGACCGGTTCGCCCAGGCGGGCCCCGCCTTCCAGCCGGCCAAGCTGTACTACACGGTGCACTCGGCGGCCCGATTCCGGGCCATCCACGAGAAGTTCGAGGAGCTGGGGCTGGAGTCGCCGTTCGACGCCGAGTGGCGCGCCCGCTGGGACTCCATGCCCGAGGACGTGCCGACCACCGTGGTCGACATCACCGGCCACACCGACGTCCGCCGCCTGGCCCTGCTGGCCCATGCCACCCAGGTCGACCCCGAGTCGAAGTTCTGGTTCGGTCTACCGCCCGAGGTGATGGGCACGATCCAGCCGCACGACGACTACCGGCTCGCCATGGTGGGCTCCCGGGACGGCACGGTCACCATGGCGGAGTGGGACGGCGTGGTGGAGACCGACCTGTTCGCCGGAGTCGACGGGACGACCCCGCGATGACGACCCGGTCCCTCGAGGAATGGGTGGTCGCCGTGCAGGCCGAGACGGCCGGCCTCGAGGGCCCGGCGGGGCTCGCCGGCACCGTCCAGGTGGATGTCACCGGTGGGCCCGACGGCGACGTATCGGTCCACGCCACCTTCGACGGCGGGTGCCTGACGGTCGTCGGTGTGGGCCCGACGCCGGGTCCGGACGCCACGCTGACGCTGACCGCCCCGGACGCCGCGGACGTGCTGACCGGGGAGCTCGACCCGAGCGTGGCCTTCATGCAGGGGCGGATGAAGGTGGCCGGGGAGATGGGCGTCGTGCTCGACCTCCTGTCCATGGCGTCCACCGACGGAGCACGGGCCTGCCGGGACCGGGTGGCCGCCCGGGCGGCGGACTGAACCGCTCGCTACCGGACGGGCCGAACCGACCACCGGGCCAGCGCACCGCCGCCGGACGACGTCCCGCCACCGAGGAACGGGAGGTGGATCACCCCCGCACTCTGCAGCAGGATCACCGTCACCGCGGCGGCGATGACGGTGATCAGCAGCACGACCAGCCACGGGCGCACCCGGGACCAACCGGACCGGGCACCCCGTCGCCCCGTGGCCACCGTGGTGACCGTCGACACCCCGCCGGGGCCCTGGTGGTGGAGGACGAACTCGGCGATGCGGGCGCCCAGCTCCGTCGGGTCGCCACCGGACCGGAGGAACCGGTAGGTGCCGGTCCGGGTCTGGATGCTGATCATGGCGCCGGCTCCCGCATGGGGGAGCGAGCGGCCGGTGGTCCGGGGGTGGGCCAGGAGTGCGCCGACCCCGTCGACCCCCTCGGCCTCGGGCCGTCCGGCCCCGGACCGCTCGTACCGGGACGTCTCGGGCTCCACCCACCATTCGGGGATGACGCCGCCGGCCCACGGCTCGACGGCGTGGGCGACCACCGCGTCCCAGGGCAGGACCCGGGCATCCTGGCCCCGCGTCCTCACGACGCCGATCCCACCGTCGTCGAAGGTGATCGACTCGACCGGGGTGGGATCGTTGCCATGGGGGTCGAGCAGGAGGAGCCCGGTCACCGTCATCGGTCGGGGCCCCGGCCCCGCGGCCGGGTCGGCCGCGACCTGCCCGTCCTCCCCGGTCACGGCCGCGTGGTCGACCGCATGGCCTCGCGGAGGGGCCGGTACCCGATGCGCGTGGCCCCGGTCGCCTCCACCGCCGCCGCCACCTCGGCATCGCGGACCAGGAGGGCGTGGTCGGCCACGCGGGACGCCCAGTCCGGTGCCGCCGCCCGCAATTCGGCGGTGTCGACCGCGGGGTGCAGGGTGATCTCGGTGATCCCGGGTTCGAGGTCGGACAGCATCCCGAGGAGCGCCTCGCGTCCGCCGGTGGCCGGAACGGTGAAGACCCGGTCGGCGAAGAGCACGCCCTCCTCGGCGGCCAACCGTCGAATGGGGAACCCGGCGTTGGGCTCGACGGCTCCGTCGGGCAGACGAAGGGGCAGGCCGAAGTCGAGGGCCAGCTCCAGGTAGACGTCGAAGAACTCCGGACGGAGCAGGAGGGCGTCCCCGTGCGCCTCGATGTGGCTGATGTCGAAGCCCCACAGCACCGCCCGCTCGACCTGGGCACGGCATTCGCGACGGACCTCGTCGAGGTCGGCATGGTCCCAGACGTCGGTGACGGTCCGGGGGAAGCCCCCGTCGCCGTCGAGCAGGGACGGGGCCTGGGTGAGGGGGCCCCACCGGTAGAGGTCGTGCTCGGCGTTGAGCGTCAGGCAGACGCCCACGTCGTCCCCCCGGAAGTTCGAGGCCGCCTCGCGGGCCCACGGGGCCGGGACCAGGAGCGACGCCGAGGTGGCGAGTCCGTCGCGGAGTGCGTCGTACGTGCCCGTGCTCGCGGCGTGGCAGAAGCCGAGGTCGGCACAGTTCAGGATGAGGAGGCGGTCATCGGGGTCAGCCCCGAGCCGCTCGGCCACGGTTGCCATGTCCCGACCGTAGTCGGCGGTCCGTCGTCGGGCGGTCGATCAGGCGGCGCGCCCGGGCGCGTTCCGTGCCCGGTCGGCGGCCGAGGACCGGCCGGTGCCCGTGTGTGCCGGTCCACCCGACGGACGGAGCCGGGCCCGGGCTTCGGCGATGCCCCGGCGGCCCACCTCACGGGTGTGCTCGTCGAGTCGCCACTCGGCATCGGCGTCGGCTGGCGCGGCCGGGTCGGGGGCGTCGCCCGGGTCGACCAGGGGGAGCGGGGGCTGGAGCCCGCGGATCCGGGCCTCGAGGTTCTGACTCATGGGGGAAGTGTGCCAGGAGGGTGTAATACGGGGGCCATGACCGAGGCCGACAGCACGACCGCAACGCCACCGCCCCCTCGGGGTACCCGCTACGGGATCACCGTCCCGTTCGACGGGATCCCGCTGACCGAGCACCGTCGGTGGTTCGAGGATCTGGCCGGGCTCGGGTACACCGACGTGTGGTCGGCGGAGACCGACGGGCTGGACGGCTTCACCCCACTCGCGCTGGCCGCCGCCTGGACGCCCCAATTGCAACTAGGGGTCGCGATCATCCCGGCCTACACCCGGGGGCCGGCACTCCTGGCCCAGAGCGTGGCCGCGCTCGCCGAGGCCGCGCCTGGGCACTTCACCTTCGGCCTGGGAACCTCGTCGGACGTCATCGTCTCGAGGTGGAACGGGGTGCCCTTCACCGAGCCCTACAAGCGGGTGCGCGACACCATCGCCTTCCTCCGGTCGGCGCTCGCCGGTGACAAGGTCGACATGGCCTACGACACGTTCGAGGTGAAGGGTTTCCGACTTGCCCGGCCGGTGGCGGACCCGCCGCCGATCTTCCTGGCCGCCCTCCGGCCCGGCATGCTGCGCCTCGCCGGACGGGCGGCCGACGGGGTCATCATCAACTGGCTGTCCGCCACCGACGTGGCCAGGGTGACGCCCGAGCTCGGGGCCGACATCCCGGTCGCCGCCAGGATCTTCGTCATCCCGTCGGAGGACGCCGACATGGCTCGGGCCATCGGCCGCCGGATGATCACCGCCTACCTGAACGTGGGGGTCTACGCCGAGTTCCACCGCTGGCTCGGTCGGGGGGAGGCGCTCGGCCCCATGTGGGAGCTGTGGAAGGCGGGGGACCGCAAGGGCGCCCTGGCCGCCATTCCGGACGAGGTCGTGGACGAGCTGGTGGTGCACGGCTCGTTCGCGCGGTGCCGCGACCACGTAGCCCGCTACGTGGCGAACGGGGTGGACATCCCGGTGCTGGCCGTGCTGCCGTTCGGGGTGGACCTGGCCGAGGCCGTCGAGGGGCTGGCGCCCCGCTGACCCGGGTGGACGCCGCGGGACGGGGGCGGCCTGCTCAGGCGGCCGCCGGGACCGGAAGGCGGGCCAGGCTGGCCAGCGTGCCGGCGCATGCACGCGCCGCCTCGGCGCCCTTGACGGCGAAGTGCTGGGCGAACTGGGCGGTGTGCACGTCGTGTTCGTGGAAGTGGTGGGGGGTCAGCACGGCGGACAGCACCGGCACCCCGGTGTCGAGCTGCACCCGCATCAGGCCGTCGATGACCGCACCGGCCACGAATTCGTGGCGGTAGATGCCGCCGTCCACGACGAACCCGGCCCCCACCACCGCGACATAGCGCCCGCTGGCGGCCGGCCGCTGGGCGTGGAGTGGGATCTCGAAGGCGCCCGGCACCCGGAACACGTCCACCCCGCCCCGGTCGACGCCGAGCCGGGACATCTCGACGAGGAACCCGTCGCGGTAGCGGCCCACGATGTCCGCGTGCCACTCCGACCGGACGAAGGCGACCCGTTCCGCCCGGCCGCCCGGTTCCTGTCCGACGGCTCCCTGCTGCTGGTCGGTGATCATGTGACCTCCCCCTTCCGGGTTATAGAACACGTTCTACTTTATCCGACACCCGGCGACCCGGCCGGCGTGGGCCTACGATCGCCGGCAGGTCGCCGGGGAGGGCAGTGTGCGAGGGATCATCGAAGGGTTCTACGGACCGCCGTGGACATGGGCGGACCGACGGCGCACCTGCGAGGCGCTGGCCGCCGCGGGGATGGACACCTACGTCTACGCCCCCAAGGACGACCCGCTGCACCGTGAGCAGTGGCGGGTGCCCTACGACGACGGATTCCTCGACGAACTGGCGCAGCTGGCGGCGCCGGGTGGGCTCCGCGTCGGCTTCGCGGTGTCGCCCGGGCTGAGCATCGACGTGGCCGACGGCGCCGACCGTGCTGCCCTGCTGGCCAAGGTCACCCAGGTCACCGAGCGCGGGGTGACGCTGGTGGGGCTGTGCCTCGACGACCTCCCCCCGGGTCCCGGGCTCGGGGACCGCCACGGCGAGCTGACGGCGTGGCTCGCCGGTGCGCTGGGTGCCGGGGTCGAGCTGTTCATGGTCCCGACCCACTACACGGGCTGCCAGCGCACGCCGTACCTCGACGAACTCGACCGGCGGGTGCCCGCCGACGTCCGGATCGGTTGGACGGGCCGGCTCGTGGTCAACGACCGGATCACCGCGGCCGACGCCGACGCCCGGTCGGCCGCCGTCGGCGGCCGGCGCCCGCTCCTGTGGGACAACACGCCGGTCAACGACGCACTGATGGCATCGCGGCTGCGCGTCGGGCCGCTCCGCGGGCGCGACCCGGACCTGGCGCCCCGTCTGTCGGGCTATCTCGCCAACCCGATGGTGCAGTCCGCGGCGTCGCTGCCGGCGCTGCTGTCAGCCGCCGCCTGGCTGCGGGACGACGATCCGCTGGCCTCGTGGGAGGCGGCCGTGGGGGGCCAGCGGGTGCTGGCCGAGGCGTGTGACGGCGAGGTGCCCGTGGCCCTGGGGCGGCGGGGACTCGACGGCGACCCCGGTGCGCTGGCCGAGCTGCGCACCTGGTTGGAGGCGGCCGCCGACTGCGGGACGGGAACGTGGGGCGACGAGGTCCGCCCGTGGGTGGATCAGGTGCGGCGGGAGTCCTCGGTCTGCCTCGCCGCACTCGACGCGCTGGCGGCCGACGGCGACGAACGGGCCCGGCGGGCGGTGGTGGCCATCTTCCTGTGGTCCGGGGTCCGGTCGTTGACCGTCGAGGTGCTCGGAGGGCGCGGCGGGGCCACCGCCGGGCTGGGCCAGGACGCCGACGGCGGGTGGGTCGCCGACCGCTCCGCCGTCCTGGCCCCGGCAAGCCTCACCGACCTGCTGGTGGGGGAGTTGGCCGCCGCCCTCTGACCGGCCCCGGGACTCAGGCCGGGTGCCGTCGTCCGACGAGCAGGTAGGCGGCCGAGCCGGACAGATTGGTGGTGGCGACCCACCACACCCACTTCCTGCCCCGGACCTGGTCGGCCGGGCGACGCCGCAGGTCGCGCCAGACGAACGGCGTGACGAGGGCCCACAGGGCGACCGCCAGGACGACGGCGAGGGTCCGGTTCCGAGTGCGGGCCACGAACCGAGTCTGCCAGGCACCAGGCCCGTCGGCGAGCGCCGGCTCTGCCGGTGGGGCCCCACCGGCGTGGTCAGGGCACCGTGGCGATGCGGTCGAGGAGCGCCTCGACCAGCGTCCCGAGGTCCCGGAGCTCCGCACCGTCGAGGGCATCGACGAACAGGGTCCGCACGAAGGCGACATGGGTGGGGGCGGCGACGACGAGGACCCGCCGGCCGGCGTCGGTCAGCCCCACGTAGGCACCCCGCCCGTCGTCCTCGCACGGAAGGCGGCAGACCAGCCCGGACCGCTCCATCCGGGCCACCTGGTGCGAGACCCGGCTGCGCTCCCAGCCGAGGGTGCGGGCGAGGCCGCTGACCCGGGCGCGGTCCTCCGGCAGGTCGCCCAGTGCGACCAGGACGTCCATGTCGGGCAGGGAGAGTCCGCTGTCGGCGGTGAGCTGACGGTTCAGCACGGCGGGCAGCCGGGTGGTGAGCTGGAGCAGTGCCCGCCACACCTGCTCCTGGTCCTCGTCGAGCCAGACCGGTACGTCCGTCATCGGCAGCCTTTCGGGAATAGACAAGGGCCAGCGGTTGCTGATGCAGTGTAGGTGATGTGTCACCCAGTTGATCGGCACCGCGACCGGTGCGAGGAGGAGGAACCATGACGAGTCAGGTGATGCAACCCGGCATCGACGTCCGACGGGCCGACGGGAGGTTCGTCACCGACTTCGGCTGGCTGGACTCCCGGCACTCGTTCGCGTTCGGCCACCACCGCAGCTCGACGAACACCCACCACGGGCTCCTCCTCGTCAACAACGATGACCGGGTGGCCCCGGCGACCGGCTTCGACACCCATCCCCACCGGGACATGGAGATCGTGACCTGGGTGCTCGACGGCTCCCTGGTGCACCAGGACTCGATGGGAAACAGCGGGATCATCTACCCCGGCCTGGCCCAGCGGATGAGCGCCGGCACCGGCATCCTCCACTCCGAGCGCAACGACTCGTGGAACGTGGCGGGCGAGGTCCACGAGACCCCGGTCCACTTCGTCCAGATGTGGGTGCTGCCCGACGAGCAGGGGATCGTCCCCGGCTACGAGCAGCTCGAGATCGACCCGGGCCGCCTGGCCGGCGGGCTGGTCACCGTCGCCTCCGGCATGCCCGCCCATGCGGACGACGCCGCCATCCGGATCGCCAACCGGTACGCGGCGCTGCACGCCGCCCGGGTCGGTCCCGGCCGGGAGGTGGTGCTGCCCGAGGCGCCGTTCCTGCACGTGTTCGTGCCGCGGGGCACGGTTTCGTTCGAGGGCGTGGGCGAGCTGTCCGAAGGGGACTCGGTCCGTCTGACCGCCTCGGGCGGCCAGCGGATCACCGGGGTGACCCCGGCCGAGGTCCTGGTGTGGGAGATGCACGCCACCGCTGCATGAGCGTCACGCCGGATCAGGCGGAGTGCGTCAGGGAGTGGAGCGGACGGGGCACGTCGCCTTGGTGAAGGCGGTCAGGGTCTGGTTGGAGGCGAGGAACGAGTTGGCCGCCTGGATCGAGGACGCGGCCCGGGCGAACGCCGGCAGGCTGGTGGACGTCACCGCCGACTCGAAGAGCTGGTCGAGCTGAGGTTGCAGGGTCGACCACGCCGACTGGACGATGGTGGGTGACGAGGCCAGTTCGGCGGTGATCTTCGTCCCCGTCTGGTCGAGGGACGACTTCGCCTGCCTGGCGTAGGACTGCAGGGCCGGGAGGCTGCCCGACGGGTTGGTGGCCGTCTGCTCGGCGCTCACGAGCCCCTCCTCTTCCTTGGACAGGTCGGTGAGGTCCCCGCAGAGCGTGGAGGTGGTCGCGGCGGGCCCCGACGGCACCGAGGTGGTCGCCGTGGAACCGGTGGAACCGGTGGCCCCGGTGGTCGTCGGGGTTGCACCGGTGGTCGGCGGGGTGGCCGCGGTGGTCGATGGCGCGGAGGTCGAGGAGCCGCAGGCGGCGAGCCCGAGGGTTCCGAGGACGGTGACGGCGAGGACCGCCGTCCGGCGTGCGTGCATCAGGTGCTCCTCCGCGGTTTGTTGGGGGCGGGCCCGATCAGGCCTGCTCGTACCGGCTGACGACCTCGGCGTTCATGTCCCGGACCTGGTCGGCCAGCTCGGCGATGAACTGGTCCAGCTCCGCGGCCACCCGGGCGTCGGACAGGGCGATGATCCGCAGGGCCAGCAGGGCGGCGTTGCGGGCGCCGTTGACGGCCACCGTCGCCACCGGGATCCCCTTGGGCATCTGGACCATGGCCAGCAGGGAGTCCAGGCCGTCCAGGGTGGCCAGCGCGATGGGCACGCCGATGACCGGCAGGGGAGTGGTGGCGGCCACCACGCCGGCCAGGTGGGCGGCTCCGCCGGCGGCGGCGATCACGACCTGGATCCCAGCGGCCTTCGCCCCCCGGGCGAAGGCGATGGTGTCGTCCGGGGTGCGGTGGGCGGACAGGACCCGGACCTGGACGGGGACGTCGAACGTGCGCAGGGTCTGGACGGCGTCATCCATGATCGATGCGTCGGACGAGCTTCCCATGAGGATGGCGACGGACATGGCTGCATTCTGCCCGACGGGGCGGGTGGGGTGCGACACGCCGGGCCGACGTGGGCCGCCGGTCCACCGCACGCCCGGTACGGTGGTGGTCCCGACGGAGCCGGCCACCCGGGTGCCCGGCCCACTCCACCGCCGTGGACCCGACCAGAAGCGATCAGAAGTGAGGCAGCCATGCGCATCGGCGTGATGTTCGACACCGAGAAGCCGTTCGACGACGTGATGGGACAGGTGGCCGCGCTGGCCGCCGTCGGGATCGAGACGGCGTGGTGCTCCCAGATCTTCGCCCTCGACGCCCTCACCACCATCGCCGCCGCCGCACGCGAGGTACCCGGTATCCACTTCGGAACCGCGGTGGTGCCGACCTACCCCCGCCACCCGGTGATGCTGGCGGCACAGGCACTCACCGTGCAGGCGGCGAGCGGTGGACGGCTGACGCTCGGCATCGGCCTGTCACACCAGCTGGTGATCGAGAACGTGTTCGGGTTGTCGTTCGACAAGCCGGCCCGCCACATGCGCGAGTACCTGGAGATCCTGATGCCGGCCCTCGAGGGGGAGCAGGTGACCTTCGTGGGAGAGACGATGAAGGCGTCGACCTTCGGCCCGCTGCAGGTGGCGGCGCCGGCGCCCGACGTGCTGGTGGCCGCCCTCGGGACCGTGATGCTGAACATCGCCGGACGGCTGGCCACCGGGACCATCACCTGGATGACCGGACCGACGACCATCGAGGAGCACATCGTCCCGACGATCAACGCGGCCGCCGCCGATGCCGGGCGTCCGGTCCCCCAGGTCGGTGTGGGCCTCCCGGTGTGCGTGACCGACGACGCCGCCGGTGCCCGGGCCAAGGCCGCCGAGGTCTTCTCCGTCTACGGTCATCTGCCGTCCTACCGGGCCATGCTGGACCGCGAGGGTGCCGCCGGTCCCGAGGACGTCGCCATCGTCGGGACGGCCGACGAGGTCGCCGCCCAGGTGCGCCGTCTGGCCGCCATCGGGTCCACCGACTTCTGCGGCGCCCCGTTCGGCACGGCCGCCGAGATCCGGGCCTCCATCGACACCCTGGCCGGGCTGGTCGGAGGCTGACCTCCGTCGGGCGGCTCGGACCGCCCACCACCGGGCGCACGGCCGGCGCGACGACGGCCCGGTCGTCGGGTCCCCGGGCCGGGGGCCCGGGTCAGCGGGACAGTCGGGTGTGCTTGAACTCGTTGAGCTCGGGGTGCTCGCCGATCAGGCCGAGGACCCGGTCGACGGTGGCGCGGGCTTCGGCGCCGTCACCCGCCGGGCGGCTCATCAGCCGGGCGAACACGGCGTCCTCACCCACGATGAAGGTCGGCACCCCGAAGACGTCGAGTTCTTCGACACACCGCTGGTGCTCCTCGCGGATGACCTTGGCCGGCCAGCCGGCGTCGACCTCGGCCAGCACGGCATCGGCATCGACCCCGCCCCGGGCCAGGGCGGCGTGCACGACAGCACGGTCACGCAGGTCGTTGGCCTCGTCGTGCCGGGCGGTGAAGAGGGACCGGTGCACGGCGAGGAAGTGCTCGGGGAACCGGTCGCGGACGACCACGCCGGCACCCAACGCCAGCAGGTCGGCCTGGTGGTCGGCGTCGTCCCAGGTGTCCTGGCCCTCGTTTCCCATCCCCTGGTTGAGGAAGTAGGGAACGAACGTCACGTCCCATTCGGCGCCGGCCTCCAGGCCGTCGAGGATGTGCTCGTGCCCGTTCCGGGCGAAGGGGCACCGGTAGTCCCAGGTGACGGCGAATGTCTGCGGAGTGCTCACGGGAGGGTAAACGCTACCTGACGGGTGTCCATTCCCCGGCCGCCGAGGTGTTCGGCGGCCGATTCCGTGCCGTGCTCAGCGGAAGCGCTTGACGACCAGCCCCAGGGCGGTGCCGATCACCACACCGCCGACCACGTCGGAAGCGTGGTGGGCCCGCAGATGGATGCGGCTGACGCCGACCAGCCCGGCCGCCGTGTAGAGGAAGGCGTTTCCCGCCCGGTCACCGGGTCGGCTCAGCACCGTCGCCGCGGTGAAGGCGGCCAGGGTGTGTCCGCTCGGAAAGCTGCTGGTCCTCGGCTCACGCACCGGGACACCGGAGTTGGAGATCCGAAGGTCCGTCCGGTCGGGCCGCTCGCGGTCCACGACCTGCTTGATCCCGGCGTTGAGCAGCGCCGCGGAGACGCCGGCCACCCCGAGGGCCCGGACGGCCGCCCGTCGGGCGGGGCCCGACCGACGGCCCCGCCACATCGCCACGCCGGTCCACAGCCAGCCGTGATCACCGATCCCGGTGATCACCTTGGCCGCCGTGTCGACCGTCGGATTGCCGCGGAGCGGCTCGAACAGGCGGTCGACGCGGTCGTCCAGCCGGTCCACGACGGATGCCGGCCCGCTGCGGGACGAGTCGTCCGGTGTGCCCTCGGTGCCGGTGCCGGGTGCGCTCATGCCGCACCCCGGTCGGTGGTGCCCAGCGCCGCGGCGGCCAGGGACGGGTCCCCGCCGTAGGCCGGACAGAAGTCGCGGAACCGGCAGAACCGGCACAGCGGACCCGTCTTCGGGCGGAAGTCCTCGTCGCGGCACGCCCGCTCGATGGCCGACCACACCGCGAGCGCCTTCGAGCGCTGGCCGCGCAGCCCCTGCTCGGACGGCTCGGCGGTGATGACCGTCGGCTCCTTCAGGTGGAGGAGTTTGACCTGGACCGGGCGGCGGCCCAGTACCTCCTGGCACAGGAGGGCGTAGAGCTGGACGCCGGCCAGCTTGGACTGCTCGTAGGCCGGTGCCGGCGCCCGGCCGGTCTTGTAGTCGACGACCACCAGTTCGCCGTCAGGTGTGCGGTCGAGCCGGTCGAGGATGCCCCGCAGCCGGACGTCACCGAGTCGGGCCTCCAGGGTGAGCTCCACGCCCACCGGGGTGATCTCGTCCGGATCCTCGAGCCGGAAGTAGTTGGCCACGAGCTGTACGGCGTCGGCCCGGAACGACTCGGCGGCGACGGGGTCGAGGCCGAGCGACAGGTAGTCGGCGTCGTCCTGGAGCACCGTCCACGCCGCATCGAGCTCGGCGGCCGCGGCGGCGGGTGAACGCCAGCCCTGCGGATGGTTCCAGAACAGCTGCTCGAGGGCGCGGTGGACCAGGGTGCCCTTGACCGTCCAGACCGTGGCCGGGTCGGGCAGCCGCTCGATGGCCGTGAACCGGAAGGCGAGCGCGCAGTCGCGGAACGACGAGACCTTGGACGGTGACAGCGACCGGGGCGGGGCGAAGGGCACCTCTAGAGACTACGACCGGGCTGTGTCGTCGGGGGTGCCCAGCACGGACCGGACCCGGCCGGCCACCCGCCCGGGCCGTTCCAGTGGGCCGAAGTGGCCGAGCTCCTCGAAGGATTCGACGGCGGAGACCGGCACCCGGGCGGCGTCGGCCGCCATGGACTCGGGGCCGAAGGAGTCGGTCAACGAGCCATAGGCGAAGGTGACCGGACAGCCCACCTCGCCGAGGTGCTCGAAGGCGCCGTTGCCGAATCCGTGGATGTAGACCTCGGCCTCGTCCTCCCGGGCGCACCGCAGTCGGATGGCCCGGCCGTCCCCGCCGTCCTCACCGGGGATCGGTTCGAAGCCGTCCTCCACGTAGCGCAGCAGGACATCGGGATCGAGGGTGGAGAACGGTGGCTTGGACGAGAAGTTGACGAAGGCGTCCTCGGTGTTCGGGAACGTCTCCCGCCTCCGGCGGGCGCCCTGCGAGAGGGGGTTGTCCGCCAGCGCGAAGGGAACGGGCTGATCGGGGACGATCACCGGCTCGAACACGTAGAGCGAGCGGAAGGTACCGGGTCGGCGCTGCTCGGCGAGGAGGAGCGACGCCCCTCCGCACGAGTGGCCGAAGGCGACCGGACGGACGAGGCCCATCGCGTCGGCCGCGGTCAGGACGTCGGTGGCGAAGCCGGACCAGGCGAAATCGCCGTCGAGCGGCCGGCCCGAACGGCCGTGGCCCCGGAGATCGAGGGCCAGGCAGTGGAACCGGTCGTGGAGCGCCCGGGCCATGGGCTCCAGCACACCGGCGCAGAAGCCGGTGGCATGCACCAGCAGGAGATCGTCGCCGGTCCCCCCGAAGTCGTACAGGGCGAGTTCGACGCCGTCCGGGGTCGTGGCCGCACCGAAGGGGTCCGCAGTGGGGTCCGGTCCGAGAGGCACGGGGTGACGGTAGCCCAACCGTCGGGACGGCCGTCCGTCCACCGGGCCGGCGGCCGCGGGCGCCCACCTGACGAACACCTGACGGGGGCCACCCGTTGGCGCCATCGGTCGGGCCCGAGCGACTAGACAGGACCCGACATGACCAACTTCCTCTACAACTACAGCTACTTCGCCATCTTCATCCTCAGCTTCATCTCGTCGATGGGGCTGCCCGTCGGATCCGAGCTCGCCATCATCGGTGGTGGGGCCCTGGCGAGCGGCGAAGTCCACAAACTGGCGTCGAACGGACAGGCACTGCCTGATGAGGTCTTCCACCTCTCGCTCATCGCGGTCATCCTTCTCGCACTGGCCGGCGAGGTCCTGGGATCGCTGGCCGGGTACCTGATCGGTTATTTCGGCGGTCGCCCACTCGTCGACCGGTTCGGCAAGTACGTACTCCTGACCCACAAGGATCTCGACCGGGCGGAGGCATGGTTCGATCGCCACGGCGAGCCGCTCGTGCTCTTCGGCAGGTTCATCCCGCTGCTGCGCTCGTTCGTGTCGTTCGCCGCCGGCCTGGCCGAGATGGCGATCGCAAAATTCGTCATCTTCACCGTGATCGGTTGCGCCGTCTGGTGCACGGCACTCGCCCTGCTCGGCAGGTCGCTCGGATCGAGCTACGACCACGTGCAGAAGTCGTTCAGCTACGCCGGCTACGTCGTCCTGATCCTGGCCGTTGTCGCCGTGGCGCTGCTCTTCTGGCACCGGATGAGGACCCTGCGCGAGGAGCGGAACTGAGCCGCAGCCCCACGTCCGGGGCCAGGAAGGCCGCCCTGCGCGCCTCTGCGCACCTCGAGCGCTCCGAGTCGTGGAACGGGCTGCGTGCCGGCGACCCGGTGATCATCAGCGGCCTCACCATGCGCGGTGCCACCTGGGCCTTCCGGGCCTACGTGCACAACCGGAACAACGGCACCGAGTCCGTCGAGGTCGTGGGTGGGCGTCCCGGGGACCGCGCCATCCGGTCCTTCGAGCCCGAGCGGGTGTTCGCCGTCACGTCGGCGGGGCGCAGGCGCAGCGCGGCCAAGGCCACCGCGGGCGAGCTGTCCCTGGCCGAGGCGCCCCAGCTGCCGCTCGCCTGACCGTTTGCCACCCGGCTGGACCTTCCCCGTCGTCCCGGTAGGGTGCGGGCAATGGCCACCGTCACCTTCTTCCACGCCCATCCCGACGACGAGGCGATCGCCACCGGCGGCACGATGGCGGCGCTGGCCGCGGCGGGCCACCGTGTCGTCCTCATCACCGCGACCCGGGGCGAGCTGGGGGAGGTGGCCGACGGGTTCCTGCGGCCGGGTGAGACCCTCGGCGAGCGCCGGACCGTGGAATTGGCTGCTGCCGCGGCGATCCTCGGCGTGGAACGCCAGGTCGTCCTCGGGTACCACGACTCGGGTATGGAGGGCGAGGACTCCAATGCCCGCGACGACGTGTTCGCCACGGCGGACGTGGCCGAGGCCGCCGGGCGGCTCGCCGCCATCCTGGCCGAGGAGGCGTCGGACGTCCTGGTCACCTACGACGAGCACGGCGGCTACGGCCATCCGGACCACGTCCGGGTCCACGACGTGGGCATGGCCGCCGCCGTTCTGGCCGGTACCCCGGTGGTCTACCTGGCCACGATGGACCGCGACTTCATGCGGGCGCTGCGCGCCGAGGCCGCCGCGTCGGACTACGGACCCGAGGACAACCTGGAGGGGGCCGACACCATGGGCGAGCCCTCCGAGCGCATCACCACCGAGGTCGACGTGAGTCCGTGGGTCGACGCCAAGCGCGAGGCGATGCGGGCCCATGCCAGCCAGATCACCGAGGACAGCTTCTTCCTGCAGATGCCCGAGGACGTGTTCGCCCGGGTGTGGGGACAGGAGTGGTACATCCGCGTGCGCCCCGAACCCGAGGGCCTGGGTGGTGGGATCCGCGAGCCCGGCCTGCTGGTGGCGCCGGGCGGGGACCTGGCGGGCGGCAGGTCCACCGAGGGAGCGGTGGAGTGATCCGCCACAAGGTGCTGCGTGTCCACGGTGGGCGCCTGGTGTCGGCCGAGCGCCGGGTCGAGCTCGAAGGGGCCCTCGACGAACTGGCCTCCCAGGGGTACACACTGGTCGATTCGTTCGCCGTCGACGACAACGTCTACCTGGTGTTGGCCTCCGACGAGGCCTGACGGGCGCCGGACCGCGCGTGGCCGGCGGAGCGAGCCCCGGGCCGGAACGGGACCCGGTGCAGGTCCAGGACCTGGGGTAGGTCTAGGACTCGGTGTAGGCGGCGATCGAGACGACCCGGTCCCGGCCCGAGTTCTTCGCCTGGTAGAGGGCCCGGTCGGCACGGTCGATGAAGGACAGCGGGTCCTCGATCCCGTCCCAGCTGGTCAGGCCCACCGACATGGTGACCCCGAGGTCGGTGGTCGACTCGCGACCGCCGTTGCGCAGGTGGTCGAGGATGTGATGGCCGCCGAGCAGGTCGGTGTCGGGCAGGACGAGGCAGAACTCCTCGCCCCCGTAGCGCGAGACCAGGTCCTGGTCCCGCGTATTGGAGACCATCATGGCGGCGACCGACCGGAGGACGGTGTCCCCCACGACATGGCCGTAGCGGTCGTTGAACTCCTTGAAGTGGTCGATGTCGATCATGGCGACGCTCAACGGGGTCTCGGCCCGCAGGGCGTGGGCCATCTCCATCTCGATGCGCTCCATGAGGCTGCGCCGGTTGGCCAGGCCGGTCAGCGGATCGGTCCGACTCTCGGTGTGGAGGCCGTTGACGAAGTTGGCCCGGCTGGTGACCCGCAGGAACGCCGCAGCCAGTAGCCCGACCTCCTCGGCAGTGCGGGCGTCGACGGAGCCGGCCGGCACCGAGCGCTCGATGACCATGACCAGCTCGCCGTCCTGGGCGTATCCCACGGGGAGCACCGCGTGCCACGGGTCCAGCTCCACCGCGTTGGTGGCCAGGGCCTTGGCGACGGCGGGGAGGTGGGCCAGGTCAGCCGAGTTGGCGCTGAGGTCGGGCCACGACGCGAGCAGGGTGTAGCGCTGGAGGGATCCGTTGCGCACGAATACGGCGACCCGCTGGGCCGGCAGGATGGAGGCCGCGTAGGGGAGGCCCCGCGAGAAGATCTCGGCGAAGGTCTCCGAGGTGGGACGGGCGGCGTCGACCCCGACCTCGTCGAAGCACTCGTTGAGGGAGTCGAGGGCCTGGGAGAAATTGATCTGGTCGGTGAGGGACCCGACGGTGCGGGCGCAGATGAAGTTCACGACGGCGATGGTCGAGGCGTAGATGACCATCGACACCAGGAATTCTGCGCCGCGCAGCCCCTGGACCCATCCGATGAGCGCGATGAGCGCCAGGGCGTAGAGGTCGACCACCAGCTGCATACGGCGGTCCCCGACGATGGAGACGAAGATGACCCCGACCAGCATGGCCGGCGTGTAGAGCGCGGCCGGCGTCTCCGTCGACAACTCGATGCAGGCCAGGCCGGCCAGTGCCAGGCAGGCGATCACGAACCACGAATTGGCCTGGGACCGGATGCTGGCCTCGCCCCGGGTGACCAGGGTGAACACCCCCTGGTAGACGATGGAGACCACGACGCACGCCACGGCGGCGACCATGTAGCCCCAGTGCACGGTCGTGTGGTTGACGAACGTCAGGGTCAACAGGACCGGGATCATGATCGACTCGGCGATGAGGCCGCAGGTCACCCCGTCGCGCAATTGCCCAGATGTCGGGTGGACGAGATCGAATCTCACACCGGCACTATCGGCCGACGGGGACCACTTCTTTACCGTCTTCGGGGCATGCGACCACCGGTGGTACCTCGGTCCCCGCCGATCGCCCTGTCCGCAACCGCACTTGCCGGACTGGTGGCCACCCTCTTGCGATCATCAGTGG
>Ga0302279_10002379_pt1 | contig 25005 bp, 15 predicted proteins | sample III_Bog_N3_3_FD_194541 | JGI IMG/M metagenome (GOLD analysis project Ga0302279, IMG submission 194541) | Peat permafrost microbial communities from Stordalen Mire near Abisko, Sweden - III_Bog_N3_3 | ecosystem: Environmental > Terrestrial > Soil > Wetlands > Peat | place: Sweden: Abisko... | reverse complement strand
GGGGGTCCTGGGCCTGTGGCGACGTTTGAAACGAACTATGAGTCTGCCCCCCCCGCAGACTCACATGCTCAGGGGCATACGGAATTGGGGCTACACGTGCAGTCGAAGGACGTTGACGTCGCGAGGCACTGCGCCGCGTACGTGTAGGTCGGAGCACAGCATTTGTGTTGTGGCGACCCGTCGTTGCAAGAATTGCCGCATGCACCGCAGGTGGCGCTGCTGTCGGCGACAGCGCATGTACCACCACAGCAGAGCGCCTGAACACCAGCCGGCGCAATGCAGGGACTCCCAATATAGCTAACGTTGGCCCCGCAGGTGGCGACCGCAGTAGGATCGACGCAGCCGATGGACGTGTTCAGGACGAAGGGAGCCTGACACGCGCAGCTCCCAGCCGAGCAGGTCTCATTCGTGGGGCACGCGTGGCCGCAGGACCCGCAGTTGGCGTTGTTGTTCAAGAAGTCGACGCATGCGCCGCCACACATATTGCAGACGCACACGTTGTTCGTGGGTTGCAGCCCTGCATTACACGTCGGCCCCCCGTGCCAAGGGAACACACACGGCGCCTGTCCCACCGCTCCACATGCAACGGAGCACGTACCAGTCACGGGGCCGGCACTCGTGCAGTTCATGCCGAATTGGCACGGAACCGGCCCGGGGGCAGAGGGACTATACAGACAGCATGCCTGACCAGCGCCGCCGCACGGAGCGTAGAGCTGAATGGACGGATTGGGCGTGCCGTTCGCGTTTTTTTGCGAGCAGTTATTCTCGACCGAGACCCCACCGCCGGCTGCATTGTTCTCAGCAACACAGTTGTCGAGCTGCGCGCCGCCGTTATACGAGTACAGATCGCCAAACTCGGCGTTCGAGCCTTTGATCTCGGTAACCAGTGTATTCTGTCCAATTTGCAGCCAGTGCGACGGGTCCTGAATCAGGGTGACTCCGTTGGGTATCGACCATTCGTACCAACTCGTGCCAACCCCGTCGACATAGGCGCTGCCGTTGTTGTTGCCCAGTCCGCCCGGAACCGGATCCCACGCTTCCGTCCAGATATTAGACTGGTAGACCTGTACGGGGAAGCTCGCCAATAGCGTATATCCCTGAAACGCAATCGCCTGGCCGGGCGAGGTAAGCGTTTCGCCGCTAAGTGGGCTCGCCACACAACCGACAGCACACACCAGTGTTGTCGCAACGGTCAAAGCTGCCGACGCAAACCGAAGATGTAGCTTTTGCATGCAATATATCCTTGTGGCGCGACAGGTGACTGCGAGCTCTTCATTCGGCCTGCGGTTGCCCGGGGTTTCATTGGCGTGAGTCGATGTCGAAATCGGAGGAGTCCTGGTCAACCTTACGAGCCGGGCTCCGTATTCGAAGATGGAATCATTGTTTCTTATATTAGGTGATAGGTGATCTGCAAGTAAAATGTGGGCCTGCGCACAAGTAAGGGCGTGGGCGGTGCAGTTGGGTAGCCTGACCATCGTGACGGCTGGCGCCCAGGTGGCATCGTTCCCCCGTGGCGAAGCCGATGGACCTGTCCGAGATGATCGCTGGCGCCAACGATGGTGACGCGAACGTCATCCTCGACCTCCAGATCGGAATTGTCACCGCCGACGCTGATCCCGAGGGGCGCGACCGCGTCCAGATCGAGATCCCTGCCTTGTTCGAGGGCGGGGCGACGACGGACCCACTGTGCATCCGCTTCCCGGGCGGCGTGAGGGTGTGCGCCAACGTCGGCCTCGAGTACGGGACCTGGGGCCAGCTCGTCGGCCGGACCGCGGCCGGGCCCCTGATTGCGTGCCCGAGCAGCCTGGTCGACGTGAACGCAACACGGTGCGCGTGGCGGTCACCAAGGCGGGGGCGTCGAGCCCGTGCTCACCCGGCGCCTACCCGTCCTCACCCCGCGCCTCCCCGTCCTCACCCCACGCCTCCCCGTCCTCACCCCGCGCCTCTCCGTCCTCACCCCGCGCCTCTCCGTCCTCACCCGGAGCCTCTTGTCGGGCCGGGCGCGACGCATCGCGTCGAAACGTCGCGCCGACGGGGACCGCTCAGGGCGCCGTGAACGGGGCCGTCAGCGCCTGCGCGTGGGCCAGGGGCCAGGGGACCCAGCGGGGCTCGAGCTCGGCGTCCGCCGTGGTCCCCGGGTACACGATGGCATCGACCCGGAAGACGTAGGTCTGTCCGCTCGCCAGCAGCCCCTTGGGGAGCTGGAGGGTGGTGAGCTTGCCCCAGACCTCGCCCACGGCGTTGGTGTCGGTTCCGCCGCTCGCGGCCTTGCTGAGCTGAATCGCCCGGACCGTGTAGTGAGTAGCCGTCCCCATCGCAGGCGGCGACAGGGTGATGGTGGGGGTGGTCGACGCGAGGGTGCCGCCGGCGAAGCCGCTCTGGCCGTCGACGAGGATGTTGGTGGGAGGCGAGACGATGGGCGTGGTCGGCGGCTTCGCCTCGAACGTGGGCTCGTCCGCGGCGTAGAGGGCGGTCACCGCGAAGTTGGCGGGCGTCGCTCCCGGGGCGGTCACCGGGACGCTGTAGGTGGTCACGACCTGGGCGACGTAGAACATGTCGCCGAGGTAGGGGTCCCCGAAGGCCAGCGAGACGCCGGAGAGGTTGCTGCCCAGCGGCGCGGCGAAGGAGAGCAGGGGCCCGACCACCGCGGTGGCGCCGTCGCTCGGCACGCCGACGTAGCCCTGCAGGTTGTAGGCGTGGCTGCTGACGGTCGCGTGCGGGTTGACGGCGGCCGCGAGCGCCTCGTAGCCGGCGGGGGACCAGTCGACGATCGCCGTCTTGTTCTGCGGGAGCGCGGTGAGGGCCGTGGACAGCGGCGCGGCCGCACCGTTGCTCATGGTGAAGCTGGTGAGGTTGACGCTCCTGCCGACGATGGTGGTGGTGTAAGTGCTCTGCACGCTGGTCTCGGTCTGGAGGACGACGGTGTGGTCGCCCACGGCCCCATCGATGAGGTTGGGCGGGGAGAACACCTTCGACGCGTCGAACGATCCCGAGAAGGTGGTCGCCCCGACCACCGGGTTGACGCCCGTCGCCATCGCCAGCCCCACGGCCGGCACCCCGCCGCCGAGAGAGAGGAGCTTGAGCGTATCCCCGGTCGCCCAGGGGTCGAGCCCGGTGAGGCTCACGCTGAGCGGCGTCGGCTGGGTCATGGTCGTCGCGGTGCTGCGCCCCGCGATCCAGAGGCTCATGTCCGGCGAGCTGCTGCTGGTCAGGTAATAGACGGGCACGGTCTGCGGCGCACCGGGGTCGAGGAACGTGAGGTAGTACTCGCACGCAGGGACCGCGGGCACCTTGAAGGTGCCGTTGGCCGCCCCGACCCCCGTGAAGGTCTCGAAGGTGGGGCCGGCCAGGATGGTGATGAGCGCGCCAGTCAGGTTGGGCTTGACCCCGACCATGCCGGCTCCCACGTAGGTGTCCGTCTCCGTGCCGTTCACGTCCCGGACCGCCCCGCAGCCGCCTCCCGTGCCGGAGCTGCTGCTGCTGCTGCTGCTGGAGGAGGTCGCCGTGCTCGACGTCGACGAGCCGCCGCTGCCGCTGGTGGAAGAGGAGGTGGTGGTGCTCGACGTCGACGAGCCGCCGCTGCCACCGCTGGTGGAGGAGGTGCTGGTGGAGGAGGTGCTGGTGGAAGTGAAGTCGAAGCCGCCCAGGATCTGGGTGCAGCCGGCACCGAGCGTGGCCAGGAGGAAACTGGGAAGCAGTGTTCGTTTTCGCATCATGGGACGGGAGCGTCAGGCGTTTCGGCGGCCTGCGCAGCGCCGCGGGGGATCATTCCAGGCAGAGGAGGCCGCTCTTGCCGCTGCCGAGCCGGAAATCCGGCGCGGGGCAGGACTTCTGGCAGGTGGCCTCGGCGCAGCCGGCGACGTTCCTGGGGAGGGTGTAGACGCAGCCCGAGGGCGCGCAGGCGAAGGTGATACCGCTCTTCGGCTCGGCGCCCCTGGCGACGGGCGCCGCGAGCACGCAATAACCCGCCACGTTGACGAATCCACGGGTGCAGTCCTCGGTGGTGCCGCAGTATCCGCCGTGGCGGGGGCCGCCGTCGGCGCAGAGCGGCTTGCAGGCCCCGTCGACGCTGTCGGGGACTTGGCCCGCGGCGCAGGCGGCGACCGCCCCGTGCTTGCGCTTGTGGCGGCGGAGGCCGACGTCGGTGACCGGGTCGACGACGACGACGCCCGCCCCGTGGGCGATCCTCCGCAGCGACTGCTCGTGGATCCAGGCGTATCCGCCGTCTCCCCACTTCGCGCCCCAGGAGTTCTTGAGGAGGAAATACCGCTCCCCCTCGACGTGGGTGTAGCCGGTGAGGGTGAAGGCGTGGGCGCCCTTGCCGACCTCGGTGAACTCGGGGATGTACTTCGACCCGGGATCGCCCACGGGCTTGAACCCCTTGGGGAGCTTGCCTCCGGTCCCCACGTCGCGGCCGGCGGCGAGCTTGGCGGCGATGACGTCGAAGAGCGCGTCCCCCTCCGGCAGGCGCTCGAGCTGCTCGAGCACCACGACTCCCTTCTTGCCGACCTCCTCGAGCTTGCGCCGCTCGTCGTCCGTCATGCACGACGCGTCGCCGCGCTTGCACTTCCCCCAGGCGCCGGCGCGCGCGGCGTCGTAGGGCCAGTCGGCGTCGCTCGCCACCGTGTGCCCGAGGTTCGCCTCCGCCGCGCCGTGGAAGGTGTGGTAGCGCGCCCAGATCTCCATCGCCGACACGTCGCCGGGCTTGCCAGTCCAGAGGCCGATGGCGTGATCGATCTGCGCGGTCAGCGAGAACGCCGTGCAGGTGCTCGCCTTCCCCTGCTGGAGCGTGCGCCCCTCGAAGCCGTCGAGGCGGTGGTCGACGGTGGCCGGGAGATCCCCCTTGGGGGCGCGGAGCAGGTCGTACGGGATGAGCGCGACCGCCGGCGCGCCGAGGTGCTCGGTGCTGGCTGCGGTCTCGCACGCGAGCGGGATCTCCTCCTCGCCGGTCCACACCGTGCCGCAGGGGGAGTCGTCCTTGTGCGCTTTGCTGTTCGGCGGCGCGACCGGCGCGGCCTGCCCCTTGAGCGTGGGGAGCCGGGGAGGCGTCGCGCTGGCGATGGGCGTCGGCCGCGGCGGGCGCTGCCCCTCGTGGGAGGCCGGGGCCGCGGTGGCGACGGTGCTCGTGGTATCCGCGGCGGCGGGGGAAGGCGGCGCCGGCTCGTCCTTCTTGTGCCCGCAGCCGGAGGCACACGCCGCGAGCACGGCAAAGCTACCCCAACGTGACCCGTGCATATCAATCCTCTCTTCCGCCCCGTCCGCCCCGTCCGCCACCCGTCGAGCCGTGGACGCTGCGACTAGAGCCCATCCCGTGCGCACTGTCACCAGGAAATCCGCGCTGAAATCCCCGAAGGCGCCCAGGGGAGCCCACGTCGCGGGCGCCCGTCACATCGCCTCGGACCAGGTCCCCTTCTCGGCGCTGCACTGGCTCTGGAGCGCCGCGACGCCGGCCGCGGTGTACGTACACTCGATCTCCGTGAAGTCGGTGCCGGCGAGGGTGTTCGTGCAGCACCCGGTGACGCCGGCGGTGGGGCAGGCCGCGGTGCCGAAGGTCGCGACGCCGCTGGCGGTGCAGCCCGTCTGGAGGCCGCTCACCTGGGAGGCGCTCACGTTCTCGTAGAGAGAGCAATCCTGGACGGCGCCCTCGAACGACACCGAGCACGAGTACGTCGCACCGGTCGCGTCGCCTCCGCCGGCGCCGCTGCAGCTGGAACAGGCCAGCAAGATCCCCAGGAGCAGGACCCGCGCCCGGCCGTGGGGGAGGCCGAGGAGGTTCGTGAAGTGCACCATGGAACGGTCCTTTCGGAGGGGTGACGCTCGCCGCCCTCGAGGCCGTGCTCGGTGCACCACGTGTGCCACGTCGATTGCACGACGGAGCGCGCGGGCCCCTCGGCGTCACCCGCTGGAGCCGGCGCTGCACCCTGGCAAACGTTGCCGGTCCGGTCGGCAAGAGTTGCCTGGCTTGCTGGCATTGCCGTCGGGTGCGGCGACGGCGCTTGAGGCCGCCCCCCTTCCCTGCAACCCTGCGCCGGATGGCGCCTCCTTCCGGGTCGACCCCGGAGACCCAGACCGTCGAGCCCCGGGACCTCGCCGGCCCCCCGGCGGCGTCGTACCTCCTCGTCATCGACGACTCCTCGGCCCGCCGCCTCCCCCTCCCCCGCGACGGCGTCCTGATCCTGGGGCGGGCTCCCGACGCCGACGTGCGCATCGACACCGTGGCCGTCTCGCGCCGGCACGCCAAGCTCATCCTCGCCGAGGGCGAGGCGCAGATCGCCGATCTCGACAGCCACAACGGCACCCTCGTGAACGGCGAGCGGGTGCAGGGATCGCGCACGCTCGCCTCGGGAGACGTCATCGGGGTGGGTGACACCACCCTGGTGCTGCGAGCCGAGCCGCGGCGCCGGATCTCCGCGGCGGTGGACCCCGGCACGCTGCGCCGGCGCGTCGAGGAGGAGCTGGAGCGCGCCAGCGACTACCGGCGCCCGCTCGCGCTCGCGGTCCTGATGCCGGGCGACGCCGCGGAGCCGGCGGCGCTGGCGCGGCGGGCTGCGGGGGCGCTGCGGTTGATGGATGTCGTCGGGTGGGACGGGACCGGGCAGGTGGTGGCGGTGCTCCCCGAGCTCGGCGGCGAGGCCGCGCGGGGCGCCGCGCTCGCGATGCTGGCCGCCATCGCCAAGCTCGCCCCCGAGGCGCGCGCCGGCGTCGCCACCTACCCGGGCGATGGCTGCGACGCCGAGACGCTGCTCGAAGGCGCCCGGGCGGCCGCCGCCATCGCGGTGGTCGGCGAGGTGGCGCTGGCGGCCGAGACTGCCGTGCAGCACACCATCGGCGATCAGGTCATCGTCGTCGCCGACCCGGCGATGATCCGGCTCTTCGCGCTGATCCGCCGCCTCTCGGCCAGCGCGCTGCCGGTCCTCGTGCTGGGCGAGACGGGCGTCGGCAAGGAGAACGCGGCGGCGGCGGTGCACCACTGGTCGGCGCGGGCGGCCCACCCGCTGATCACCCTCAACTGCGCGGCGATGCCGGAGGCGCTGGTGGAGAGCGAGCTGTTCGGCCACGAGAAGGGCGCGTTCTCGGACGCGCGCGCGGCCAAGCCGGGCCTGCTGGAGCGAGCCGACGGGGGCACCGTCTTCCTGGACGAGGTGGGCGAGCTGCCCCTCGCGGCGCAGGCCAAGCTGCTGCGCGCCCTGGAGGCGAAGCGGGTGACCCGCCTCGGCGACGTGCGCGAGCGGGAGGTCGACTTCCGCGTCGTCGCCGCTACCAACCGCGATCTGGGGGCCGAGGTCGCCGCCGGGCGCTTCCGCCAGGACCTGCTCTTCCGGCTCAGCGCCGCGGTCATCGAGCTCCCGCCGCTGCGGCACCGACCGCGCGAGATCTCGATCCTGGCGCGCGTGTTCCTCGCCGCCGCGGGCGCCCGCGCCGGCCGGCCCCCGCTCGAGCTCTCGGAGGCGGCGCTCCAGGCGCTCGGCGCCTATCCCTTCCCGGGCAACGTGCGCGAGCTGAAGAACGCCATGGAGTACGCCGCCGCCACCGAGGAGGGCGGCGTCGTCGAGCCCTGGAGCCTGCCCGATCGCATCGCCGGGCGCGCCTCCACGCCGCCCGCGGCGGGCAGCGCCGCGCCTCCCGCGCCGGCGACGCGGCGCTTCCGGCCGATCGCGGAGGAGCTGCGGGAGCTCGAGCGGGCGCGCATGGGCGAGGCGCTGGAGGCGAGCGGAGGCGTGCAGACGCGCGCGGCCGAGCTCCTCGGGATGCCGATACGCACCTTCGGCTTCAAGCTCAAGCAGTACGGCCTCTCTCCCCGGGAGGCGAAGCGCAGACCATGACGGCGCAGGGAGGGCGCTCGGTCCCTGCGGAGCTCGAGGAGTACCGGATCGTGCGGCTGCTCGGCCGCGGGGGGATGGGCGAGGTCTACCTCGCCGAGGATCGCCTGCTGGCGCGGCTCGTGGCCATCAAGATCATCGCCTCGTCGACCCCCGCGCCGGCGGCGCGCGCGCGCTTCTTCGTCGAGGCCCGCGCCGTGGCCCGCCTGTCCCACCCCAACGTGGTGGCGGTCTACCGGGTCGGCGAGGTGCGCCGGCAGCCGTTCCTGGTGTCGGAGTACGTGCGCGGGCAGAGCCTGGCGGAGCTCGCCAAGCCCCTCCCCTGGCGCCGGGCGCTGGAGATCGCGGTGGGCCTCGCCCGGGGGCTGGCGGCGGCGCACCGGCGCGGCGTGCTCCACCGGGACCTCAAGCCCGGCAACGCGATGCTCTCCGAGGACGGCACGGTGAAGCTCCTCGATTTCGGGCTGGCCGAGCTGTCACCGGAGGGCGCCTCCTTCGCGACGGACCCGCCCGCGCCCCCCGCGATCGAGCTGGAGGGGCCCTCCACCGTGGATCTCGAGGAGACCGCGCCCGACCGCCGAGGCGCCGGCAGCGGCGAGAAGCCGTCGCCCGTCGCCCCAGCGCAGACCCCCTCGCTCGACGCATCGAGCGAGCGGCTCGTGCCCACGGTGGACCTTCCCTCCAGCAGCCTCCCGCGGGCGGCGGGCACGCCGCTGTACATGGCCCCCGAGATCTGGCGCGGGGAGCCGGCGACCCCGAGCGCCGACGTCTACGCGCTGGGCGTGGTGCTTTACGAGCTCTGCACGGGGAGGCCGCCCTACGGACGGCTGACGCTGCCGGCGCTGCGGTTCGCGCTGACCGAGGACGACCCTCCCCCGCTGGCGAAGGTCGAGCCGGGCGTCGACCCTCGCTTCGCGAGCCTCGTCGATCGCTGCCTGCGCCGCGACCCGGCGCTGCGCTTCGGCGACGGCGACGCGCTGCGCGAGGCGCTGGAGCAAATCGCGGCGCCCGCCGGCCTGCACGCGCGGCGACGGATGGGCGTGGGGCTGTCCGCGGCGGCGGTCCTGCTGGCGGGGCTGGGGCTGTACACCCTCGAGCAGCGACGTCACGCCGACGAGCAGGCGCAGGAGGTGAGCGCCGCGGAGCTGACGGCCGAGCGGCGGGAGCGAGACGCCCTGGACCAGGCGCGAAGGGCGCGTGACCTCGCGCGCGTGGCCGTGGCAGGGCGGCCCGAGAGCGGCGCCACCATGGCCGCCCTGATGCTTCGGGAGGTCGAGGGCGACCCGGCAGCGGTCCCCGGCTGGCTCGCCGCCGTGCCCTTCTCCACCCCCGCGTACCTGACCCGGAGAGTCTTGAAGGGTCACCAGGGAGAGGTCCACGACGTCGCCTGGGGCCCCCACGGCCGGCGGGTCGCGACCGCCTCCTCGGACGGCACCGCGCGCCTGTGGGACCCCGGGAGCGGCGGCCACGTGGTCAAGCTGCAAGGGCACACCAGCGAGGTCGTGCACGTCGCGTTCAGCCCGGATGGCACCCGCGTCGTCACGGCCTCCGCGGACGGCACCGCGCGGCTGTGGACGCTCGACGGCACCCCCGTCGCGGAGCTCACCAGTCACGGAGGCCAGGTCCACGACGCCGCGTTCAGCCCGGATGGCACGCGCGTCGTCACGGCCTCCTCGGACGGCACCGCACGGGTCTGGATGGTGGCCTCCGGCGCGCTCCTCGCCGAGCTCCGGGGGCACACGCAGGGCGTCCGCTCCGCTGCCTGGAGCTCGACGGGGACCCGGCTGGTCACGGCCTCCGACGACGCGACGGCGCGGGTGTGGAACGCCGACGCGGGCGCGTCGATCGCCGTGCTCGAGGGCCACCAGGGCGAGGTCCTCGGGGCGGCCTTCGGCGCGGACGATGCCCGCGTCGTCACGGCCTCTGCGGACGGCACCGCGCGGGTGTGGAAGGCCGCCGGCGGGCCCTCCCTCGCGACGCTCCGCCAGGGCATGGCAGTGACGTCGGCCGGGTTCGATCGCGGTGGCACCCACATCGTCACCGCCGGCGAGGATCACACCGCCCGGCTCTGGAGCGCCGACGGGGCGCCCCTCCACACGCTGGTGGGGCACACGCAGGCCATCGTCCACGCGGCCTTCAGCGCGGATGGCAGCCGCGTCCTCACCGCCTCCTCGGACGGCACCGCGAAGGTGTGGAGCACCGCCCGCGGGACCCTCATCGCGACGCTCGCCGGGCACGAGAACCGCGTCACCTCCGCGGCCTTCAGCCGGGATGGCAGGCGCGTCGTCACCGGCTCCGCGGACGGCACCGCGAGGGTGTGGGAGGCGGCCGAGCGCCTGGCCTCGAGCCGCGCGCAGGACGAGGCTCCGGTCCTCCCCGCGGCGCTGCGCGTGGAGGGCACGCAGGTGTTCACGGGCGACGACGACACCCCCCTCACCGCGCTCGACGGGCTGGAGGGCGAGGTCATCCTCGCGGCGCTCAGCGCCGACGGCGACCAGATCGCCACCGTGGCCAGGCACCGCGACGACCCGAGCGCGCCCGACACCCTGCGCGTGTGGAGCACGGTCAGCGGGGAGCCCGGTCGGCTCGAGCGCTACGCGGAGGGGGTCCTCTCGATCGGGTGGAGCCCCGACGGAGGCTCGGTGGTCACCGCCTCGAAGGACGGGACGGCGCGGGTGTGGAGCGTCGACGGCGCGCACGTCGCCGCGCTCCGGGGTCACACCAGCGCGGTGACCTCCGCGGTGTTCAGCGCCCGCGGAGATCACCTGGTCACCGCCTCCCAGGATCACACCGTGCGGGTGTGGAAGGTGGACGGCACCCTCGTGGCCGTGCTGGCTGGGCCGGAGGGCCAGGTCCTCCGGGCCCGCTTCAGCGCCGATGGCACCTCGGTCGTGGCCACCGGCGCCGACGGCACCGACCTCGCGTGGATCATCGACCCGGCGCTCGTCCAGCGCGCCCTCTGGCTGTCGACCCCGCACTGCCCGGACGCCGTCGAGCTGAGGCGCCTCCTCGACGCCTCGGAGCCGGCCTCCGACGCCGCCTACCGGGCCTGCGAGCACATGAGCGCCTGCCTACGGGCCGCGCGCGGCGAGCCCATGGAGAGCCGGTACCCCGCCTGCTTCGCCGCCTTTCGCGAGGAGCAGGCGCGGGCCGAGCGCTGACGTCGAGCCGTCGCTCTCGCCTGGCCCTTGCCCCTCCCCCGCGCCTGCCGCGGGCAGCTGGATGGAGAACGTGGAGCCGACGCCCACCTCGCTCTCGCACCCGATCGAGCCGCCGTGGTCCTCCATGATCCGGCGGCAGATGAAGAGGCCCAGGCCCAGCCCGCCGTAGTGGCGCTCCGACACCGCGCGCTCGAAGCGCTCGAAGATGCGGTCGCGCTGCTCCGGAGCGACGCCGATCCCGTGATCCTGCACCGCCAGCCGCGTCACTCCGCGCGACGCGCCGAGGCGGATCTCGATGGGCTTGCCGGCCCCGAACTTGATGGCGTTGGACAGCAGGTTGGTCACGACCTGGTCGAGGCGGGAGCGATCCCACCTCCCCCGGAGGGGGGCAGAGGCCTGGATCGACACCGAGCAGCGGGACCGCAGGAGATCCGCCTCGAAGCGCGCGACCACCGCGTCGACGAGGGCGCCGAGCTCGACGTCCTCGAGCTGGAGGGTCAGCCGGCCGGCCTCGATCCGCGAGACGTCGAGGAGATCCGCGGTGAGCCTCGTCAGCCGGGCTCCTTGCCGCGCGACGAGATCGAGCAACCCGCACATGGTCTCCGGCTCGACCGGCCGCCCCGAGCGGGTCGCCCGGGAGATGCCCTCCACGGCGAGCATCAGCGACGTCACCGGCGTGTTCAGCTCGTGGGAGGCGACCGTGAGAAACTCCCGCTGAGCGCGGGCGGCCTCCTGCGAGGCGCGGTAGAGCCGGGCGTTGTCGATCGCGATCGCCGCGCGGCGCGCCACCTCCTCCGCGAGCGCGAGATCGTCGCGCCCGTAGCGGCGCCCCGGCTCGTCCGAGCTCATGGTGAGCACCCCGAGCATCTGCCCGCGCGCCAGGAGCGGCACCGCCAGCATGGTGCGCGTCCCCAGCTCGCGGAGGATCCGCAGGTGCTGGTCGTCCACGCACCGCGGCCGCAGGACCTCGTCGGGAGTCTCGGGCAGCAGGAGCGGCTCGCCGGTGCGGAGGACCGTGGTGGCGGGGTGGGGTGAGCGCCAGCGGGGCGGATAGCAGCGCTGCAGCTCCTTCAGCAGCGGTGCCTTGGCGGGATCGGCGTGCGCCACGGAGAGGCGGCGGATCTCGCCACCTTCCACGATGTCGATGAAACAGTGGGTGGCCAGCGAGCGCACGCAGAGCCGGCCGAGGCGGGCGAACGTCTCCTGGTAGTCGAGCGACTCGGCGAGGAGCGCTCCGGCCTCGGCGAGGAACGCCGAGCGGCGCTGCGCCTCCTCGGCCGCCGCCCGCCCCGCCTGCTCCCTGGCGAGGAGCAGCGCATTCTCCAGCGAGATCGCCGCCTGGGTGGCGAGCAGCTCCAGGGCGGCGAGCCTGCCGGGCGTGAAGGCACCGGCGAGCAGGTTGTTCTCGAGGTAGAGCAGGCCGACCACCTCGGCCTGCCGCAGGATGGGGAGGCAGAGCACCGACTTGGGTCTCACCCGAGCGAAGTAGTCGTCGCCGGAGAACTTGCCCGGGCCGCCGCCGGCGTCGCCGAGGATGACGCGCTCCCTGGTCCTCTGGACGTAGTGGACGAGCGACGCGGGGACCCGCAGTGAGCCGTCCACGGGCGCCGATCCGAGGGTGCTCGTCGCCGCCCCGCGCTCCCCGAGCGCGGCCTCCGCTTCGATCGAGAGGCGCCCCGCTCGACGGAGGATGAGATACGCCCGCTGGGCGCCGCCTTGCTCGAGCGCGACCTCCAGCAGCGTGCGGGCCAGCTCGTCGAGGACCATCTCGCCCGAGATGGTCTGCGCGGCCTTGGCCACCGAGAAGAGGTCGAGCTGCTCGGGCCGCATCGTCAGCGTCGCCGTGGAGGCGAGCGGCCGGCGCGGGCCGAGCTGGGGGTGGAGGCGCTCGAGCTGTCGCACCTTGCCGTCGGCGCCCCAGCGGAGATAGCGGGCGCACGCCTCACCAAGGTAGGTCTCGGCGATCAGCTCGAAGCCGCGCGCGCGATAGAAGCGCGCCGCCGTCTCGTAGGCGATGGCCTCGTTCTGCACGAAGCCGTTCTCGCGCGCGCCGCGGATCGCCTGCTCGTACAGCTCCGCCGCCCTCTCTCCCTCACCGCCGATGCGCGCGATCTCGGCGGCGACCAGGGCGGCGCGGTTCGCGAAGCTCTCGGGGCAGTGCGCGGCCCAGACCTGGAGCTGCTGGTGGTGAACGACGAGGGCCGCGAGGTGCCGGGGCCGCTCGCCGACGGGGGCCTCGTCGTGGCGTGCTGCCCGCGCGAGCGCGCCATGGAAGTGGTACTCGGCCACCTCGAAGAACGACGGCGACGTCCAGAGGAGCGGCTCTGCCCTCGAGGCGGCGTCGACGGCGGCGGCGTGGTCACCCGCGAAGTACCGCGCCTGGAGCTTGCGGATCCAGTAGAAGCAGGCAGCGATCGCCAGCCGCGGATCGCCGGTGAGGTGCTGCTCGAACCGGCCTTCGTCGAACTGGGCGCCGTCGAAGGAGCAGAAGTCGGGCAAGAGGCCCCGCAACATCAGGATGAGCCGGAGCTGCCCGGTGATGCGGTCCGCGACGAGACCGAACCTCGCCTTCCGCGCGAGCTCGAGCGCGCTCTCGGCTTCTCGCTGGACGTCGCCGAGCGGATCGCCCCTGGCGAGCAGGAGCGTGACCAGGTTGTTGCAGATGTTGGACGCGAAGACGAGGTCGCCGGTCTCGTGCGCCGTGCGGCAGGCCCGTCGCAGGAGCTCGATCCCGTCGCGCAGGGGTCGCGACCAGGGCGTGACGAGGTACGCGAGGCCCGCGTGCACGCGGGCCTTGAAGCGGAGCTGGCCTCGCTTCTCCACCAGATCGAAGCCGAGCTTCCCGAAGCGGAACCCCTTTCGGTACTCGCCGAAATACGGCCCCAGGACGACGGCCAGCCAGACGTAGCCGAGGCACGAGGCGTCGCTGTTACCATGCTCGAAGCTGAGGTTCGCCATGCGACCGATGACGAGGCAGGTCAGGTTCCGGTCGGTGTACAGCGCCGGGAACAGCAGCGTCGCGAGGACGTCCATCGTCGCTCGCCGGCGCGGATCCGAGAGCGCTGGCAGGTCGAGGAGCTCCTCGATCGGTCGGCTCCCGAGCGCGCTCCACAATCGAACGTACTCTTGCTGGACCTCCTCCTCCGTCGGGCGCCGCGACCACTCGACGCCGATGAGCCGGAGGTACTGCAGTCCAGCATCGACGGCGCGGTCGCTGCGATCCTGGGTCGTGTAGAGGTTGAGGCGCGCGCACGCGACGGAGGCGAGGTCGACGAGGTTCCCGGCGTGGTCCCAGAGCGTCGAGAGCCGCGCTTCCGCGGCCCCCAGCTCGCCCGTCAGGTACTCGCACTCGGCTCGGTGGATCTCGAGCGCGAAGGCGAGCTCGTACTCCCGCCCCCAGCTGTCCTCTTCGAGGAGCGCCGCGCCGGCGGCGAGATACCTGAGCGCCGAGGCGTAGGCGGTCGACCTCTTGGCGCGCATGCCAGCGACGAGGTCGAGCTCGGCCACCCGCTCGCGCTCGTCCCGCGCCGTGATCAGCACGGCCCCCCGGTCGAGCTGGTTCACGATCTCGAACACCCTCTCCTCGATCTCGTCCGGCGGGACCTGGGAAGAGAGCAACCTGCCGATGCGGAGGTGCGCAGACGCCCGCTCGCCCTCGGGGATGAGCGAGTAGGCCGCCTCCTGGATGCGGTCGTGGAGGAACTGGTACGTGCCCGAGAGACGGAGGACGAGCCCGGCGCCGACGGCATCCCAGAGGTCGGCGTGCAGCTCCGCCTCCGAGCCGCCGTGGATCATCGTCAGGAGGGTGACCTCCGCGACGCTCCCCAGACAGGCGAGCTGCCGCAGCGCCCCCTGGGTCCTCGCGGGGAGCCGCCGGAGCTTCCCGACCATCAGGTCGACGACGTTGTCGGTGAAGTTCTTGGCGCGGATCCTGGCGACGTCCCACCGGAAGGCCCGCGTGCCCTCGTCGTAGTCGATCAGGCGCTCTTCGTGGAGGGCGGTGAGGAACTGGATCGCGAAGAACGGGTTGCCGGCCGTCTTCGCGTGGACGAGATCCGCGAGCGGCGCGGCAGCGTCGACGCCGCAGCGAAGAGCCTCGCTGACGAACGCGGCGAGGTGCTCGTAGGGGATCGGCCCGAGCACGATGTGCGAGATGCGCGCGCCCGCCCTTTGCACCGCGTCCAGCATCAGCATGAGCGGATGAGAAGAGGACACCTCGTTGTCGCGGTACGCGCCGATGACGAGGAGGTAGCGCATCTCGGGGTGGGCCAGGAGGTCCTCGAGCAGCCCGAGGCTGGCCGAATCCGCCCACTGCAGGTCGTCAAGGAAGAGCCCGAGGGGGTGATCCTTCCGGGCGAACACCCCGATGAGGTGGCGGAACGCCATGCGGAACCGGTTCAGCGCCTCGGCGGGCGGCAGCTCGGGGACCGGTGGCTGCCGTCCGATGACGAGCTCGATCGGGGGGATGACGTCCACGATGAGCTTTCCGTTGTCGCCGAGCGCGTCGAGCAACCGCTGCCTCCAGGCAGCGATCTGCGGTTCGCTCTCGGCGAGGATCTCGAGCACGAGCTCCTGGAAGGCCTCGACGAGCGTGGCGTAGGGGATGTCGCGCTTGTGCTGATCGAACTTCCCCGAGAGAAAGAAGCCGCGCTCCTGGGCGATGGGCTGGCGGAGCGCGCGCACGAGCGCGGTCTTGCCGATCCCGGAGTACCCGGAGACGAGCAGGAGCTCCGGCGTCCCCGTGGCGACGACGCGGCCGAAGCCCTGGAGCAGGTGGACGAGCTCGGACTCCCTTCCGTGGAGCCGCCGCGGGATCTGGAGGTGGTCGGAGACATCCCGCTCTCCCAGCTCGAACGGCTCGATCCGCTCTCTCTGGCGGAACGAGGCGAGGCACCTCTCCAGATCGAGCCGGAGGCCGCGAGCGGTCTGGTAGCGATCCTCGGGCACCTTGGAGAGGAGCTTGAGGACGATGCGCGCGATCGCTTCGGGCACCGTGGGGACGACGTGCGATGCGGTGGGAGCCGCGCGGGCGATGTGACAGTGGACCCACTCGGCCGGATCACGCGCCTCGAAGGGGAGCCTCCCGGTGAGCATCTCGTGGAAGGTCACGCCGAGGGAGTACAGATCGCTGCGGTTGTCGACCGCCCGGCTCATCCGCCCGGTCTGCTCGGGCGAGAGGTACGGCAGCGAGCCCGCGATCAGCCGGAGGGGCTCCGTGGACGGCGGTCCGCGGGCGACGCGGGAGGCGAGCCCGAAGTCGGCGAGCTTCACCTCGTCGGTCGCGACGTCGACGATGATGTTGTGGGGCTTCAGGTCCCGGTGGACGACGCCTCTCCGGTGCACGTCCGCCACCGCATCGGCGATGCGGACGGCGAGCGCGAGGAAGCGCTCCACCGCCATCGGCGCGCCGACGAGAGCGTCGAGGGACTGCCCGCCGAGATCCTCGAGGACGAGGGCCGGCATGCCCTCGTACGTCTCCAGCGCGAGCGGCTTCACCACGGACGGGAGGTCAAGGAGCCTCCCGATCTCATAGTCGCGCTCGAGCTGCTCGAGGTCACCGGGGCGGCTGCGCCGGGCGTCGAGCACCTTGAGAATGACCGGACGGCGATCGACGCCCCGGAGAGCGCGATACACCCGGGTTCCGCAGCCGCGGGGCAGCGGCTCGAGGATCGTGTACGGCGAGGGAGAGCTCATGGAGCGAGATTGGACGCCCAGGGTACGCTCTCCCCTCGTGTCCGCACCCCGGCGGGCGAGCCGGAGCGCCCAGCGAAATCGCTCGCTCGCCAGCCTCGCCGGATCAGGACTGCGTGCGCCCCGGGGACGATGGCGCCGCCCCCGCGGCCACGCGAATCGCGAAGCGCGCGCCCTTGCCGGGCTCGCTCTCCACGTCCACGGTCCCGCCCATCAGCTCGATGAGGTGCTTGACGATCGACAGCCCCAAGCCGGTGCCGCCCAGCTCCCGCGAGCGACCGGCGTCGACGCGATAGAAGCGCTCGAACACCCGCCCGAGGTGCGCCGGCGAGATGCCGATGCCGTCGTCGGTGACCGCGATCTCGACGCGGTCGGCCCTGGGCTCCACGCTGACGGTGACGTTGGCGCCCTCGCCGGCGTACTTGATGGCGTTGTCGAGGAGGTTGGTCACTACCTGCTCGAGCGCGCGACGGTCGATGCGGGCGCGCAGCGCGGGCCCGGGGGCGAGGGTGAGCGTCATCCGGCGGCGGCGCGCCGACTCATCCATCAAGAGGATCGCGTGGTCGAGGATGGGGCGGACCTCGAGGTCGCTGAGGACGAGGCGGAAGTTCTTGGCCTCGAGCTTGGCGAGGTCGAGGAGATCGTCGACGAGCTGGCGGAGCCGGTGGCTGTGCCGATCGATCACGCCGACGAACTCGACGGCCTCGTCCGGGTCGGAGAGGGCGCCGCCGAGGAGGGTCTCGGCGGCCGTGCTGATGGCGGTCACCGGGGTGCGCAGCTCGTGCGAGACGTTGGCGACGAAGTCGGTGCGGATGGTCTCCAGGCGCCGCAGATCCGTGACGTCGTGGAAGACGACGATCATGCCGCCGTCGGCCGCGCCGGCCCGCCCGCCGCTGTCGCGACCTCCATCGTGGCCTCCGTCGTTACCGGCGAGGCGCGAGACCCGAGCGAGGAGTCTGCGCGGCATGGGCCGGCCCAGCTCGATCTCGCGCACGACCGCCTCGTCGTGCTCGCGGCAGGCGTCGAGCGCCTCCTTGAGGGCGGCGCTGCGGATGCCCTCGAGGAGCGGCTTGCCGAGGATGTCCTCGCCGACCCGGCCCATCGTGCGCAGGGCCTGGTTGACCAGCACGATGCGCTCGTCGGCGTCGAGCACCAGCACGCCCTCGCCCATGCTGTCGAGGATGCGGGCGAGGAGGTCGCGCTCGCCGTGGATGCGCTCCAGGGACCGCGCGTGCTCGCCCGCGAGGCGGTTGAGGGCGCGGCCGAGATCGGCGAGCTCGTCGTCGCCGCGCACGGGCGCGCGGGCGTCGAGGTCCCCGGCGGACATGGCGCGGGCGGAAAGCGTGAGGGCACGGATCGGGCGGGTGAGGAAGAAGACGGCCACGGCCCCGGCAGCGACGGCCGCGCCGGCCGCGGCGCCCGTGGCGAGGGCGAGCGCATAGGCCTGCGCCGGGAACCCCTGGGCGACGGCGAGCCCCACGAACAGGATGAGCACCACCGAGGCCGCGATGAGGCGCACCGCCGACACGGCGCGAGGGCGCGCGCTCCCGTCGCCTTCGTCCGGGCGGGGCCGAGGCGAGGCCCCCTCGCGAAGGGTCATCGCTGGGGCGGGCTCGAGTCAGGGGCAGACTTGCTCTCGTCCGTGGGCTCGGCGCGGAACCGGTAACCGACGCCGCGCACCGTCTCGATGTACTCGCCGGCGGCGGCGAGCTTCTCGCGGACGCGCTTGACGTGGGTGTCCACGTTGCGGGCGGTGACGTCGACGTGCGACCCCCACACCTCGTCGAGGAGCAGGTCGCGGGTGAGCACGCGGCCGCGCCGGTCGTAGAGCATGACCAGCAGGCGCAGCTCGAGCGCGGTGAAGGCCACCTCCTCGCCCTCGACCCAGGCGCGGTGCGCGGCGCGGTCCAGCTCCAGCTTGCCGAAGGTGAAGCGCTCCTCGGCCTCGGCGGCGCCCTCGGCCCGGCGGAGGATGGCGCGCACCCGGAGCACCAGCTCGCGCACGCTGAAGGGCTTGACGACGTAGTCGTCGGCGCCGAGCTCGAAGCCGACGATGCGATCGACCTCCTCTCCCTTGGCCGTCACCATCACCACCGGGATGGCCGAGGTGTGCGGGCTCTGCTTGAGCCGCCGGCACACCTCGGTGCCGGGCATGTCGGGGAGCATCAGATCGAGGAGCACCAGATCGAAGCGCTCCTCCTTCACGGCCCGCAGCGCCGTCTCGCCGTCCGGCGCCGAGACGACATCGAACCCCGCCTGCTTGAAGTTGTAGGTCAGGACACGCTGCAGATCGCGCTCGTCCTCGACGACCAGAATATGGCTGGGCATGGCGATCCCTTCCTTAGCAGGACAATGTGTCGGGAGCATGGCGGGGCGGCGGCCGCCCGGACGCGGTGCCGCCGCGGGTCCCAGGTCGCGGCTCGCAGGGCGCAGGGCGCAGGGCGCTCTCGGGCGTCCCGCAGGATGGTGAGCCCCCCGGCCAACTCGGCATTGCAAAAGGTCGCAATCTCGCCTAGTAAGCGCGCGTCATGGCACTGGAAAGAACCCTTTCGATCATCAAGCCCGACGCCGTCGAGAACCACAAGGCGGGCGCCATCGTCGCCCGGCTCGAGCAGGAGGGCTTCGTCATCAAGGCGATGAAGCGCATGCACCTCACCCGCGCGGAGGCCGAGGGGTTCTACGCGGAGCACAAGGGCCGCGGCTTCTTCGACGAGCTCTGCGCCTTCATGTCGCGCAGCCCCATCATCGTCATGGCGCTCGAGCGCGAGGACGCGGTGGCTCGCTACCGCGAGGTCATCGGCGCCACCGACCCGGCCAAGGCCGCCGAGAACACCCTCCGCAAGCTCTACGGCGCCAACGTCGGCGAGAACGCCATGCACGGCTCGGACAAGACGGTCACCGCGGCCCGCGAGATCGCCTACTTCTTCGCCGGATACGAGGTGAGCCCGGTCGCCTCCACGCCGCCCGCGGCGTGACCCGCGCCGCCGACGCCCTCGCCCTCGCCCGCGGCGACGTCCGCGATGGCGTCGCTTCGATCGAGAACTTCCTCCAGGTCCTCGGCTCGCGCCGCGTCGGCCCGCGCATGCTCACCCGCGGCATCCCCGAGGTGCTCGCGGGCTGCGAGCCCCTGCGCGGGTCGCTGGCGACGCTCGCCGACGCCCTCGCGGTCGAGCTCGCCGCCGACCCCGAGGGCGTCGAGGCCGTCCACAGCCTGCTGACCCACGCCGCCGACCTGGTCTCGCAGCTCGCCGCCGCCCTCCGCGGCTCGGCGGGCGCGTCGCTCGACGCGCGGGAGCGCCTCGCCCTGGAGGCGACCGTGCGGCGCGTCGCCGGCGACCTCGGCACGGTGCTCCGCCTGGCGGACCTGCTCGGCGCCGCGGTGACCTCCGAGACCACGACCATCGATCTCGGCGACGCGCTGGCCCAGCGGCGCGCCCACCCGCGCAGCGGCGCCACCGCGATCCTCGCCGCGGTCGAGGTGCGGGTGAGCGAGCTGACCGTCAGCGACGCGCGCCTGGTGCTCGATCTGCTCGAGCTCGCCGTCGCCACGGTGGTGCGCGCCGGCGTGGCCTCGCCCCGCATCGTCATCGAGCTCGGCCCGGAGGGCTTCCCGCTGTTCACCATCGACGCGGCCGCCGGCAAGGCCAAGGACGGCAGCGGCGCCGACGGTCAGGTGCTCGACGTGGTCCTCCGCGCGGAGCTCCCCCGCGAGGCGGAGGTGATCCGGGCGGTGGCGCGCCACGCGGGGATGGCGCTGACCGTGGCCGCGGACCGGCGCGCCGTGACGCTGGCCCTGTAGGGCGCGCGGGGCCCCGTGGTAGAACCGGCGCCATGTCGCAGCCGGACCCCGCCGCCCTCCGCCCCCGCATCGAAGCCGCCTTCCGCGACCGCGCCCTCCTCCAGGATCCCGCCCACGGGGCCGCCGTGCTCGAAGCGATCGAGCTCCTCGACAAGGGCGCCCTCCGGGTGGCCTCGCGCGACGAGGGCGGCGTCTGGGAGACCCACGCGTGGGTGAAGGAGGCCATCCTCCTCTACTTCGCCGTCCGCGGCATGGAGCGCATCGAGGTCGGCCCCTTCGAGTTCCACGACAAGATCCCCCTCAAGCACGGCCTCGACGCGGCCGGCGTGCGCGTGGTCCCGCCGGGCACGGTGCGCTACGGCGCCTTCCTCGAGCCGGGGGTCATCGTCATGCCGGGCTACGTCAACATCGGCGCCCGGGTGGGCGCGCGCACCATGGTCGACACCTGGGCGACGGTGGGGAGCTGCGCGCAGATCGGCAGCGACGTGCACCTCTCCGGCGGCGTCGGCATCGGGGGCGTGCTCGAGCCGCCCGGAGCGCAGCCGGTCATCATCGAGGACGGCTGCTTCATCGGGTCGCGCGCCATCGTCGTCGAGGGCACGGTGGTCGAGCGGGAGGCCGTGCTCGGCGCCGGCGTGGTCCTGACCGCGTCCACGCCCATCCTCGACGTCACCGGGCCCGAGGTGATCGAGCACCGCGGCCGGGTCCCCGCGCGCAGCGTGGTCATCCCCGGATCGCGCCTCAAGCGCTTCCCCGCCGGCGAGTTCGGGGTGCCCTGCGCCCTCATCATCGGCACCCGGACCGCGTCCACCGACCGCAAGGTGTCGCTCAACGCGGCCCTGCGCGACTTCGGGGTGGCGGTGTGAGCGACGCCGAGCGCCTCGCCGCGACGCTGCTCTGGCTCTGCCAGATCCCCTCGCCCATCGGAGACGAGAAGGACCTCTGCGACGCCGTCGAGGAGCGCCTCGATCGGCTCCCTCTCGCCGCGTCCACGCGCCGCTACGGGGACTCGCTGGTGGTGCCGGTCACCCGCGGCACCGGCGGGCCCAGGATCGCGCTCGCCGGTCACCTCGACGTGGTCCGCACGGCGCACGACGGGCCCCCTCGGCGCGAGGGCGATCTCCTCTACGGACCGGGCGCCTCCGACATGAAATCGGGGCTGGCGCTGATGCTCGATCTCGTCGAGCACGATCCGGCCGCCGTCGCCCACGTCGACCTCACCCTGGTCTTCTACGCCCGCGAGGAGGGCCCCTACCTGGAGAACGAGCTCGGCCCCGTCCTCGACCAGGACCCCGACCTCGCCCACGTCGACCTCGCCGTCTGCCTGGAGCCGAGCGACAACAAGCTCAGCCTGGGCGCCTCGGGGTCGATCCACGCGGTGGTCACCTTCGAGGGGCGCACTGCGCACAGCGCCCGGCCCTGGCAGGGGGACAACGCCATCCACAAGGCCGGGCCCCTGCTCACCGATCTCGCCGCCCTCGCCCCCCGCGAGGTGACGCTCGACGGCCTCGTCTACCGGACGGTGACGAGCTGCACGCTGGCGCAGGGAGGGCGCGGTCGCAACATCGTGCCCGACGCCTTCGAGCTCAACCTCAACCACCGATTCTCTCCCGACCAGACCCTGGCCGAGGCGCAGGCCTCCATCGAGGCGCTGGTGGCGGGGCGGGGCCGCATCGAGTGGCGCGATCTCTCGCCCGCCGCGCCGCCCAACGCCAATCACCCGCTGGTGGCAGCGCTCCGCGACGCGGGCGTGCGCGCGGTCGAGCCCAAGCAGGCGTGGACCGACGTGGCCCGCTTCGCCGCGGTGGGGGTGCCCGCCGTCAATTTCGGCCCGGGGATCAACGCGCAGGCGCACCAGCGCAACGAGCACAGCTCCATCGAGAAGCTCGCCGAGGGGCGGGAGATCGTGCTCCGATGGCTGGGCGCCCTGCGCCCTCGCCCCTGAGCCTATGCGATTCCGCCTGCCGACCGTCCGCTCCAAGCTGACGGCCCTCGTCGCTACCACCGTCGTGATGATGGTGGCGACGTTGCCGGTCCTCTCCTGGTTGCTCCACAAGCAGCTCATCGACGAGGTCGACGACCGCGTAGAGGAGGCGGAGAAGTCGTTCGAGCAGGAGCTCAAGGACGACCTCGACGACCTCACCCTCGCGGCGCGGGTGATCGCGGCGGACAGCGACACCCGGCGCTTCATCCTCGCCAGGGACAGCCAGCGCGCCGACGATCTGGCCGAGGTCTTCCTCTCGGTCTACCCCGACATCGACGTCCTCATCGCCACCGCGGACGGCGACGTGCTCGCCCAGGTCGGCTGCAAGCGCGCCATCGGCAAGGTGCGCGAGGTGCCCGCCTTCGCCGCCGCGCTCACCGGCAGCTCGTTCCGGGGGCTCACCGACCACGGCTGCGAGGCCGGCGCGGACGCGCCGCCCGCCTACAGCATCGCCCTGCCGGTGAAGGACGGGAGCGGCATCGCCGGCGTGGTGGTGGTCTGCCTCCCCATCGACACCGCGCACCTCGCCAACGCCAGCAAGAAGCTCGGGCTGGAGCTGGCCCTCCTGGGGCGCCCGAAGGTCCCGAGAGAGGGCACCCCCGCCACCGCGCGGCCGATCCTCGATCGCACGGTGCACTTCCCGGTCGCCGACGTGGCCCACCTCGGGCTGCGCTCGACGCTGGTGCCGTCGGGTGACCGCACCTTCGCCATGACCCGCTTCGAGCCGCCGGAGCTCGCCATGGAGGGCGGCGGCCTCGCGGTGGTGGCCGCGATGGATGTCAGCGACATCCAGCGCCTGGTCCGGCAGCACCTCTTCTTCGCGCTCTGCGTGCTCGGCCTGGCCACCCTGATCTCGGTCGCCTTCGGCACCCGGCTCGCGCACATCATGTCGGGCGCGCTCAAGCGGGTTAACGACGCCCTGAAGAAGCTCGAGGTGCAGGAGTACGCCCACATCCAGGGGGTGGAGACGGGCGACGAGATCGAGGACCTGGCCAACGGCTTCAACCTCATGGTCGACGGCCTCAAGGAGCGCGACAAGCTGCGCACCACCTTCGGCAAGTACATGACCGCGAGCGTGATGGACCACCTGATGAGCGGCAAGGTGCAGCTCGGGGGCGAGACCCTCACCGTCAGCATCCTCTTCTCGGACATCCGCAGCTTCACCACCATCAGCGAGAACATGGACGCCCAGGCGCTGGTGGGCCTGCTCAACGAGTACTTCACCGAGATGGTGGGCATCGTGATGAGCGAGGACGGGGTCGTCGACAAGTACATCGGCGACGCGATCATGGCCGTGTTCGGCGCCCCCGTGTCCAAGCAGGACGACGCCATCCGCGCCGTCCGCGCCGCGGTGAAGATGCGCTCTGCCCTGGTCCACCTCAACGAGCGCCTGGCGCCGCGGGGCCTGGGCCCGCTCCGGACCGGCATCGGCGTTCACACCGGGGAGGTGGTCGCCGGCAACATCGGGAGCGAGCGACGCATGGAGTACACCGTCATCGGCGACGCGGTGAACCTCGCCTCCAGGCTGGAGAGCAACACCAAGGATCTCGCCGTCGGGGTGCTCATCAGCGAGGACACCTGGGAGCTGGTGAAGGGGCACATCACCGCCCGGCCGGTGAAGGAGATCACCGTGAAGGGGCGGGCACGGCCGGTGATGACCTACGAGGTGCTGGGGATCGAGGGGGAGCCGCCGATCGTGGAGGGGTAGCGCGCGGCAGCTCTCGCGCCAGCACCCCCAGCGCGCGGGCGAGCAGGGGCGGCGTGTACGGGTTCTGCCTGATCGCCGCGCGGACGGTGGCGTACCGGAACCAGCGGTCCCGCGTCGCCACGGCGAGCACGATGGCAGGAACGGTGGGGCGGCGAACGGCGATCACGACGACGTCGCTCATCGACAGCCAGGGCTGGTCGAGCAGCCGCCCGATGAAGACCGGATCGTGGTGCAGGCGCACGCGCGCTGTCCTGGGGAGCATGGTCCTGAGCCGCCCTCCCAGGCCTTTCGACAACCACGCTCGCTGCTCCCGCCACTCCTCGGCGCTCTGCCCCGGGTACGGACGCAAGGGGAAGCCCGACAGGTTCGCGAAGACGGCGACGCCGACGTCCGCCAGCCGCCCGCCTTTCGCGAGCGTGGCACGCGCCTCCCCGTCGCCGAACAGCGCGGCCGTGCGCGGCAAGCCCGCCTCGGCGGCGGCGGCGCCGATGGCGAGGAGCGGAGCCAGCTCCCCTCGCCCGCACGCGTGGGCGATCCAGCTCGCCACCACGACCATGGCGCCACGCTCGCTCTCGTTCCCGGCGGCCGCGCGGGTGACGAGCGGCTCGAGCTCCTGGGCCAGGGCCAAGGGGCCGAGGGTCGCCAGGCGATCGGCGAGGAAGCCGCGCCCCACGGGGAGGTCGCGGAGGCCGGCGAGGCAGTGCGCGAGGGTCACGAGGGGTCAGTGTAGCCCAGCTCGAGCCCGCTCACTGCGCCTCCTCCCCCTGATCGAGCGGGAGCGTGAGGACGAACCGGCTCCCCTTTCCCGGCTCTCCCTCGAACGCGATGTGCCCGCCATGAGC
>Ga0302279_10002374_pt1 | contig 25057 bp, 17 predicted proteins | sample III_Bog_N3_3_FD_194541 | JGI IMG/M metagenome (GOLD analysis project Ga0302279, IMG submission 194541) | Peat permafrost microbial communities from Stordalen Mire near Abisko, Sweden - III_Bog_N3_3 | ecosystem: Environmental > Terrestrial > Soil > Wetlands > Peat | place: Sweden: Abisko... | reverse complement strand
CCGAGACCATGGCGATGCGCGCCGCGCACCAGGATCCGTCGGACATCGAGATCGCGGCGCTCGTCGCCTGGATCCTGTCACGGCGCGGGGTGCCGGTCCCGGAGTCGGTGCGCGCGCTCTCGCGGATCCTGGACGAGAACCCCGAGTGCCAGTCGGCCCTCTTCTACCGGGGCACGCTCCTCAAGGAGGCCTCGAAGGACCGCCTCGCGCTCCGGGACTTCGTGACGCTCGCCCGGCTGAACCCAAACCACGTCCGGGCGCTGGCCGAGGTGAAGCTCCTCCGCGGCCGGACGAAGAAGTAGCGACCGCGCCCGTCAGGTCCGGCGGGAGGAGGCGAGCGTCCTGACGCCCGCGAGCACGAGGTCCACGATCTCGGTGCAGAACGCGTCCGTCGGCACCTCCTCGCCACGAGCCACCCGCCCGAGGACCGGCGAGACGAGGATCTCCGTGAGAAAGAGCGGCGAGGTCTCCGCCGGGAGCTCGCCCCGGGCCATCCCGCGGGCGATGACCGTTGCCCACCGGGACTCGAACTCGTGGCGGAACCCGTTGCCGATCGCCTTGACCTCGGGGTTGCCGACCTCCGAGAGCCACGCGCACGCGAGCGGAGTGCGCCCCCCCTCGGCGAACGCCGTCAGCATGACGACGAGATCCTCGCGGACCGATCCCGTGTCGGGGGCGACGTTGAGGTGCTTGCCCTCGAGCCGCAAGGTCTCGGTGACGAGCTGCATCTTGGTGGGCCAGCGCCGGTAGACGGTGGTCTTGTTCACGCCCGCGACGCGCGCCACGTCCTCCATGCGCAAGGCGGAGTAGCCCACGCGGACGAGCTCCTCGGCGGTGGCGCGGAAGACCTCGGCGACGATCCGCGCGCTGCGTCCGCCGGCGCGGACGGCGCGCGCGGGCGAGCCGCTCGGACCGAACCGAACGGGCCCACCAAGGGATGAGCGTGCCCTTCTCTCCTTCGCCGCTCGCGCCAGGCCCGCCATGAGACTAGGGTGTATCCACACTGACCCTAATGCAACATCTCGTTGCGTCTGGCCCCTCGATCGCGCAGAAAGGGCTCGCTTTGAGGCGACGGACGAACAGCAACGCGCTCGAAAGCTCTGGCATCGTAGCCTGCAACCGAGAGTTGCGATAAAGGTCCCTTACGCCATGCCCCGTCCTTTCCCCCACCCGTCCGGCCGCGCGCGGCGCGCTCTCGGCGCCGGGCTCGCCGTCTCTGCGGCGACGCTCGCGACAGAGCCCGCCTTCGCCCTGCAGCCCGTGACCGAGTTCCTCGAGCACGCGAGGACGTGGAACCCCCAGAACCGCGCGGCCCGCGCGACGACGGCGTCGACGGATGCCCAGGTGAGCGTCTCCACCGGCAGCCTCCTGCCGAACTTCTCCGCCAGCGGGACATACACGAGGAACGAGTACGAGGTCACGACCGCTGCGCTCACGGGCGGGGCGGCGATACCGGGGATTCCGAACACCGTCATCCAGCCCCAGAACCAGTTCGACGCCAACCTGACGTTGACGATCCCCATCATCAACGTGGGCAACTGGGACCGGCGGGCCGTCGCCAAGGCGACGCTCGTAGGCGCGCACGCGGACGAGGAGAACACGCAGCTGACGATCGCGAAGGGGATCCTCCGCGACTACTACACGCTCCTCGGCAACGCGGCGGTCGTCCTCTCGGCGAACAAGAACGTCGAGGTCGCGCGCAACAACGTGGCGCTCGCGCGCGATCGCAAGGAGAACGGCACGGGCTCCGAGCTCGACGTGCAGCGCGCCCTGGCGGATCAGGCGAAGGCCGAGCAGAGCCTCACCGGCGCCGAGCTTCAGCTCACGGACACGCGGCGTGACCTCTACTCGCTCTCGGGGCTCGAGGCCGGGCCAGTCGGGTCCGGCTTCCCCGAGGACGATCTCCACGAAGAGCAGCCCCTCGCGATGTGGACGGGGAAGACGAACGCGCTCCCTTCCGTGCAGAGCGCCGAGGCTAGGCGCGTGCAGGCCGAGGAGTCCGCGCACGCCGCCCACAGCGCGTGGTACCCGACGGTCTCGGCGTCCGGGCAGGAGCGGTTCACCAACGCCACGGCGTTCGTCGGCGGTCACACGGCCATCTACCTGCTCCAGCTCTCCGCTTCCTGGAAGCTCGACACGACGATCGCGCCGCAGATCCGCGCCCAGAACGCCGCCGCCTCGGCAGCGCGCGCGAACGAGGACTACGCGCGCCTGCTCGCGGAGGACGCGGTCTTCCGCGACTGGCAACAGATCCACGCCGACATCGAGTCGTCGCGCTCGGCGCGCGTGCAGGTCGCCGCCACGCAGCTCGCCGCCTCGCTCGCGGAGGACCGGTACAAGGCGGGTGTCGCCACCCAGCTCGACGTCCTCCAGGCTCGTCAGGACGCGTTCTCGGCGGACGTGGCCCGCATCCAGTCCGACGCCGATCTCGCTTACGCCCGCCTCGCTCTTCGGCTCGACGCGGGACAGCTCGGCACGTTGAAGGAGATGCGATGAGCACAAGCCCGTCCTCGGCCGCCCGCGGCCTCGTCGTCACGGCTCTCGCGCTGCTCGCCGCCGCGTGCAACCACGAGTCGGCCGCTTCGCAGCCGGAGGCCAAGCCTGCCGCGGTGAAGATCCACGTCCAGACCACCGTGGTCGCCGAGCAGTCCGTTCCCAAGCTCCTGTCGCTCACGGGCGTCCTCTCCTCGAACGAGCGCACCGATCTCGCCGCGAACGCGAGCGGCCGCGTCATCCGGACGTTCGTGGAGCGCGGCGATCACGTCGCGCAGGGCGCGCTTTTGGCCCAGCTCGACTCTCGCTCGGCCACGCTCTCCCGCGCGGAGGCCCAGGCCAACGCGACGAGCGCGGCCGACCAGCTGAAGAACCTCCAGGCCGACTGCGCGCGCTACGTGAGCCTGCTCGCCAAGGGCGCGATCACGCAGCAGGAGTACGACAAGCAGACGACGAGCTGCCAGACCCAGGCGTCGGCGGAGGAGGCCGCGCGCGTGCGTGCCGCCCAGGCCACGCAGACGGTGAGCGACTCGGCCATTCGCGCCCCCTTCGCGGGCGTCATCGCGGAGCGCTTCGTCCACGTCGGCGACTACGTCCACCCCGACACGCGCGTCGTCACGCTCCTCGTCGACGACCCTCTCCGGCTCGAGCTCACCGTGCCCGAGGCCAACATCAGCAGCGTGCACGCGGGGCTCGACGTCTCCTTCGAGACGGTGGCCCTCCCCGGCAAGAGCTTCACGGCGACCGTGAAGTACGTGGGCGGCGAGATCCGCGACGCGACGCGCGATCTGGTGATCGAGGCCGTCACGGCCAACAAGGATCACGTCCTGTTGCCGGGCATGTTCGTCACGGCGAGCCTCCCCGTCGGCCAGGTGACGTTGCCGGTCGTCCCCGCGAAGGCGCTCGTCCACCGCGACGAGAACGACAGCGTCTTCGCCGTGGTCGACGGCCACCTCGAGGAGCACGTCGTCCAGCTCGGCCCGAAGGTGGGGGATCTCGTGGCCATCGCGGACGGCCTCAAGACGGGGGCCCAGGTGGTCGTGTCCCCTCCGCCGACCGCGGCCGACGGCCTGTTAACCGAATAGACGAGAACCGAGGGTAGAAGCATGCAGTGGCTCGCGTCCTTGTGCATCCGGCAGCCCGTCCTCACCTGGGTGCTGATGCTGGTGTTCATCGTCATCGGCACCTTCGGCTATTTCTCGCTCGGCGTTGATCAGTTTCCCAAGATCGACTTTCCCGCCATCGTCGTCACGACGACCGAGAACGGCGCCGCCCCGGAGGAGATCGAGACGCAGCTGACGGACAAGATCGAGGGCGCCGTCAACACCATCAGCGGCATCGACGAGCTCCGGTCCACGTCGAGCCAGGGCGTCTCGCTCGTCATCATCAGCTTCACGCTCGACAAGAACCCCGACGTCGCGGCGCAGGAGGTGCGGGACCACATCAACAACGTCCTGCCCGACCTGCCCAAGGGCATCGATCAGCCGGTCGTCTCCAAGATCGACCCGGACGCTTCACCCATCCTTTACGTCACGCTGAACAGCGCCGGCACGATCCGCGACACGACCGAGCTCGCCGACAAGCGCGTCCGGCGCCAGATCGAGAGCATCAACGGCGTCGGCCAGGTCAACATCCTCGGCGGCCGGAAGCGCCAGATCAACGTCTGGCTCGACCCCTTGAAGCTCGAGGCCGCCAAGCTCACGGCGGTCGACGTGGAGCGCGCGCTCGCGCAGCAGAACCTGAGCGTCCCCGGCGGGCAGATCGAGACCGGGCCGCGGAGCCTGGCCTTGCGCGTCGAGGGCCGCGTCGACGACGTCGCGAAGATCGGCCGCATCGTCATCAAGGAGAGCCAGGATCACGCGACGCGCATCGGCGACGTGGCGCGCGTCGAGGACGGGATGGAAGAGCCCAAGACCTCGGCCATCGAGGACGGCAAGACCGCCGTGGTCCTCTCCATCCGCAAGCAGTCGGGCGAGAACACCGTCGCCGTGGTCGACGCCGTGAAGGCGCGCCTCGGCGAGGTGCAGAAGTCCTTGCCGCCCGGCTCCGAGCTGAAGGTCGTGAGGGACGAGTCGGCCTCCATCCGCACGAGCGTCAACGCGGTGAAGGAGCACCTCGTGCTCGGCGCCGTCTTCGCCGCCATCATCGTGCTCATCTTCCTCGGCAACGCGCGGAGCACGCTCATCGCCGCGCTGGCCATCCCCGTGTCGATCATCGGCACCTTCGCCCTCATGTGGGCGATGGGCTTCACGCTCAACATCATCACGCTCCTGGCCCTGGCGCTCGCCGTCGGCATCGTCATCGACGACGCCATCGTGGTGCTCGAGAACATCGTCCGCTTCATCGAGGAGAAGAAGGAGAAGCCCTTCGTGGCGGCCGTGCTGGCGACGAAGGACATCGGTCTCGCTGTCCTCGCGACGACGTTCTCGCTCATGGCGGTGTTCCTGCCCGTCGCCTTCATGAGCGGCATCATCGGGCGCTTCTTGAAGAGCTTCGGGCTCACGATGGCGTTCGCGATCTTCGTGTCGCTCATCGTGAGCTTCTCGCTCACGCCGATGCTGGCGGCGCGCTGGCTCAAGCCGGCGACCGGGCACCGCTCGGACGGCTACCGCGTGAACGCCGCGCCCGAGGAGCAGACGGTCAAGAAGTCCTTCCTCGAGCGGGTGGTCGACGGCTTCTACAAGCCGGTCGAGAACTTCTACATCGGGGTCCTGAAGTGGGTGATGCGGCACAGGTGGGTCGTCGTCGTGCTCGCGTTCGGCACGCTCGGCTCGTGCGTCCCGCTCGCGCAGGCCGTCCCCAAGGGGTTCACGCCGCCCAACGACGTCGCCGAGTTCGACGTGAACATGCGCGCCCCCGAGGGGATGAGCCTCGCCCAGACGCGGCTCGAGGCCGAGCGCGTGGCGCGCGAGATCCGCGAGCTGCCCGGGGTCGATCACACCCTCGTCACGATCGGCAACGACTCGGCCATCACGCGCAACCTCGCGAACATCTTCGTCCACCTGGTGGATCCGCGCCTGCGCCAGGACGACCAGTTCGCCCTCATGGACAAGGTGCGCAAGCAGATCGTGCCGCACCAGCCCAAGAACCTGCGGATCGACGTCTCGCAGACGGCGCAGATCTCGAGCGGCCAGTCGCAGGCCGAGGTCCAGTACACGCTGAGCGGCCCCGATCTCAACAGGCTCTCCGGGTACACGAGCAAGATCCTCGAGCGCTTCCGGCAGGCGAAGGGGGCCGTCGACGTCGACTCGAACCTCATCGTGGGCAACCCCGAGGTCCACGTCGAGATCGACCGCGAGCGCGCCGGAAACCTCGGGGTCGACGTGGCGGACGTGGCCAACGCGCTCGAGCTGCTCGTCGGTGGGCTCAAGGTCTCCACCTACGAGGAGGGCGGCAACGACTACGACATCCGCGCCCGCGCCGACGCCTCCTACCGGGCCGACATGGAGGGAATCTCGGTCATGACGGTGCAGACCAAGACGGGAAAGACGGTGCCGCTATCGTCCGTCGTCAAGCTCGTGCCGACGACGGGTCCGTCCCAGATCAACCGCCTGGCGCGCCAGCGCCAGGTGACGATCACCGCCAACGTGGCGCCGGGCGTGGGTCAGAGCACCGTGTCCGATGCGCTCGTCGCCATCATCAAGGACCAGCACCTGCCGCCCGAGTACCACGCGGTGCCGGCAGGGCTCACGAAGGAGACGGGGCGTGCGGCCCAGGGCTTCGCGGTGGCCATCGCGCTCTCCTTCATCTTCATGTACCTCGTCCTCGCGGCGCAGTTCGGATCGTGGCTGCACCCCATCACCATCATGCTGTCGCTTCCCCTGACGGTGCCCTTCGCGCTCCTGTCGCTCCTCATCTTCAACCAGTCGCTCTCCATCCTGTCGATGCTCGGGATCATCGTCCTCTTCGGCGTCGTGAAGAAGAACGCCATCCTCCAGGTCGATCACACGAACCACCTGCGCAAGGAGGGGCAGAACCGGCTCGACGCCATCATCAACGCGAACCGCGACCGCCTCCGGCCCATCCTGATGACGACCCTCGCCTTCGTGGCCGGGATGATCCCCCTCATCACCTCGCGCGGCGTCGGCGCGGGGATGAACCGCGCGACCGCCGGCGTGGTCGTCGGCGGGCAGACGCTCTCGCTCGCCTTGACGCTCCTCGCCACCCCGGTCGCGTACTCGCTCTTCGATGATCTCTCCGTGTGGATCAAGAAGCGCTTCGCTTCCAAGCACCCCATCGACCGGGGCGAGCGCGACCTCGAGCACCTCGACGCCCGCACCACGGCGGAGCACGCGGCGGCGGAATAGCCGGCCGAGGGAGGGCGCAAGGGTCAAGGCTCCCGCCGTCGCCCTCTGCGAATCGCCGAGAAAAGCCGCGCGAGGTAATCGTTGGTGCGGACTTGAGTTGGGATATTCTGGGAGCATGGGGTTTTTCCCCGGCTCGACTACCCCCGCCAGCGTCGGCAGGTACGTGCTCCATGGCAAGATTGCCTCGGGGGGGATGGCGACCGTTCACTTCGGGCAGCTGCTCGGGCCGATGGGGTTCGCGCGCACCGTCGCCATCAAGAGAATGCACCCGCACTTCACGGCGGACGCGGACTTCGTCTCGATGTTCCTCGACGAGGCGCGCCTCGTTGCCCGCATCCGGCACCCCAACGTCGTCCCCACGCTCGACGTGGTGATGACCGACACCGACCTCTTCCTCGTCATGGAGTACGTCCAGGGCGAGACGCTCGCGCGGCTCCTGCAGACTCCCCAGGGCAGCGGTGGACGGATGCCGCTGGGCATCGTCGCGAGCATCTTCTCGGGCGTCTTGCGCGGTCTGCACGCTGCGCACGAGGCGAAGAACGAGCGCGGAGAGCCGCTCGGGATCGTGCACCGAGACGTCTCCCCCCAGAACGTCATCGTCGGCGTCGACGGCCTGGCCCGCGTGCTCGACTTCGGCGTCGCCAAGGCCGCCGGGCGCCTGCAGACGACGCAGGCCGGGCAATTGAAGGGCAAGATCTCGTACATGGCCCCCGAGCAGCTCGGCGGCAGCAAGGTGACCCGGCAGAGCGACGTCTACGGCGCATCCGTCCTCCTCTGGGAGACGCTCACGGGCAAGCGCCTCTTCGACGGCGAGAACGACGCGGCGATCCTGACGAAGATCGTCGCGGGCAAGCCCGAGCCCCCGAGCGCGCACGTACGCGGCGTGCCGCCGGCCATCGACGCCATCGTCCTTCGTGGGCTCGAGCGCAGCCCCGCGCAGCGCTTCGCGACCGCACGCGACATGGCGACCGCGCTGGAGGGCGCCCTCACGCTCGCCATCCCGGCGGACGTGAGCGCGTGGGTCGAGTCGGCGGCGACGGAGTCGCTGCGCAAGCAGGCCGCCCGCGTCGCCCAGATCGAGTGCGGCGCGCCGTCGTCTTCCCGGACGCCCGCCCCCGCCCCCGCCACGGCGTCAGCCGCCGACGACGAGGCCGACAACGAGTCGACGATCCTCATCCCGCTCGCCGACCTACCAGCGTCGTCGGAGCGGGGCCGCGCCGCGATCGCTCGGCTCCCCGAGGTGCGCGAGTCCGCTCGCGAGTCGGCCCTCAGCTCACAGGTATCCTCGATCGCCGTCGCGGGACCGGCACCGAGACGCGATGCGCCCCGGGACCGGAGGAGGAGGATCGTGGGCAGCGCCGCCGCCATAGCCCTCGCGGCGGGAGGGCTCGCGTCGGTCTTCGTCGGCGCGAGACGCGGCGCGGAGACGCATGCCGCCGCGGCAGGCGACGTGCCCGCCCCGGAGAGCCGCGGGGCGCACGCGCCCGCGGCGGAGCCCGACGACCGGCAGGCGCCCCCCAGCGTTCCCGTCGTCTCTCCCACGGCCACGGGAGCGCAAGCTGGCGAGCTGGTACAGGCCGCCCCGAGGGCGCCGACGACGGGTGCGCCTCCAGGCGAGCTAGTGGTCGACGCGGGCGCATCGGGCGGCTCGGGGTCGAAGCGGCAGCCGAGCTCCGTCAAGGGGCGGGCCAGCGCCGTACCCGACGGGGGCTAGCTCTACCCCGTGCCGTTGCCGCGCGCGGTTCTTCGGACTGCCGCGCGCGAATCTGGCTCGAGGTAGAGGTAGCGCTCGCCGGGCGAACGCAGGACGTGACCCGTCCCCCCTAAATGGCGTCCCGGAGCCAAGCTGATCACGAAAAGCGCTTGGCACGGTCCCGCTCGTCGAGCGTCATCGCACCCGCGACAGTCGGCCCTCGCGACGGACGACATGACGCAGTGTGTTCGCGATGCGCCAGCCGTCCTCGTGGACAGCCACGTCCGCGAGACTGAGCACGCCGACGACATGCCCGCCTTCGTCCACGCAGAGCACGCGGAGCTTTCTCTCGGTGCGCATGAGTTGCTCGGCGAACGTCACGTCGTCCTCCGGTGAGCACGATACGACTCCGCGCGTCATGAGCCCGCCGACGAGGGTGTCGACGGGCTGGTCCTCGGCGATCAGGCGCACGGCGAGGTCGCGGTCGGTGATGGCCCCGATCGCTCGACCCGACGTGTCGCACACAGGCAAGAAGCCGATGTTCTCGTCGCGCATGATCCGGGCGGCCGTTCGCGCAGTGTCCTGCTCGAGGACGCGCTTGACGTCACGACTCATGATTTCGCTGCAGCGCATGGCCTTTACATGAAGCAACGCCGGGGCCACCCACCACGGGGGGAGATCTCCGCCCTCGTGCTAGAAGGGAGTCCAATGTCCAGTCGGCTCGTCTCGATCCTGGCCCTCGTCGCCATCCTTGGCGCCGCGGGCTTCGCCCTCTTCCGTCCTGACCGCGCAGGCCGCTCGGAGCCCGATGTGTCGCCCGCCGCCGAGCCCGCGACGCCGCCCGGGAGCCCGCCCGGCCCCGGCCCGATCGACCCGATGGCGACGGCTCTGCCGCCGAACCACCCCCCCATCGGTGACGGCCTCTCCAACGGCGGGGCCCCGGGCGGCCAGGAAGCGGACGCCCCCGCCATCGTTTGGAAAGCCCCGGCTGCATGGAAGACCGAGCCCAACCCGAACACGATGCGCATCGCCACCTACCGCGTCCCGCGCGCCCCGGGTGACAGCGAGGACGGCGACGTCAGCATCACGCGCGCCGGGGGCTCGACGGACGCGAACATCGATCGGTGGGTCTCGCAGTTCGAGGGGGCCGGCACGCCGAAGCGGTCGGAGAAGACCGTGCGCGGATTCAAGGTCACGATCGTCTCGCTCGCCGGGACGTTCGCGGGCGGCGGGATGATGGGCGGCGCGGCGGCCGCGCCTCGCGCCGGCTGGGCGCTCACCGGGGCCATCGTGGAGACGCCCGGCACGCCCTACTTCATCAAGATGACGGGGCCGGCGGCCACGGTCGCCGCTGCCCGCGGCTCGTTCGACGCGCTCATCGATGGCATCACCCCCGCGAGCACGGACAGCCCGCACCCCGGCGGGACGAAGACGAACCTCTAGTGAAGTAGAAGGGCCCCCACTGTGCGGTACTCGAGCCATAGAACGCCGAGCCCCGCCAGCGTCAGCACGGCGCACACGACCACGTAAGGGAGCACCCACGCCGGAGCGGGCGCCTCGGGCGCCGACGCCAGCGCGGCGGGCTGCGTGGCAGCCTGCCCAAGCTGCACCACCGACTCGCTCACGTGCCGGACGATCGGCGGCGCGGCCGTCGCGTAGGGGCTGAAGGGGGTGGGTCGCGTGGCGGGGACCTGGCTGGGGGCCGGCACCACCGTGCCGGGCGCAGACGCCGCGTTGCTGCCGGGCGGAGGCTCGGCCTTGGGCGCGGGCGCCGTCTTGCGGGGCGCAGGCAACGCCGGGTCCTCGAGGTGCGGCAACGGCTCCCGCACGGGCGGCTCGGCCGAGCCGCCCCGCGTCGTGACCGCCGGCTGCTCGAAGGCGGCCTCGATGTCGTCGAGCGCGAGCCCGAGGTCGCCGGGCTCGAAGGCGACGCGCTGCGTCGCTGCCATGTCCTCCTCGTCCAGCGCATCGACGAGCTGGGCGTTGCGGACCGGTGTGGGACGCGCGGGGACCGTCGGGTCTTCCCGCGTCCGCGGGCCCTCGTCGGGCCGCGGGGGCCGCGCGGCCATGACGGTCTTCTCGTCGTCAGGCCGAGGCATCGGTGCGCGCGCCCCTCCCCTCGCCGTCGTCGCGCTCGCCGCGCTCATGGCCACCGAGGCCGACCCGAGCGCCGGAGACCCTCCGGGCCTCGACGGCGACGAGGACCACGAGCGACCACACGGCGACCGTCACCAGCGTCGCCAGCACGACCCAGAACACGTGCGAGCCGCGGAGGCGGGGGGCGGGCGCCACCTGCACGGCGGCGGCCGGCTCCTCGGGGAGCGGACCCAGCAAGGCCGCCGACCGCATCGACCGCGAGGGCGCCGCCGAGGCCTCGGGCGGCAACGTCGGAAACCGCTTGCGGGCCTCCGGGACGTCGACCGGGTCGGGTCCCTCGTCTCCGCCGATGAGATCCTTCACGCTCGCGCTGCGCAGGGACATCTCCGCCGCCTCGTCGAGCGCGGCCGCGATCGCCTTGCGGCGCTCGGCGATTCGCTTCGACAGGTAGCGGCGCAGGCAGGCCGCCACGTCCTCGGGCGTGACGCGGCTCGACATCGCGCCCTCGATGGCGCGCTGCATGTCCTGGGCGGTCTGGAACCGGGCGGCCGGGTCGTGCTGGAGGGCACGCGAGACCACCTCGACGACACCCGGCGGGGCGCTCGACGGTAAGGGGGCAGGCGGCTTTCCCGAGGCGATGTTCTGCAAGAGGATGAGGTCGTTCTTGCCCTCGTAGGGAGTGCGCCCCGAGAAGATCTCGTAGAGAACGGCGCCCATGGCCCAGATGTCCACCCGCCGGTCGGTCGCCCGGGACTTCGCTTGCTCGGGCGCGATGTACTCGATCTTGCCCTTGATGAGCCCGGCCCGCGTCTGCTCGCCGGCGCGGCCGATGGCCTTGGCCACGCCGAAGTCGATCACCTTGACCGTGCCGGCCTCGGTGACGAGCACGTTCTGCGGCGACACGTCCCGGTGCACCACGTTGAGCAGCTGACCCTGCTCGTCGCGCAGCTCGTGCGCCGCGTGAAGACCCGCGCACGCGCCCGCGGCGATCCGGAGCATCACGTCGTACGGGACGGGATCTCCGCTCTCGACGATGGCGCTGTAGAGCTTGGACCAGGGGTCCCCCTGGATCCACTCGAGCACCATGTAGAGGACGCCTTCGTCCTCCCCGAGGTCCTCGATCTCGGCCACGTTGCCGTGGCGGATGCGGGCAGCGATGTGCGCCTCGTCCAGGAACATGTTCCGGAACGCGGCGTCGGACGCGAGGTGCGGCAGGATGGTCTTGACCGCGTAGAGCTTCTCGAAGCCGTGGATACCTCGAACGCGCGACAACCACACCGTCGCCATTCCACCGCGCGCGTAGGGATAGAGCAGCTTGTAACGACCGCCCAGCCTATGCCCTGGACGAAGTTGCCCTAGCCTCGAGGTGGAAGTCATCACGGCCCAATGCCCCGCTGGACGCCTCGCTCGAGGGCTCACCCGACGCCCGCCAAACGCGTGCGCCGACTGTTCTGCATGCGACCGCAGGCATGTCCGCGCGCTCGCCGGACGGTCGCATTTCTCGAGCGAAAAGCCCTTGTTGGATGATACACCCTAACCCATGGGAAGAAAGCCCGAGATCACGGAATTGTCGACCAGGTTCGTGCTCGCGACGCTCGGCAGCGAGCGTCGGTGGACACGGATTCTCTCGTACGCCGTCATCGGGGCGATCATCGCGGGCGTCGTCGCGTTCTTCATCTTCCGGAACCTCCAGGCGAGCGTCGCCGCCTCGCTCGAGCAGGACTGGGGCGCCCTCCAGGGGTGCGCCCTCGGCGACCCTCTGGCCGCCGGGGAGACACCCGCCAGCCGCGCACGAGGCATCCAGCTCGCCGTTCTCGGGATACCCCACGACGAGCGGGCGAAGGCGGGCCAGGTGGGTTGGCCGGCCGGTTGCGCGACGCTCGCCTCCGCCCTGGCCGAGCACGCGGCGAGCGCCGAGGTGGGAGGCGCCGAGCTGAAGACCTCGGCGAGCGCGCTCGCCAAGGTGATGCACGCGGACGCGAACGGAGCTGCAGACATCAGCAAGGAGCTCGAGCAGGTCTGGAAAGATGCGGCGCTCGCCCAGCTGAAGAGCGCCCCGAGCAGCACCGAGTCCACGCCGAAGCCCGCGAGCGCTCTCTTCACCAGGGAGGGGTTCCAGAGGCCGAGCGGGCTCAAGGGTGAGTTCGCCCTCTCCAATCTCCGCCCCGACCTCTCGCCGGGAACGGAGCTGCGCTTCCTCGTGGACGACAAGGCGCTCGAAGGGGGCGCCGTGCTGTGCGCGATCGACGGCGTGAAGCCGGCGCTCGCGTGCTCGCACCTGCCGCCCGAGGTCGCCAAGCTGACGCCCGGGCTCAGCCTGCTCGGCACGACGGACGAGGGCGGCGCTCCCTGGATCTTCGCGGGCGAGCGCGGGCAGCTCGGCATCTTCCGGCCCGCGGGCACGTCGGCGCTCACCGGCGCCATCGCGTACGGCGCCGCAGCCCACAAGGACGGCTCGATGTCGCTGCTCGTGCGCGAGGCCGGGGCCGGTCAGCTCGACCTGCGGCTCGTTCACGTTCCGGCCACCGGCGACAACGCGGAGCACTCCGTCTTCGGCGCCGACGAGATCGAGACGGCGACGGACGCGACGCTCGCGTACGACTGGCTCCTCTACCGGACGGGCTCGAAGTTCAAGCCTGCGACGCACCTGGCCGCCCGCAAGCTCTCCGACAAGGCGGAGGCGGGTCCCATGGTCGACATCGGCGACGTCGCGACCTTCGATCGCCCCGCGCCCCAGGACAAGCAGCCCACCTTCGCCGCGTGCAAGAGCGGAGACACCATCGCGCTCCGGATCCACGGCGGGCACGGGGACGCGATCTCGTTCCTGGCCGGCACGACGTGGTCCGCGCCGCAGGCGCTGACCCTCCGGGCGGGCCTGATGACCTGCCGGGGCAACGAGGCGCTCATCACGCAGGTGACCCCCGCGGTCGAAGGCGGCGGCAACTACGCCACGGTGGACCAGGCCAAGTGCACGACGGCGGGCTGCACGAGCACGCGGCTCACGGTCCGCGAGCTTCTCGGCGCGACCGACGTAGTCCCGGCCGACGCGGCGAGCTTCACGGCGGCGGACGTCTCCGGCAAGCTCCTCCTTGTGTGGAACGCCGGGCCGGTCGGGGGCGTGCGGATGCGCTTCGCGGCCGCCGACCGAATCAAGGCCACGCCGGACACGCTCATCGTCGACGCCCGCGAGGAGGGCGGCCTCAGCAGCGTGACCGAGCTCCGCGTCCTGTCGACGGGCGACTTCGCCTTGCTCTTCATCAACACGACGAAGGGCTCGAAGATCTTCCGCGTCGACAGCAGCGGGAAGCTCACGCCGCTGCAGACGCAGCTCTAGGCGCGCGCCGCTGTCATCCTGAGCGAAGCGAAGGATCCCCCGGGGGATCCTTGGGCTGCGCCTCAGGATGACAAGCGTTACCGCGGCTCCCCGAGCTCCATCCGCCTCTCCTCGCAGCCGTAGGCCGTTGGGGTGAGCCGAATCAGGTTGTGCAGCGGCATGGCGATGCGGGGGCATGCCTCCGGGGGCTCGTCCACGATGTACGCGTAGAGGGCGCGGAGGACGGCCTGGTGGCCGATGATGATCACCGGGCCTCGCTCCCGCTCCAGCTCGAAGATGACCGGCTCGAGCCGCTGGATGACGTCCTGGTAGGACTCGCCGCGCGGGTAGCGGTAGCGAAACTTGTCGGCCGCGCGCGACGCGAACTCCGCGGGCATCTTCTCGGCGATCTCCGCGTACGTCATCCCGTCGCAGTCGCCCGCGTCGATCTCGTCGAGCGCGCGCCAGGAGCGGAAGGGCAGGCCGAGGCGCGAGGCCGTCTCGATCGTACGCCGCAGCGTGCTCGTCCACACGACGGGCGGCGCGTCGGCGCCGCGGATCTCCTTGGGGATCCTCGCGGCGAGCGCCTCCGCGTATGCGATCCCGCGCGCGCTCAGCGCCGCGTCTCCGCCGATGCGACCGGCGACGTTGTACTCGCTCTCCCCGTGCCGCGTCAGCCAGATCGAGCGCGGCCGGATGTGGAAGTTCACGAGGAAGAAGACGAGCCGCGCGGGCAGGTAGCCCTCGATGCCGTGCGCCACGACCGTTCGCCCGACGTCGATGATCTTGATGTAGCTCCCCTCGTCGTCCCCGACCGGCTCGTACACGCGCTCGTAGTGCGCGATGCGCATCCGGAAGTCCTCGATCGCCTCGTCGGGCGCGCTGCCCGCGTAGTCGGGCGAGCGTAGCTTGTTCTCCCGGATGTTCGCCTCGAGGATCTCGGGGTCGTTGCAGATCGACTCGATGAAGACCACCTGGTGGCCCGCCGCGAGGCAGCGCTCCCGCACGACGTCGCGCCGCTCGCGCGTCGTGTTCGTCGCGTCGTAGATGCCGACCTCCGCGCTGTCGTCCTGCATCCAGCGCAGCATGTCGTCGAGGGCGGAGGTCGCCATCTCGAGGCGCGCGCTCTGGCCGGCCTCGTTGTCGGGGTCGAAGAACGAGTGCGGGTGGCGGCTGCCCAGGCGCTCGCGCCGGTACGCGCCGACGTTGAACACGCACGTCTTGTGTCCGAGCCAGGAGAGGTAGCGGGCAACCTTGCGGGCAATGAACGTCTTGCCGCGCGCCGGCAGCCCGACCGTCACGAACGCTAGCTTTGCCATGGGGGCCGAACGTACCATTGGCGGCGATGGAGATCGCCTGCGAGAGCCGCATCGTCCACGTGGCGGTGTACGCGCGCGGCGCCGTCGTGACGCGCGCGGTGACGGTGCCCCGGCTCTTGCCGCCCGGGCTGGTCGACCTCGTCATCCCGGGGGTGACGGCGCTCTCGAGCGCGGGGAGCGCGAGGGCCCGGGCAGAGGCCTCGCCCACGGCATCGCAGCGGCGCGACGTCCTCACCTTGCGCATGCGCCTGGTCGTGCCGGCGGCGCCGCCCGCCGAGGGCTCCCTCCTCGAGCGGCTTCATGAGCTCGGGCACGAGCGCGAGCGGCTCGACACCGAGCGCTCCCAGCTGCTCGCGCAGCGGCAGGCGCTCGCCTCGTTCGCGCCCGAGGCCGCCCTCCAGAACCGCTGGCGACCTGTCGACGCGGGCGCGCGCGTCCTCGACGCCGTCGCGGCGTGCGCGATCGCGAGCGACCTCGCGGCCGCGATCGACGCGAAGATCCTGGATATCTCCGGGCTCCTCGAGAAGAACGCGCGCGACTACCACGCGGCGGACCTCGCGGTGTCGCAGCGCGGAGGAGCGTCCTCGGGGCGGAGCGGCCTGCCCACGCGCGAGATCGTGGCGCGCATCGGCGCCGGAGACGCCGATGGGCTCTCGAGCCTCGAGGTCTCGTACATCGTCGGCGCGGCGCGCTGGTGGCCCGCGTACGCCGTCCGTCTCTCGGACGGAGGGCGACGCGCGGCCTGGGCCAAGGAGGCGCTCGTCGCGCAGGCCTCGGGGGAGGACTGGACGGGGGCCCTGCTGTCGTTCTGCTCCGCGGGGCTCGTGCGCGACCTGCGCCTGCCCGAGCTGCGCTCGCTGCGCCTGGGCAGAGCCCAGCCCGCGCCTCCGCGCCGGGGCTACCGGCCGCCCCCCGCCGGGCTGGACGAGCTGTTCGCCTCGTACGACGGTGCCGCGGCGGCGGCAGCGCCTCCGCTTCCACCTCCGGCTCCGCCTCCTCCGGCGGAGAAGGTCGCCTACGGGATGCAGGGGGAGAGCTTCGACGAGGGCGGCGGCGGCGGCGCGTTTCAGCCGCAGAGCTTCGGGGCGGCCGACGAGGAGACGAGGGCGGCCGTCGCCACGGGCAGCCCCGCGCCAAAGCGCATGGCGATGCCCATGCCCGCCCAGGCGCCCGGCGCCATGCCCACGTCCGCGGCCATGCCGGCGCCCGCTCCCATGGCGGCATCGGTCCCCATGATGTCCCCGGCCGCCGGGCTTCGTGCGCGCGGCGGCCCCAATGTGTCGCTCGCCCTCGGCGGCGCCCACGTGAGCCGCGACGCCGACACGTCGCCGGGCTTCGACGTCGCGCGCCCGCCGGAGATCGAGCCGGCCGATGCGTGGCTCGAGTTCGATGCGCTGGCGATGGGCGGGTCGTCCGACCGTGCGAAGCGCGGGCGGCTCGTGCTCGACGACGGAGCCGCGGGCCCGGCGCCGCGCGGTCCGCACGGGGGAAGAGCGGGCGCCGGCGAGCTCGGCGCCGCGCAGGCCCGCGCGAGCGTGGCCATCGAGCGGCTCGCTCCACCGCTCGCGACGGATCCTCACGACGCGACCGGCGGTCAGGCCGGCGCGCAGGAGAGCTTCGACGTCCGCTACGACGGCAAGGTCACCGCGGACGTCCCCGCAAACGCGCGCATCCACCGGGTGCCCATCGACGCGGCGGACGGGCCCGCCCTGCCGCGGCTCGTCACGGTCCCCCGCGAGGCCACCGACGTGTACCGGGAGACGCTGGCGGAGAACCCGTTCGGCGTGGCGCTCCTGCCGGGCCCCGCCGACATCTTCGTCGACGGCGCGCTCCTCACCACGACGCCGCTCGCCGCGACCGCGCGCGGCGGCAAGGTCGTGCTCGGGCTCGGCGTCGAGCCGCGCGTGCGGATCGCGCGCAACGCCCGCGCCACCGAGGGCACGGGCGGCCTCCTCGGCGGCACCGCCACGGTCGATCACGTGGTCTCGATCGACGTGGTCTCCTCGCTCGGCCACGCCGCGGCGCTGGAGCTCTACGAGCGCGTCCCGGTGACGGACGACAAGGACGTCGCCGTCGAGCTGAAGACCGCGCAGCCCGCCCCCGCCCGCTACGACCAGAGCGACCGCGGCAAGCCCGTGCGTGGCGGGCTCCGGTGGAACCTCGAGCTCGCCCCCGGCGCCAAGCAGACGGTCGAGTACGGCTACCGCGTGACGCTCCCCGCGAAGAGCGAGATCGTGGGAGGCAACCGCCGTGAGTGACGCCCTGCGGGTCGTGGACGGCGCGCCCACGGAGCGTGGCAGCGAGGTCGTGTCGGTCACGCTGTTCGAGGACCGCGCCGAGGTCGTGCGTCGCGCGGTCGCCAGGCTCGAGGCGGGGGCAGCCTGGGTCTCCGTGGGCGGCGCGACGCCCTTCCTCGACGATCGCAGCGTCCAGGCGCGCGTCTCGCCCGACGCGGCGGCGCGCGTGCCGGTGCGGGTCCTCGCCGCGCGCGTCGTCCGCGAGGTGCACGTCGAGGCGAAGGCCGGGCGCGAGGAGATCGATCTCCGCGAGCAGGCCGAGGCGCACGCGCGGCGGCAGGTGGCCGAGGCGGACCTTCTGCTCGAGTCGGCCGCGGCCCAGCAGCAGCACGCGCAGACGCTCTTCGAGCAATGGGTGCGCGCGATCGGCGCCGTCCCGCGCGGGATCCGGCAAGGAGAGAAGCGGGCGGCGTGGACGGCCGCGGAGGAGCACGTCGAGACGGCGATCGCGCGCGCGAACGCGCTCGCCGATCGCGCGCGGCGCGAGCGCAAGAGGGCGTTCGACGCGCACGTGCACGCGGTCGCGCGGCTCGAGGAGGGACGCGCGACGTTCACGCGGCACGAGGCCCGCATCGAGGTCCACCTCGAGGCCGACGCGGCTACGGAGGTCGCCTTCGAGGTGCGCTACCACACGCCGGCCGCCCTCTGGCGCCCCGAGCACACGGCGAAGCTCACGCTGGACGACTCGGGGCTCCACGGGACGATCGAGATCGTCACGTGGGCGACCTCGTGGCAACGCACGGGCGAGGCCTGGGACGACGTGCGCGCCGTGTTCTCGACGGCGCGCCCCGCGCAGCACGCGACCGCGCCGCTCCTCGGGGAGGACCTCATCGTCGCCCGGCGCAAGACCGACGAGGAGAAGCGCAACATCGTGGTGCAGGCGCGCGAGCAGGCCATCGTCGTGGCCGGGCTCGACCGGGGGGCGCGCGCAGTGGAGGAGATGCCGGGCGTCGACGACGGCGGCGTGCCGCAGATCTTCGAGCCGAAGGATCGCGCGAGGCTCCCCTCGGACGGTCGTCCCACGCGGGTCGAGATCGCGCGGGTGACCGTGCGCGCGGACGTGGCGCTCGTCGTGTGGCCGGAGCGCGGGGCCGTGGCCCACCTGCGCGCGACGGCGACGTTGACCGAGGGAGGGCCGCTGCTCGCGGGCCCCGCGCACATCGCGCGCAGCCGGGCGGACGGACACGCCGTCGTGGCCGGGACCTCGCGGCTCGACTACGTGGGCAAGGGAGAGCCGTTCGAGCTGAGCTTCGGGCTCGACGACAGCGTGCGGGCCCGCCGCAAGACGAAGGACGAGAGCGACACGTCCGCCGTCCTCGGCACGCAGCGCCGCCGCCGCACGGTCACGGTGTGGCTCTCGAACCTCTCGAACGAGCCCAAGCGCGTCACCGTCGTCGAGCGGATCCCGGTGAGCGAGATCGAGGGGGTCGAGGTTTCCCTCGTCGAGGGGCGCGGCTTCCGCCACGACGCGAAGGACGGGATGCTCGAGTGCGACGTGAGCCTCGGGCCCCTCGAGACCAGGATGACGACCCTGGCGTTCGAGCTGCGCGCCACGTCGAAGGTCGTCCTCCCCGTTCTCTGAGATGGTCACCCGGACCGTGCGACAGAGCTCCCCCAGCCGGGTCGCCGTTCTCGGCGCGCTCATGGCGTGCGGCGCGGCGTGCTCGTCCTCGCACACGGGCGCCGTGCCGGACGCGGGCCAGGACGCGAACGCAGACACGGCGGCCGCGCCGGACTCCGGACGAGCCGACGCGACGAGCGCCGACGTCGCTTCGCCCCCGGTGGACGCCGGCGACCCCAACGCCTGCTCGCCCAACGCGGTCTTCACCCCCTACCCCTGGGCGCCACCCACGCCGTGGAGCCAGGGGGCGTGCACCGCGGCGCAGATCACGAGCTACCTGAGCTGCTTCTCGTTCGGCGACTGCGCGCCGTTCACGTCCATCGCCGCGAACGCCGCCTGCGCGGCGTGCATCGAGACGGACGTGAGCGCAAAGGAGCACGGCCCCGTGCTCACCGTGGGGGGCGGCATCCAGGAGGTCAACTTCGGCGGCTGCCAGGCGCACCTCGACGGAGACGCGTCGCCCACGTCGTGCGGCGCCAACTTCAACGACCTGAACTCGTGCATCGTCAACGAGTGCGGCGACTGCGACGACATCACCGTGATGGGTCCCGAGTTCGAGGCTTGCTACAAGGCCGCCTTCGCGCCGGGCGGCCCGTGCACGCAGTACGACGAGAGCGCCACCTGCCGCGCGGAGACGTCGGCGGGCGGGGTCGCCTCGGTGTGCACCAACATCGAGGGCTTCCTCCCGCTGTGGTGCGGGCAGAGCGTGAGCGACGGCGGCAACGAAGGGGGCGCCGACGCAGCCGAGGGCGGCTGAGCCGAGTGCGACCTGGCTCGCCTACTTCGTGGCCTGGTAGAGCGACGCCACGTCCGAGGCGGGCAGCGGGCGGTTGTAGATGCGCACGTCGTCGATGAGCCCCGTGAAGGCGTTGCCCACGTTGCCCCGGCAGTTGCCGCCCGTGCCGATCCAGTAGTCCGACGCCCAGTTGAAGCCGCTGCAGCCGACGCCGCAGTTGCCCGTCGCGCCCCCGGGCGCGGGGTCCACCGCGTCCACGGCGCCGTCGACGTACCCGACGAAGCCGTTGGTCTCGTCCAGGACGTACACGACCTGGTGGTAGTTGCCGTCGTTCACGAGGGCCGAGCCGAGGAAGTTGATCTCGCTCCACGCCTCGTAGTTGAGGACGCCGCCCGACGCGTTTCCGACGACGCGGTCGCAGCCGCCACCCCACGTGTTGCCGTCGATCATCTGGAGGCCCTGGATGGTCGACGCCTGCGTCTTCACCCACATCACGTAGGTGATGTTCCCCTGCGGCATGAAGACGCCGGTGCCCTGGCCGAGCTCGTTGTTGGGGAAGGACACGTCGACGTAGCCGCCGCTGAAGGTGATCGCCCCCGTCCCCTGCTTGCCCGCGCCCGGCGTGAAGGCCACCGCGCCCTCGAGCACACCCGTGAGGTTGTTGCCGGAGGAGTCCGCGGCCGTCGTCCCCGAGGCCTCGTTGAAGTTCCAGTACCCGATCATCCCGGTCACGTTCGTCGCGCACGTGATCGTGACCGTCGAGACGGCGCTCGTGCCGACGGTGCCGGTCGCGTTGCTCGGCGTGCACGTCACGACGCTCGAGGGCTGCGTGAGCACGGTGACCGTGTAGGTCGCGCCGCTCGTGAGCAGGTGGGGGAACGCGAACGCGCCGGCCCCTGTGAGCGACAGGTTGTCCCCGCCGTTGTCCTGGAGGACGACCGTGCCACCCGGCGCGCCGACGACGGTTCCGCCGACGGCGAAGGTGTTCGCCGAGCACGTGATCGTCGCGCCCCCCACGTTGGCGGAGCCGATGACTCCGCTCCCGTTCGCGACGGCGCAGGCCTCCGACACGGGGGCCGTGGGGTTGCCGCCGATCGTGATGGCGTACGACGCTCCGGACGCCAGCGCCGTGGCGAAGGTGAAGGTGCCGTTCGCCGTGACGAACTGCGTGTCTCCCCCGTTGTCCTTGACGGCGAGCGTGTCGCCGCCCGCGAGGCCCGAGACGACGAAGCTCACCGTGTACGTCGGCGCTGCGTCGGAGGCCGCATCGCCGCCGGCCTCGGGGATGCCCGCTTCGTGAGCGTCGCTCGCCGCGTCGGCCGCGTCCGCTGCAGCGTCGACGGGCGACGAATCCGCCGCGCCCGTGTCGGACGTGGCCGTGTCGGCGACGCCGGTGTCGAGGGGGCCCGTGTCGGCGACGGTGCTGTCCGCCGCGCCGGTGTCGGCCACGCCGCTGTCCGCGGGGCCCGTCTCGGCGACGCCGGTGTCGCTGCCTGAATCGGCCGGCCCCGAGTCGCCCTCCGTCGGCCCGGTGTCGAGCGAGGAGTCGCCCGCCGTGAGGTCCGAGTCGGGCGAAGCGACCACGGAGTCGGCCGGCGACGTGCTGTCCATCGAGGTGCCGGTGTCCGCCGCCGGCGACGTGCTGTCACCGGCCGCGCCGCTGTCTGTCTCTTCCGGCTTGCCAGACGAACCGCTGCCTCCCCCGCAACCGGAGACGCATGCCGTGGCGAGGGCGAGGACCGAGGCGAGAAGGGTAAGGCGAGAGCGCTCCAGCATCAGCCACTTATATCCGACCGTCACGCCGGCCCGCAAATCCGCGCTCTACTCCGCGCAGCCGGCCGCGATGAGCGGCCGCACCATCGGCCCCACCTCGCTCTCCTGATCGGAGGCGAAGTGGGTCGTCTCGAGGCGCTTCACGGTCCGGATGAAGCGCGGCCAGCTGCCGCCGCAGGCGCGGAGCAGCTCGGCGAATTCTTCCTGGCCCGAGTTGTACGTCTTGTACTGGATCAGCGTGGCGTTCGTGATGGGGCGCCGGTAGCCGAGCGCGGCCCGCAGGCGCACGAGGATGTCCGCCTTGAGCGACAGCTTCTCCGCGTTGGGCAGGGAGGACGCGTAGAGCCCCTCGAGCTGCGCGTACACGGCGCGCAGCACGCGCTCCCGCTCGGTCGACTCGCGCTGGCGCGCGCGGTAGGCCCGCGCCTCCTCGGAGGACGCCCCCACCGTCTCGTCGAGGAAGACCTCCGTGAGCCCGTCGCCGACGAAGCTCGCCACGCTCTCGTTGAACGTCGACTGGTGGTGGACGAAGATCGTCGCGTGCGACGACTCGTGGAGGAGCACGTCGGCGAGCTCGCCCAGGGCGTCGGCGCGCGGCGAGATCATCGAGGAGAGCACCGGGTCCTGGAAGAAGCCCTCGGTCGAGTACGCGCCCGACCCGCGCACGTCCACGTCCCAGCCGGCCTGGCGCAGGCTCTCGGCGAAGGGCCGCGCCTGCTCGAGCTTGAACCAGCCGAGGTAGGTGAAGCTGCCGACGAGCGGAAAGCTCCACTGCTTCGGGCGGAAGCGCAGCGGCTCCGACGCCGTGACGACCCACACGACCTCGGGGTGATCGATGCGCGTGTACTTGGTGTAGTTGCTCGTCGCGCGGAGGCCGTGGCGCTCCCCGAACCGCTTGATGACGGCGACCTGCGACAGGAGCCGCCGCAGGCGATGGTCGACCCGCTTCTCGCGCACGAGGTAGTCGATGTCCCGCGCGCGATCGATGAGGTCCCTCTGGCCCGCCGCCGCCTGCGTCACGTACGTGAGCGACGTGCACCCGAGCCCCAGGGCCGCGAACGCGAGAACCAGCACGAGGAGCAGCGGCGAGGACCGCGAAGGCATCCCCAAGGCAAGACCACGGGGGAGCCGCGAGGACAAGCGATACGATTCGCCGCCCGGACGAGCTACCTCAGCCCGTCAGGCGGGCCGGCCGTGCGGGAGCCGGGGGCGCGCTGCGAGGCGTCGGGCGCGGCACGGCGAGCATCTGCCGCGACGAGGGCGGCGCGGGCGGCGCCGAAGGGCGCGCGCCGGGCGGAGCAGGCAGCGGCGGACGCGCCGAGGAGGGCCGCGGCACGGGAGGCGGGAGCGGAGGCGGCGTCGAGGGTGAACGCCCCGCAGGAGGCGGGAGCGGAGGCGGCGTCGAGGGTGAACGCCCCACGGGAGGCGGGAGCGGAGGCGGCGTCGAGGGAGCGCGCGCCACGACCGGAGGGATCGGAGGCGGCGTCGAGGGAGCGCGCGCCACGACCGGAGCGACCGCGAGCGGCGCCGAGGGGCGACGCTCGGAGCTCTCCAGCTGGCGGAGGAAGGTGGGCGCGGGGCGCACCTCCGTCGGATCATCCTCGACGTCGGCCAGGTCCGCGAGCGCGAGGGCGCGGGCCCGCTCCTCGGCGGTGGGGCGCGGGGCTACGGCGGAAGCCGGGGCGGGGGGGACGAGGGCGACCTGGGCAGTGGTGGTGGCCATGGAATTATACAGTGTGCATGTTGTGGACCGTCGATCCGGACGACGGGCGGCCCGCCCGCCCCCGTGTAGCCTGCGGGGCTTTCCGAGGAGAGACGTGCGGTTCGGGGACACGGCCGCCCCGGCACCACGGGCCGCCTGCCGGCCCCGATGGACGACGCCTGATCCACCGAGACGAGGGCCCGATCCAGTGCGCGAGTCTCAGCGCATGGAGCGAGCGATGCTCGCTACGCCTACACCGAGCGCGACCGCCCCCATCGGGACCACGAACACCCCGAGCCCGGGATCGCCCCCATGCACGCCGATCCCGCCGGCGAAGAAGCCGACCGGGATGAGGACGAGCGCGCCCAGCATGCACCACGAGCCGAGCGCGCCTCGGGCCGCCGCCGGCACCGCGCGCGCCGTGAGGCCGTAGGCGACGTTGACGAGCGCGAGCAGCGTGCCGTGCGCGTGGGCGAGGCGCCACATGAGGCGGCGCGTCTCCATCCCGACGTCGAGGTAGGCGGCGACCTTGTAGCCATGGAGGACCTCGAGGACGAGGCCGAGCGCCAGGTAGAAGAGGAGCGCCCACCACCCGACGCGCAGGTGGCGCATGGCGATGCGCTGCGTGTCGGGCGTGGCTTCCATCAGGCGGTCACTCCGAGATGCTTATCGCGCGCTCGTCGCGGCGCGCAACGAGCGCGTCGAGATGACCGAGGTCGGCCGCGCCGCCGCGACGCTGCCAGAGCTCGACGATGGCCTGCCGGGCGCGGGCGCGGGCGTCGTCGGGGGCGAGGGGATCGACGAGGATGTCCTCGTAGCCTGGCAGCGCACGGAGCGAGCGGAGCGCGACGATGCGAACGGCGACGTACGGATCGGCGAGCGCCCGCGCGAGCAGCGGCGCCTGCCACCCGGCGCCCGTGGCCTCCCGCGCGCCCGCGGCGCCGAAGGCCGCAGCGGCGATCACGCGCACGGCCGCGTCCCCCGCGAGGAGCCACGCTGGCCCCGCAGGCTCCCCTTCCCCGCCCGCAACGGCCACCGCGTCCGCGGGGAGCCCCGACCAGCGCCGGAGCGCGGCGTCCGTCCACGCGAGCGAGCGATCGAGGTGGCACAGGTTGCACGCGGAGGGCCGCGCGCCCGCGAGGTCCGCACCTTCGCCCCGGGGCGCGGGGCTGTCGATGCGGTGCGACGGGATGGCCTTGAGGAGCGCGTACGTGGTCCTCGGCATGTGGCAGCTCGCGCAGAGGCTGCCGCTCGATCCGGCGAGGTGGTGGGTATGCTCGGTGAGCCGCTCCTTGAACTTCGCCTCGACGTGGCACCCGAGGCAGGCGAGGTTGCCCGCGTGGTCCTTCGCCACCTGCCCTTCGGGCTCGCTCGCGTGCATCGCGTGGCACGAGAGGCACGAGAGGCGGCGCTCGGGGTGCTCCGCGGGCGCGCGCAGGAAGCACGCCGAGAGGATCATGCCGCTGTACTCGCGGCCGCCGACCCGCACCGTCCCGTCCGGCCAGAACATGCTTTCCACGTCGGCGTCGACGCGCGGCGCCGCGCGCGACGGATCACGCACGAGGAGGAAGCGCGTGGCCTCGAGGTCGTCTCCCGGGCGAAAGGTCCGCGTGTAGCCGCGGCGCCACCACTCGTCCTCGTCCTTCGGGTACGTGAACGCGTGGCACTGCCCGCAGACCATCGACGCGCGATCGGCCGGCAGGCGC
>Ga0302279_10002373_pt1 | contig 25066 bp, 19 predicted proteins | sample III_Bog_N3_3_FD_194541 | JGI IMG/M metagenome (GOLD analysis project Ga0302279, IMG submission 194541) | Peat permafrost microbial communities from Stordalen Mire near Abisko, Sweden - III_Bog_N3_3 | ecosystem: Environmental > Terrestrial > Soil > Wetlands > Peat | place: Sweden: Abisko... | reverse complement strand
CGCGGTAATGCTCTTGAGGGAGTCGCCGGCGGTGTTCACCATGTGGGTGCCATCGGCGATGCTCTTGGTGGTGGTCTGGATCAGGGTGGTGATTTCCTTGACCGCCTGGGCGCTGCGTTCGGCCAGCTTGCGCACCTCCTCGGCCACCACCGCGAAGCCCTTGCCGTGCTCGCCGGCCTTGGCCGCCTCGATGGCCGCGTTCAGCGACAGCAGGTTGGTCTGGTTGGCGATCTCGGTGATCACGTTGAGGATATTGCCGATCTGCTTGGAATTCTCGTTGATCACCCGCATGCCAGTGACCGCCGCGTCCACGGCCGAGCCGCCCTGGGCGGCGGCCTCCTGGGCCTGCTCGAACACCCGCAGGGCATCCGCAACATTGGAATAGATGACCTTGGAAGAGCCGGCCATGGTGCTGACCCCTTCGTTGGCCTGGACGACGCTGGTCTTCTGGTGCTCCGCGTTCTGGGCGATGGCGTCGGCGGTGGTGGCCATTTCTGTCATGCCCGCGGTCATCTGCAGGGAACCGGAGGCGATGCTGGAGGAGATGCCCACCGTCTGCTGGACGATGCTCTGGATGTTCGCCACGAACTGGTTGAAGTGAATGGAGACCTCGGCCACCTCGTCCTGGCCTTCCACCACCAGGCGGGCGGTGAGGTCGCCCTCGCCCTCGGAGATGTCCCGCATGTGCCGCTGGATGTTTTCCAGGGGCCGGACGATGGCATCGCCCACGAAGCGCGAGGCCAGGAAGCCCAGGACCAGCACGATGGCCATCTGCAGCAGCGAGATCAGGGTGTTGTGCAGGTTCTGGCGGACGATGTCCGCCCCGTTCAGCACCAGCATTTCGTAAGCGGTCAACGCCTTGTCGGTCTGGGCGTCGTTCGACAGCGGCAGCGCCACCATCATGTAGCCGGACTTGGTGTACTGGACCTTCCCCTTGCAGAGCGGCCCGGCCAGGGCCACCACGTCCAGCTTGTCATCGCCATGGAACAACTGCTTGAACTTGACGTTGGCGGTCTGGTCCGCGTTGTTCACCAGCACCACCGCCGCCACGCTCACGTCCGGATCGGCGCCGAATCCCTCCAGGGCCTTCATGGTGTAGCCGTTGGTCATGCCCATGTCGTCCGAGGTGAACGAGGTGCTCACCCCGGGAGACATCACCGCGATCAGGCTTTTGCCCTTGGTCCACAGCGCCTCGGTCTGCACGCTGCGCATCCGCAGCCCCGAGGTGATGCCCACCCCCAGGGAGACCAGGGCCGCCAGTCCGATGATGGCGTAGGTCAGTTTCTTCCGGATGTTCAAAGCATTCCAAAAAGCCGCCATGATGCGTCTCCAGAACGGGGTTTCCCGGCGCCAGGGCACCGGCGGGAAAAAGATCGCGGATGAGAAGGTTCGACGACCGGCAGATCGCAAGGTCGCTATGGCTGCGCCCACTTACGGGCCAACGACAGCAGATCCTTCGTTGATGGCACTCTGGCCGATTTCGTCACAAGAATATCACCCTTTGGTCATGCCGGCGGCACAGCAACCGGCCGACCTCCCCCAAGGCCAATCGCGCGAAGCAGCGCACGAACCAGGATCCGTTCCCGCGCCCACGGCCGGCCATTTCCCTATCGCTTCGGCGGCACGGGCGCATAATGTTGCCATTCTCAGCCTCAGCGCGTAAAGGACCCTCCATGCCAGCCTGGAATGATCTCGCTATCCGGAAAAAGCTCACCATCTCCTTCATCGCCCTGACCATCGGCATGGGCCTGGTGGCGGTGGTGGCTTCGGGCTTCCTGCTCATCCGGGCCCAGTCCCAGTCGCTGCAGCTCAAGGCGACGAGCCTCTCCAAGGTGCTCAGCGCCGCCATCGGGCCCAACATCGTCCGGGAGGAGCGGTTCTCCTCCGGCAGCACCGAGAAGGTGCTGGCCTACGTCAAGGGCGACGAGGACGTGAGCCAGGCGGCCGTGGTGACCGTGGACGGCGGAAAGCTGGCCGTGCCGTTCCAGGTGGATGCCAAGGAGAACGAGCGCTACGCCACCCTGCTCATGGCCGGGCCGCTGGCGGCCTCCGGCCGCACCAGCTATAGCCAGGGCGGCTACCTGGTGGTCTGCTCCAAGATCGACGTGCAGGACCCGAGCCTGCAGAAGGGCTACTACGTGCTGCTGGCCCTGAACCACGCCAGCCTCAGCAAGGGGCTGCGCAACGGTTTCCTGACCATGCTGGGCCTGGGCCTGGTGATGGTGGTGGTGGGGTTCCTGGCCGCCGTCTGGCTCAGCGGCTCCATCGTCACGCCCCTGGAGCGGATCAGCCAGGGCATGCACGACATTTCCGCGGGAGAAGGCGATCTCACCGCGCGCCTGGAGGTGCTGGGCCAGGACGAGACCGGCCAGCTTTCCGCCAACTTCAACCGGTTCGTGGCCAACACCCACGGACTGGTCACCCAGGTGGTGGCCATCTCCACCAGCATCGCCTCCGCCTCCCTGCAGATGGCCGCCGGGATGACTGAAATGGACAGCACCGCCGACGCCATCGCCCACACCGCCGAGAACCAGAAGGCCAATGTTCTGCAGGCCACCGAGCGAGTCGACACCATCGCCAAGTCCTCCCGGATCATCTACGCCAACGTGAGCAAGGCCCTGCAGGTGTTCGACCAGGCCCAGGAGGCCGCCGCCAAGGGCGGCGCCACCGTGGGCGAAGTGGTCCGGGGCATGCAGGCCATCAATAACAACTCCAAGCAGATCGCCAACATCCTCACGGTCATCACCGAGATCGCCAACCAGACCAACCTGCTGTCCCTGAACGCCGCCATCGAGGCTGCCAAGGCCGGGGAGAATGGCAAGGGCTTTGCCGTGGTGGCCGAGGAGGTGCGCAAGCTGGCCGAACGGTCGTCCCAGGCGGCCAAGGAGATCGCGGTGCTGGTGAACACCTCCAACAAGGACATCCAGGAGGGCAGCACCATGGTGACTGCCGCCGGCGCCGGGCTGAAGAGCATCCAGGAGGCCATCGCCTCCAGCGGCGAGCACATCCATACCATCGGCGGCCAGAGCCATGCCCAGAGCGACGACAGTTCCGCCGTGGTGGGCTTCATGGGCGAGCTGACCGGCATCGCCGAGCAGAACGCCGCGGCCACCGAGGAAATGGCCGCCACCATCCGGGAAACCACCCGCACCGTGGAGGACCTGAGCCGGGCCGCCGAAAGCCTCAAGGCTCTGGTGTCTCGTTTCAAAGTCTAACGCACTCGAAATTATGATAATTATCGAGTGAATTAAAGAAATGGCGGATTGTTTAGAATTCAGACAGGCAAGGTGGGGGTATTTTTGCTACCATGGTGGCAGTGATTAACGACCCAGCGGTCGCACATCGCTCAACCGTCGCCCAACTCAAGAGGTTTCTTGATGCTGTACTGGAACCGTATCACCATCAGGAAAAAGCTCACCTATGCCTTCCTCGCCCTCACCGCTGTCCTGGGCGTGGCGGCGGTGCTGGCGGCGGGGCTCATGATCCGCAGCGCCCAGACCAACGCCATGAACGTCAAGGCCAGCAGCCTGGCGAGCGTGCTGGGCGAGGCCATCGCCTCCAACGTGCTCAGCGACGAGCGCTACGCCTCCGGCGTCACCGAGCACGCGCTCAGCTTCATCAAGTCCGACAAGGACGTCAGTCTGGCCGGCGTGGCGGTGGTGGAGAGCGGCCGGCAGGTGGTGCCCTTCCAGAAGAAGTTCAACAACGACCCCAAGCTGGAAGGCTATTCCATGGCCAAGCCCCTGGCCGACGGGCATACCAGCTATGTCAAGGCCGGCTACCGGGTGCTGTGCGCCCCCCTGCACGTGACGGGCGCCGATCCCGGCAAGAACTACTACCTGATGCTGGTCATGAACACCGATAGCATCGACCGGGAACTGCGGCTGAGCTTCTTCAGCATGCTGGCCCTGGGCCTCGGCATGGTGGGGGTCGGCTTCGCCGGCGCGGTGCTGCTGAGCCGCTCCATCGTCAAGCCCCTGGAGGAGATCAAGGTGGGCATGCGCGACATCTCCGAAGGCGAGGGCGATCTCACCGCCCGCCTGGAGGTGCACGGCGGCGACGAGGTGGCCGAACTGGCCACCCACTTCAACCACTTCGTGGCCAACATCCAGGACCTGGTCCACCAGGTGATCGCCATCTCCAGCACCATCGCCTCCGGTTCCCTGCAGATGAGCGCGGGGATGACCGAGATGGCGGCCACCGCCGACACCATCGCCCAGAGCGCCGAAAACCAGAAGGCCAGCGTCGACCAGGCCAGCACCAAGGTCAGCACCATCGCCGAATCCTCCCGGACCATCCACACCAAGGTGACCGGGGCCCTGGCGGTGTTCGACCAGGCCCAGGACGCGGCCGCCAAGGGCGGCACGGCGGTGCTGGAGGTGGTGGACGGCATGCAGGCGATCAGCACCAACTCCAAGCAGATCGGCAGCATCCTCAGCGTCATCACCGAGATCGCCAACCAGACCAACCTGCTTTCGCTGAACGCGGCCATCGAGGCGGCCAAGGCCGGCGAACACGGCAAGGGCTTCGCGGTGGTGGCCGAGGAGGTGCGCAAGCTGGCCGAGCGCAGCGGTCAGGCAGCCAAAGAGATTACCGGACTCATCGGCACGTCCAATAAAAGCATCCAGGATGGCAGCCGGATGGTGGCCGCGGCCGGCTCCGGGCTCAAGAGCATCCAGGAGGCCATCACCGGCAGCGGTGGGCAGATCCAGGCGATCGGCGGCCTGAGCCGCGCCCAGAGCGACGACAGCACGGTGGTGGTGGGCTTCATGGGCGATCTGTCCGGCATCGCCGAACAGAATGCCGCCGCGACCGAGGAGATGGCCGCGACCATCCGGGAAAGCACCCGCACGGTGGACGAACTGAGCCGGGCCGCCGAAAGCCTCAATGCGCTGGTGGCGCGGTTCAAGGTCTGAAGCATCCGTGTCCCGGACCTGCGCCCTGTTCCGGAGCAGAAAGCAGGCTAAAGGTCGGGCGTTGGGTGTGCTTCGCCCGACGAAGGGTGCGACAAATAACGCTTAAAATTGATATAAGGTGTTGACCGAATTGGCTTTCCGAGACTGTTGCGGGCCAGCCTGAAACCTCCTGAATCGGCTTTCCCTGGTTTTGGGACACAGGCGTGGGTTTCCAGCCGAGTTCACGTCACGGCGGTTGCGAAGCAACCGACCGGGACGGCCCTGACGCAAATCCGGGACACGTACGATTACGTAGCTAGCGGATCGTCACCTGCTGCCGGAGTTCCACGGACCGTCCCGCGGACGTCACGCAGCGCATGAGCACAGTGCCTTCGCCGCGCTGGGCGAAGCAGCCTTCGGCCAGCAGCAGCTCCCCGCTGCGGCCCTCGCCCATGCGCAGCTCGGCGCGGCTGCCATCGGGCTCCAGGAACTCGACCGTATGGTGGATCGCGACCGGATCCGCGGCCACCACCGAAAAGCGCACGGTGAACGACCCGCCGGGTCCGCCCTCCAGGCGGTCCAGGGTCAGGACGGGAGGGGCCTCTCCGGAGTGGCCGCAGCCCAGGAAAGCCACACTGGCTCCGGTGGCGACGAAGCAGGGCCCCTCCCGGCGGCCGCCATAGGGCCCGGTGATGCCCGCCGGCCGGTCCAGGGCGGCATAGCGCTCGTCCAGAGGCCCTGGAAGCCCGTCCCGGAGCAGCCCCGGGCGGGTGCCCTGCTGGGTCGGCGCGCCTGCCACCGTCACCAGGCTATGGTCCGTGACCCGCCATTCCCGGATGGCATGATTGCCCCGGTCCGTGATGAGAAAGCCCCGGGGTGACGGCTGCAGGTCCCAGGGATCATTCAGGCAGGGGGTGAGCAGCGCCAGGCGGCGGGTCTCGACGTCCCCGCCCTGGATCGTCCGGAAAGCCGGGGTCGCCACCGTTCCCAGGACCGTGGTCACCCGGCCGGTCCCCGCGTCCACCGCGCGCACGGCATGGCCATCCAGGACAAAGAGGGTGGCACTGCCCGCGGTCCATCGGCGATCCACGGCCACCCCCTTGATGCGGGTGAACCGGGCTTCCGTGGCCGCCCCATCCTGGTCGCCCCGCTCCCCGGCCATCCCGGCCAGGGTCCTGACCGGACCATGGGCCTTCACGGTCCGGATCACCGCGTTGCCCTGGTCAGCCACATACAGGATCAGTTCGAAGGATTCCACCGCGAGGCCCTGGGGGGTGTCGAACAGGGCCTGGGCGGGGCTGTCGGCGTCGCGGTAGCCGGCGACGCCCGGGCTGCCGGCGATGGTCTTGACCTGGCCCTGGGGGTTCACATGCCGGAGCACATGGTTGCCGCTGTCCGACACCATGGCTTGCCATGAGGTGCCCGTATGCGTCCAGGCCTCCCGCGTGACCACGAAGGTCGGGCCGTTGAAGAGGGTGGAGCCCGCGCCGCTGCCCGGGAAGACCCGCTCCCAGGCCCGATGCGCCAGCCGGCGGAGCCAGGACGGTTCCGTGTCCCGGTGCCCGGCGACCCCGGGCTGGCCGCACAGGGTCCGCACCCGGCCGGCCGCATCGATGACGCGGAGCACATGGTCTTCGGCGTCGGCGACCAGGCATTCCGGATACCGGATCGGGTCGGGGATCAGGGCCAGGCCGGACGGCGCCCGGAACCGGGCCGAAACGCCGGGGCCGTCGGCGTGCCCCGGTTCCACCAGCGGGTTGCCCGCATGGGGCGCCAAGCCCCGGAGGCTGAGCCGCAGGGGCTGCTGGTGGCTGTCCCAGGATTCCCCGCCCCTCGCCTGCAGGGCTTCCACGCCCACATGGAGGGGGCGGCCCCGCAGGATGAGGGTGGCCGAATCCAGCCCAGTGACCTCCCGCCGGACCACCTCGCTGCCTTCCCGGTAGGACAGCAGCGCCGAGGTGGCCGCGGGCCAGGCCGACCAGCGCAGCTGGACCGGAAGCCCGTAGCCGGCTTCGAGGGGAGGCTGTTCGGCCAGGGCCGGCCCCCCCGGCCAGCTCCCGCTGAAGGTGACCACGTGGCCGGGCGCGAACCGGGCACCGGTCTCGATATCGACGAAGGGGCAAGCGGCGCTGAAGGGCGTGATCCAGTCCGCCCCAAGCACCTTGCCCACCAGTTCGAGCGGTTCGGGCGCCAGGGCAAGGATCTGGACCAACGCCTCGCCCGCAGGGTCCGGACGGCCGTCCTGGCCGACCTGGACCTGGGCCAGCCCCGGCGCCCCGGCGAGGCCCAGGGCGATACCGCACCATCGGCAAGCCTGCGCGAACGTCATTCGGCACCCCCCCTACGCTGGCCGCGCTCCGGTCTTTCCAGAGGCTTGGGCTGAAGGATGCGGCGGCAGGGCGCAGGGTTCCCGCGCGGCCAAGACAGGGATTGGGCCGGCCCCCCTTACGCACGACCGGCGTCCCTGGGGACGCCGGCGGCAGGACAGGATCGCGCCCCGGGGGGCGCCGTGGATCAGGGGGCCGGCACGGCGGGCGTCGCGGGAGCCACCGGAGCGGCGGGCGCCCCGGGCACCGCCGGTGCATCCGGCGAGGTGAAGGCATTGTTGTTGCCCTGCTGGTCCTCGGGCGTCGGGGCCACATCCTTGGGCACGAACCGGCTGACTGCGGGCTGGCCGGCCAGCAGCTTGGGCAGGGACAGCAGCAGCATGTCCTCGCCCAGGGGCACGTGGATCCGCCTGGTGACCTTGGGGCCGTCCTTGATGGTCACGTCCACCACATGGCCCTGGCCGCGGACCTTGGCCATGTCCCGGTCCCCGGCGCTCAGGTCGGTGGGGTCCTGGCCGTCCACGGACACGCTGATGCTGTCCAGGGCCTTCACCGAACCGTCCTCGGCGTCCTTGTTGTCCAGGATGAGGGTGTGGCCCTTGCCCAGGTTCAACACCAGGGCGATCAGGCCGATGTAGACCAGCACGCATGCGGCCCGGACCAGCCTGCGCCGGCGCTGGGTCTTGAGATCCTGTTGCGAACCGATCACTTGGCACCTCCTTCCGCCACCGCGGCCCCGCCGCGCAGGCTCTCGCGCAGGCGTTCGGCCTCGCGCCGGGTGCGCCAGGCGTAGAGCACCAGGGACAGGGCGATGACGCCGTAGCCGATGAACTGCCGGAAGTACTCCCCGATCATGGCTTCGCCGAACAGCTTCTGGCCGGCGCCGGGGGACACCACGAACAGCACGTGCAGCAGGATGACGCCGATGAACACGTTGGGGATGGTCGCCTTCTTCACCGAGGCGCCACCCACCAGGATGGCGGCCACGGCGAAGAAGCTGGTCTGGTCATGGGCGTTGTAGGTGGCCATGTTGCCCATGTTCTGCATGAAGATGATCTGGCCGATGGTGGCCAGCACGGTGGAGATGATGATGGCAATGATGCGGGTGCGGTCCACCGGCACGCCGGCGGCCTCGGCCACGTGCATGTCGTGGCCCACGGCCCGCATGTCCTGGCCGAGCTTGGTCTTCTTGAACCAGATGATGAACACGCACAGGGCGGCGATCACCAGGTAGGTGGCGACCGGCAGGGTGAAGGGCCCCACATGGACCGCCAGCAGGTTGTCCAGGCTCAGACGCACATTGTCCAGGTTCAGGGTGTTGCGGATACCGTAGCCGCGCGACAGGACGATCGCCTTGGAGCGCACCGGGATCACCGAGCCCATGAGGTAGAGCACCACGAACTGGTAGATGCCGTTGATGAAGAAGGCCAGGATGTAGCCGGTGACCATCTCCCGGCCCTTGGCCTTGTTGAGCACCACGCCGCAGACATAGCCCATGAGCAGGGACACCGGCAGGCTGGCCAACGCCGCGAAGATCAGCCCGTTGACCCCGAGGATGTTGTAGTTGATGGCCAGGATCAGGCCGAACTGGCCGGCCATGGCGCCCAGGGTCATGCCGAAGTTGAGCCCCATGCCGGCGTAGATGGGCAGCAGCAGGGCCAGCACCAGGAAGGAATCCCGGCCCAGCCGGGTGAGCATCTCCTGGCCGATGTAGGTGAGGGACAGCCCCGAAGGATGGATCGCCAGCAGGGTGACCACCAGGAACAGGAGGATGACCGCGTTCTCCCGCAGGAGGCGGCCCACAGATCGATGGCCGCTCATTTGGTCACCTTCGTTTTACGGGTCAGGGCGTAGATGATGATGCCGTTGGAAACGATGATCCGGACCACTTCGGACATATCGGTCTGAAGCGCGGAGTTGATCACCGATGGGGTCATGGTGAGCAGCCCCTGGAACAGGAAGGCGCCGAGCACCACGTTGAGCATGCTGGCCTTGTTCACCGAGGCGCCGCCGATGAGGATGGCGGCGATGGCCGTGAACGGCATGGCCAGGGGCGCGCCGTACAGCTGGATGAAGCCGAAGCTCTGCTCGTAGACGATGATGCCCGCGGCGCCCAGCATGGTGGAGATGATCACCGAGATGATCCGCATCTTGTCCACGCTGATGCCGCTGGCCCGGGCGTAGTCCGGATTGGAGCCCACCGCGGTCATGGCGGTGCCGGTCTTGGTGCGCAGGAACAGCCACATGCAGAAGGCGGCGGCCAGCACGAACAGCACCTCGCCGGTGGGGAAGTAGAAGAACTGGCCGATCCGGATCGCCCCGAACCGGTTGAGGATGTGGATCCAGTAGTTCTCCACCGAGATGGTGGTGCGCAGCCCCTTGCCGGAGTAGCCCCAGATCATGTCCGGAGCGCTGTATGGCAGCAGCAGCCACATGATGCACATGAACATGACGGCGGCGAAGCCCACGTACATGGCGATGGTCATCTCTTCGCCCTTGACCTTGTTCAGCAGCTTGCCGTAAAGCCAGCCGAACAGCACGGAGAACGGCGCGGCCAGCACCAGGGCGCCGAAGAAGCCCACGGCGCCGTGCAGCCCCAGCTGCACCGACAGGGTCGCGCCCAGCAGGCCGGCGATGATGCCCAGCGACAGGCCGAAGTTGAGCCCGCAGCCGGACTGGATCATGGGCACCAGGGCCAGCACGAACAGGGCGTTCTGGCCGAACCGGTTGAACACGTCCGACAGGGAGGCGTCCACCCTGACCCCCACCGACGGCGCGGCGATGAACAGGGCCACCAGGAACAGGAAAATGATGATCCGGGGCCAGCCGAAGTCGGCACCGAACGCTTTGAGACTACGCACTGAGGCCCTCCTGTGGGGTTTGGGTCAAGGTTTGCGGCACCGGACCGCGGCTGCCGGGCTCACGCATGGGCGCCCTCCCCGGCCTCGGGGGCCCGCTCCCCGGTCATGAGCAGACCGAAGGCTTCCAGCGGCGCCGTGGGCGGCAGGATGCCGGTGATCCGCCCCTCGTCGACGATGGCCACCCGGTCGCAGATGGAGCGCAGCTCCTCCAGCTCGCTGGATACCATGACGATGGTCATGCCCAGGTCCCGGTTGTACTTGTACAGGGCGTCCAGCACCAGGCGCTTGGCGCCGATGTCGATGCCGCGGGTGGGCTCGGACACGAACAGCAGGTCCGGCGCCACGGCGAAGGCCTTGGCCAGGCAGATCTTCTGCTGGTTGCCGCCGGAAAGCTCCATGGCCTTCTGGGCCGGGCTGGTGCACTTGATGTGCAGGATGTCGATGTAGCCTTCGGTTAGGGTGCGCATGGCGGCCTCGTCCCGGATCTTGAACAGCCCGCCCAGCACCGGCTTCAGGTACTTGTCCTGGATCTGCATGGCGGTGAAGGCGATGTTCCACTCCAGGCTTTCCTCCAGGAGCAGCCCGACCCCGCGCCGGTCCTCGGACACGAAGGCCATGCCCTGCTGCAGGGCCAGGCGCGGCTGGTTCAGCGCGACCGACTGGCCGTGCAACCGAACCTCGCCGCCGGCGGGGAACAGCCCCATGATGCCGTTGGCGATGCCCAGCTTGCCCTGGCCGGCCAGACCGCCGATGCCGAAGATCTCGCCCTTGCGCACGGTGAAGCCCATGCCCTTGACCGTCTCGCCGGGCATGTCCACCCAAAGCCCGTCCACGGACAGGATGTCCTCGGTGAAGGCCCGCTCGGCCTCCTCGGCCCGCTCCACGGTCACCTGCCGGCCCACCATCCAGGACGCGATATCCCGGACCGTGACCCCGGCCACCGGCGTGTCCTTGACGATCACCCCGTCGCGCAGCACCACCACCCGGTCGGCCACTTCGATGACCTCATGCAGCCGGTGGGAGATGAAGATGATGGCAATCCCGGAGGCCGCCAGCTTGCGCAGGGCCTGGATCAGCACCTCGGCCTCGGACTCGGTGAGCACGGCGGTGGGCTCGTCCAGCACCAGGATCCTGGTCTTCTCCCGGTTGATCTCCCGGGCGATCTCGGTGAACTGCTTGTGGCCCACCGGCATCTCCGAGACCAGGGTGTCCGGATCCAGCTTGACCCCCAGCTTGGCGATGGTGGCCACCGCCCGGCGCTTCATGTCGTCCCGGTCCAGGACGCTCATGCGGTCGCCGAACACATCGTTGAGCGGGGTCGAGCGCATGGACTCGCGGTTCAGCACGATGTTCTCGGTGGTGGTGAAGCCGGGCACCAGGCTGAATTCCTGGTGGGCCATGCCGATGCCGGCGTCCAGGGCGTCGAAGGGGCTCTGGAAGTGCACCTCCTGGCCGTCGATCCGGACCTGGCCGTGGTAGCCGCCGGTCTCCCGGATCACGTTCATGCCGAACAGGATGCGCATGAGCGTCGTCTTGCCGGCGCCATTCTCGCCCACCAGGCCGATGATCTCCCCGGCCTTGACGTCGAAGGAGACATCCTGCAGCACGACGTTGCCGTAGAAGTCCTTGGAGATATTCTGGAGCGACAGAAGCGGTTCAGTGTGTTCCATGGGTTCCCTCTAGGCCTCGGACATCGGGTCGGCGCCGGCCCGGGGCGTCGCCGCCGGAACGCGCCCGGCGCCGATCTTCAACAAACGAGACATGCAACCTCCAACAGCGGTACAGGCAAAGGTCGATTGTAGCCTGGAAAAACCTTGGCAAAAACCATTTGGATCAGATTTGGGTCACAAATGCGGCCCTTCTGGCACATGAAAAAACCGTTCCCTCCACGGGGGAGGGAACGGCGACGTGCCAGCGCGGCGAACGCCGCGCTGCATGGGGAAGCGACTAGAAGTGGGCGGTGAAGGCCACTTCGAACTTGCTGTCGTTGACCGAGCTCTTGGTGCTGTAGTCGGTGTCGGTGGCCGAGTTGGGACCGAAGCCCTTGGCGGTCTCGTACACATACTCGAAGCCCAGTTCGGTGGTCTTGGAGAGCTTGACGATGGTGTTGACGAAGGCGTTGGTCAGCGACTTGATGTCGGTGCCGCTGCCGCTGTTGGTGGTGGGGATGGCGGAGTCGGAGCTGTAGCTGACGCCGCTGACCACCAGATTGGAACGGACCGCGTCGGTCCAGTTGTGGGTGTAGCCAGCCAGCCAGCCGGTGCTCTTGTAGCTGGTGATGGTCTGGGTGGCCTCGTTGATGTAGACGGACTGGATGCCGGTGCCGTACTGGCCGACGGCGTTGCCGTTGTAGACGGACCAGATCAGGTCATCCTTGGCGATCTTGACGTCGCCGGACAGCTGGAAGGCCGCCGCGACCTTGCTGAAGGTGGTGGAACCCGTCGTGGCGCTGCCGGGGAGGAAGACGCTGTAGTTCTGCGCCAGGCCGCGCAGGGCGACGTGGCCCCAGGCGTCGCTGTAGGTGTAGGCGGCGACGAAGGAGGGGATCTTGCTGGTCAGGCTGCCGGCAGTGGCGGTGGCGCCGGTGGTGGCGACGATGACCGGATTGCCCGGGCCAGCGGGCGTGGCATTGGGGTAGGTGACGGCATAAGTCGTCGCGGTGGTGCCGGAAACTTCGGTGGCGCCGTCGCCGTTGCCGGTGTTCTGCTCAACGGAAACCGCGATGCTGTTCTTCTTGTCCAGGCTGGTGGAGTACGAAACCAGGGCGAGGCGGGGAGTGTCGTAGCAGGCGGAGCCGATCGGGCCGGCCCAATCGACGGTGTCCGCGCCGGCGTCCAGGTCGTTCCAGAGGCTCCAGGCCTTGCCGATGGTGAACCCGCCGACCTTGATGTTGGCCAGGCGCAGGTGGTCGTTGCCGCCGTTCAGGTCATATTCGATCTTGGTGCTGATGTCGCCCAGGGAAGCGCTGGGGGTGGTGCTGGCGAAGCCGAACCGGGTGGGGGCGATGCTGAAGTTGAAGGTGCCCTTCTGCCGGCCGCCCTCGTTCAGGGGGGTGCTGCCGGCGGCGCCGAAGTCGGCCGGGGTGTTGTAGAATAGGGAGGACGCGGCGGAGCCCGAGCCGGCCTGGGTGGCGCCGAAGACGGCGTTGCCATAGACCATGACGAAGCCGTAGACCTGGAGCTTGGTGTCAGTGCCGGGGATGGACTGCAGATCGACGGCCTGGAGGGAGGGGGCGGCGGCCAGCAGCATGGCGGCCAGCGCCGAGAGGGCAAAACGGGAGCGGCTCATTTCGTTTCTTCTCCTTTTGGGAAGTTGCATGCATGGAGTTGCAGCAAGGTATGGACTGTGGCGAAGCGTTTGACTTTATGGCTACTTCTTGATGCTGAAATACTTCTCCGGAACCTTCTGGGACGTGGTGCCCAGATAGCCCTTGCCGAACACGTAGGTGTCCATGTAGACCAGCAGTTCGTTCCTGGAACGGATGCCGGTGCTCATGTCGGTGTAGTAGGCGCCGTTCCACTTGGCGCCGGGGGTGTACTTGCCGAGGGCGTCGAAGATGTCCTTGTTGCTGGACAGCTTGGCCTTCCCCTCCACCACCCGCTTGCCCAGTTCGCCCAGGCCGGCGGTCAGCGTGAACCCGGTGCTGTAGGCCCAAGTGCCGAGCCGGCCCCCGTCGCCCTTGGCGACCAGGGTCTTCTCGATCTTCTTCATGATGAGTGGGAAGTTGCCCTTTTCGGCGGATAGGTCGATACCCAGAGCCCCCGGGAAACCCATGAGCGGCGAGGCGGAGTCGGGTTCCACGAAGATGCCATTCTTGCTGGCGGCGATCTGCTTGATCAGCGGCTCGGTCTGGGCATCGTTCGTACAGAAGAAGGCGACTTTCTCGCCGTTGGGCCCGTACTTCTTGAGCCACTGGGGAACCTTTTCCAGGATGAACTGCTGGGCCCCGGCGGTGCCCACATCGGAGGTGGGATCGGGGGCGGTCTCGAAGGCGAACTTCACGCCCAGATCCTTGCAGGCGGCTTCCATGATCGCCCGGCGACGGCCGAGGCTTTCGTAGGACATGTGCCGGGGGAAGGAGATGTGCACGAAGGTCTTGGCGCCCATCTGCTTGGCGGCCCAGGGAATGGTGTAGCCGCGGGATACGAAATCGGCGTCCACGGCCAGGTCGGCGGCCTTCTGTATCACCAGGGGGTCCTCGGCCGGCAGGGCCGCCAGCAGGATGATGTCGGGCCGCTTGGCGCGGATCCGCTTGTAGGCCTCGGCCACGCCGGGCAGGGCGTTGCAGGTCACCACCACCTTCATGAGCGGGTCGTCCGCCAGGGACACCAGGTTGGAGATCACCGTCTCCTGCTGGGACATGAAATCATCCGGGTAGGTGATGTGGCGGACCATGCCGCCGTTGGCCACGGAACCGTATTCCTTGATCAGCTGCTCGGCTCCCCGCAGGTCATCCTCGGACTGGGTGACGGTCTCAGTGCACACGCCGATATGGAACGGGGCCTTGGCCGCACTGAGCGCTCCACCGGAGAACATCAGCATGAAGGAAGGGAGCAGTGCGGCTCCTGTGGGCAAAAGCTTCACGAGACCTCCTGTGCAATGTCATAGGGCTGGAGCGATGAGAAGGAAGATGTTGCAAGGAATATACAACAAGGGGTTTCGCGAATTCAAGGGAAATGCCAGAAATTAGCCTTAATGTCGGGAACTTTTTCGTAAATGCTGCTGTAACTAGTACATGCTCAACATGGTCCTTCCCGGTTCAGCGGCCCGGCTAGCTCATTTCGGGGACCGGCAAGGCTTTCCGGTCCCACCCGAAGCCTTATGCATTGAAGAATTATGATTAATGGCCTCGATCCAAGCCTAGCTTCCGGGATTCCCCATCCAGGCCGCCGGCCCGGGGGCCGGGACCGCTGCGATCGGCCCCGGGCTGCCGACTTCAACTGCTGCATGTAGTTGACTTTTCTCATGGAGATGCGGCTGTGCCATGATGGGCCAACGACAAGTCGCCTTTCCGTGGGAGCGATCAGATGAGAAAACAGGTTCTGGGATCCTTGATGCTTCTCGGCGCCGCATTCTGGCCGCTGCATGCCGAGGAGGTGCGGACCCTGCCGCCGGAGGCCTACGCGCTGATGAAGAGCGGCCACAAGCTCGACCAGCTCTGGATCAACCCCAAGTACGACACCGCCACCGGGTTCGGGCTCGGCAAGATCACCACCCTGGCCGACGGCTTGTACGCCAATACCGTGGACTACCTGGGCCTCGCCTTCCAGCACCTGACCGTGCCCGGTTCGGCCAATGTGCTGAACCTGACTGTGACCAGGCTGACCACGGTGGATCACGGATTCTCCGGCTATTTCAGCGCGTCCATGGCCGTGGAGGGCGAGGTGCTGGACCCGAAGGGCCAGTTGATGGTGGTCTTCAGCACCCAGGCCACGGTGAAGTACCGGCAGACCGTCCTGGACAACTGCAAGGGCGTCTGCGACTTGATCGCCTGGTCCCTGTACAAGGATCTGGGCAAGGGTTTCGAGCACGCCATGGCCGTGAAGAGCCAGGTGACCGAGGGGGTCAATCCCAGCGGCCTGGTGCCGCCCCGCCCGGCGCCCGATAGCCAGCCCATGGACATCCAGGGCCGGCTGCTGCGGCTGGATGATCTGAAGAAGAAGGGCCTCATCACCGACGACGAGTACAATGCCCACAAGGACGAGATCCTCAAGGGGCTCTAGCGGTGTCCTGGGCGCGCACCTTCGCGGCCAGCTCCCGGCCCAGGTGCTGGATGCGGTCTCGGGTCTCCCGGCGCCCGGTGAGGTCCCGGGTTATCGCCACGTAGCCCTGAAGCTGGCTGGCCCCGTTCCACAGGGCCGAGGTCCGGGTCAGGGCGCGGAAGCGGCTGCCATCCCGGCGCCGAAGCCAGCCTTCCACCTCGCTGACCGCGCCGGACCGGGCCCGGTCCAGGGCCTGGCGGGCCTCGCCCTCCGGCGGGGCGTCGGGCTCGGCGGTCACATGGAAGCGGGCGAAGTCCTGGTGCAGGCCTTCATCGGACGAATAGCCGAACATCCGCTCGGCCCCGGGACTCCAGGTGGCCACGCGGCCGTCCGGGTCGAGCCGGAAGATGGCGTAGTCCTCCACCTCGTCCAGGAGCAGCTGGAACCGGGCCTCCGCGTCCACCAGCCGCGCCAGGGCCTGTTCCCGTTCCGCCACCGCCAGGGCCGGCAGCCTGGCCACGGCCCGAGCCCCGATATCAGCCAAACACTCGACCAAGCTGACGGGTCCACCACCGGCCAGTCAATCAACCAATTAGTCAGCCAACCAGCCGGACTCAGAATCTGCCAGTCAAGTGGCCAGGAAGCCGGCCAATCAACCAGCCAGGAAACCGGTAAGGGAGCCGCCCAGGCCACCGGCCAGACAACTGGCCCCGAGGCCGGTCCGGCCAGGACACTGGGCTTTTCCAGCAGGATTGAGACCACACGCCACCCGGGATCCCCGGATGAATGCCCGGAACAGCGTCCAGGTTCCCGGACCGCGGGTGGGGTGGGCCGGCCAGGGCCGGGGGATCAGCCGGCGATGATGGCTTCGGAGGGGCAGGTTTCCGCGCAGGCGCCGCAGTCGATGCAGGTCTCGGGGTCGATCACGTAGATGGGATCGCCTTCCTTGATGGCTTCCACGGGACATTCGGTGATGCAGGAGCCACAGGCGACGCAGGACTCGGTGATGATGTGGGACATGGTCGATCTCCAGGAAACAACAAGTCCAAGTTACGGTATTTGCCTGGGGCAATCGGTCACAAGTTGGGCCGGGCATCCTATGCTGGGGCTGGACCCCCTTGGCCTCCCCATCCCGCGCCACCCCCCGGAGCCAGCCCCATGACCCAGACCCCCAGCCGCAAGCACCCTTCCGAGTTCAACGACCTGGTGGCCGCCATCGTCGCCAGTGATCTGGCCGAACCGCGCACCCGGCACATCGACGCCGGCACCCTGCCCAACCGCGACACCGTGATCGAGGTGATCAAGCTGCTGCGGGAACTGCTGTTCCCCGGCTATTTCGGCCGCCAGCACCTGAGCGCCTCGACCCTGGAATACCATGTGGAGGAACTGCTGCGGACCATCGACACCCGGCTGTTCGAGCAGACCCGCAGCGCCATCCGCCACCAGGCCGCGCGCAGCGGGGTGCCCTGCCTGGATTGCGACCAGGAGGCGGAACGGATCGTGCTGGATCTGCTGCGCGCGATCCCCAGGCTGCGCGCCGTGCTGGCCACCGATGTGCAGGCGGCCTTCGACGGGGACCCGGCCGCGTCCGACTACGACGAGATCATCTTCTCCTACCCGGGGCTGTTCGCCATCACCACCTACCGCATCGCCCACGAACTGCACACCAGCCGGCTGCCGCTCATCCCCCGGATCATCACCGAGTACGCCCACAACTTCACCGGCATCGATATCCACCCGGGCGCCAGCATCGACGAATCCTTCTTCATCGATCACGGCACCGGGGTGGTGATCGGCGAGACGACCATCATCGGCAAGCGCGCCAAGCTCTACCAGGGCGTGACCCTGGGCGCCCTGTCCACCCGCGGCGGGCAGGGCCTGCGGGGCGCCAAGCGCCACCCCACCCTCATGGACGAGGTCACGGTCTACTCCGGGGCCTCCATCCTGGGCGGCGACACCATCATCGGCGAGGGGGCGGTGATCGCCAGCAACGTGTTCGTGACCCAGTCGGTCCCGCCCCACACCCGGGTCAGCGGCAAGAACCCGGAACTCCAGTACCGCAACCGGGTACCGGTCGAGTTCAAGCAGGACTTCGCGTCGGACTGGGTCATCTGATATGCACAGCCCCGCCGAGGCCGTGTTCCTGCGCCAGCAGGAGGCCCGGTGGGGCGTCGCCGCGGGCAGCGCCGCCCGGCGCCGGGCCAGGCTCCGGGATCTGCTGGCGGCGCTCCTGGCCCGCCGGGAGGAGGCCCACGCGGCCCTGGCCGCCGATTTCGGCAAGGTTCCGGCCGAGGTGGATCTGGCCGAGCTCTACCCGCTGGCGGCGGAGCTGCGCCTGGCCATCCGCCATCTGGACCGGTGGATGCGGCCCCAGCGGGTGGCGACGCCGCTGGGCTTCACCGGCAGCCGGGCCTGGATCCGGCCCGAGCCGCGGGGGGTGGTGCTGGTCATCAGCCCATGGAACTATCCGCTGTACCTGGCCCTGGGTCCGCTCATCAGCGCGGTGGCGGCGGGCAACTGCGTCGTGCTCAAGCCTTCGGAGTACACCCCGCACGCCTCGGCGTTCCTGCGCGACCTGCTGGCCGGCCTGTTCCCGGAAGCGGAGGTGGCGGTGCTCGAGGGCGGCGCGGAGGTGGCCCGGGAGCTGCTGGAACTGCCCTTCGACCACGTGTTCTTCACCGGCAGCCCGGAGGTGGGCCGGCAGGTCCTGGCCGCCACGGCCCGGCACCTGGCCTCGGCCACCCTGGAACTGGGCGGCAAGTCGCCGGTGCTGGTGGCCGCCGACGCCGATCTGCCCATGGCCGCCCGGCGGATCATCTGGGGCAAGTGCCTGAATGCCGGCCAGACCTGTGTGGCCCCGGACTATGTGCTGGTCCACGCCGCCATCCACGACCGCCTGGTTGACGCTCTGGTCCAGGCGCTGGCGGACTTCTACGGCCCCACCGAAGCCGAACGCCGGCACAGCCCGGACCTGGGGCGGATCCTCAACGCCCGGCACCTGGAACGGTTGCGCGATCTGCTGGCGGATTCCGGGGGGCGGGTGGTCACGGGGGGGCTGTGGGACGCCGAGGACCGCTACTTCGCCCCGACCCTGGTCACCGACGTGGCGCCCGACGCCCCGCTCATGCGCCAGGAGATCTTCGGTCCGATCCTGCCGGTGCTGGCGGTGCCGGACCTGGAAGCCGCGCTGCGGTTCGTGAACCAGCGGCCCAAGCCCCTGGCCATGTACCTGTTCACCCGCAGCCGGGCTACCGCCGCCGATCTGGTGGCCCGCACCACCGCCGGCGGCACCTGTATCAACGACACGGTGCTGCAGTTCGTCCAACCGAACCTGCCAGCGGGCGGAGTGAACGCCTCCGGTCTGGGCAAGGCCCACGGCCAGCAAGGCTTCCAGACCTTCTCCAACGCCCGGGGGATCCTGCGCTGCCGGTCCCGCTATTCGCCCCTGCAGTGGCTGTACCCGCCGTTCACGCCCCGGGTGCGACGGCTCATCCGACTGGCCCTGCGCTTCCTTTAACCGGCGCCCGCCGCGGACCGGCCCTTGACCGGCTTCGGGCATGGATCTAGGTTGTACGCATATCTTTACCAAACCTTCACACTCCGGGACCAGCCATGGACCATTCGATCGGTAATGCCCGCAGCGCCCTGCGTACACCCTGTGCCCGCCCGGTGCTGCGCCGCCTGGGCGACCTGTTCCTGCCGGCCCTGCTGACCCTCCTGCCGGCCTCGGAGCTGGCCGCCCAGACCGCGCCCGCGCCGCTGGCCGCGGTCTGCTCGTACGACATGGAACCGCTGATCCTGCTGTGGGCCGACCAGATGCAGACGCTCCACCCGCAGTTCCAGCTGGAGCTGGGCACCGGCAACGCCGCCCAGGTGGCCCAGGCGCTCATCGATGGCAAGTCCCGGCTCGCTCCCATCAACCGCGAACTCAAACCGGAGGAGCTGGCGGCGTTCCAGGCCAAGTGGGGCTACCCGCCCACCCGCATGCCCTTCGCCGTGGACGCCCTGGCGATCCTGGTGCCCAGCGCCAATCCCATCCGCAGCCTGAGCCTGGAGCAGCTGGACGCGCTCTGGACCACGTCCCGCCGCGCCGGCTGGCCCCGGGACATCGCCGTATGGGGTGATCTGGGCCTGGATGGGGAGTGGGCCCAGCGGCTCATCGTATGCATCGAGCGTCCGGTCGGGGACGGCATCCGCGAAGGCTTCCAGCAGGCGGTCACCCATTCCGGCCAGTCCAAGCCGTCCAACCGCCCCAGCGCCAGCGCCATGGCCATGGTGGAAGCGCTGCTGGCCAGTCCCGGCGGCATCAGCTACGGGTCCATGTCCGAGGTGTTCAACCAGCTGCGGGCGGTGCCGATTCTGCCCAAGGGGAGTGGCGGTCCGGTGGCCCCCTCGTTCGAATCGGTGACCCGCGGCACCTACCCGCTGACCTGGGTAGTGAATTTCTATTTCAACCGCGCCCCGCACCAGCCCATCGCCCCCGACCTGCTGGCCTTCCTGCGCTTCGTCACCTCCCCCCAGGGCCAGCAGCAGCTCCGCCCCATGGGCCTGGTGCCTCTGCCCCCGGACGCCCTGTTCATGGCCAACCTGGCCCTGGAAGACTAGGCTCTGTGCTGAAATCACGGCATCGGCTGAAAAGTTAGGCGCCGTTGCGGAATAACCCTTCCCATTTTTGGCATTCCGCTACGGCGCCTTATGCCGGGACCCGCATCAATGGCCAAGGTTGTTCCGTTACAAAGGCTTAGCCAAGCCTACCAATAGCAGCCGCCCTCCACCTGGGAGGCGCTGGCCGGAACCTCGTCGGAGGCAGGGCGCACCCAGGCGTCGTTATAGAGCTCTGTGGCGTACTCCGGACGGACGTCATAGCGCCTGCCCTTGATCCCGAAGAGCACCTGGGTGGCGCCGCCCAGATGGATGGCCTTTTTGCCCAGATCGCGTTTGATGTAGGCCGCGAGCGACAGGCCGTAGGCGCCCGCGCCAATGATCGCCACGTCGAACTCCAGGGCGGCGATGCCCTTTTCCATCCAGTCCAGGGCGGCGAACCAATCCTTGAATGCGGGACATTGGCCACCCAGGGACTGCACGGCCGGGAAGGTCAGGAGCGTGAAGTCGACCAGAATGCGGGGGTCCTTGAACAACTCTGTGCGCCTGGCGTATTGGCGCTGGATGGTCTTCTCAAAGGGATGCACCACCAGCACCCGCTTGCCTTGCAGCGCCTGGGTCCAGGGATCGGAATGGAAGTAGGGTTCCAGGTCCATCAGTGGTACCCGGCTGGCCTTCAAGTTCACAGGCAGTTCCGCGTCGTAATTGGTCCAGGCGCCCAGGAGATCCGCCTCCAGGCAATCTTCCAGGGAAAGCCGAGCGAAACGGGCGAGGTGCTCGGGGTCGGAGGGGAAAAAACCACCATTCCGGATCATCTCCCGCATGGTGCGATCATCCCACCACCAGGGCGCGCTGCCTCCGCTCAGATACCGTTTGATCCGCTCGCCCAGGGTCCCTCAGGGTCCTCACTCGGTCACTGGCGGCCTGGCCCGTCAGGTCGAACCGAAGCACCATCGGCGGAGCCAAGCGCTTGTCCCGTAGCTTCCTGAGTTTCCGAAGCAGGCGGTACCAGGTCAGCCGCTTGAAATTGAACCAGGGGCCGCTGGGATACGTGCCAGGTGGCTCAGTTACAGTTGCTGATTTCATCGCCTTGCCTCCACCCTCAGTGCGCACCATCGCTGACGTGATCCTTATGGGGATAGGTTGAGGATACCCGGTCGAACGGGGTATGACGCCCTTCGGGGCAGATTGTGTCGATCAGGGACTCCAGGCTTGTGGGGCAGTCAAGCCCCCAACAGGCAACAAGCAGGCGTTGGGCCGTGCGCCGCCCTACGCCTGCCCAGCCCGGACGCCCAAGGGAACCGGAGCCTCACGGTGCTAGCGGCCGGAAAAGCCGTCCATGCTGCGGTCCACCCCGAAGCAGCGCAGCACGGCGTCGCTCAGGTCGGGGGGCAGGCAGCGCACCAGCAGCACCGCCAGCACGAACCGGGGCAGGATCAGGCGGCGACGATCGGCCGCCACCGCCGCCAGGATCCGCCGGGCCACGTACTCCGGGCGGAGGATGGGCAGCAGCCGGGGCCAGCGGGTGCTCGCCCCGCGGAACATGCCGGTGGCGATGTACCAGGGGCAGACCACCGTGGTGCGCACCGGATGGCCCAGGCGGCGCAGTTCCTGGCGCAGGGATTCGTCGAAGCCCACCGCCGCGAACTTGGAGGCGCAGTAGTCGGTCAGCCTGGAGGTGCCGCCCAGCCCCGCGGCGGAGGCGATGGTCACCACGTGGCCCCGGCCCTGGCGGATCATGGCCGGCAGGAAGGCCCGCGCGGTCCAGAACAGGGCCAGGGTGTTCACCTGGAAGGTACGCTCGATGGCCGCGTCGCTGCCCTCCAGCAGATGCAGGCCGTTCACCACCCCGGCGTTGTTGATCAGGATATCCACCGGCCCCCGGGTTGCCAGCACCCGGGCCGCCACCGCCTGCAGCGCGGCCCGGTCGGCCAGGTCCACGGTCCATACGGCCGCCTCGCCGGCCGGGGCCCCGGCCAGCTCCTCCCACACCGCCTGCAGTCCCTCGGCGTTCCGGTCCAGCAGGGTCAGCCGGGCGCCCCGGGCGGCGGCGCCCAGGGCCAGCAGCCGACCGAGACCGGAGGCGGCACCGGTGATGAGCACATGGGCGCCTTCCAGGCGGGTCACGGGGCCTCCGGTCGGGAACCTGGCGCCAGGACCGACGCGGATCGCGCCACCCGGGGCGGTCGTCGGGCCGTCATTTCCTGGATCCGGGCCGCCAGGTCCTGGATCCGGTCCAGAGGGTAGCCGGCGTTGCGCCGCCGCACCGCGGCCCCTGAGTCGAGGAACCGGCGAAAATCGACCGCGGAGGCGTACTCCGGCGGAATCCGGCCGCCGGTGCCCCGGCCAGGGCCGCCCAGGCTGCCCACCAGGCGCAGCACCGCGGCCCAGGCCTTCACCTCCCGGAACGGCCGGAGGACCAGGACCGGCGGGGCGCCCGGAGCGGGCCAGCGGAACCCGGGCCCCGCGACGGGCCGGAACGGGTCGCCGGCCGCGTCCCGGCCGGCGGGCCAGGCCCAGGCCGGTTCCAGGGCCAGGCGGTTGGCCAGGACCCGGCGCTGGCCTTCCGGGCTGCCGTCCAGCCGCGCGCTTCCCCGCGGCCCCTGATACAGGGCGGCCCGGATCCCGCACCGGGCCCGGAGGCCGGCGACCATTTGCAGGGCATAGCGGTCCACCACCAGCCGGGTCCGTCCCGCCGGCAGGGGCACCGACGCCCCGGTGCAGGCCAGATCCGCGGCGGCGAAAGTCCACATCGGACCGATGGCCGCCCGGGCCATGGCCATGAGCCGGAGTTCCAGCCCGGGGTCGCCGGCCGCCGCGCCGCCGACCGCCCGGAAGAAGCGCCCGGCCGCTCCCGGCCGCAGGCGGTAGCCCAGCCCGGACAGGTGCGGATAGCGTTCCGCACCAGCGCCGGCCTGGGCCAGCAGCTGCAGGGCGCAGAGATCCCGGAGCCCGTCCGGCTCCAGGTAGGCCTGGACCAGGGGTTCGCCGGGGGTGTCGGCCTGGTCCGGATCCGGCGACCGTCCCAGGGGCAGCAGGCCGTACAGATCCGCGCAGGTGGCCGGGACTCCGGCCGCCAGGCTTCCCCGCAGCTCGCCGGTGGCCACCACCGCCACGGTGGCGCGGCCGGGCGGAGTGGTCGCCAGGGCGGCGGCCCGGAATGCGTCGGCGCACAGATCGCCCAGGGCGTTGGGGGCCGGAAAAACCGAACGATCGTCCGGTTCAAGCGCGACCGGGCAGTCCGCCACTGGCCGGTACAGGCTGGCGCCGGGCCACCGGGTCACCCGGCTGAACACCGGGCCCAGCCGCCGGTCCAGGTCCTGGTCCGTGGCGGCCAGCCGTTCCACCCAGGCCGGGTCGCCGGCCCCGGGCAGCCCCATGGCCGTCAGGCCGGCCTCGGTCATGGGCCTGAGCTCGGAGGCTTCCAGGGCCGCGCCGTCCGGACCGCAGACCAGGTCCACCCGGGACACATGGGTGCCGCGGGCGCCGGCGCAGCACAGGACGGTGCGCCAGGCCCCGCGCGCCACGGTCCGGGCCGTGGCCATGGGCTGGTGCAGGTGCCCGGAGGCGATCAGATCGATGCCGGTCACGTGCCGGGCCAGGTCCACGTCCTCCCCGGTGCGGCCGGAGGCGTCGGTGCCGGCGTGGTCCAGGGCGATGACCAGATCGCACTGGCCGCGCAGGGCGTCCACCCGGGCCTGGATCCGGCGGTAGTCCCCGGCGGCGTAGTCCTGGAACCGGGCCGGGGCGGCCCCGGGGGCCTCGGCGGCGGCGGCCCGGCCCATGAGGCCCAGGAAGCCCACCCGCACGCCGTTGGCCAGGGTGCGCACCAGGCAGGGCTGGATGGCCCGATCGCTTCCGTAGCAACGCGCCAGCTCCGGGTCGCCGCCCGGATCCAGGTTGCTGGCGACCAGGGGAGCATGGGGTCCCGGCCCCCGGGCGGCCAGGATCCGGGCCAGTCCGCCCGGCCCGAAATCGAACTCGTGGTTGCCCAGGGTCAGGCAGTCGTAGCCCAGGGCGTCCGCGAAGGCCAGGGCCAGGGGCCGGTCCTCCAGGGTCAGATCGTAGACCGTGCCCATGCTCCAGTCCCCGGAGTCCACCAGCAGCACCGGGTGGCCGGCGTTGGCCCGGACGTTCGCCACATAGGCGGCGATCCGGGCGTAGCCGCCCCGGGCGGGCGGATCCGCGGCCATCCGGTCGGCGCTCCGGGCGTGGTCGTGCAGATCGGTGGTCTGCAGCACGGTCACCCGGGCCCCGACGGGCCGGGCGGCCAAGACACCGGTGCCTGCGCGCGCCTGAACCAGGCAGGCGAGTGCCATCAGACCCGCGGCGAAACGCGGGCCAAGTCCAACCAGGATGTTCATATAAGCGTCTGAGCAAAAGGGTTTGAAAGGGTGCTGAATGCGGCCCGGTAATGCTGGGGCCGGAAGCTGGCTTTGTCAAGCCGGGGCCGGGGGCCCGGCATCAGGCCTCCAGGCCAGCCCCGGTCGACAACCTGGCCAGGATGAATGCAATCAATCTAATAATTTAGCTTATCGTACCACGAAGCCGCCCTAGTGTAGGCCGCCAGAAATACTTGTAACAAATCCTCGCCTCGTGGCACCTGATACTGAGGGGCGACATGGCACATGCTGGGCGGGTTGACCTGACAGAGGACCAGACGAAGCGCCTGGAGGAGA
>Ga0302279_10002372_pt1 | contig 25071 bp, 23 predicted proteins | sample III_Bog_N3_3_FD_194541 | JGI IMG/M metagenome (GOLD analysis project Ga0302279, IMG submission 194541) | Peat permafrost microbial communities from Stordalen Mire near Abisko, Sweden - III_Bog_N3_3 | ecosystem: Environmental > Terrestrial > Soil > Wetlands > Peat | place: Sweden: Abisko... | reverse complement strand
GATCAGCTCCGCGTGGAGGAGACCGGGGTCTCGACCTACTCCCTCGAGATCGTGCCCACGCTGTGGCTCCTCACCCAGCGGCGCAACCACCGCATGTTCCAGGGGATGTCGGACGTCGACACGATGTCGCAATTCTTTCGTCGTCCACCTTCATGCGCATCGTCCTCGAGTCGCGCGCATACATCAATAGGCTAGAGGGAACGGGAGTATCAGCCGGCGAAGTTGGACTTGCAGAGGCCAACGACGCACTGAGGCTTGCGAGAAACTTGTATCGGTACTTCGTCGACCGCGCAAAATCCGAGCCTATAATCGTATTTCCCCCAATTGCCGGCTGTGGCCTCATTGATGCGTGCGAAGGCGACGTGATCGTGGGGCGGCGTCTGTACGAGGTGAAGGCGGCTGATCGAATTATCGCGCAATCGAGGTCAGACAGCTCTTGACCTATTGCGCTCTCAACCACGTCTCGGGGGAGTCCCATCTTGATGGTGTAGGGCTCCTAAACCCTCGACGAGGCACATGTGTTGAACTGGACTTGGACGAACTATGCAGAGATGTTTCTGGGGAAAGCCCTGCAGCCCTGTTTTCTGAGATCGTGGAATTCGCCACGAGCGCCGAAACTTCGTCCTGAACCCAACCCCAATGCCCCATGCGAGCGGAGATGCCTCGGCAAGTAGGGTATCCTTGAGGCTTGCCCTGGTGCGCATGCGCGCAATCGGTCGTGTCTTTCGGTATGCGGCGATGCCCTGGCTATCGTAACGTACACCCGGCTGATGCTTGATGAGGCTCGCCCCTGAAGATACATTGCTCCTCCGGCATGAAGAGCGGGCTTGTTCGCATTGAGAAGGGTGCTCTGGAGCTCGCGCCTCCGCGCGGCGAACGAGCTTCGCGGGCGACCGCCGGCTCTTGGCGGACGCGAGAGCCGCGCGGCGGGTCCTCCAGGCGCGGCAACACGCGGCCCTCGTCGGTCGGGTGATGGGCCGGTACCAAGCGCCGCGCGAGTCTGCGTCGGCGCACTGCGGCAGCGCAGAGTGCTTCGCGGTGGGGGCTGCCTCCGAGGCGTGCGGCTCCGGGTGTCCCTCGTGTTGCGTCGCAGCAGGGTGACCTCGGCCCCAAGCGCTCGCTCGCTGCGTTCGCGCACGCTCACCGTGGCGCGCCGCTCGCAGATGCCGCGCCGCATGATGACCCAGCAGAAGCTCTGTATGTTGGCGGCGGTCGCGATTCTGCTCACGGCGAACAGCGTGGGATGACGACATCGCGCCGCCCGTCGGAGGTACCTTCGTCTTCGGGCCCGCCGGGGGGAGCCCCCGCCGCCGAACGGCTGGATCCTGCCGCCAGGGGATCCCTCGATGGCACTCCGGCGCTTGCCGTTCCCCTCCCCCGCGCGATCCAGCTTTTTGTGGGAACTATGGGGGATCGTGGTTGGGCTCGTCGTCGGTCTGGTGATGTATTTTCTCACAGACATTGATGGCGATCAGAATGGGGCATCGCGCATCGAAGCCTCGTTCCGAACAGGGTGCGCACCTGGAGGTTGGCCGATGCGGGGTCGATGGGTTGCGGTGATGGCGGTGCTCACCCTTGCGGGCGCTGCGTGCGGGGTGCAGGCGGATCAGCGGACGCAGGATGCGCAAGATGCGCCGGGGTCAGCGGTGGGTGGGGAGGCGGTGGGGGAGGTGAGTGAGGATATTAATCTGCTGAAGGTCATCCGTTGCAACCCTGACGAAGAGGGGCCTCAGTGCGAGCGAAAGTGCGAGGCGGGCGGTATCTGGTGTCCCGCCCATTACGACCATCCGTTCAAGCCAAGAGCGGGTGAGGGGGACCTGGGCGAGTGCCGGGACGGCTTGGTCTACAAGACCTGCCGGTACAGCTACGACAACGGAGATCACTGCTGGACCCGCACCGCCGCCGGAAGGAGGATGGACCCCGTTTGCGAGTATTCAGGCGGAAAACCGTGAAGCGAGGCGTGCTCGCTCATGGCGGGCCCAGCGTCCCTCGCTCCGACTCGTCGCCGTGTCCCTCGGGCGGCGGGTAGCAAACCGGGAGTTTGGAGGAGATTGTCCTCCAGTTGGACATGATCAAAGAAAGGCACGTGTCCGTGAGAGGGCCCAACGCGGGATCTCGCTGCCCGCCTGCGATCGCCTCGGTCCCCAGTACGTGGACGCGGCGGAGGCGTTCGAGGTCTGCCGGAACGTAGTGGGTCGCGCTCTGAACCACCCCTTCGAGGTGCTTCCCCAAGCTCCACTCCAGTGCGGTCAGGGTGTTCTCCCATGCCTGCGGCTCGATCGGAAGCTTCGCGTCGCCACGCTCGACCGATAGCACCAGCACGCTGAGACAGAGCAGGCCGGAGGCCTCCGCGTCCAGCACCCACTCGCCGAGCCCGATCCCTTCTTCGCGCTCCTCCCCAGTCGATGCTCGGCGCTTGGGGGGCTTGCTCGGATCGCTGGTGCTCATCGCGTTCACCTTACGCCCCCGGACCTTCCGGGCCAGCAGGCGGGCGTCGGATGGCCGCGCCGCCGAGATCGATCGACTCCGCCGGGACGTGGCGACGGCCAAGCGCCAAGTGCGGGGTCTTACCGATGGCGTGGCCGAGGCGGAGGGCGCCACGGAGCGGGCCCCCTGCTCGCCGCCATGCGGACCGAGAGTAAGCGTCTTGACGTCCTCAAGGCGTCCCTGGCCTGCGCCGTGGCAAACCCTGCCCCGTCGAGCCCGGATGCCTCTTGGGCGGACCTCGCCACAGGGGGGCCCGCCGCCAACGTCGCCCTCCGCCGCCGTGCTCGGGGACACGAAGTTCCTCGCGCGGTGCGAGGGGGCCGGAGGGTGCTCACCGCCCGGGGAAGCCTGGGGGGCGTGTTCGTACGTTCTACCGACACCCGACCGTGAGCGCATTCGCCCCTGGCCGGGGCTGCCACGCGAGGGATGCAACGCGTAGCGGGCAAGCAGACAGGACATCCATGGTGGCGAAAGCTTACCCGAAGCCCACGTCCGAACCGCACCCCCCGCGGCGGCCCCGCGCGGGTGCCCCGAGCCTCCCGCAACGGCAGCCGTTGACCCCCACCCCGGCTTTGACCACCATCGCGCCGTGGCCACCCCTGACGACCCGGTGATCGAACAAGACAAGCCCGACCCGAAGATGGATCGGTCGCGCGACGTGTCGCGCCTGTCGCGCCACAGTTACCTCGCCGGCCTCGCCGGGGTGGTCACGGTGATGGGCATGGGCTACCTGGGAGCGCGCCGGGGCGTGTTCAAGGCCGTCGAGGGGGGCGCCTCGGGCGTGGTGCACGGCTGGCGCGTCCTCGGGGGCGGCGACGCCGACATGAACCTGTCGATGGCGTTCGTGCTCCTCGTCTGCTCGGCGGTGATGTTCGCGGTGGAGCTCGCCATCCGCTTCGACGTCGACCGCGGCAAGCTCATCAAGCTCTCGCCCCTCCTCGAGGAGGGCCGCCACGCCAGCTTCCTCCTCGAGTGCGTGCAGGTCTACCTGGCCGAGCTGGCGCTGCTCTTCGTCATCCTCGGCTTCTACCGCACCGCCGGCGAGTACGGCTTCCGCAACAACGGCCAGGGTTACTACAAGCCGTGGTTCGCGGTGATGAACACCTTCTTCTCCATCTACCTGTACGGCGGCATGCCCTACGTCCTGCTGACGCGCGCGCTCCAGTACGCGCCGCGCTCCGATCGCCGGCAGGCCGCGTTCACCGTCATCAAGACGGTGCGGCGCCTCGTCGCTCGCCTGCGGCGCGTCGACCAGGAGACCCTGGAGGCCCTCCCGGCCTTAGATCGCTACGACAAGTCGGCGCTCCTCGGCCTCCTCGTGAAGCTCTTCTTCGTGCCGCTGATGACGGTCTTCTTCGGCGACCAGTTCAGCCACCTGGTGAAGAACTACGAGTGGATGCTGGGGGACGGCTTCAAGCTGTCCAACGTCAACCTCCGCGACGTGCACAACGTCTCGCACTCCGTCATCTTCGCCATCGACGTGGGCCTGGCCTGGTGCGGCTACGTGGTGTCCTCGCGCTGGATCAAGAACACGCTCTTCTCCACCGAGCCCACCTGGGAGGGCTGGACGGTGGCGCTGCTCTGCTATCCGCCGATCAACCGCACGCTCGGCGTCTACTACTCGGCCCCGCCGGAGGACGCGTTCTTCGCCATCCCCAACCCGACGGTGGTGGCGTTCTTCGCCATCCTGTCCATCCTCAGCTTCACCGTGTACACCTCCGCGACGGTGATGTTCGGCCTGCGCTTCTCCAACCTCACCCACCGCGGGATCATCACCACCGGGCCCTACGCCCTGGTCCGGCACCCCGCCTACGCCTCCAAGAACTTCTCGTGGTGGTGCGTGATGCTGCCCTACGCCCTCTACGAGATCTACCTGGGCCGGCCGTGGGCGACGCGCGACTGGAGCTCGTGCCTGCCGGTGCTGGGGATGATGATCATGAGCGGCATCTACTACCGCCGCGCCCTCACCGAGGAGCAGCACCTCTCCCGCGACGCGGAGTACCGCATCTACATGAAGAAGGTGCCCTACCGCTTCATCCCCGGGGTGCTGTGACCCTGCGGGACGCCCTCAGCGGTTGCGCATCCCCGTCCACGCCGAGTAGGCGGGCCCGACGAGGCGGTCTCTCGGGTCGCGCCAGGTGCGGGCCTCGGCCTCGGTGAAGAAGCAGAGGTAGGTCAGGTAGTCCGACGACACGAAGCCCCTCCGGTCCTCGGAGCGGAAGACCCGCTGCCGGAAGGTGCCGGAGTTGAGGTAGGAGCTGGACGCCCCGTCGGCGGCGGCGAGCGCGACCTGGACCGCGTCGTGGGTGTGCCCGTAGACCACGAAGCGCATCCCTTCCGCTCCGAGGTGGTCGAGCCGCTCGGCCGCGGCGCCGACGGTGCAGGGCTCCTTGCCGTCGCCGCCGAAGAGCGCCTCGAACGCGGGGCCCACGTGCTCGACGGTGTTGATGGTCACGTCGGAGAGCACGGCGAGGGCCGCCTTGAGCTTCCTGGCGCCGTTGAAGGGGTGCCAGCTGTTGTGCTTGGCGTACCAGGCGTCGAAGAAGTCGAGGGCCCGGAAGTCGGCGATGACGGTGCGCAGCGCGTCCTCGAGGGCGGCTTCCACCGCCGAGCCCGTCGCGCCGCCGTTCACGCTCTGGAGGCGCGCCGCCTCCCGGTAGACCCAGGGGATCGACGCAAACAGCGGGCGCACGTCCTCGACGCGCTGGAGGCGCCGGTAAATGTGATCCTTGTCCTCGGCGCCGAGGCTTCCGATCGCGTCGAGGCGCAGCTTCATCTCGAAGGGAAGCCGGGCCGCGAGCTCGGTGGTGATGGGATCACCGATCGGCGCCGGCAGGTACGCGGCGTCCTCGTAGTCCGCCCTCGGATGGGCGTCGTCCTGGCGGTGGGACTCGAAGTTCCACGCGTCCCACTCGTGACCGTGGCGCGCGAGGAGGCCGTACTGCGGCATCTCGAGGCGGTGGGGGAAGATGCCCTCGGCCGCCAGCGTGCGCTCGTCGTCGGCGCGCACCGCCGCGCGCATGGCGGCGTAGAGGCCGTCGTCGTGGAGCGCCAGGCGGTCGTGGTTACCCGGGAGCAGGATGCGCCGCACCGAGACGCCGGGCGGGGGCGCGAGGGTCTCGCCGCGGAGGAGGGCGAGCGCGGCGGCGTTCTCCTCCGTGATCCGGCTCATGATGCGCCGAGCGTGACCGATGGTCGCCGCGGCGGCGGGGGCGTTGCCGAGCGCCGCCGCCGAGCCCCAGGGCCGCTCCGACGGCGGCACCGCGAACCAGGCCTCGGTGCGGAGCAGATCGAAGACGTCGCCGAGCATCACCACGTCCAGGTGGGCGTGGCCCTGTTGCTGGGCGGCGAGCCCCGCGGCCTCCGCGTAGATGTCACCCAGCGCGAGCGCGAAGGCCTTGGGGTCGACGTTCTTCTCCGTCGCGGTGCCGTCGCAGAAGTGCAGATCCGAAACGATGGCGAGCATGGTCGGTCCCTCCCCGGGGTCGTTCGCCGGATTATCACACGGAGGCCCCGCCCCTGACACGCGGGCTGCTACGCTGCGCGCCCCATGCCGACCCGTGAGCTCCTCTCCCCCGTCACCTTCCGCAACGGTGCGCGCGCCCGGAACCGCGTCGCCCTCGCCGCCATGACCAACTCCCAGAGCCACGCCGACGGCTCCCTCGCCGACGATGAGCTGCGCTGGCTCGATCGGCGCGCCCAGGGCGGGTTCGGCATCGTCACCACCTGCGCGGCGCACGTCGCTCGGGACGGGCAGGGCTGGCCGGGCGAGCTCGGGATCTTCGACGACGCGCTCCTCCCCGGCCTCGAACGGCTCGCCGCGTCCCTGCGCGCCGCGGGCGCCCTGTCCGTGGTGCAGATCTTCCACGGCGGCGCCCGCGCCGACGCCAAGCTCACCGGCGAGAGGCCCTGGAGCGCGAGCGAGATCCCCGGCGACCCGGCCGAGCCGCGCGCCGCGACCGTCGCCGAGATCGAGAGCGTCATCGCCTCCTTCCGCGACGCTGCCGTCCGCGCGCACCGCGCCGGCTTCGACGGCGTCGAGCTGCACGGCGCCCACGGCTACCTGCTCTGCCAGTTCCTCAGCCGCTTCAACGTGCGCACCGACGGCTGGGGCGGCGAGTCGTTCGCGGCCCGCGCCCGCCTCCTCCGCGAGGTGACCCGGGCCGTGCGCGCCGCCGTCCCCGCCTCGTTCCTGCTCGGCGTGCGCATCTCGCCGGAGGACTGGGGCAACGCCAAGGGGCTCGACCTCGACGAGAGCCTGACCCTGGCGGGCTGGCTCGCCGAGGACGGCATCGACTTCCTCCACCTCTCGCTGTGGACCGCCTCGAACAACACCACCAAGCGCCCCGACGCCCACCCGCTCCCGCTCTTCCGCCGCGCCTGCCCCGCCGACGTCGCCCTCTTCGTCGCCGGCAAGGTGTGGACCCGCGCCGAGGCGGAGGCCCTGCTGGAGCTGGGCGCGGACGTGGTCGCCCTCGGCCGCTCCGCCATCGCCAACCCCGACTGGCCGGCGCGCGTCGCCGATCCCACCTGGGAGCCGAAGCGCCCTCCCCTCACCGCGGCCGAGCTGCTGGACCGCGGGCTCAGCGCCGGCTTCGTCGAGTACATGCGGCGCTGGAAGGGCTTCGTCGCCGAATGATCCCCTGGACCAAGCGCGCCTCGGCCCTCGCGCCCGACGGCACCGAGCTCTCTCTCTGGCAGCGCGGCGACGAGCACGTCGTCCGCGCCGGCGGCGCCGATCTGATGTCGACGCGTACGCACGGCTCCGAGGAGCTCCTCGCCGAGCACGGCGCGAGCGGCCTCGGCGCGGGCGCGGTCGTGCTGGTCGCCGGCCTGGGGATGGGCTTCACGCTGCGCGCGACGCTGGCGGTGGTGCCCGAGGACGCCCGCGTGGTGGTGGCGGAGCTGGTCCCCGCCATCGTGGACTGGGTGCGCGGGCCGCTCGGCGGGAGCGCCCTGCTCGACGACCCGCGCGTCACGGTGGAGGTGCGCGACTGCGCCGAGATCCTCCGGGAGAGCAAGGCGCGCTTCGACGCCATCCTGCTCGACGTCGACAACGGTCCGGCGGCCCTCACCCAGGAGTCGAACCGCTGGCTCTACGGGCGCGAGGGGCTGGACACGGCAGCCCGTGCGACCCGGCCCGGAGGCCGGCTGGTGGTCTGGTCGGCGGGAGGCGACGAGGCGTTCGCGGGGCGCCTCGCGCGGGTGGGGTTCACGGTGACGACGGAGAGCGTGCGGGCGCACCGCGCGGGCCCGGGCGGCAAGGGGCGAGGGGCGAGGCACGTGCTGTTCGTGGGGGTGCGGCGGGGGTGAAGGGGATCCTCGGGCGAGGTCGTGCGATACTCCCGGACGCCATGACCGAGCCTGCTGCCAAGATCGCTCACACCTTCGCCGAGTACCTCGCGCTGGAGGCTCCGAGCCCGACCAAGCACGAGTTCGTCAACGGCGAGATCTTCGCGATGGCGGGCGGCACGCCGGAGCACGGTCGCCTCTCGGTCAACGTGCAGGGCGAGCTCCGCAACGCGCTCCGTGGTCGCCCGTGCGTCGTCCTCAACTCCGACGTCCGGGTCCGCGTGCGGGCGACTGGACTCGCCACGTACCCCGACGCCAGCGTCGTCTGCGGCCGGATCGAGGTCGATCCCGAGGACAAGAACTCCGTCACCAACCCCGTCGTGCTGGTCGAGGTGCTCTCCGACTCGACCGAGGCGTACGACCGCGACGAGAAGCGCGCCCACTACCGGCAGCTCGGTTCGCTCCGGGACTACCTGCTGGTGTCCCCGCACGAGCGCCGCATCGAGCACTACCACCGCAACGACGACGACACCTGGACGCTGCGCGACGCGCGCGCGGGGGGAGAGGTCCACCTCGAGGCGCTGTCTTGTCAGATCGCCGTCGACGCGGTCTACGACGACCCGCTCGCCACCGTGGCGGCCCCGGGGGCTCCTCGCGTCGCGGCATCCGCCGCGCCCCGGGCCAAGCGAGGCACCCGCAGCAAGCGCGGATAGCCCGGAGCGACCCCGAGGGCGCAATGCCCGGCGTCGACCCGTCGAGGCTGCGGCCGAGGCCGCGCCGGTGATACCTCTCGCTTGCATGACCACCGCCGCGCCCCTCGCCGACGCGCCCGGCGTCGCCACCTCGCCCCGACTCGGTGCCATCGACGCGCTGCGGGGACTGGTGATGGTGCTGATGACCCTCGATCACGCCTCCGGTGCCTTCAACGCCGGCCGGCTGATGACGGACTCGGCCGGCTCCTACCACCCCGGCATGGCCCTCGATCCCGCCCAGCTCTACACCCGCTGGGTCACCCACCTCTGCGCGCCGACGTTCGTCTTCCTCGCCGGCCTCTCGCTCTCCCTCTCCGCCGAGCGGCGCCGCGCCCGGGGGCAGTCGGCGGCGGGCCAGGATCGGTTCCTGATCACCCGCGGCCTCTTCATCGCCGCGTGCGATCCGCTCTGGATCTCCTGGGCCTTCGGGATGCCTCCCGGCCGGGTGTTGCTCCAGGTGCTCTACGCCATCGGCGGGAGCTTCGTCGCCATGGCCGGGCTGCGGCGCCTGCCACGGCGGTGGCTCGGGGCGCTGGCGCTGCTGGTGCTGTTCGGCCACGAGGAGCTCACCGCGCTCGTCCACCCGCTGGCGGAGGGCCCGCTCGGTCCGCCGATCGCGCTGCTCCTCTCCGGCGGCAATGCCGGGCCGTTCATCGTCGCGTACCCGCTGCTCCCGTGGCTCGCGGTGATGGCGCTCGGCTACGCGGTGGGCGGGGTCGTCGCCGGCGAGAGCGCGGACCGCCTCGCCAGCCTGTTCGCGCGGGCCGGCGCGGTGGCGCTGGCGCTCTTCGTCGCGGTGCGCGGCGTCGACGGCTATGGCAACGGGAGGCTCTACCGCGACGACGGCTCGCTCATCCAGTGGATCCACGTGTGCAAGTACCCACCGAGCCTCGCGTACGCCGCGCTCGAGCTGGGGCTGATGGCGCTGCTGCTGGCGCTCCTGCTGCGAGCGCCGCTCGACGGGTGGCGCGCGCGCGTGCTCGGGCCCCTGGTGCTGCTGGGGCAGACGGCGTTCTTCTTCTACCTGCTCCACGTCCACCTGCTCCACGCCATGGCACGCGCGCTGGGTCTGGAGAGGCACGCCGGCCTCGCCGCGACGTACGCCGCGGCGGCGGTGGCGGTCCTCGTGCTGTTCCCGCTGTGCGCGCTCTACCGGCGCTACAAGGCGGCGCACCCGGACGGGTGGGCGCGCTACGTGTGAGCCGCGCACCTTGCAAGGCAGGCCCCCGGATCTGCTAGCCTCTCCCCCGGCATGAAGCCTTGTCCCAGTTGCGGGTGGATGCTCAAGGACACCGACAACGCCTGCAACATGTGCGGGGCGTCCGTTGGCGGTGGCGGAGCGCCGGCACCTCCCCCGATGGCGCCGATGGCAGGCGGCCCCGCACCGCCGCCGGTGATGTCGTCGGGGATGGGCGCGGGGGCGTACGCGCCGCCCGGTCCGCCCGGGATGGGCGGCTACCCGGCCGCACCCGCTCTGCGCGGCAATGATGGTGGCTACCGCCCCCAGCCCCCCGGGCAGATCGCGCCTCCGCCCCCGGTGTCCTCGTTCGGCGCCCCCGTCGCGCCCCCGCCGCCTGTCTCTGCGTACGGCAACCAGCAGGTGGCGCCCCCGCCGCCGATGGGGCCCCCGATGGGCGGAGGCTACGGGGCACCGCCTCCGATCGTCGGGAGCGGTGGATACGGCGGTGGCGGGGCCGAGATGCCCTTCGCCCCCTCTCCCTGGGCCCGCGCGGCCGCCGCGGCGCCCCAGCCGCAGAACGCGCCCCTCCCCGCCGCAGCGGGCGGCCCCCAGGTGGCACCGCCCGCTCCCATCGCCATGGTCCCGAACGGCATGCCGAGCGGTCCGTCCCCGATGACGCAGGCCCCGGCGGGAGGTGGCTACGGCGCGCCTCCGGCCATCTCGTTCGGCCAGCCGCCCGCGGGCATCGCGCCTCCTCCGATGATGCCGGGGTCGATGGGCATGATGGGAAACTCCCCCCCCAACCCGATGACCCGACCGGGCGGGGTCGCGCCGCCTCCCATCATCTCGGCGCCCCCGATGATGATGACGCCCGGCTCGCTCTCGGGGCCGCCGCCGATGATGTCGGCCGCGGCCGCCAACGCCCCGCGCGTCCTCGTCGGCTTCATGGTCACCTTCCAGAACGATCCCGGCGGCACCTTCTGGCCCGTGCACAGCGGCCGCACCCAGCTCGGGCGCTCCGCGGGAGAGGGCATCGACGTCGCCCTGCAGGACGCCAGCGCCTCGTCGCGGCACGCCAGCATCCACGCCGATCCCGCCACCGGGCAGGCCTTCGTCGAGGACGACGGCTCCCGCAACGGGACCTTCCTCAACGAGGCCCGCCTCGCCTCGGGGGAGCGGCGCCAGCTCCGCGACAACGATCGGCTCCGCCTCGGGAGCACCACCTTCGTGGTCAAGCTGCTGGTTAGCTAAGCGTTCCGCATCCGCTCCGTTCAGTTGAGCGTGAGGTCCGGGCTGGCGACGCCACCGAAGACGCCGCGCTCCTTGGCCTCCGCGAGCACGCGCAGGGCGGTGCGGTAGCCGCGCAGGATCAGGGGGCGGGCGGCAAAGCGGTTGAGGTAGCCGTAGTGGCCGATGTCGGGCGCGATATCGAGGAAGGTGACGTTGGGGTAGAGCTTGGAGAGCAGCTCGACGCCGCGGCGCTCCTTCTCCGTGAGGAGGATGTTGAGCGACTGGGTGAGGACCGCGGCCGCGCCGCGCCGCGCGATGGGCCGGCGGTGCTCGGGGCGATCCTCGGGCCGGTAGATGTTGGAGATGATCACCACCGTCGCGCCCGCGGCGACCGCGAGATCGGCCGAGAGGGTGCGCACCACCTCGCCGTCGAGGAAGTAGCGCCCGCCGATACGGTAAGGCCGGAACATCCCGGGCACGCAGCAGCTCGCGGCGACGGCCTGGCTCACCGGGACCGCCTCCTCGTAGCCGGGGCCGAAGACGACGCGGCGGCCGTTGTCCACGTCGACCGCGGTGACGAAGACCTTGTTGGGCAGCTGGCGAAAATCGTTGAGGGGCAGGCTCTCGCGGAGGTACCGCTCGAGCCTGTCCATCGAGAACATGCCGGAGAGCAGGTACCCGGGGTCGAGGAGATCGCGCAGGCCAGGCGCGCCCATGAAGGTGCTCAGGTGCAGCCGCGGGCCACGGTGCCGGCGGCGCCAGGGCAGCCGGTAGCCGTCGAGGAGCACGTCGAGCGGGATGTCCTGCCCGTACATCGCGCTCACCAGCGCGCCGGCGCTCGCCCCGACGAAGATCTCGGGCTCGATGCCCAGCTCCTCGCACGCCTTGAGGACACCGAGGTGCGAGAGGCCGCGGGCAGCCCCTCCGGAACCCACGAACGCAATCTTGAGGCGGGCCATCGGAGGATCACTTTGTCCGAGCCGGAAGGCGCGGGCAAGAAGGCCGCCCCGCTCGACCCCGGCCTCACCCCCCGACCCGACCGGTGGTAGAACCGGCCTCGATGAAGATCGATGCGACCCGACCCGCGATGCTGGCCCTCGCCCTCACCCTCGTCGCCGCCGCCGGCTGCGACGCCGCGGCCAACGCGGCGAACGGAGCCGGAGCCTTCGTCGAGAAGACCGCCGAGAAGATCGAGCAGAAGACCAGCGACGCCTCCATCACGCTCGCGGTGAAGGGCTCCCTCGTCAAGGCGGACGACATGCTGGGCCGCCAGGTCAGGGTCGGGACCTTCAACGGCGTGGTGAGCCTGTCGGGCACCGTCCCCACCGCCGAGGCCAAGGCGCGGGCCGAGCAGATCACCACCGAGGCCCACGGCGTGGTGCGCGTCATCAACGCCATCGAGGTGGGCCCGCTGCCCCAGTGAGGCCCTCGAGCGCTCGGCGAGTCCACCGGCGGTCCCGTCGTCGTCAGGCTTCGGGCTGCGCGGGGCGCGGCTCGCCCCGCCACTCGATCGACGTCGGCGCGCTGGAGCGGGACGCCCGCTCGCTCGAGCCGAGCCACGGTGAGGAGGCCCTCGGAGCGTCCGCGCGAGGCGTTCTTGCAGCGGGTGTGGCAAGAATGCGAAGCAGAGCCGCGGCGGGGTCAGAAGCGCCAGGGGATCAGGTGATAGTTGGCCGGCGTCCCGGCAGGCGACTCGCGCGAGATCTCCGCGTACGGCCCGGGATCGGCGGGCTCGGCCACGATGTCGCGGAGCGACAGCCTCTGCAGCTCCAGCAGGAGCGCGTCCGCGAGCAGCGCTGCCTCGTAGAGGCCCCGCTCGACCCCGGTGCGCGCGCAGGCGAGATCGAGCAGCTCGCCCAGCGCCGCCGCGTCGTCCGCGAGCACTCGCAGCGCCATCTCCGGGTCGTGGCTGCACACGTCGAGCACCGTCTCCCGGTACGCCCGGATCGTCCGCAGCACGGCTGGTCTGTCGATGCTCACCGGGGGGCCTCCTCCCCTCCCGAGCAAGCGCCGCACCACGCCCGGACGAGGGCGCGCGCTTGAGGCTCGACGGCCGCCCGGGGCGAGGGCAAGCTCCGGAGCCGCATGAAGGACGCTCCGTGGAGCCGCGCCGACCTCGACGCCGCCATCAAGGTGCTCGAGGCCATCGCCGCCGATCGCGGCGCCCTCACGCACCTCGACGCCGACGCCCGCCTCCGCTTGCTGGCGGCCGCCGGGCGGGTCTCGCGGCCCGACCGGACCGAGCAGCGCGTGCTGGCCAGGGCGTTCCGCCGCAAGGACCACCTGGAGGACCGGGCGGCCGACCAGGCGCTCCTCGACCAGACCGGGATCCGCGCCGGGCGGCGGGCGGCAGTGTTCGCGACGCCGATCAAGGCCGACGCCAGGTTGCCGCTGCCGCGAGAGGTCGGCTCGGAGGAGCCCCCGAGCGCCCCGGCACCGCCGGAGCTCGGCTCCCCACGCAAGTGTTACGTGTGCAAGGACGCGTTCCAGCGGGTGCACGCCTTCTACGATCAGCTCTGCCCGGCCTGCGCGGACTTCAACTTCCGCAAGCGGACCCAGACGGCCGACCTCCGCGGCCGCGTCGCCCTGGTCACGGGGGCGCGGGTGAAGATCGGCTATCAGGCCGCCATCATGCTCCTCCGCGCCGGGGCGCGCGTCATCGTCACCACCCGCTTCCCGCACGACGCCGCGCGCCGCTACGCCGCCGAGGCCGACGCCCCGGAGTGGCTCGGCAGGCTGGAGATCCACGGCCTCGATCTGCGGCTCACCCCCGCGGTGGAGCGCTTCGCCCGCGCCCTCGACGCGCGCGGAGGTCGCCTCGACTTCATCCTCCACAACGCCTGCCAGACGGTGCGCCGTCCGCCCGGCTTCTATGCGCACCTCCTCGACTTCGAGGAGCAGCCGGCGGCGGCGCTGCCCGAGCCGCTCCGCCCCCTCCTCCGCGCCTGGCACGAGGACCGGCGGGGGCACGCGCCCGGCGCCGATCCGGCGCGGCTCTCCCAGGCGACGGTCGCCCCCGAGGATCTGGCCCTGGCCCGCCACGAGGGCGGTCGCCTCGACCTGTTCCCCCCCGGCGCGCTCGACGCCGACCAGCAGCAGATCGATCTGCGCCCCCACAACAGCTGGCGCCTCACCCTCGCCGAGGTGCCCACCGTCGAGCTGCTCGAGGTCCAGCTCGTCAACGCGGTGGCGCCCTTCGTGCTCTCGAGCAGGCTCAAGCCGCTGATGCTGCGGCACCCCTCGCGCGACAAGCACATCGTCAACGTCTCGGCGGTGGAGGGGCAGTTCTACCGCGACCACAAGACCGACCGGCACCCGCACACCAACATGGCGAAGGCGGCGCTCAACATGCTGACGCGCACCTCGGCGGCGGACTACGCGAGGGACGGCATCCACATGAACAGCGTCGACACCGGCTGGGTCACCGACGAGGATCCCGCGGCGCTCGCCTCGCGCAAGCGCGAGGAGCACGGGTTCCACCCGCCGCTCGACATCGTCGACGGGGCGGCGCGCATCTGCGATCCCATCTTCGCCGGGCTCAACGCGGGGACGCACGCCTTCGGCAAGTTCTTCAAGGATTACCTGCCCGCCGAGTGGTGAGGGGACCACGCGCCGCAGGTCCAGCACCGGAGCACCGAGCACGATGAAGAAGCTTTTTCTCGCGACCCTGACGGCTACGACCCTCCTCGGCCTGTGGTCGGGCTGCTTCGTCGCCAAGGGCAACACCGGGACCAAGGGGACCAGCAGCAGCAGCGCCGGCACGGGGGGCACCATGGGCAGCTCCAGCGCGACCAGCTCGGGCGTCGGCAACGCCGGGACCGGTGGCGTGAGCGGGACCGGAGGCTTCGGGGTCGGCGGCTTCGGGGGCGTGCCGGTCATCGACGTGGTGTGCAACCCCGTCACCAACGCGGGCTGCTCCGGCGGAGACGCGTGCCAGCCCACGGTCAACGGGGGCCTCACCGGATTCGCCTGCTTCCCGGGGCCGAACACGGTCGCGGACTGCTCCTCGTGCGACCCCTCCGGCCAGACGCCACCGTTCTGTGCGCCCGGCTCCCTCTGCCAGCCGACCGACGACCTGGGCACGGTCTGGGAGTGCGCGCGCTACTGCTGCGACGACGCCGACTGCAGCGTGCTCGGCCACTGCTCCACCGTCGGCAGCGATGGGCCTCGCTTCACCCCCGTCTCGGCGACGCTCGGCATCTGCCTCACGCCCAAGCTGCTGATCGACGCCGGCACCGGCGATGCCGGCGACGCCGGCCTCGTCGACGACGCGGGCCCCTCCGATGCCGGCCCCGTCTTCGACGCCGGCTACCACTTCGATGGGGGCTTCGTCTTCGATGGGGGCTTCCACTTCGACGCCGGCCACGGCTCTGACGCCGGCGAGGGGGTCGACGCCGGCCAGGGGGTCGACGCCGGGCCGCCGATGACGCTCGACTGCCACGCACCGACGACCTCGCCCTCGACGGGGAGCTGCGTGATGCTGACGCTCTAGCCTCCGCCCGGGGGGAACCGACCCTCCCCGTCGTGGTAGCGTCTCCCGATGACCGAACCGGAGACCGGGCCCGGCGAGGCGCGCCCCCTCGAGCCCGCCGCGCCGCCCCCTGCCCCCGCCGTCGCGCGGCTGCCCGCGGTCGCCCCTGCCGTCGCCGAGTTCGGCCGCGCGCTGCGAGCGCTCACCCCTCGCGGCTTCGTCACCGAGGCGCTGATCGCCGCCAACGTCCTCGTCTACGTGATCATGGTGGCCCGCGGCGTCTCCCCGACGAAGCCCACGGTCGCCGAGCTCCTCGACTGGGGCGCCGGCTACGGCCCGCGCACCACCGGCGGCGAGTGGTGGCGCCTCCTCACGGCGACGTTCCTGCACATCGGCGGCTTCCACCTGGCCATGAACATGTACGTGCTGTGGACCTCCGGTCGCCTGGTCGAGCGCATGCTCGGCAACGCCGGGTTCCTTCTGCTGTACCTGACGGCCGGCCTCTCGGGGAGCGTCGCCAGCGTGCTGTGGAGCCCCTACATCGTCAGCGCGGGCGCCTCCGGCGCGGTCTTCGGGGTGTACGGCGGGCTCCTCGGCTTCCTGGTGCGGGAGCGCGCCTCCGTCCCCAGCGACGCGCTCAAGACCCTGCAACGGAGCGCGCTCCTCTTCCTCGGCTACAACCTCGTCTTCGGTCTCAGCATCAAGGGCATCGACATGGCCGCGCACCTGGGCGGGCTCGCGGGCGGGTGCGTGGCGGGCCTGGTGCTCGCCCACCCGCTCGACGCGCAGGGGGCCCGGAGGCGCTGGCTGCGCAACGCGATCCTCGCTGCCGGCACCGCCGCCGCCGTGGCTGCCGTCACCCGGATCCTGCCCCCGCGGCTCGACGTCCAGGCGGAGCTGGAGAGGGTGAGCGCCGTCGAGACGCGCACCCTCGACGTCTTCAACCACGCCCTCGAGGAGGTGAAGGCCGACCGCATGACAGAGAGCCAGCTCGCCTTCGAGGTCGACGATCGCGTCCTGCCCGAGTGGCACACCTCGCGCGAGCGGCTGGCCGCGGCGAAGGCGCTGCCGGCGGCGCAGGCCAAGCTGGTGGCCTCGCTCCTCGCTTACATGACGGTGCGCGAGGAGGCCTTCCGCCTGGTCTCCGAGGCCGGGCACAAGCACGACGCGGCCCTCTTCCGGCAGGCCAACGAGAAGCAGGAGGAGGCCAGCCGGCTCGCCAAGGAGATCGGCGCGACGGACAAGTAGCCGCTCCGACGGCGTGCGCGCTGGCCGAGCCTCCGCCTCAACCCTCGAAGATCCACCGCTGCACCACGTCGGCCCAGAACGACTTCTCCCGCCACCGCGCCCGCCCCTTGAGCAGCTCGGCGCGATCGGCCACCGAGCGCGCCCGCAGGCGGCGGAAGGCTTCCCGGAGCTTGTCCTTCTGGTCGAGCGAGTAGCCGCGCTCCAGCGTCCAGGCGACGGCTCCGAGCATGGCCACGGTGAGACTGGAGGCCACGGCGGCGGCCGCAGCGTCGGCGACGCCGGTGGGGGGGAAGAAGCTCTTGGCGAGAAGGAACAGGCTGCCGCCCGCGGCCTCGCTCGCGAACATGGGCAGGAGCGCGAGCGCCTGCCCGCGCCCCATGAAGCGGCCGGTGTAGAGGTACGAGAGGCTCCCGATGGCGCCGATCTGGGAGGTGACCACCAGCGCCGCCGCGCCGGGCAGGAGCGCCTCCGCCGCGGTGGCGACGGCCGCGCCGGCGATGATCCCCGCGGCGTAGGGGCGCTTGGCGCGCCGCGCCTCCGAGACCGTGACGTCGACGCCGGCGAGCGCGATGGCGAAGAGCGCGGCGCGCAGGCCATCGATCCCGCGCGCGACGCCGTCCTCGGGCGTGGCGGTGAGGTGGACCCGATCGGGCCCGACCACCGCGGCCCACGCCTCGCGGACCGCATCGTCGCCGTCGGGGTCGAGATCGCGCGCGTGGACCGCCACGAGGATCTCGCCGGATCCGAGCGCCGCCATCACCTCCCCGGCGGCTGCCCCCGGCGCGCTCCGCGTCACCAGCAGGCACACGCCGGGAGACGCGGGCGCCGCGCCTCCATCCTGGAGGGCGTCGGCGACGTCGACCACGTCGAGGCGGGCCAGATCCGCCTCGGTGACGGCCGGCAGATCGAGCACCGCGCGCCGCAGCGACGACCGCCCGACCCCGGGCGCGCCGTGGAGCGCGACGACGAACTCGGGCAGGGCGCGGGGATCGCTGCTCAAGAAACCCGCGCGGCGAGATCGTCACCGTCGGCGAGGTGCCGGCAGATCTGCTCGACCCGGGCGAAGTCGACCTCGCGCCCGAGGGCCTTGCCCACCCGGCGCAGGATGCGGCGCTCGGCGCTCTGCAGCTCGCGATCGGTGGCGGCGACGAGGTAGAGCGTCTCGAGGATGGACCCGTGGCTCTCGGCCGGGGTCTGGGCGAGGCGCTCGAGCCACTCGTCCTCGTCGTCGAGCCGGGCCGTGGCGAGGTCGAGCTTGGTGCCGCGGCCGAGCGCGTCGGCGAGGAGGGCGACGGCCATCACCTCCTCGTGGGTGGGCTCGCCGTCGGAGGTCGCGATCAGCCAGGCGCCCTCGATGAGCAGCATCGGATCGACGGCGGGGCCGCACTCGACGCCGGCGAAGGCGCGGCGGATGGCGCCGCGGTAGCGGAGGTAACGGTTGGCCTTGGTGCCGAGCAGGCGGGTGGCCACGTAGTTCCACCGGGCGCTGATGGCGACGCCGACGAAGGGCACCACGTTCTTCATCACCGACTCCTCGAGGAGCTTGCGGCCGATGCGGGAGGCCACCTCGCCCTCCTCGAGATCGAGGAGGCGCGCGATGAGCCCCTCGGCCTCGCTCTTCTCGGGACCGTGTCCCCCGTCCGGACCGGTCTCCTTGGCCTTGGCCTTCATCTCGACCTCGAGCGCGACGGCGAAGAGCGTGGCGATCTCCCCGGCGTCGTCGGGGTCGAAGGGCACGCCGTGCATCGAGGCCAGGTCGCAGGCGAGATCGATCTGGAGGAGGGCGGTGTAGGTCGCCTCCAGCCCCATCGAGAGCATGGCCGCGGGCACGCCCACCGGCGCGCCGAGCCCCTCGGTCACCAGCGAGAGGAGCTCGCCGGTGCTCGCGCCGACCGACGCCAGCGCGCCTGCGGCCGACGCCCTCAGGGCGACGGCGGAGATGTGCCGCTCCGCCCGCGCCTCGGCGTCGAGGCCGGGGTACGCCGCCTCCCAGGTGGCGGCCTGCACCGCCGCCTGGTGCTTCTTCACGTGGTCGGCGATGAGCTTCTTGAACCAGGTCCCATCCTTGAGCGAGGTGCTGTCGAGGTGCTTCATCGCCGCGCGCAGCATCCCCAGATCGAGCTGCCGCGCCGCCGCCTTGCTGCCCGCCCCGTCCACCGCCTGGCTGCCCTGGGTCGTCATGCTCCCGTTTCTACCACGACGACCCGCCGCCCTTCACTGCCTCATCCGGTGCACGTGGACGGGGTTGCGCTCCAGCGCGCACCCCGGCGTGTGCGCGCTGCACGCGGCGCGCACCCGCGGGACAGCGTCCGCGGGACGGAAGGCGTCGTACGCAGCGAGCACCCCCGCCGCGCTCGGATCGCCGAGCGCCCCCAGCGCCAGAGCCTCCACGCGCAGCAGATCGGGATCACGCGGCTGGAGGGCGAGGCCGCTCACCGCCGCGGCGAGCGACGCGCGCGGGTCACCGCCGCGACTCCCCAGTGCCATGGCCAGGCGCGCCCACGCCGCGTCGTCGCGCGCCGCAGCGCGCGCGGCCTCGTCGAGCGCGGGCACCGCCTCGGGCCAGCGCCACACCAGCGCCAGCGCCTCGCCGCGGAGGCTCGCCAGCGCGGAGTGACCGGGCGCGAGCGCGGCGGCCTCGTCGATGCGGCGGAGCGCCTCCGCGGTGCGCCCCTCGTACGCTTCCAGGTGAGCGATGGCGAGGATCACGGCGGCGCGATCGCGCGGCGAGCCGGCCCGGGGGTTCGGGGGTGCCCCCCAGGGCGACGGCGTGACCTCGGCCAGCGCGCGCTCCAGGCTGGGCCGCGCCTCGTCGAGCCGCTCCTGCACCGCGTGCTCCAGGCCGCGCGCGTGATCGAGCAGCCGGCGCCAGTTCGCGGGCTTGTCGGGGCGGGTCGCCGGGGGCCCGCCGAGCAGGACCTCGGTGCGGGCGATCTCCGTCACCGGCTGCAGCGCGCACGCGTCGGGCCCGCCTTCGGCCGCGAAGGCGCGACCCCAGGGCGTGCCCATGTCGGCGCAGGCGGCGCGCTGGAGATCGAGCGAGCGCGAGCGGTGCCGGAGCCGCGCCGTCACGCGGAGCGGGAGCGCGCCCTCGTCGAGGACGGCGGGCGCGTCGAAGGCCAGCTCCACCACCTCGGCGTCGCGCGGCGCGATGGTGTGATTGGCGACCGTGGCCTCGAAGTGGTTCACCTCGCGCCCGAAGAGGGGGACGCCGTCACCGCCGGCGAGGAGCGCCCGGAGCACGTGCGCGCTGGGATCGGCGCCCGTGCCGGCGTGCGCGGTGCCCGCCTCGGCGACGCGGCGGCCGCGCGCGTCGTCGACGGTGACCTCGATCCAGGTGTCCTGCGCATCGAGGGTGCCACCGGGGAAGCGGTGGCCGACGCGGAGGTTCTTCACCACCACGTCGAGCACCAGCGGCTCGCCCGCAGCGATGGGGGCCCCGTCGGCCGGCAGCGATCGCGAACCGTCCCGCGGATGGACGACCGCCGCCACGTCGATGCTGGCCGCGCCCTCCAGCATCCGCTGCTCGCGCGCGAGCTGCGCTCCGTCACCTCGCATCGCCGCGAGCCAGGTGTGGCCGCCGAGGAAGCGGTGCGACGCTACCTTGCCGTCCCTGGCCGCCGCGTCGCCGCGCGGCGCCTCCTCGCGCGGCATGTGACAGTCGCGACAGCCCTGCTCGGGAATCTCCTCGTCGATCCGCGCGAGCTTGCTCCCCGCGTACACCGACCGCTGCCACGGCGTCACGTCGTCGGCCCCCGCGAGGAAGTGGGCGTTGCCGGTGCCCGGCCCCAGGAACGATCGGTGGCAGCTCGCGCACAGGGCCTCGGTGCGCAGCGGCGCGAGGGCGACCGCCGCCTTGTGGCGGAGCACGCTCTCGGGATCGCCGTCGCGGGGGACGGGGATGGGCCGCGCCGCCAGCGTGTAGCTGCCGTTGCCGTCGGGCCGGGCCTCCTCGATCCCGTGGCAGGTGCGGCAATTGACGCCGGCGCGGGCGCGGCGGTCGGAGGCCTCGATCGGCGGGGCGGGCAGGCCGGAGACCCAGGTGACCGGGCGGTCCATGACGCCGTCCACGAGCGGCGCGATGTCGTGGCATCCGCCGCAGTGGCGGCTCGCAGCCGGGCCCACCTCGGCGCGGAAGCGATCGACCGAGACGCGGTACACGGGGTTGTTGAACGAGGCGAACGCGTGCGCGCTGGTGCGCCACATGGCCGCGACGTCCGCGTGACAGGGCTCGCACGCGTCGATGTCCGCGAGCGCGGCGCCGGTGGGACGGGGGGACCCGACCAGCCTCGCCTCCGAGGGCGCGAGCGGGCCGGACGGCCCGGGGAACGAGGGCGCCACGGGTGCCGCCGGCGCGATCGACGCCGGCGCGCGGGACGGCGCCGGCGCCTCGCCCGGAGCGCGATCGAGCGGGCCGCTCGCACACGCCGGCAGCGCCGCGGCGAGCGCCGTCGCCACCAGCGAGCGCGTCGTCCTTCGCATCATCCGCCGCCAAGCTACCATGGCAAACGTGACGGTCGGGCACCCACCCGGCTTGGGTCGACCCGGACAACTCTTCCCCATTGACCCGCGAAAACGCGTGAGAACCGAGCCAGACGCACCGCGGCGAGGCGCGCGTTCCGTGTGGGTCATGGTGCGCTTGCCGGCGCCGAAAAATCGACGGTGGTGGCCCGGCGCCGCCTGCGAGGCGCCGCAAATTCGTTAAGATGCGCGGGCGTCCCCCGGAGGTCTTCATGCAACTGCGTGCCGTCGAACCGATCCTTGCGCTCTCTGCTCTCCTTCTCGTCACCGGCTGTTCCACCTCCGTCGCGACGACGTCGACCGGAGGCGCCACGACCAGCTCGTCGTCCAGCGGCGCGGGCGCCGGCGGCAGCTCCCCCACGACGAGCAGCTCCTCCTCCGGCGCGGGCGGCGGGTCGTTCGACGCCGGCGGTGCGCTGACCACCTACACGACGGGCATCGGCCCGATCATGCTCGGGCCCGGCGTCGAGGAGGTCAACTGCATCACCATCCCCCTCGGCAACGCCGAGGGCGGCTTCGTGCGGCGGTTCCGCGCCAACCTCAGCGAGGGGTCGCACCACATGATCGTCTACACGACGAACGACCCCGAGAACGCGACGCCCACGCCGTGCCAGTCGCTCGGCGGCATCCTCGATGGTGAGCACCCGGTGTTCATCGCCCAGCAGCCGATGGCGGAGCTCGTCTTCCCCAACGACGAGAACAACGTGCCGGTCGGCTTCGAGATCGCGCCGAACCAGATGCTGAGGATCGAGTTCCACACCATCAACACCACCCAGGCGACGCTGATGGTGACGGGCACGGCCTACATGGACGCCATCCCGCTCTCGACCACCGTCACCCAGAGCAACATCGCCTTCTGGGGGACGGAGAACATCAACATCCCGGCCTACTCCACCTTCCAGACCCCGGTGGACTTCCAGGCGGCGCTCCCCGGGACCAAATCCTTCGCCGTCACCACTCACCAGCATCACCTCGGCACGGAGATGAAGATCTGGTACGGCTCGGGCGCGACCGACACCACCGATGTCGTCGCCGACGGTACCAACTGGGCCAACCCGCCGCTGGTGATGCTCGACCCGCCGCTCAGCTACGCGGCGGGAAGCGGAATGGGCCTCTCCTACCAGTGCACCTGGAACAACACGACCGCCAGCGCCGTGACGTTCGGCGAGTCGTTCAACGACGAGATGTGCTTCCTCTGGCACTACTATTACCCGTCGCAGGGCTTCCAGATCTGCTCCGAGGGGCTCTGCAAGATCACGAAGTAACCCTACCGCGGGACGCCCGGGAGCGTCCCGCGACGGGTGTATCGGCGATCCCGGGAACGCCGCCTCGTTCGGCGCGCCCGGGTCGTGGGGGGGCGGGGGTCTCGAGGCGCTCAGCGGGCGGTGACGAGGACGGCGTCGGACCACGCCGACTGGGTCCCATCGCTGGCGATGGCGGCGACCTGGACCAGGAACTGAGCGCCCGGCGCGGGCGCCTTGACCACGCGGTTGCGGTTGGTCGCCGATCCGAGCGCGCTGTAGGCGCTGCCGGCGGTCTGGGGCGTGAAGTTGACCTGGACCGCGTACGAGGTGGCCCCCGCCGTCGCCGGCCAGTGGACGACGGCCAGCGCCGCCTCCTTGCCCTTCTTGCCCGTGACCTTCTCGACGATCGCCAGCGCCTCCTCCGGCGTCTTCGACGGGCGCGTCAGGAGACCGGCAGCGTTGATGAGGGAGCCGTCGCCCGCGGCGAGCGTGCGGACCGCCGCCTCGTAGTTGACGAGCGCCTCGCCGGCAGCGGCGAGATCGATCCCCAGGGTCTTCATCGCCGTCAGGAGGGTCTGCGCGATCTGCTGCTTGCTGGTGAGGCTCGTGCCCAGCGTCGTGGTCCTGGCCTGGAGCAGCGTGAGCGCCTGCTTGGCGAGCGGGTCGTTCTGCACCGCCGCGCACTGCGCTCCGGCGGCGACGATCTTGTTGAGCGTGGCGGCGCCGACGGGCACCTTGTCCTTCTTGAGCGGCGTATGCCGCACCGTCATGCTGGTGGGATCCATGGGATTCGTTGCCTCCGTGCTGGGACCGGCCCACGACGGGCCACGGGCCCCCGGGTCGTCCGGGGTCCCGCTGCGGCGAACCGTTCGCCTGCTCCCTCCGGGTGCTCTCGAGGCAGAATTTCTCCCGATGCGACCAGGTGTTTTCATTTTCTCGGCGAGGGCGCCCGGTGCGCTCGACGACGCTCGAGCCGCCGGGGGCCCACGCATCTCGGGGGAGCAGCGACGCCGAGACCACACGTCGAATCCCTACCTCCTACACTGGCACCTTCGTCGCCCAACGTCGGCAGGCTCGCCGCCCGTGCGAGAATGAATGCCCCGTGGCGCCGACGCATCCATGAGCTACCCTTGTGCCCGTGTCCGCCCCTGGCATCCACGTCGCCCCTGCCCAACCGCGGACGGACAATGCCGAAAATCTAGCGCTCGCCCGTAGTCCCGGCCTCCTCGTCGTCTTCACCGGAGGCCGCGCCGCGGCGATACCCCTGCCGATCGAGAGCGGGGTCATCGAGATCGGACGCGACCATCCCGCGCTCTCCTCGCTGACCGACCCGTGCCTCTCGCGCCACCACCTCCTCGTTCGCTACGACGGGCGCTTCGTGGTCACCGATCTCGGGAGCCGCAACGGGACCACCGTCGACGGCGTGCCGGTCCCACCCCGCACGCCGCGCGAGGTCACCCGGGTGATACGCGCCGGCACCACGTTGCTGGTGCCGGTGCAGAACATCGCCCCGCTCGTGAACCACGGCGTCGAGATCGTCGGCCAGCGCGTGGTGGGCCCGACGCAGCGAGCGACGCGGCTCCTGGTCGAGCACGCGGCCCGCCTCGAGCGGACGTTGCACCTCCTCGGCGAGAGCGGCACCGGCAAGGAGGCCCTGGCACGCGCCTACCACGCGGCCGGACCGACGCCCGCCGCCCCGTTCCGCGCCCTGCGCTGCGCGGGCATACCCGCGGGCGCCGTCGAGCAGGTGTTGTTCGGTTCCGCGCCCGGCAGCGACGGCGCCGCCAGGGGCTACGTGCGCGCCGCCGACGGCGGGACCCTCTATCTCGACGGGGTCGCCGCGCTGCCGATGCCGGTGCAGGCCCGGCTGCTCCACCTCCTCGAGCAGGGGGAGGTGTTCCCGCTCGGCGCCACGAGGCCCGAGAAGGTCGACCTGCGCATCTGCTTCGTCGCCCGCCGCGACCTGCGGGATCAGGTCGACGCGGGCCGCCTGAGCGAGAGCCTCTACTTCCGGCTCGCGGAGACGCGCGTCCTCGTGCCCGCGCTGCGGAGCCGACTCGAGGAGGTGTCCTACCTGCTCCAGATGGAGGTGGCGCGTGTCAGCGGGCTGCCCATCCACGCGTCGCTCGTCGAAGCGTGCCTGAGGCAGGTGTGGCCGGGCAACGTGCGCGAGCTGCTGGCCGAGGCGAGCAACGCGGCGCACGCCGCGGTCGCCGCGGGGGCCGCCGCGGTCGACGTTCGCCACCTCCATGCCGTGGCAGGATCGGCGCTGGACGCGGGGCGATCGAGCCCCGTACCGTCGTCGTCCACCCGGTCCACGTCGGCGTCGCAGATGCGCGAGCGCGTCGTCACCGCGCTCGAGAGCTGCGCGGGCAACGTGAGCGCCGCCGCTCGCGAGCTCGGCGTCCACCGGACCCAGCTCCGCCGCTGGCTCGACCGCTATGACATCGAACCGCGCACCTTCGGGCCGGGTGACGAGAAGTGAGGGGCGTGGACCCGACGCATCCATGAGCTACCCTCGTGCTCGTGACCGCCCATGGCATTCTCGTCGCCCCTTCCCAACCCCCGACGGATAACCTCAAGAATCCTCCGATAGCCTGTCGCCGGGGGCTCCTCGTCGTCTTCACCGGCGGCCGCGCCGCAGCG
>Ga0302279_10002371_pt1 | contig 25075 bp, 14 predicted proteins | sample III_Bog_N3_3_FD_194541 | JGI IMG/M metagenome (GOLD analysis project Ga0302279, IMG submission 194541) | Peat permafrost microbial communities from Stordalen Mire near Abisko, Sweden - III_Bog_N3_3 | ecosystem: Environmental > Terrestrial > Soil > Wetlands > Peat | place: Sweden: Abisko... | reverse complement strand
GCAGGGCCCGTGGCACTCGAAACGTGTCAGGCGAAGACCAAACCATCAGCCGAGCGCACTCTAGTGGGCGTACCCGCATGTTGTCAACAGCGACCCGCTCTCGGCGGTCGATTTCTTCAGTCGGCGCCTGCAGAGCGCTTGCGGCCGGCCTTGAACGCCGCCGCGTAGCTTGGCTCGCGAAACCCCACGAGCGCCGTCGTGCGGGTCAGAACGAGCGGCCGACGGATCAACTTTCCGTCGGCGGCGAGCATCCCAAGCTTCTCCTCGTCCGACAGCGATGGCATCCGTTCTTTGAGGTTCGCGGCGCGGTACGAGACGCCTGACGTGTTGAAGAACGCGGCGATCGGCTGGCCCGAGAGCTTCCACATCGCGCGGAGCTCGTCCCGAGACGGCGTGGCGCGGACGATGTCGACGGTCTCGACGTCGACGCCTTGCGCGGCAAGCCAAGCGAGCGCGCGCTTGCAGGTGCTGCAGCCGGGGTAGTGGTAGACGCGCACGGACATGGCCTCGAAGCCTACTCGTTCGGCGCTCTTGTCCCGTGACCGTTCTGGGGAGCGCCGAGGTCAGATATGCTGCCGCGCATGAAGACCGCCCACGCCGCAAGCTTCGCGCTCCTGTTTGCCCTCGCTGGCTGCGACCGCATCAGCTCCTTGCTGGGCCACGGCGATGCCGGGGAGACCTCCGCCGCGCCCGGTTCGTCCGGCGCGACCAACGGCCCGGCACCGGCGACGAACGCCCCCGTATCCCTTCTGGGCTTCGAAGGTGAGATCGACCTACTCCTCAAAGCCAAGACGAGCCCGACCCCGATCTCGCTCAATCTTCTGGTGAAGAACGACATCGTAAGGTTCGACGTGCCTACGGAGGCGCTGGCGTCGAAGGACGTCGCCCGCGTGACCGGCGGCGGTAAAGTCTACGGCTTGCTCAAGGCTTCCGAGAAGAAGCTCACCATGGTGCTCGACGCGCAGCACGAGGCCGTCTTTCTCGACCTAGATCAGATGGGAGACAAGGTCCGCGCCTTCCGGCAGCACCGCGTAGGTGGAGCGCCCTCGACGAGCACCCCGCCGGAGCCGCCCAAGGTCGTGAAGACGGGCCGAAAGGAGACTGTGGCGGGGACGACTTGTGAGGATTGGGACGTGCTCAGCGCGGACAAGTCGAAGCTGAGCCTCTGTGTCTCCGACCAGGGGGCAGGATTCTTCAACTTGCCGATCACGGGCATCCCGACGGAGAACCTGTGGATGCTCGAGCTCCTCGACGGCAAGCACTTTCCGATGCGGGCCATCGCCTTCGACCGTGACGGCGCGGAGAGCGGGCGCGTCGAGGTCACCAAGCTCGACAAGCACTCGATCGATGCCGCACAGGTCGAGGTCCCCGCCGGCTACAAGCAGATCACCCTCGACGAGATGCTGATGGGCCTCGGTGGCGCGACGCCCCCCGGCGACGTACCGCACGATCAACCCCACGACACGCCGCCCCCCGGGAAGCACGGACACGGCCATCACGGGAGGCACTGAGCCGCTCGCGACCTCGGCCTTCGGCGCGACCTCGCGCGACGTGACTATCGGGTGGGGCTAGGGCTCGCGCCCCGAGGCGCGCTTGCAGCGGAGGTCCACTGCCTCGTGTCGAAAACCAGCGCCGCGGGCACAACGCCGCGGCTTGCCGGGCGTTCCAGCTCGATACGGAGCCCGTCGTCCTTCACAACGAGGGTGCCCGAGACGAACGCTGTGGCCTTCCCGACCATGAGCCGAGCTCCCGCAATGGCCAGCGGACCCGTCGTCGCTCCTTCGACGTTGCCGCTGATCACGAGGTCAAGCGGTGCCGAAGCGGGTCGCGACGCGTCCGCCCATAGGCCATAGAGCCCTACGCGCGCCTCTGCGGCGAGCGGCTGCCCGGTCGGTGCGACGTGAGCACGCAGCGCGACCTCGAGGCCGAGGTCGGACTCGAGGCCAAACACCTGGGGTGGCATCCCGACCTTCAGCGACGAGCCGCGAGGAATATCCACGGACCAGGTAGACCCCTCCACCTGACGACCAATGTACGTGACGCTCGGCGGGCCGTCGGCGGCCGACGGATCGAGCCCGATTCGGGCGCGTGTCTCGGCGCCAGACGACTCGACGTGCGCGTGCCACGGGCCGAGGTGTCCTCGCGGCAGGTTGATGAGCAGGCTCGCGGTGTCGAGTGTCACCGAGGCGTCCGACATGGGAGCGACCGCGAGCGTGACATCGAGCGCCTCGACCGAGAGCGAGGGAATCGTCGAGGCGTTCCAGACCACATGCCCGGCTTTGGCGTCGATGGCGAGGGGCGTCCGAGGATCCCGCCGCCAGCGCGCGAGGTCGGCAACCAGGTCGGAGACTGCGCCCGTGCAGGTCAAGTCGTAGCCGGAGAACGAGATGCGCTGCGGTGTACCTAGTCGATCCGTCTCGACATCGACTTGCGCCGCGGTCAGCGCGAACGAGCGAGAGCCGACGGGAGTCACCCGCACACCGGAGAGCAACAACCCGCCGTGGGCGAGCGCGACGCGATCCACCGAGAGCGCGAGGCCGTACCCACTCGCCGCAGCGATCACTCGACCTTTGAGAGCTCCCGGACCAAGAAGGACGACAACACCTCCAAGCCCGAGGGCGAGAACGATGACGATGAGCAGGAACGTCAGGCGTGCGGGATGGCTGTCATTGTCCGTGGCGCGTAACCGCGCGGCAGAGCTGAGCGGTCGATCGCGCGCGCGAGGAATCGCGGCCTTTCGAGAGGCAGCGTGCGGAGCGGCGTCCTCGAGCTCGAGGCTCGGGCCGGGCTCGTGGTGGGAGGCGGCGTCGTCGAGCACGAGGTCGCCACCGAAACGTCGCGACGATTGGCGGCTCGTCGAAGAGGCAGGCCGCGACGTCGGTTCCTTCCCGGGCAGGAGCAGGTCTGGGACGTCCCCGTCGGCGTTGGTGCCGGGGCTGGCGAACGCGTCGGTGATTCGCCGCGCCATCGCCGCCAGCTGCTCTAGCTTCGGCCCCACACCCTCCTCTACCCAGGCCGCAACGGTCGCGCGTTCGGCGCACGGTAGCTCGGCGCGGAGCGCGTCGGCCATGGCTCTCGCGCTCGGATACCGCTTCGCGGGGTCGGTCTCGAGCGCTCTGAGGATCAGTCTGTCGAAGGCGGGCGTAAGCGCAGGGTTGACGGTGCTCGGCAACGGAATCGGCACCCCGCCCGAGATCCGCTGGGTGAGGAGCTCCTCGTTCGAGCCCCCTTCGAACAAGCGTCGTCCTGTCACCGCCTCCCAGAGAACGATGCCCGCGGCGTAGATGTCGGTTCGCGCATCGACGGCCGCGCCCTGAACTTGCTCGGGCGCCATGTACGCGAACTTTCCTTTGAGCACGCCGACGTCCGTGGTCTGCAGCCGTCCAGCTGCTTTCGCGATGCCGAAGTCGATGACGCGGGAGACCCCATCCGCGCCGACGATGATGTTGTGCGGGGAGACGTCGCGATGCACGAGGTCGAGGAGACGTCCCGTCTCGTCGCGTGCCTGATGGGCGGCGTGAAGCCCCTCGAGCGCGTCGACGACAATGGCGGTCGAGACCGCGAGGGGCGGGCGCGGTCCGTCTCCGCGCAGGAGCTGCACGAACGACTCGCCGATGACCAGATCCATGATGATCCCGAGCCCTTCGTCCGTCCGAAGAAACTCGTAGGTCGCGACGACGTTCGGGTGGCGGATGCGGGCCGCAAGGTGCGCCTCGTCGAGGAACATCGCGACGAACTCGGGCTGCTTCGCAAATTGCGACGAAAGCCGCTTGAGGGCGACGACTCGCGGGATGTCGGCGGCGGCTCCCAGGCGAGCGGCCACGAACACGGTCGCCATGCCCCCGGAGGCGAGCTCTTCGTGAATCTCGTAGCGGCCACCCCAAACGATACGGTCGGTCACGCGGTCAGCTTAGAGCATCTACGTGATCGAACGGGCACCGACTCAGGCCGGGTCATGGGCGGGTCGGAGGAGCCGGGCGCGTGCCGGGTTCAGCGGTCGGCGTGGGAGGCGCGTCATCCTCTGGCTTCCGCTGCGTCCAATCGTGGGTGTCGAACACCAGCGGGTGTCCGCTGTGCCCTGGACGTTCGACTTCCACACCTACACGCCCTCGCTCGATCGTGACCTGACCGGACATGCGACTGCGCACGGCGCCAACCGCGAGTGAGCCGTTCTGAATGGGGCGCACCGGGCCCTCCCCGCCGACGGAACCTTCGAAGACGAGGTCCACGGCCGGGGACGAAGGCGCCCCCGAGGACGTCGAGACCGCAAAGAGGCCGAGTCTCGCGTGGGCTGTCGCGAGCTCGCCGGTCGGACGAAGGTGACCCTCGAAGACCAAGTCGAACTCGGGCTCCGTTCCTGCCGGCAACAGCTCCGCGGGCACGCCGATCTGCGCACCTTTGCTTCGCGGGATGGTCGCCGAGAGAGTGCTTCCGACGGCCGGCTGCACCACCAGACGCAGCATCGGCGCTTCCGTCGGTCTCGCGCGATCGAGCGCAATCGCGAGCGAGGTTAGGACCTCCGTCGAATCGAATTCCGCGCGCCAGGGGCCCAGGGGCGCGCGCGGAAGCGTGACGGTGAGACTCGGCACGCTCACATGAAGCGCGCCCTCCGCGGTCGTACCGAGGGTCGTCGTGACGTCGAGGCCGTCGAGATCCGTTCCGGGCGCGAGCGCGTCGACCCAACGAAGGTGCCCTGCCGTGGCCACGAACGCGATCGGGAGACGCGGCGTTTCTCGCCACGCGCTGAGGCTCGCAGCGACGTCGCGGCCGTCTCCGCGCACGCGGAGCTCGTAGCCCTGTGCGACGACGCTCCGCACGCTTCCGGTCCAGTCGAGGCCGAGGTCGACGGTGGGGGCCTTTCCCGTCACCCCCTCGACGTTTGCGAGCGCGAACGTCACCCCCGAGAGGCAAAGCCCTCCGACGCGAGGCTCAATCCCCTCGAAGGTGATGGTCATCCCCCGCCGTGCCGCCGCAAGGACGAGCGCGGACTTCACGAACGTGGGGCCAAGATAGGCTGCGGCGCCCGCGACCAGCGTCGCGAGGACGACGAGGACGACGAGCCCCGCGCCGCGGCGCGGACGGCGAGCGGTGACCCGGGACGGCCCCGCATGCCCAGCCTGCGCTTGACCCCGGGCATCGATCATCCCCGAGGCGGACGGTGCCCTCACGTGATCGCCGAAAACGAGATCGAGATCGAGGTCCGCAGCGCTCGCGCCGTGAAACACGTCGTCGAGCGCGGGGCCCGAAGTGAACGAGCGCGGGGCTCGCGCAGCGGGCGACGACGCTCGTGCTCGGCTCTTGGGTACGTTGGGAGATTTGTTCGCGGGAAGGAGATCCGGGATGTCCAGCGCGGGGCTCGGATATGCAGCCGCAGGCTTCGGCTCTTCGACGTGTGTCGAGGAAGCCAGTGACGACGACGGAGCTGTGGCCGCAAGCAGGCCCGACAGCTCGCCCGAGGCAAACGAGGCCTCCACCGCGTCCCGCCTGGCGACCAGCGACCGCAAGCGACTCCCGGCGAGTCCCTCGGCCCACGCCGCAACCTGCGCGGAGGCGGCGAGCTCGACCGCCTCGGAGAGAGCGTTGGCCATCTCGAGGGCCGTCGCAAAGCGCGCCTCCGGGTCGACCGCCAAGGCTCGCGCGACGACCGCGTCGAGCTCCGGGGGGACAGCCGCGTTGACCTCGCTCGGGGGAGACGCGGTCACGGCGCCCGCACCTCGCTTGCTGAAGTGCTCGGCATCGGCGGAACCTCGGAACAGCGAGCGTCCCGTGAGAGCCTCCCAGAGGACAATCCCGCTCGAGTAGATGTCGACGCGGCGGTCGATCGCCCCGGCGCGGATCTGCTCGGGCGCCATGTAGGCGAACTTGCCTTTCATGATGCCGACCTCGGTCACTTGAAGCCGACCCGAAGCCTTCGCGATGCCGAAATCGATGACGCGCGACGACCCGTCGATACCCACGAGGATGTTGTGAGGCGAGACATCGCGGTGGACGAGCCCGACAGCAGCTCCACCCTCGTCGGTCAGCTCGTGCGCGGCATGAAGCCCTTGGAGCGCGCCGTTGAGAATCGTGGCGCTGACGGACACTTCGGCGATTCGCTGTCGCTCACGAGCGATCCGGCTGAGGTCCAGGAGCGAGATCCCGAGCACGAGCTCCATCACGATCGCGAGACTGTCCGGGACGCGAAGAAACTCGTACGTCGTCACCACGTTCGGGTGGCGAATGCGCGCGGCAATGTGCGCCTCGTCGAGGAACATGGTCACGAACTCGGGCTGCTTCGCGAACTGCTCGAAGAGCTTCTTGATCGCCACCACGCGGGGCGTTTCACCGGCGCCTAGACGGCACGCGAGGTGCACGCTCGCCATTCCTCCTGAGGCAATCTCGTCGAACACGGCGTAGCGGCCCGCCCAGACCACGCGACTCGTCACCTTGCGAGCCTACCGCGACGCGCTCGCGGTCGAACGTCTTTCCCGCCATCGCTTTCCTGAAGAGAGGCGCATGCCACGACAACGCCCCCCAAAAGCGGGCCCCCCCTGGAGTCGAGCGGCGGGGTCGCACTCGCGCGCCAGATGTCGTATGGAACGGCGAGGCGAAGGACGTGCGTGGATCGTTCGTGCACCACGACGGTGCCGGGCGCCGCAAGCGGCTTCTCGTTCGCATCGAACAAGGGCGACGCTATGAAGGCTTGGGCATTCGTATTCGGGACGATGTTCGGGGGCGCGATTCTCGCGTCGGCGTGCGGCGGCTCGGGTAGCGGGAGCAACTTCGTGCCGGCCGAGGCGGGAGCGGACGTAACGCTCGTCGACGCCGGCAACCTTCTCATGGGAGAGGCAGGCAACGGCTCGTGCAACGCGTTGACGTGCGCCAAGCTCGGATACACCTGCGGGCAGACCGGCAACGGTTGCGGCGGAATGCTCGATTGCGGAACATGCACCGCGCCGGAGACGTGCGGCGGTGGCGGCACCTTCAGCGTTTGCGGCGGGCTCGGACCGTGCACCCCGAAGACGTGCGCGGGACTCGGCGCGAATTGCGGTCCCGAGGGGGACGGCTGCGGGAACCTCCTTCAGTGTGGCACCTGCTCGTCGCCTGACATCTGCGGCGGCGGCGGACAGCCCAGCGCGTGTGGGACGAACGGCGCGCCACACCCGGATGGTGGCCTCGACGGCGGGCCTTGCGTACCGAAGACGTGCGCAAGCCAGAACGTCAGCTGCGGACCGGCCGGCGACGGTTGCGGAAACGTTCTGATGTGCGGAGCCTGCACGACGGCGGGTGAGACGTGCGGTGGTGGCGGGGTCAACGGAGCGTGCGGCGCGCCCCCCGCGTGCGTGCCGACGACCTGCGCGGCGCTCGGCTTCAACTGCGGACCGGCCGGCGACGGCTGCGGCAACGTTCTCCCGTGCGGTACGTGCACCTCCCCGAACATCTGCGGCGGCGGCGCCAAGCCGGGCGTCTGCGGGGACGTGACCCCGTGCACGAACCTGTGCCTCGATCAGAAGACGTGCTCGGGGGGCGGCACCACGACGCTCACGGGGACGGTCGTTGCGGGAACACTTCCGACGTACATCCCGACCGGGGACGGGCCGGACCCGATCCCGAACGTTCTCGTCTACGTACCGAACGGCACGCCGACCGCCTTCACGAAGGGGGTGGAGTGCAAGAGTTGCGGCGCCGACGTGACGGGCTCGCCGCTGATCGAGGCCACCACCGACTACCTCGGGAACTTCACCCTCACGAATGTGCCGGTGCCCGCCAACGGCATCATTCCGCTCGTCATTCAACTGGGCCACTGGCGTCGAATCTTCGGCCTCGGGAACACGGCAAACCCCGGATTCAGCGTGACGTCTTGCGCGAGCACGAGCGCCGGCCAGATTCGCATGCCGCGGACGTCGAGCGAGGGTGACATCCCCCTCACCGCCATCTCGACGGGCGAGATCGACCCAATGGAGTGCGTCCTTCTCAAGATGGGCGTCGACAAGAGCGAGTTCAAAGATCCCGGAGCTGGCGGACGCATCGAGGTTTACCAGGGCAACGGCGCGATCATCGATTCGAGCACTCCGCAGGAGACGACCCTCGTCCCCGACTCGACGAACGCAACGACCGCTCTCGACCAGTACGACCAGGTGATCTTCCCATGCTGGGCGGACGACCCGCTGGCGGGCATGGCCAACGTCAAGACCTCGAAGCAGCAGCAGAACGTGGTGTCGTACACGAACGCCGGCGGTCGGATGTTCGCGACCCACCTGAGCTACTCTTGGCTCGAATTTGCCGGCGCGACCCCGTTCAACAACACGGCAACGTGGGTGGGCGATCCGGAAAACAGCAGCTCCGGCCCGGACATCGAGTACGACACAGGCACGGCGACCATCCAGCAGGGAACCTCCGCCGACACGCTCACGTTCTACAAGTGGATGAACGCGCTCGCATGGGATGGCGCCTCCGCCGGCGCATTCAGTATCGTCCAGGAGCGTAACAACTTCAGCGCCGTGGGCGCTGGGTCGCAGCTCTGGATCGCCGGCTCGCAGGCCGCGCCGGCCGTGACGGATCCCTCGAACGGGACGACGTACTCTTCGAGCTTCCCGCTCGTCTACACGTTCGCCACGCCCTATTCGACGGCCACGCCGCCGCCGACCCAGTGCGGCAAGGTCATCTATAGCGACTTCCATGTCAGCGTCATTCAAGGGGGCGGCAGCGACGACAATGGCTACGTCTTCCCCAGCGAGTGCACGACCGCTCCGATGAGCTCGCAAGAAAAAGCGCTCGAGTATCTCATCTGGGATCTCGCGTCCTGCCTCCCCGGACCGATCGGGCCGTCGTGTATCCCGACGACCTGCGCCGCGCTCGGGGCCACCTGTGGGCCCATGGGGGACGGCTGCGGCAACGAGCTCCAGTGCGGCTCGTGCAGCACCGGCTGCGAGACCTGCGGTGGCGGAGGCAAGCCGAGCGTGTGCGGAGGAGCTTGCTGCGTCGCGACGACGTGCGCGGCGCAGAACATCTCCTGCGGCCCGGCAGGAGACGGTTGCGGCAACGAGCTTCAGTGCGGCTCGTGTCCAGCGGGGCTCTCCTGCGGCGGCGGCGGCATCAACGGCCAGTGCGGCTCGATCGATGCGGGCCCGATGTGCGTACCGCTCACGTGCACGAGCCAGGGCTTCTCTTGCGGCCCTGCAGGAGACGGCTGCGGCAACGAGCTTCAGTGCGGCACGTGCAGCGCCGGTCAGTCGTGCGGCTCCGGGGGCAAGAGCGGGGTTTGTAGCCCGGTCTGCGTGCCTAAGACGTGCGCGGGGCTCGGCTTCAATTGCGGCCCGACCGGAGACGGCTGCGGCCACGAGCTCCAGTGCGGGACCTGCAGCGCTCCGCAGTCGTGCGGGGGTGGTGGGAAGTCGAGTGTGTGCGGCGGCACGTCGTCGAAGTAACGAGAGTGCAGGCGCCGTGCCTCCGACGATCGGAAGGCGCGGCGTCAAACGACACGACGGCGCTCGCGATGTCAGGAACCGAGGAACCATGATTGCCTTCTCTCCCGACGAAGATCAGAAAATGATGGTGGACTCCGTCGCGCAGTTCGCGCGCTCCACGCTCCGTCCACGCATTCGAGAGTTCGAGGCTGCGCGCGCTCTCCCGGAGGATGTCCGGAGGACAGCGCATGAGATGGGTCTCGGCCTCGTCGGGCTCGCCGCGGAGATCGGCGGGCCAGGGCTCGGGCTCTTGACGGCGGTGCTTCTCGAAGAAGAGCTCGCCTGGGGCGATCCTGGCGCACCTTTCGGCTTCGGAGGTCCGGGGGCATTTGGCTTTGCCGTTCAAGAGCTCGCCAGCGCCGAGCACGCGTCTCGCCTACTCGCGCCGTTCACCGAAGAAGCGGGTCACTCGAGGTTCGGCGCGGTTGCCTGGGGGGAGCCCTTCGCGCCGAAGGATCGCGCCGGACTCGTGTCCGTCGCCACGGCGGATGGCGACCACTGGATCTTGAACGGGGAGAAGGCGTTCGTGACGAACGCCGACCGCGCGGACAGCTTCGTCGCCTTCGCGCAGGTGGACCCGAGCCTCGGATTTCGCGGCCTCGGCGCGTTCGTCGTGCGCAAGGACAGTCCGGGCGTGACGATCAAGCCACGGGCGACAACTCTTGGACTGGACGTCGCGAGCTTTGGATCCCTCGTGCTCGAGAACGTGCGGGTCGCGAGCGCCGACCGACTGACCGGCCCCACAGCACCGCCCTCGGCCGGCGCGATCGATTCCGCGTTCAACGGAGCGCTCATCCGGTTCTTCGCGAAGAACTCATTGGTCATGGCGGCTCGTGCGGTCGGTCTCTCCCGTGCAGCGTTCGAGCTAACACGCGAGTACTGCGACACCCGCATCGCGTTCGGCAAGCCGGTGGGACACTTCCAGGCCGTCGCGTTCACCCTGGCAGACCGCGCCATGGACGTCGATGCCGCGAGGGCCTTGGTCTGGCGCGCCGCGTGGCTCTGGGACACTGGTGCTCCAGAGAAGGACGCCCTGCTCGCGACGGCGTACGCCGTGTCGTTCGCGCACGAATCCGCGATGCGGGCTGGCGACGACGCGGTGCAGCTCCACGGCGGCGCGGGCTTCATGCGCGACTACCCGGTCGAGAAGCTGATGCGAGACGCCAAGCAGCTTCAACTCTGCGGCATGACCGCGGAGCACGCCGACCAGCTCGCCGCGGCCCTCGAGCTCGATCTGCCGCTCGACCCCGGCAACATCCTCCCGTCCGCCGAATCACAGAACGCATTCGTCTGACTCGGCCCCTCCTCCACCTGGCTCGAACCTCTCCACCATGACCATCGAGTTCTCCCTCACGAAGCGGCAAGAAGAGACCAAGGCCGCGATCCACAACCTCGCGGTATCGGTCATCAGGCCGCAGTCACTGTCCTGGGACCAGAACCACGGGATCCCGAACGACTTTCTGCAGCGCATCGCGATGCTCGCCAACTCGCTCGGCAGTCTTTCGCCTCACACGGAGGTCTCGCGGGAACCCGAAGCGACCGCCGATGCCAGCGGCACGAAGAAGAACAAGGGGGTGAACGTCAGCACCATCGTTGGTGCGGAGGAGCTTGCCTGGGGCGACCCTGCGCTCCTCCTGTGCCTTCCGGGCCCCGGGCTCGGCGGTCCTCCCATTCGCGCAACGGGCACACAGGAGCAGAAGGAGCGATTCTTCGGCTTCTTCAAGGACATCTCGACGGAGCTTCGATGGGGCGCGTATGCGCTCACCGAGCCCGGCGCAGGGAGCGACGTCGCGGGCATCCGTACCTCCTGCAAGAAGGTCGGAGACGATTGGGTCCTGAACGGACGCAAGTGCTACATCACCAACGGCGCGCGAGCCTCGTGGAATGTCGTCTTCGCGACCGTGGATCCCTCCCTCGGGCGTGGGGGGCACCGGGCTTTCGTCGTCGAAAAAGGAACACCCGGGTTTTCGGTCGGCAAGATCGAGGACAAGATGGGGCTCCGCGCGAGCGAGACGGCGGAGCTCGTCCTCGACGATTGCCACGTTCCCGCGGAGAACCTACTGGGCGGTGAAGCCGCGTATCACACGAAGGAGGGCTTCATGACGGCGATGAAGACCTTCGACAACACCCGCCCCATCGTGGCCGCCATGGCGATCGGGATCGGGCGCGCGGCGTTCGAATACGCCTGTACGTTCGTCAAAGACCACTACGTGATGACACGCCCGATCCCGCGCTATGCGGCAATCGCCGAGCGCCTCGCACGCGTCGGACGCCAGCTCTCGGCTGCGCGCCTCATGACCTATCGCGCCGCCTCGATGGCCGACCACGGAATTCCGAACGCCAAGGAGTCGAGCATGTGCAAAGCGATGGGGGGTCAGGCTGCCATCCGCGCGTGCATCGAAGCCATCGAGCTCTGCGGCGCGGAGGGGTCCATTCAGGCCGACCATCGGCTCCTCGAGAAGTGGTTCCGCGACATCAAGGTGTACGACATCTTCGAGGGCACCGGTCAGATCCAGCGCATCGTCATCTCCAAGCGACTCATGACAAACTTACGCGCATTCTGACCGACGCTACGGCGTCGCGCGAACCTCCTCGAAGATCGCGCCATCCGGGAGCGCGAGCACGTCGCGCCCCGCCGCCGCGAGTTGGTCACGCGGGACGTTGCCGTATCGAGCCGCAAACGTAGCGGTCGGCCTCAGCGTCACACGTTCCCCCGATTTTCGATTCGAGTACGTCGTCGCCACCTCGCCGGCCACCGCGTCGACGAGCTTCAAGTTCAGCTTGCCGACGCTCGCGCCGGTAGCGGCCGCGGCTCCGTCGGCGATGCAGGAGAACTGTACCTCCTGGGGAGTGTGATGAACTACGTCGAGATCGAAGCTCTGGCGCGAAAGCCCGAGCCGAGCGAGCGCGGCCTCCCCCATTCGGTACCCAGCGACGGCCCAAGGTCCGGCCCCGCCGTGGACAAAGGCGACGGCAGCGAGCGGATCGTCTCCGCTCGGGGCGTTGGGCGCGGCACGCGCCCCCGCGGAAGCAGAGCATCCGGACGCCAGGGTGCAGAGGAGAAGTGCTCGACAGAACGGTAGGGTCATCGACTGGGCACTCAGAATAGACCGATGGCGAAGTGAAAAGCGCCGAAGTCCTCGTAATTGCGACGCGGGTTGTCCACGGAGGAAAAGAGACGCGAGAGGTTTATTCCGTAGTCGACGGCGACGGGACCGATGGGCGTCTGCAAGCGCAGCCCCGTGCCGGCCGAATAGTTCAAGGTGATGTCGCCTGGATGTCGGAACGGGTCGAGCGGGTCTAGCCAGAGGTTTCCGGCGTCTCCGAACAAGACGGACTCCAGGGGCTCTCTGATTGGAAAGCGCAGCTCGAGCCGTGGATTCACCATGAGGTTCGCACCTCGCAGCCCGACGTCCGCGATCGTGAACGGCGTCGGCGTCTGCACGTTCTGGAGGGCCCCCCAGGCTGTACGCCGCCCGAGACTTCGAATCGAGACCTGCGTCGAGCTCGCCGCGAGCTGCAGCTGGTCCGCGTACTCCTGCGGGACGAACGTGTCCTGGAGCCAACCGCGCAGCGAATCCGCGCCTCCGAGAAAGAACAACCGGTCCGGATACGTGCTCGAATTTGCGGTCGTTTGAACATTTACGCCGAAACGAAACTCCCCTGCGAGGCGAACCGTCTTGGAGAGAGGGATGTATCCTGCGAACGTGTCGGTGAATCGAAATGAGTGTCCCTCGGTCGCATTGCAAACACTCGGGTCTACCGCGCACGACGGCGACGAGATCGTGTACCAATCGATGTGCTCGACCCCGCTCGTGAAGAGTGTGCCGCTGTGCGCGTTGAACGAGTTGTCTCGCCTGTCCCAGGTCACAACGAGGCGCTGCGCGAAGGCGTAGCTCGTCCCCTGTGGAACACGAAGGAGCGCGGACAGCTCGGGGTTCCCGCCAACGGACTGAATGTATTGATTGAGGCTGACATTTTGAAACAACCCCACGTCGTTGATCTCGACGTCGGGGGAGAACGAAATCTGAACCTGGCGAAACGGCCGATAGAAGAAGTTCCAGATATGGGCCCCCTTCGTGAGATAGAAGTCGCGCTCGAGGTCTCTCACGCCGACGGTGTCGATGCTCGCTCGAATCAGTGGGCCGAGACCAATGTCGGGGAATGCGAACGTGCCGGTGATGCGACCCGCCAATCGCTTGTTGAGCCCGGGGTTTCCCAGGGTGTCGAAGTTGGTCTTGACCTGGGGATCGAGGATGAGAAAGTCGGGCAAGTACGAGAGTTGAGCGCGAAACGCGAAGCCGATCGCGTCGCCCAGGATGTTGCGATCTCCATACTCGAGGGCGGTTCGTATTCCTTCTCCCGTCGACAGTCCGATGCGAGGCTCCACGTACTGGCTCACCTGCTCGACCACGGAGACGATCACGGTCTTGTGCGCCTGAGGGAGGTACGCGTTTTCGAGCGTCACGTTGACCGTCGAGAAGACGTTCAGCGTCGCCACCTGCGCCTGGGTCTTTCGTACCTGACTCGCGCGATAGGGCTGCCCTACCGCGAGCGCGAAGCGGCGCCGGATGACCACCGACGCCGTGACATCGTTGCCGCGAATCTCGAAGCCATCCACGATGACCTGCTCGCCTTCGACGACCTCGAAGAGGGCGCGTGCGCGCGTGTGGTCCAGCGACTCTTCGACGGAAACCTTTACATCCGCGTATGCAAACCCCTCTTCGCGATAGGCATCGAGGACGCGCCGCCGCGCCTCCTCGAGCGCAAGCGAGCTCACTTCCTTTCCGAGGCCAAGGTTGGCGGCTACGGCAAGCTTCGTCTCCTGGATAGATCGCGCCCCGCGAAACCCCATGTCATAGAGGATCGAACGGGGGCCGAGCCTGATCGGAATGCTGAGCGACAGCTTGCGCTCGCACTCGACGCCGCGGACGCGGTCGGGGACGCACGAGAGCTGCGGGTCGGTGCGCACTTCCTCGACCGGAAGGTTTGTTCCGTCGTACGCACACACGGATGAGGGGGGATGGGGCGGCGCGATCGCAACACACTGCCCCGGCGGAGAGTGCCTATCGCAGCGACGGCGCAGCACCTGCACGGGCCCGACCTCGGCGTGCAGAAATCCCTCGTTGCGAAGGACCTCCTGTACGTGCAGGACGGCGCGTTCGTACGTCTCATCGACGAACACCGAGTCCGGGTCCAGATCGAGCGGAACCGCGCGGTCGCCGCGAATGGCGGCGTCTGGACCATTGAGCACGGCGTCGAGTCCGACCGGGTTCGGGTCGGCCGCGAGCCCCGCGCCGGGAAGGTCGTCCTCGAGGAAGGCGTCAATTACGTCGCCGATTGCCTTTGGGGTGTTCGGCGCGTCTCCGGTGAGGCCTCGAAGCGTTTCCACCTTCAGGCACGGGTACGCGCGCGAGACGACGGAGACGCGCCGATGCTCGGTGATGTGAAAAACGAGGAAAACGAGCTTCGCGTTCGGAACCGTGTCTCCGCGCGCCTCGAGCGAGACTTCGACGTCGAAAAAGCCTCGCGCCTGGTAGAACTTCCGCACTTTTTCGATCAGATGCCCGGGGGAGCGGTCCGTCTCTTCGTCGAGACCGATGGCCCCGTCCAGGGCGTCCTTGTCGAACGAGTCGTTGCCTTCGTAGCGAGTCGCGAAGCGCGGCCCTGTATCGACCCGCACGCGCAGCACCGGGCCGTCGGGCTCGGTCACGACATCATGACGAACGGTCGCGCGGTGGTAGCCTCGTGCCCGCATGCGAGTCGTCAGCTGCGCGTCAGCGCTCGTCAGGTGGGCGTCGTCGAGCCGGTCGTGCGCGCTGACACCGTAGGACGACGTCACGGCTTCGACCTCGGAGGGATCCGCGCCGATGACATAGATGACGCTCCGTGAAAGGCGCGCCGGAGCGCCCGGCACGACGTCGACGAGGAGGACGACGCCCGTCGGATCGTCCATCTCACGCAACCGGAAGGTCACGTCGGCGGCCGGATACCCGTGCTTCTTGAGGACCGCATCGGCGCGTGTTCGTGCTTCCGGCAGGTCGCGCGCGATGAGCTCGCCCCCGACCGCAAGGCCCGCAGCCACCTCGAGCTCTTCGCGATCGACACGCGCACCGTGAAGCTCGACGTGGATCGTCTTGATCACCTTGCGCGGCACGAGGTGAACGACCAGTTTCACGCCCGCGCCATCTGCCAGGACGGACACTCGTCCTCGACCGAAGAAGCCACTCGCGAGACCCTCCACGAGAGCCCGCCGAGCGGTCGCTGCCGTGAACGGATCGCCAATGCGCACGGACGACAGCCTCGGAGCGGGGATATCGTCCCACGCCTCGTCGTCGAGGACGGCGTCGACGCGCGTGACGCTCTTGCCGAGGAACGTGGTGAGGTCCGGGGCGGGTCCGACGCTGGTGGACCCGGGGGACGACGGCGCGCCTCCCGCCGACACGACGTCGTCCGCGCGGGCAGCGCCCGCGAAGACGATCGCGAAGATCACCAGAGCCACCGCTGGCACCCGCTGCTTGGCGACGAGAAGGCGAGGGAGACCGTTCACTCGAACTCGATGTGCCAGCGCAAGTCGACACCAACGTTGCCGACCGTGGACGACGAAACGTCGTTGATGTTGTCGTAGGAGCCGAGGACGCCGAGGCGCTGGCTCAGACGCCACTCCACGGTCGCGCGGAGCTCCTGGTCTTCTCCCACGCTCGTAGCGACGGTCGCGCGCACCGCGTCGGCGAGGTGTTTTCCCACGATGACCTGCGGTTCCGTGCGACCGGTCTTCGACGAATACGCACTCCCGAAACGGAAGTCGTCAATCAGCGGAATTGCGTTCTTCACTGCGCGGTCCGCGCCGCTCGCGGTGGCTAACGCCTCCAGAGCCGCACTCGTTCCGAGCGACCCGGCCTGCACCTGCGCGACCTCGGCGCCGGTCATGCCGATGGTCAAGAGAAGCACGATGTCTTCGTGCGAGAGCGGCGGGTCGCTCGTCATGTCGAGGTGGAGATCGTCGACTTCTCCGTACGCATGCAGGGAGATGCGCCAGGTGTTGCCCGCGCCCTGGCTCGCGAGCCCTTCCGGCCCAGCGCCCGCGCCGGCTGCCGCGGCGGTCGTCGTGTCCGTGTATCGCCTGTACTCCGTGACGGCGAGAATATCGACATTGGGCACGATGCGCGTCGAATCTTCGAAGCGGATCTCCCCTTGCTTCACGTCGAAGTCGTTGGCGAGGATATGAAACCGGCCACCCTGCTGCACCTTGAGGTCGCCGCGTAGCCCAAACAGCTGGTTCGTCCCCGTTACCATGAGCGCGCCCGAATCAATTTTGAGCGCGGCTTCGACGAGATTGTTGCGGATCTGAAGCGGCACGCGACTCTTGATTGCGACCTCGAGCTTAAGCGCATCTCTTGAAGGGTCGTACGTCGGTACGCTGGTCTTCTTCGAGCGACCGCCGAGGGTATTCAGGTCCAGGTTCACCGGCCGCGTATACTCGAACGACGTCACGGAGACCTGACCGGTGACGTGCGGGAGCGCGTCTTCCCCGCTGGAGCCCAAGCTACTCGTCACCTCGAGGTCCGTGTCGAACGTCGCGCTCACGCCTTCGGCCGGCGAGACGTGAACGTCGGTCGCCGCGAGATCCACTTTTGCCCGGCCAAACCCCTCCTTCGTGATGGGTATGCTTCCCGTCGCGCGCACCTGCCCCCCGGCGAAACGCGCGGTACCTCGGACGATACGGACTTCGTTGGCGTCGGCGGCCACGTCGACGTCGATGTCCGTGATGGCGCTCGGGAATCCGCGCACCGCCAGCTCTCCCCCCTTCAGTTGCAGGGTACCGGCGACCTGGGGTGCAGAGACCTTTCCGTGGATCGCGAGCGCGCCCGTCATGATTCCAGACGCACGGTCGATCTTGGGGACAATCCCAACGAGAAGCGCCAGGTCGAGAGGCGCGAGATCCCCGCGAATATCGAGCTCGGGGTCGCGCGAGAGGGCGCGAACCTTGCCGGAAACGGTTGCCGAGCCGCCGAGCCCGACGCCACCCTGGGTCTCGATCGCGACGACGACCTCGGGCACGGCCAGCTCATCGCCAGCGACGGCGATGGTCGCACCGACCGTCTTCAGGGCGAGTCGAGTTCCGCCTCGTGTGAGAAAGGCCGTGCCGGGCTTGAACGTCAGCCTCGCGCGGGGAAGGTCTCCGAGGTCCATGTGCTGGATGTGAAGCTCGCCCGACAGCTCGCCGCCCACGGGAGTCTCTCGCCCATCGAGGGTGGGCGCCGCTTGAATCGTGCGGGCCAGCGCCCCCATGTCGACGCGACGAAGCGAGACATCCCCCGCGAGCTGCGCGTTCTTCTGCCGGCTCATCGTGAAGTGACGGACCACGACCTGCCCGTTGAAGAGCTCGCCGTCGAGCGCGAGCTCCCCCTGCGATGAAGAGTCGGCGAGATACGCCTCCTTGTCGAAGGGGGCGGGTATCGGCGCACGGCATCGGGTCAAGCCTTTGGATGGGTGAGACGCTGGAGCGACCTGATTCACGTCGAACGTGAACCGGGACGACCCGAGACTCGCCCCTCGAATGCGCACGGGCGACGCATCCATCGCCCCGTGCGCGGCCCACGCGTCGAGGGTTCCGGAGGCGGAGACGACCCCGCTGATCGTCCCCTCGGCCTTCGCGGCATTCTTCCCGAGCAGGTCGATGCGGGAGATCGGCAGCGCGTCGACGACGACCTGGCCGCTGACGACTCCGCCGCGCCGGACCGAGCCCGACCCGATGACCGATCCGCGTACCGAGGTCGGGCCTGACCCGCGAACCTTGTGAAGCGAGGCGCCGCGCACGTCGATGTCGGCGCCAGCAATCCCCGCGAGGCGGTCGGTCCACTTGTACGAGATGTCCGCATCTCCGTCGTCGAACACCTCGCCGAAGAGGTTGAGCCGCTCCCCGTGAAGCTTGGTGTGCACGACGACGAACCCTCCCGCGCAAACGTCCTCGGGCCCGCCGAGCGCGAGATGCAGATCGGCAGTCCCCGCGAGCTTCCCGTCGAGCTCCAGAAGGCGAGGGTCGTCGTCCATCCGGAAGATTCCGAGGAAGTCGCGCAGCCCCAGGCTCTCGGTCGAGATCAGCGCGTCCATCGTGACGGATGCAGGGCCTCCGAAGTCGAGTCGGGCGGACGGCACCTCGTACGTGCTCTTGTTGCGCGTCGCCCGGAGGTCGTGCACGTCCACCACCATCCCGCGGAGCTCGACGTGCGCCTGCGTCACGTTCCCGAAAGGCATCTCGGCAAAGACGAGCTTCGTCATGCGGGTGTCGGCAGTCAGGCGTGGCTCGCTCAGGGTGCCGTTCACGTGAAGGTCGAGATCAACCTGTCCGTCGAGCGGGATGCCGGCGAGGGGCGTGGCGTCGACGAGGTCGATCTTTCCCACCGGCGCGTCGATGCGAAGCGCCCCGTGATAGCCGATGGAGACGAAGCCCTCCGAGAGGCTGCTGTGCGGCATCTGCACGTGCACGTTCTGAAACTCGAGCGCCCCGGGCCGAACGGCGAAGCGCGCCTTGAGCGCGGCCTCGCGAACGCCGATGATGCGCTCGCGCGCCGGATCTTTCACGGGCCGGTCGAAGACCGCGAAATTGTACGTGGGGGCCGTGAAGTCGCCGTCGATGTGCAGCGGTACGATCGTTCCGACGACCTCGGGCGCATGCAGCTCGCGAATGTCCCATGCGACGTGAGCGTGCTGGCTCACCCCGAGGTTCGCGAGCAGCGACGTGAAGTTGGCCCCCGCGACGTCGAGGCGAGCCTTGAGCGGCACCCCGGCATCCAGCGGCCTTACCTCGATTGCGCTCAGCGTGGCGAGGCCGTCCGCTATCTTGATGGTCGTCTTCGGGCTTCGAATGACGCGGTCGACGATCGAGATGTCGCTCTGTATCTCCTGGGCGAAGCGAAACGGCCCGACCAGGATGTCGTGCGCTTCGAAGTGTACGTCCACCTCCGGGAGCGGCATGCCTGGCGCGTACCGAACGTTCCCCGTGAGGCCTACCCACCCGTCCGTGTCCGGCGCGTCGGCGAGCCGGTGCGCGACGCTGAGCGGCGCTCGCAGGTGCACGAACCCATCGACCGCTGGCGGGTCACCCGGCTTGGTCGGAAGCTGGATGCGAAAGTGGCTGAGCGACAGCTCGGCTCGGCGCATCTCGGCGATCGGGAGCGCGCAGCCTGGCGCGGTATCAGGCGCCGCGTCGAGATCGATGAAGCCCGACGCATCGAGCCGGCGCACGAGGATCCGATCCGGGTCGATACGAACGCGAGCGTCGACCGAGCACAGGTTGTCGTCGTCGACTCGCGTCGGGTCAGGGAGCTTGTGCTGAAGGAGAGTCTCCCCCGCGCGGACCGCGATCTCGAAGGAAGAGCCGACGTCGGGGTCATCCTCGGCCGTCACGTCGACGTCCAGCTCCGAGCCTCGGATGCGTATTCCACCGTCCACGTCGAGATCGACGTGCGCCCCTTCGACGGAGATCACGTCGAACGGTGCGTGAAACGCCTTGCCCGAAGGCTTTGGCAGCGCAATGCCGAGGTTCTCGATGCCCCGGCCGCGCACGACGAGGCGCACGACGGGGGACGACACCTCGACTTCCGCAATGGCGAGCTTGCCCGAAAGGAGCGCGAAGAACCGCGGCCGTATCGAGACACGGGCGGCGACGAGGGCCGGGTCCTTGCCGTCGTTCGACTCGACCCGCAGCCTGTTTATCTGGATGGCGGCCGGCCACAGGGTGAGCCCCACGTCGTAGGACGCGACGATCTTCTGCTCCTGGAGCAGGCGCTCGGTCTCCGTCGAGGCCCAGGCGTGCACCCTCTCGGACCGGACCACGGCCCCCAGCAGAAGCGGAAGGCACCCGAGGAGCGCGAAGAAGAAACAGAAGAGCTGCGCGACGATCGCCCCCCAATCCCGCCGTCCGTGGGTCCGGCGCGGCGCCGCGAGATGGCTTTCGGGATCGGGTTGCATCGGGTGTCGTGACGGGAGCAGGCGCTCCTAGGATAGACGAGGCGCGAGCGCGCTCGATGGAGGGCTGATATAGCGCAGCCCATGCGAAGGCGCAGCGCCGGGGTCCTTTCGGGTGACGAGCTCATCGCGGCGCTCGTGGCACGCGCGGAGATCCACGACCCTGAACGCACGATTCGGCTGCTCGAGCCCCTGGTGCTCGACGCCCGGCGCGATCGCCTGCTCGAGGTCGTCCATCGTCGGCTCGGCAGCGTCGCCGTCGTGTTCGACGCGCCGCACGACCCCCACAACGGCGCGGCGGTGGTGCGATCGTGCGAGGCGTTCGGGGTGCACGCGGTGCACGTGGTGGAGTCGCGCGAGGAGTTCCTCCTGGCGACCACGGTCGCCCGCAGCGCCGAGAAGTGGGTCGACATGCGCCTTCACAAGAAGGGGGCGAGCGCGATCGAGGCGCTCGTGCGCGACGGCTTCGAGCTGGTGGCGGCGCGCGCCGACGGGAGCCTGGTCCCTGAGGATCTCAAGCACATCCCGCGGCTCGCCCTCGTGCTCGGGAATGAGCGCGACGGCATCAGCGAGGAGCTTCTCGCGGCGTGCACGCGCTCGGTGCGGGTACCGATGCGAGGTTTCGTCTAGAGCCTGAACGTCAGCGTAACCGCGGCGATTCTGCTCGCGGCGGCGACGGCGGGGCGCCCGGGCGATCTGCCCGAAGTCGAGCGGCGGAAGTTCTACGCCCGTTGTCTGTACATCTCCGTCGCGCATGCGGAGGAGATCCTCTCGCTGGGCGCGGCGTAGCAAGGGCGAGCGTCACGGGACGGCGGCGATGGCGCTGACCAGCGCGTCGTGAAAGCGCGCGTTCGTCGCGACCAGATTTCCACCGAGCAAGCCCCCGTCGCTTCCTTCGAACGTCGTCACGCGCCCGCCGGCCGCGCGCACGATCGCCGCCCCAGCCGCGAGGTCCCATGGGTGCAGCTTGCGCTCCCAGTAGCCGTCGTACGTCCCGTCCCCGACGAAGCAAAGATCGATGGCCGCCGAGCCGCACCGGCGCACGGCCTGCGCCTGCTTCTTGATGGCGACGAACGCGTCGAAGTTGTTCTCGCGGCTCGTGCGACGGTCGTACGGAAAGCCAGTCGCCAGGAGCGCGTCGGTGAGGGCCCCGACCTGGCTCACCGTGCACGGCTCCCCGTTGCGAGTCGCGCCGAGGCCAACAGCCCCCGTCCACTCGATCTGGAGCGCCGGCGCGACCACGACGCCGAGGACCGGCTCGGAGCCGACGAAGAGGCCTACCGACACGCAGTAGAACGGATGCCCGTGGCAGAAGTTCGTGGTTCCGTCGAGCGGGTCCACGTACCAGGTGGCGCCGTGCTCGTCGTGCGAGCGTGCGCCCCCTTCTTCTTCGCCCACGAACGCGAACGGAACGGCAGCGCCGAGGCGGTCCCGCAGGTATCGCTCGCTCTCGCGGTCGTACTTGGTCACGAGATCGATGGCCCCCTTGTGCTCGATGACGGGGTGTTTTCGAAAGCCGAGCGTCACGCGGCGGGCGGCCTCGCGTGCGGCGTCCAGCGCAAGCGCGAGGAGCTGGCGCTTCCCTTCGTCCGTTGCGGGATTCATCGCGACTTCGCGGCCTTCGCACTCGCCGCTCGCGCAGTGAGCGCTTCCAGGACCTTGCGAGGAACACCTCCGAACGCCCCGTTCGACAGCAGCGCCACGGTGTCGCCGGGCTTGGCTTCGGCCGCGACTCGCTCCACGATCGCCTCGGTCGACGGCGCGAGGCTCGCCTTCGCGCCGAGGTCCTCTGCGAGCCGAGAGAGGTCCAGCGCATCCTCCGCGGCAATCTGCGTTCTGCCCAGCGGCGCGAGGATGACGTCGGTCGCCGCGGCGAACGCGCGCGCATACGCCTCCTGGTGGACGCGTCGGCACGCGGTCGCGCTCCGTGGCTCGAAGACCGCCCAGAGCCTGCCTCCCGGGTTCCGGCTCCGGAGGGCCCGGAGCGTCTCGTCGACGGCGGTCGGGTGGTGCGCGAAGTCGTCGTAGACACGAACGCCGTCCGGTTCGCCCAGGAGGTCTTGCCGGCGCCGGACGCCCGCGAACGACGCGAGGCTCGCGCGCAGGTTCGGGATCTTCACGTCGAAGCCTTCGGCGCAGGCCGCGATCGTGGCCACGGCGTTCCGCACGTTGTGATGGCCCGGGACCGAAAGGAAGAAGCGTCCGCACGACATGCCGCCGCCGTAGACGTCGAACGGTTGTCGCCCTTGGTCGTCGACCGCAACCGGTGCGCCCACCCAAGACGAGCTCACGTCCCCCGTGTCGTCGCCCACGAGCGCGTAGTACGCGAGCCGCCCCTTGCACTCCTTCGACGCGGCGACCGCGCGCGCATCCGCGGCGTGGCACACGAGCAGCCCGCTCTGGGGCACGCGACGCGCGAGCTCCGCGAAGGCTGCCGTGTACGCGCGCTCGGTCGGGTAGATGTCGATGTGGTCGTGCTCGACGCTCGTGATGATGGCGACGTCGTCGTCCCCGATGCCGATGTAATCGAAGAACTTCGCCTGCTTGTGCCAGTAGACGGCGTCGTACTCGTCTCCTTCGACCACGAACGGGCTGGCGCTCGACACCGAGCTCCCACTGAGCTTTCCGTGGAGCGTGGTGCCACGTCGACCGAGCGCTGCGCTGTCAGGGAGGCTCTTCGACACGCCGCCGATGAAGTACCCGGGCTCGAGCCCGGCTTCGTAGAGCGACCACGCGCACATCGACGACGTCGTCGTCTTGCCGTGCGTACCTGCGACCACGAGCGGTTTGCGTCGCGCGAGGAAGTGCTCTCGAAGCGCGAGCGACATGCTTGTCCGACGCAGCCCAAGAGTCTCCGCCGCGATGGCCTCGGGGTTGTCCTTGCGAATGACGTTGCCGACGACCACGAGGTCGATGCCCGCGACCAGGTGACTCGCGGAGTATCCCTCCAGGCACTCGACCCCCGCGGCCTTGAGCACGTCGCCCATCGGCGGGTCGAACCGCTGGTCGGAGCCCGTCACCCGGTGCCCCGCGCGACGGAAGAGCGCGGCGAGCGAGCCCATTCCGGTCCCCGCGACGCCGATCATATGCACGTGCATCGTGTGTAGCTCTCAGTCCTTCTTCACGAAGACGAACTCGTCGCCCTTCACGTCGACCCGCACGACGCTCCCCGGAGGGAAGCCCCCTGCGAGAAGCTCCTCCGCCAGCGGGTCCTGCACGCTCTTCAGGATGGCGCGCTTCAGCGGGCGCGCTCCGTACGCCGGCTCGTAGCCGAGGTCGACGAGCCTGGCCTTCGCGGCCTCGGTCAAGTCGAGCTTGAGCTCGCGCCCTTCGACGAGCTTCTCGAGGCGCCGGAGCTGGATGTCGACGATGCCACGCAGGTCCTCGCGCGACAGCGGGCGGAAGATGATGACGTCGTCGATGCGGTTCAAGAACTCGGGGCGGAGAAAGCTCCGGAGCTCTTCCTGGAGGATGTCGCGCAGCGCGTCGCGCCCTTCGGCCGAGGCGAACAGCTTCGGGTCGGTCTCGAGAATGCGCGCGCCGCCGATGTTGCTCGTCATGACGACGACGGTGTTCGAGAAGTCGGCCGTGCGCCCTCGACCATCGGTCAAGCGTCCGTCGTCGAGCACCTGGAGCAGCAAGTTGAAGACGTCGGCGTGCGCCTTCTCGACCTCGTCGAACAGCAGCACGCTGTAGGGGCGCTTCCGGACCGCCTCGGTGAGGAAGCCCCCCTCCTCGCTGTCGACGTAGCCCGGCGGCGCTCCGACGAGCCGCTGCGCCATGTGCTTCTCCATGAACTCGCTCATGTCGAGCCGCGTCATGGCCTGCTCGTCGTCGAACAGGAACTCCGCGAGCGCCTTGGCCAGCTCCGTCTTCCCTACGCCGCTCGGCCCGAGGAACAGGAACGACCCTATGGGCTTGCCGGGATCTCGCAGCCCCACGCGCCCGCGTCGTACGGCGCGCGACATGGCGCGTACCGCCTCGTCCTGGCCGATGACGCGCGCAGAGAGGCGCTGCTCCATCTTGAGCAGCTTGTCCGTCTCGGTCTCGAGCATCTTCGACACGGGGATCCCGGTCCACTCGCCGAGCACGAGCGCCACGTCCTCCTCAGACACGATGTTCGCGCCCGACGCTCCCCCTTCCTTCACCACAGCGGCGGTCGCGGCGTCGAGCCGGCGCTTCACGTCCGGCAGCGTCACGTGCTCCAGCTCTCCGAGACGCGCGAAGTCCTGGCGTTCCCGTGCCTCGACGAGCTGCGCTTCGAGCTTCGTGTGCTCGGCGCGCAGCGCGCTCTGCGCCGCGACGGCTCCGCGGCGCGACTCGAGCTGCCCGAGCATGCGGGTCACGGTCGGGTCGAGCGTCTCGATCTCGCGCTCGATGCGCGTGCGCGTCTTCACGCTCATCGCGTCGAGGTCGTCGATCAGAGACGCGCGCTGCGCCTTGAGCGACGCCAGCCGCTGGATGGCCGCGTCGAACTCGGCAGGGACGCCGTCGAGCTCCACGCGTTTCCGCGCCGCCGCTTCGTCGAGCAAGTCGAGAGCGCTGTCGGGGAGAGCGCGGTCGGGGATGTAGCGCTTCGCGAGCCGCACGGCCTGGCCGATCGCCGGGTCGCCAATCTGCACCCGATGGTGCGTCTCGTAACGGGTCGCCACGCCTCA
>Ga0302279_10002366_pt1 | contig 25115 bp, 24 predicted proteins | sample III_Bog_N3_3_FD_194541 | JGI IMG/M metagenome (GOLD analysis project Ga0302279, IMG submission 194541) | Peat permafrost microbial communities from Stordalen Mire near Abisko, Sweden - III_Bog_N3_3 | ecosystem: Environmental > Terrestrial > Soil > Wetlands > Peat | place: Sweden: Abisko... | reverse complement strand
CACATGAGACGATTTCGGCGGCAATTCAGCGCGAAAAGAACATAAAGCATTGGAAACGCGCCTGCAAGGTCAGGCTGATCCTGGACGGTAATCCGGGATGGGCCGATCTGTACGGCCTGCTGGCATGACCACCACGCCCGGCAGCCCGACGCCACCCCGTCGTCGTTGCGTATCCGTCATGGCCGGGCTTGATCCGGCCACCCACGCCCCCCGGACCGCGCCGGCGCGGCGGTTGCCAAGCGAACGACCGGCAGACGCGGCGGCGCCACCCCGTGGGTGGCCGGGTCAAGCCCGGCCATGACGAAATCGCAATGAGATGGCCGCGATCATCCCCCAACGCGCGGCGTAGGGGACGCCGCTACGTCACCAGCACCGGCCGCAGCCACGAACCGGTGGCGCCGGTGATGCGCAGCGGCAGGCCGACGAACAGCCCCTCGCGCACGCCGGCGGCGGCGACATCTTCGAGGTACAAATTCTCGATCAGATGCACACCGCGCTCGACCAGCATGGCCCGATGCGTGGTCTGCGCCGCGTCCCGGAACGGCGTCGGCTCGGTGCCGGTGGTGTCGGAGCCCAGCACCGCCATGCCCTGTTCGTACAGCCAGATCGCCGCCTCGCGCCCAACGCCCGGCTCCGGCCCCTGGAACGCCGCCTCGTCGCCGAAATCCTGGATCTTGCCGGTGCGCACGATGACGATGTCGCCGGTGGCAACGCGCTGCCCGGTGCGCCGCAACTCCGCCTGCACGTCGGCTATGGTGATCTCGTAGCTGTCGGGCAGGCGCGGCAGCCCGAGCAGGGCCGGGATGTCCAGCACCACGCCGCGCCCGACGATCGGGGCCACCGTCTCCATGCCGTGCTGCGTCCAGCCGCCGTCCCCGCGCGCCTCGCGCGCCAGCGCGCCGCCGAACACCCGCCCCTCCGCCTGCACATGGATCAGCGCATCGATATGCGTGCCGACATGCAGGCAGCCGCCGATCGCCTCGGCGCAGTACTGGAACGGCGAGGCGGCGCCGGTGCCCTCCGGCGTCTGGGTGAACGCGAGCGTGAAGCGCACGAACGCCGCGTTGTGCGGAATGCGGCTGTTCAGTTCCAGCCCGAGATCCCACACAAGCCCCGCCGTCGCGACGGCGAGCGCCGCGCGCACCGCCTTCGCGTCGATGCGCGACAGCGCGCTGACCGCGATGGTCGTATCCTGGTCCATTCCCACCCGCCTTCACCGTCGCGCTGCGGCGACCGGAATCTCTGGACGAAGCCGATATCCTATAGGATATAGAAAATTAGCGGGCGGATGCGCCACCCGTCAACGTGGAATCCTCGGCCGCCGCGCAATGAACGACGCAACCTCCCCGACCGACCGACGGCTGAGCAAAAGCGCGCTCTCGCGCCGGGCCTACGACGCGCTGAAAGTATTGATCCTTGACCACGAGATCGCGCCGGGCGCGCGCCTCGGCATCGACGAACTGGCCGCCCTGCTCGGCATCTCGCAAACGCCGGTGCGCGAGGCGCTGGCGCGGCTGGAGGGCGACGGGCTGGCCGAGCGCCACGCCAATGGCCGCTACCACGCCGCCCCGCTGCTCGATCTGGCGACGTTCGACGACCTGTATGCGGTGCGCCTGCTGCTGGAACCGCCGGCCGCCGCGGCCGCCGCCGCGTCGGTCGGTGCTGCGGACCTCGCCGCGTTGCACCGCTTCGTCGAAGACCAGCGTCTCGCCGGCACGCAGGGGCGCCCGGAAATCTTCGCTGGCTACGTTGCCGCCGATGCCGCGTTCCACGAGACCATCGCCCACGCCAGCGGCAACCGCCTGCTCGCCGACGCCGTACACCATTTGCACGTGCATCACCGCCTCGGCCCGCTCTACCGCAATCGCGGCGTGCCGGACGCGTCGGACGCCATCCGCGAACATACGTCCATCCTCGCCGCCATCGCGGCGGGCGAGGCGGCGCCGGCCGAACGCCTGATGCGCCGGCACATCGAACGCTCGCGCGCGGCGCTGCGGCCGTGGGTCGCGGCGGAGTCGTCGCACATGCCGCAGCACCTCACCGCCCGCCAGGGAGTCCCCGCATGAGTGCCTTATCAGGCCAGCATCTGTCCGGCCGGGTCGCCCTGGTCACCGGCGCGGCCCAGGGCAACGGCCGCGCCATCGCCCGCGCCCTTGCCGGCCACGGCGCCGACCTCGTGCTGGTGGACATCAACCCGGTGCGCCTGGAGCAGACGCGCGCGGAGCTTGCCGCCGGTGGCAACGTGCTCGCGCTGGTGGCCGATTGCTCGGATGTCGCCGCCATCCGTGCCACCGTCGCCCAGGTGCGCGAAAAATTCGGCAAACTCGACGTGCTGGTCAACAACGCCGGCATCCTGCGCATCTCCAGCTTCCCCGACATCGCCGAAGCCGATTACGACGCGACCTTCGACCTCAACGTCAAAGGCGCGTTCTATCTGATGCAGGAAGGTCAGGCGCTGATGTCGGCCGGGGCCGCAATCGTCAACATCGCCTCCGTCGCCGGCGTCGACGGGCGCACGCTGTCGGCGCCGTATGCCGCCAGCAAGGCGGCGCTGATCAGCCTGACCAAGACGCTGGCGCGCGCGCTGGCGCCGCGCGGCATCACCGTCAACGCGGTGGCACCCGGCCTGATCGACACCGAGTTCAACCGCCTGCTCGACCAGAAGCTCGGCGTGGAGCAGCAGGGCTTGCCGCCCGGCGAATTCATCCGCCGCCGCGCCGCCGACATCCCGCTCGGCCGCGTCGGCACGTCCGAGGACGTGGCCGGAATCGTCGCGTTCCTGACCTCGCCGGCCGCCAGCTACATCACCGGCGAGACGGTGATCGTCTCCGGCGGCTGGGTAATCGACTAAGCCCATGAAAATCGTCGAAATCCGCAGCGCCGTCGCGGTGATCCCGCTGCGCATGCCGGTCGCCTGGTCCAACGTGGCGGTGACCGAGCGCGAATACATCCTGGTCTGGGTGATCGCCGACGATGGCCAGACCGGCTTCGGCTACGGCCTGGGCAGCCGCTTCGCCAAGGGGGCCGCGTTCCTGCATCAGGCGGTGCAGGACCTGCTGGCGCCGGTGCTGCTCGGCCAGGACCCGTTCATGAGCACCGCGCTGTGGCAGGCGATGTATGCGCGCACGCTGCTGCTCGGCCGGCGTGGCGGCGTGCTGAAGGCCATCAGCGCGGTCGATATCGCGCTGTGGGACCTGAAAGCCAAGGCCGTCGGGCAACCGCTGTACAAGCTGCTCGGCGGCCATCGCGCCGCGGTGCCGGTGTATGCCTCCGGCGGCTATTACGGGCCGGACAAGGGCCTGCCCGAACTGGCGGCCGAGATCGAACGCTACCGCGCGCGCGGCTTCGCCGACGTCAAGATCAAGGTCGGCGGTGCCACGCTGGCGGTGGACGAGGCGCGCATCGCGCTGGCGCGCGACATCGTCGGCGAGGGGCGCGTGGCGCTCGACGCCAACAATGCCTGGGCCAATCTCGCCGCCGCGCTGCCGGCGGTGCGCCGCTTCGAAAAATTCGAGCCGTGGTGGCTGGAGGAGCCGTTTCCGCCCGACGCCATCGGCGCCTTCGTCGATCTCGCGCCGCGCTGCGCCATTCCGCTCGCCACCGGCGAACTGGAGGCGACGCGCTGGCCGTTCCGCGACCTGATCGAGCGACGCGGCGTGCATATCGTGCAGGCCGACGCGACCGTGTGCGGCGGCGTCACCGAGTGGCTGCGCATCGCCCATCTGGCCGCCGGCTTCGATCTGCCGATGGCGCCGCACTGGGCGCCGGACCTGCACGCGCATCTGGTCGCCGCCGTCGAGAACGGCCTGACTGTCGAGTATTTCACGCCGGACGAGGACATCGTCAATTTCCCGACGCTGCTGGCCAGCCACCTCGACATCAGCGACGGCCTGATCCACCTCTCGCAGGCGCCCGGCCACGGCATCGACCTCGACGCCGCCGCCGTCGCCCGCTACACCGTGCTGGATTCGCGCGCGGCCTGAGTGCCGTCAGCGCGTCAGCACGTGGTGCTGCGTGCGGTGCCGCGCGATGAAATCCCAGTCGTAGGTCACGCCCAGGCCGGGGCCGTCCGGCACCGGCACCGTGCCGTCGCGGCCGACCGACTCGGCCGCGTCCGAGTAGCCGCAGGCGTAGACCGGCGGCACGATGTTGGGCATGTCCGGCCCGATCAGCGCCAGTTCGTAGAAATGCGTGTTCGGCGTCGCCGCCATCACCGCCCGATGCGCCGGGCCGCAGGCGTGGTACTGCACATCCAGGCCGAACGACTGGCACAGATGCGCGATCTTCATCGCCCCGGTGATGCCCATGTCGTATTCCGGGTCGGCGTGGATGATGTCGCCGCCGCCGGCGAGCAGGAATGCCGCCTTCGCCTCCAGGCCACGCACGTGCTCGCACACCAGCAAAGGTGTCGCCAACCGCTCGCGCAGGCGCTTGTGGCCTTCGACGGCGCCGCCGGTGTCGCGGTACGGGTCCTCGTACCAGAAATACCCGGCATCGTCGCAGGCCTGCCCGACCCGCAGGGCGTCGGCCCAGGTGCGCAGTTGCGAGGCCGGGTCGATCATCAGCGGAAACTCGTCGCCGACGGCCGCGCGCACGCCGAGCAGGTTCTTCGTCTCGCGCCGCACGTCGCCGTCGTGCCAGCCGTGGATCTTGAAGCCGGCAAACCCCTGGTCGCGGCAGGCGCGCGCGTAATCGGCGAAGGCGGCGGGGCTGTCCAGGCCGCCGGGTTCGTCCTGGCCGTGATAGGTGCTGGCATAGGTCGGCAAGCGCGTGCGGAAGCCGCCGAGCAGGGCGGCCACCGAGACGTTGCGGCGACGGCCGAACAGGTCCCACAGCGCGATGTCGAGCGGGCCGTGGCCCATGTGGTCGTAGGCGCGCACCTCGCGCCGCAGATCCTGCCAGATGCCCTCGCGCTGGTCCGGGTCGCGGCCGAGCAGGTGCGGCGCCAGCATCAGCGCCTGCGCGAACGAGGACGGCGTGCCCACCCAGTGCGTGACATATTCGCCGCGCGCGCCCTCATCGGTCTCAATGCGCACCGCCCAGCGCTGCGCGCCGAAGCGTGACCCGGCCCGCGCGATGACGTTGCCGACGCCCGCTGCACCGTGCGCCGGCAGGCCGAGCCCCTCGACTTCGAAGCCGAACTGGCTGAGTTCGACGCGCGCGATCCGGCTCATGTCCGTTCTCCCCGATATGTTCGCCGGGTTATACCCCGGGCCGTCGTGCAGCATGCCATGATCGGCGTGCCGGCACGACGGCCGCAAGACCGGTGTACCGCCCGGCCCTTGCACGAGACGAATGTTAGCGCTAACATTCTTGTGCTTTGTTGCACAAGATCGCAAGCAGCGGCCACGACTGTTGCTCGCGTCGCGGGGAGTGGCTTCGTCGTGGCTGCGGACTGAACGCACGCCCAACAACGGGCGGCGCCAACCTGGGAGGATACGATGAAGCGTCTGGCCAGCTTGCTGCTGATTGCGGCGGGAGTGCTGCTTGCCACCGGCCCGCTGCGGGCCGCCGACAAGGGGCAGATCACCTATATCGTCGATACCATGGGCGATCCGTTCTGGGGCTATGTCGCGCTCGGCATCCGCGACGCCGTACAGCAGCGCGGCTACAGCCTGTCGATTTCCGATTCCAAGTCGAGCGCGCAGAACCAGTTGCAGAACGCGCAGGACGCCGCCGCCAAGCACGTCGCCGGCATCGTGCTGTCGCCAACCGATTCGAGCACCGCGCCGGCCGTGCTCGACATCGCCGAGAAGGTGTCCATTCCGGTGTCGTTCGCGGGCATCGGCACGGTCTCCGGCAAGTACGTGACCTACGTGACCTCCGACGACGAGCAGGGTGCGCACGGCGCCGGCGTCGAACTCGCCAAGGCGCTGAAGGCGCACGGCTGGAACGACGGCACCATCGGCATGATTCAGATTTCGCAGGCGCGCCAGAACGGCCGCCTGCGCACCGGCGGCTTCGAGAAGGCGATCACCGAGGCCGGCTACAAGGTCGTCGCCAAGAACGAGATGCGGCTGTACACCGCCGACGAGACCTTCAAGTTCGCGCAGGACATGCTGACGGCGAACCCGGAATTGCGCGGCATCTTCGTCGAGGCCGCCAACGCCTCGCTCGGCGCCCTGCGCGCCATCCAGGCCTCGCGCCGCGCCGATCAGACCCTGCTCGTGGCGTTCGACGGACTGCCGCAGTTCGTCGATCTGATCAAGCAGGGCGATCTTGTCGCCTCGGCGATGCAGCAGCCCTACCTGATGGGGTTCAAGGCGGCGGAGTCGGTGATCGACACCATCGAGGGCAAGCCGGCCGACCACACCATCGCCCTGCCGGTGCTGATCGTCACCAAGTCCGACATGGACGAGGTGCTGCCGGTCCTGCAAAAGACGGTGTTCCCGGCCGGCTCGATCAAATAGCGATGCGCGCGGGGGCCGCGCCGCGCGGCCCCCGGTTTGCCGCGCCCGAGAATGGGGAGGACATGCCGAGCGCATCCGCACCAGCACACGTCGTGACCGAGGCCGGCGCATCGCCCGCGCGCGAGTTGCTGACCGCGACCGGCATCCGCAAAGCCTTCGGCGGCATGGTGGCGCTGAGCGGTGTCGATGTCGTTCTGCGCGGCGGCGAGGTGCACGCCCTGGTGGGCGCCAACGGCGCCGGCAAGAGCACGCTGTCGCGCATCCTCTGCGGCCATATCGCCGCCGATGCCGGCGAGATCAGCATCCGTGCCCGGCCGGTGCGCTTTGCCTCGCCGCGCGACGCGCTCGCCGCCGGGGTGGCGATGGTGACGCAGGAGACCACGCTCGCCCCCGACCTGCCGGTCGTGCAGAACATGTTTCTGTCCCGCATGGGCCACCCGGGGCGGCTGTCGCGACGCGGGCTGGAGCGGGATGCCGCCGAGATCATCGCCGACATGGGCATCGATCTCAGCTTTTCGCTGTCGGATCGTGTGCGCGACTTGTCGATTGCCGAGCGCCAACTGGTCGAGGTGCTGAAGGCGCTGGCCAACCGCCCGGACATCGTGGTGTTCGACGAACCGACCACCGCGCTCTCGCCGTACGAAACCGAGCGGCTGTTCGGCATGATCGAGCGGCTATCCGGGCGCGGCAAGGCGATCGTGCTGGTGTCGCATCGCATGGAAGAGATTTTTCGCATCTCCGACCGCATCAGCGTGCTGCGCGAAGGCCGCCTCGTCGGGTCCGACATTGCCACCAAGCAACTCGACGCCGCGACGCTGGTCACCATGATGGTCGGCCGCGAACTGTCCGACGTGTTTTCGCGCCACATGTCGCACGGCGCCGCCCGCGCCGGCGCGCCGGTGCTGCGCGTGGCCAATCTGCGCGCGGCGCCGATCGTCAAGGATGTCAGCTTTACCATCGCGCAAGGCGAGATCGTCGGTCTCGGCGGGCTGGTCGGCGCCGGCCGCAGCGAGGTGGCCGAGACGATCTACGGGCTGCGCCGCCCCGATGCCGGCACCATGGAACTGGCCGGCCAGCCGTACCGGCCGCGCTCGGCGATCGACGCGCTGCGCGCCGGCGCCGGCTTCGTCGGCGAGGACCGACGCCGGCAGGGCATCGTGCCGGACCTGTCGGTGATGGCCAACCTGCTGCTGAACCAGCTTGGCTTGCACCGGGGATTTCGCTGGTCGCACGACACCTCCGGCGGCGGCGCGGTCGCCATCGCCCGCAGCCTTGGCCTGCCGTTGCAGCGACTGGCGGATGCAAAACTCCTGCAGTTCAGCGGCGGCATGCAGCAGAAGGTGATCATCGCGCGGGCGTTGAGCACCTCGCCCCGGCTGCTGCTGCTCGACGAGCCGACGCGGGGCGTGGACATCGAGACGCGCAGCACGATCTACAAGGTGATGCGCGAACGCGCGAACGAAGGGCTCGGCGTGCTGTGGATCAGTTCCGATTTCGAGGAACTGCTCGGCATCTGCGACCGTGTGATCGTGATGAGCGACGGCCGCTCCGTCGCCGATCTGCCGTGCGACGACCTCGACGTCGAGAAACTGATGATGTTTGCCGCTCCGCGCAGTTCGTCGCACGCCTTGAGCGCGCTGCTGGCGCAACTGGTCGCGCGCTTCGGCGGCACCGCGTTCTGGGCCTATCTGGAAGCGGCGCGGCTTTACTGCTTCGACAGCATGACGGCGCCGGGCGGCCCGGCGATCCTGGAGCGCGGTACGGTGCAGAGCCTGGACCGGCTGCGCTTCGGCGAGGCGCTGCGGATGGCCGAGAACCGCTTCGCCATCGATGCCGACGGGTCACTGCAAATCATGACGGTGCCGCTCAGGACCAGGCGCGATCATTATTTCGGGCATTTCGGTCTGGCGCTCCCGGCCACGGCCGCGCGCCCGGCGCCCGCGGAGATCATCGGGCTGGTGCAAGCCGCCATGGCAAACTTCTAGCGGAGGACGCCGATGTCCGAACCCGTCGCCGAGGCACTGCGGCCGCGCAAGCGCAGGGGCAGCGAGTTCGGGCTCGAACTCAGGATGCTGGTGCTGACGCTGATCCTGCTGGTCGTGCTCAGCCTGAGTTCCAAGTATTTCCTGACCTACAACAACATCATGAACGTCCTCGACCAGTCGGTGGTCGTGGGCATCCTCGCCATCGGCCAGACGGCGGTGGTGCTGACCGGCGGTATCGATCTGTCGGTGGGCGCGCTGGTCGGCTGGGGCGGCATGGTGCTGGCACTGACCAGCCCGAGCCTCGGCTTCGTGGGATCGCTGCTCGCCGGAATCGTGGCCGGCGGCGTTGCCGGCGCCATCAACGGGCTGCTGGTGGCGCGCGTGCGCATCGCGCCGTTCATCGTCACGCTCGGCATGCTCTCGGTCGCGCGCAGCGTGACCTATCTGGTCAGCGATGCCGCTTCGATCACTGATCTGCCACCGGCCCTGATTCAAATTTCCACCGGCACCGTGTTCGGCGCGCCGATCGACGTGTTGTTCCTCGCCGCCCTCTATGCCGCAAGCTGGTGGTATTTCACCAGCACGAAGGGCGGCTGCACGATCTACGCGATCGGCTCGAACACCGAGGCGGCGCGCATCGCGGGGCTCGCGATCGCACGCTACACCGTCGGCGTCTACGTCGTTTCGGGCGTTCTCGCGGCAATCGCCGCGGCGTTCATGGCCGGGCGCATCCGCGCGGTCGATCCGACCACCGGGACCGGGCTCGAACTCGATTCCATCGCCGCGGTGGTGATCGGCGGCGCCAGCCTGTTCGGCGGCCGCGGCTCGATCATCGGCACGCTGTTCGGCGTCGTCATCATGGTCTGCATCCGCAACGGCCTCAACCTGCTGGGGATCGACCCGTACTGGCAGGGCACGGCGGTGGGCTGCATCATCGTCGCCGCCGTCGCCGGCGAACGCCTGCTCAGCTGGCGCCGCGCGGGGCAGTAGCGGTCATGGGTGTGAACCGGCGAGGGGGGGCCTGTTCACCGTCTGCACGAGACCGCGCAGGTAGCCGAGCGCGTAGATGTGGCCTTGCATGGCGTAGCCGTCATTGGTCGTCGCCGCGTCGGTCGCGAGCAACGGGGCATGGTCGCTGCGGATGTCGCCGCCGTAGCCGATCGCGCGCAGTGCGGAGAATACCGCGGGCAGGTCGGTCTGGCCGTCGTCGGGAAACGTCTCGATGAAGTCGTCGAGCGTGCCGCGCACGTCGCGCACATGCACGAAGCCGATCCGGTCGGCGAACCGGCGCACGAGATCCGGAATATCGCAGCCGCGCTCGGCAAAGCAGCCGACGCACAGCGTCATGGCGTTGCTCCGGCTGCATGACAGCGCGAGCAGGCGGTCGAAGTCCTCGGGCGAGCCCATGATCCGCTGGTAGCCGCAGATCGGGCCGTACGGCGGGTCGTCGGGATGCATCGCGAGGCGGACCCCGGCCGCTTCGGCCACCGGCAGCACGGCTTCGAGGAACCGCTCAAGGTTCTCCCACATCGCAGCGAAGGGGATCGGCGGCGCCTGGCCGGCAAACGCATCCGGCGCGACGTCGGCGGCGCGGTAGCGGCTGGTCAGCGCGCCGCCGCGGGTTTCGCTGGCGAGGCTGGTGCGCACGACCATCGCATCGTCGCCGAGCTGCGGCATGAAGTTGTAGGCGATCACCGCCACGCCGAGTTCGCCGAGCAGCGGCAGCGTGCGCTGCCACGCCGCGATCTGTGCCTGCCAGCCGTCGAGCCCGAGCACGATGCGGTCGATCAGCGGTCCGGATTCGCTGATCTTCCAGGCCAGGCCGGCGTTCTCGTAAAGGCGCTTGATTGCCGCGAGGCCGGCGCGGTCGTCCGGCAGCCCGTGCATGTCGTAGTGTACCGCGTGCTCCACCCCAAGCTGGCGCAGCAGCGCGAGATGCGTCGGCGTCGGCGGATTGGCCACCATCGTGAGTTTCATGAGACCTCCTGGCCGCTGCGCCCGAGCAGGCCGTCGTGGCGGCGGACGAGCTTCGCCTCGATCTGGCGCGCCGCGGCAATGACGCTTTCGCTGACTTCAAACTCGCGCGCTCGGGTCACGCGGGCCGAGCGCAGCGAGACGCTGATCGCGGCGAGCGGCAGGCCGCGCCAGTCGCGCACCGGGGCGCCGAAGCAACTATAGCCCGCCTCGTTCTCGTCACGGTCCACCGCGTAGCCGCGGCGCCGCACCTCGCTCAGCTCGGCGAACAGGCGGCGCTTGTCGAGGATCGTGTGGTCGGTGAGGCGCAGCAGCTCGGCACGCAGGTGCGCCGCGCGGATCTCCGTGTTCTGGAATGCGAGGATCGCCTTGCCGAGGGCCGTGCAGTGGAAATAGTCGCCGTCGCCCACCTGCGCGATGCCGCCGCTATCCTCGGCGCCGGCGACGATCGCGAGGTAGTAGACGCGGCGCCCTTTCGGCACGCCGAGATTGACCGTCTCGCGCAGCGTGCCGTTCAGCTCCCTGATCACCGGCTCGGCGACCGCGCGGATGGTGCGGTCGCGCGCATCGTCGGTCTGCAGCGCGTAGATGGCTGGGCCGACCTCGTAAAGGCCGCGTGTGGTGACCTGCAGATAGCCGAGGAAGAGCAGGCTCTGCACGTAGCGGTATACCGTCGTCTTGTCGCGCCCGCAGCCGCGGCTGATCTCGGCGACCGAGACCGGCCGAAGGCTCGCGAGCACGAACTCCAGCACGTCGAACGTGCCGACGACGGGCGCGATCACATACTTGTCGCTCGGGTGCGTCATCGTGCTGTCCCCCTTGAGCAAGCACGCGTCAGACCTCGTCGAGAGGGTAGAGCGGGCGGGTCACGTGGCGGAAGGGAATCCGGCGCATGTCCGCACAGGTCGGACCGGGCGTATCGGCGAGCAGGATGCGCGCGGCGAGCGGCCCGAACGAGGCGCGGAAATGCGAGGGCGATTTCACGAAAACCAGCGCCGCGGCGCGCGGATCGAGGCCTTGCGAGAGGTACATCCCCGTGTCCCACTCCGTCGACGGATTGCTGCGCACGAGCAGACGGATCGAGCCAATGCCGAGCACCGCCGTCGGCCCCATGCGGATCGCGAGCCCCTCGGTGCCCTTGTCCTGCATCACGTAGGTGCCGTCGGAGAGGTTTTCGACCACCGCCGTCACGGCAACCGGCGTGCCGGGCGAGAGGGTGTGGCCGAGGCGGAGCGACACGGTTGCGCCGAGGCCGGCCCGGTGCGCCGCCGCCGCGCCAGCGGCGTCGCAGAGCGCGGCGAGCGAAACGCGCGGCGCGGCGGCGGCACCGCCTTCCAGCAAGCCGGCCAGCACTGCGGGGCTGTCCGCCGCGGCGCCGCCGGTCGGCGCGTCGCCGGTATCGCTGATGACGGTCACACCCGGGGACGCGAGGCCGGTGGCGATCGCCTCGGCGAGCGCGACCAGGCCCGGATCGAAGTCGGCACGGCGGTTCCAGAGGTCGTCGGCCAACACCGCCGCCGCACGGCGCGCCGCCTCCACATCGCCGTCGGCACAGACCAGGGCCGCGAAGCCCAGGTCCGGTACGTCGAGCCAGGGTTGTACGGGGAAGATCGATGCGTGCAGCACCTCGCCATTCGCTTCCATCTGTCGTGCGAGGTCCGCGACCGGCTTCAGCGGGCCGTCGGTCGTCCGCGCGCGCACCGGGGTGACCAGCACCGGGCGCTTGGCGAGCGCCATCACCGGCCGCCGGCGGCCGGCGATCACGTCGAGCATCAGCCGCGCGGTGCGCTCGCCGGTCTCGTAGATGTCGGTGTGCGGGTAGTTCTGGTAGCCGACCAGGAAGGTGTTGGGCTGCAACATGCCGGGCGTGACGTGGCCGTGCAGGTCGAGGCTGACGCCGATCGGCTTGTCCGGTGGCAGGATCGCGCGCACGCGGGCGATGATCTCGCCCTCGCCATCCGGCGAATCCTCCAGCACCAGGGCGCCGTGCAGCGCGAGCAGCACCCCGTCGAGCGGCCCGGCGGCCCTGAGGCGCGCCTCGATCTCCCGCATGTACGCCTCGAACGTCGCGCGCTCGCAGGCACCCGCCGCCGCGGCATAGGCGGCGAACAGCGGCACCGCGATGGCGCCGGCCTCCCGCAGGACCGCGAAGAACGCCGGCACCTCGACGCGCGCGGCACCGTAGCCGGTCAGCAGGTCATCGCCGTGCAGCACGTAGTATGTCTCGAACACCTCCCGGGTCGTCACGACCGGCGAGAACGTGTTCGTCTCCTGCATCAGCGAGGCGATGGCGATACGTGGCGATGCGGCCTCGGGCACAGACGGAATCTCCCCTGCCACGGCGACTTGCGCGCCTTTTCCGGGCGCGCGCCGGACCACCACGGTCCCGCCGGCAGCGGCGCGCGTCAAGCGCTTCCAACTTCGCCACACGAAACGCGCGCTGGTTGACGGGCCTCTGGCCGCCGCTCACCGTTGCGCGGGCACTGGCGTTGGCGTGGGCAGCGGACGATCTGCATGGGAACGCAGGGGCACGACTACATCATCGTCGGCGGCGGCAGCGCGGGCTGCACGGCAGCCGCGCGGCTCGTCGGCGAGTTCGGCGCGCGCGTGCTGCTGCTGGAAGCCGGCGGCCACGACGGCGCCCTGGTGCTACAGGCACCTGCCGGGTTCAGCCGCATCCTCAGCGGCACGAAATACCTCACCCAGCACCAGACCGTGCCGCAGGCGCAACTTGGCAACCGGGTGCAGGTGATCCCGCAGGGCAAGGTGCTCGGCGGCGGCGGCAGCGTCAACGCGCAGGCCTATATGCGCGGCCGCGCCGCCGACTATGACGCGTGGGGCAGGATCGCCGGCAGCGACCTGTGGTCGTGGGAGCGCATCCTGCCGCATTTCGTGCGGCCCGAGCGCAACCAGAAGTTCAATAACGCCTTCCATGGCTGCAACGGCACGCTGCGGGTCTCCGATCCCGGTTTCGTCTGCGAGCTCAGCCACATCTACGTGCAAACGCTGCAAGGCATGGGCCTGCCGTTCACGCCCGATTTCAATCAGGGCGCGCCCCGCGGTGTCGGCTATCCGCAGGTCACCGCCGGCGGCGGCCGGCGATGCAGTGCGGTCGATGCGTTCCTGCGTCCGGTGCTGGACAACCCGAACCTCACCGTCGAGACCGGTGCCCAGGTGCAGCGGCTGGTGATCGAGAACGGGCGGGCGCGCGGCGTCGTCTACCGGCGGAACGGGCAGACGCGGACGGTGCGCACCGACGGCGAGGTGCTGCTCGCGGCCGGCGCGCTGATCTCGCCGAAACTGCTGATGCTGTCAGGCCTCGGGCCGGCCGAGCCGTTGCGCGCGCATGGCATCGCGGTGCTCGCCGATCTGCCGGGCGTCGGTGCCAACCTGCAAGACCACAGCGGCGTGCCGCTGATCGCGACGGCGACCGGGCGGCACGGCTACTACGGCGAGGACCGCGGCTGGCGGCTGCTGAGCAACGCGCTCGAATACGCGCTGTTCCGGCGCGGGCGGATCAACACCAACGGCGTCGAGGCGTGCTCCTTCCATGTGCCCGAGGACGGCGATGGCGACCCGGTGGTGCAGGTTTATTGCGTCCCCTCCACGGGCTACGTGCACGAGACGGTGCGGGGCTCCGGCGGCAGCGACGGGCTGACGCTGCATTCGGTGCTGCTGCGCCCCCGCTCGATCGGCTGGGTGCGGCTGCGCTCGGCGGACCCGGAGGCGCTGCCGCTGGTCAATCCAAACTATTGCGGCGATCCCTGGGACATCGCGCAACTGCGCGCCGGGCTCAGGGTGGCGCGTGGCATCCTCCGCGCCGCGCCGCTGCGCGACATCGTGCGGGAGGAGATCGTGCCCGGCCCGGCGGCCGACAGTGACGAGGCGCTGGACGCCTATGTGCGCAAGGCGGTGCGGACCGACTACCACCCCGTCGGCACCTGCCGCATGGGCGGCACGGACGACGCGATGGCCGTGGTCACCGATGACCTCAAGGTGCGCGGCGTCGCCGGGCTGCGCGTGATCGACGCCTCGGTGATGCCGCGCATTGTCTCGGCCAATACCAACGCGCCGACGATGGCGGTCGCCGACCGGGCGGTGACGCTGATGCGCCCCACAAGTTCGTGACGCGAAACGCTGGTCTATTGTCCGCGGGCGGCTGCGGCGCGATCGTGCCGCTGCCATTGCGGTCGGAGAGGCGTAGATGCCCGTGCCAGACCTGAGCAAGACCCTGTACACGGCGGTGCTGTCGGACGTGCTCGACAGCCTCGGCCACCGGCACCAGGCGATGCACTCCGCCATCCGCCCGCTCGACCCGGAAATCCCGCTGTTCGGCCGGGTCCGCACCGGCCTGTTCGAGCCGCGCGACGGCGAGCGGCCCGGTGAACATCCGTACGACATCGAGATCGCGCTGATCGACGACCTCAAGCCGGGCGACGTCGCGGTGCTGGCGTGCGGTTTGTCGCCCGAGACCATCGTCCCGTGGGGCGAACTGTTGACGACCGCGGCGCGCGCGCGCGGCGCGGTGGGTGCGGTGACGGACGGGCTGGTGCGGGATGCCAGGACGATTGCGCGCATGCGGTTCCCGGTGTTCCACGGCGGCTATCGCCCGATCGATTCCAAGGGCCGCGGCAAGATGGTCGCGCGCGACACCGAAGTGGCCTGCGCCGGCGTCACCGTCCGCTCCGGCGACCTCGTGTTCGGCGATCAGGACGGCGTCGTGATCATCCCGCAGGCGATCTCCGAGACGGTGCTGTCCAGGGCGATGGAAAAGATCGGCAGCGAGAACATCACGCGCACCGAATTGCAGGCCGGCGTGACCCTCGCCCAGGTGTACGCGCGCTACGGAACCTTGTGAAGCGGAACGGCGGATGCACCAAACCGACACCAGCGCGCGCGCCGATCCCCGCCCGCCGGCGATCGTGGCGCGGGGTATCCGCAAGCACTACGGACATGTCGAGGCGCTGCGCGGCGCGTCGCTGAGCGTCGGCCTGGGCGAGATCGTCGCACTGGTCGGCGACAACGGCGCGGGCAAGTCGACGCTGATGAAAGCGATGTGCGGCGCCGTCGCGCCGGACGCGGGAGAGGTCGTGCTCGGCAGCGGCCTTCGCGTCGAGGCCGGGCGGTTCAACGCGGCCGACGCCGGCGTGGGCGTCGTCTACCAGGACCTCGCACTCGCGCCGCATCTCTCGGTGCTGGAGAATATTTACCTCGGCCACGAGACGCTGATGCCCCGCCGCCCGCGCTGGCTCGGCCTGCTCGATCGGCGCGCGATGGCCGAAGAGGCGCAGGCGGCCCTGCGGCGCCTCGGCATCGCCTTGCCGACGGTCGAGGTGCCGGTGAGCCTGCTCTCCGGCGGCCAGCGGCAGGCGGTCGCGATCGCCCGTGCGGTGAAATGGGCGCGCAGCGTCGTCCTGCTGGACGAGCCGACCGCCTCGCTCGGCACACGACAGGCCGACATCGTGGTCGACCTGATCCGCAACGTCGCGCAACAGGGCCTCGGCGTTCTGCTGATCTCGCACGACATGGACCGGCTGACGCGTGTCGCCGATCGCATCGTGGTGATGCGCCGCGGGACGGTCGCGGCGGAGTTCCCCGGCGCCTCGGTGACGCTCGCCCAGATTGTCGAGGCGATGCTGGGCGGCGGCCTCGCGGTGGGGGCGGCGGCATGAGCCACACGCGCCCCCTCGCGCGCGCGGAGGACGACCGCGAGGACACGCTCGCCCTGCCGTCCAACTGGCGGCCGCGCCGGGCCGGGGCGGCGCTGAGCATCTTCGCGGTCGACGCCGTGGCGGTGCTGATCTTTTCCGCGCTGTCCGGCTTCGTGTTCCTCTCGCCGCAGAGCCTGAGCAACATCGCGCTGGACAGCAGCGAGAGCGTGTTGCTGTGCATCGGCGTCGCCTTCCTGCTCGGCGCCGGCGAACTCGACATCTCGATTGGCGCGAACGTCATTCTGTCATCGGTGGTCGGTGGCAAGACGATGGGTCTGTTCGAGAGCCCGCTCGCCGCCAGCCTCGCGGGTGCCGTGGTCTGTGTGCTGTGCGGCGCGGCGGTCGGCGCGTGCAATGCCCTGATCGTGACCCGGCTGCGCGTGACCTCGTTCATCACCACGCTCGCCAGCCTCGGCATCGTCACCGGCATCGCCTACGTCATCACCAACGGCTACAACATCGCCGACGTGCCGCTGAGCCTGCAATCGGACTTCGGCGTGGCGAAGTTCTACGGCATGGTTCCGTATCCGGCGCTCATCGCATTGGCTATTGCCGCAGGCGCGTCGTTCCTGCTCAACCGCACGCGCTTTGGGCTGCACACGCTGGCACTCGGCTCCTCGCGTGAGGCGGCGGTACGGACCGGCGTGCGAGTGCGCGCGAAGGTCACGACGCTGTTCGTGCTCGCCGGCGGTTGCGCGGGCCTCTCCGGCTTCATCGATCTCGGGCGCTATGCCTCGACCAACATCAGCGGCCACCAGACCGACGCGCTGGCCGCGATCGCGGGCGCCGTGATCGGTGGCACGAACCTGTTCGGCGGGCGCATCTCGGTCTGGGGCGCCGTGTTCGGCGCACTGCTTGCGGTGATCCTGCAAGACGGGCTCGTCGTCGTAGGCCTCGCGGCGTTCTACCAGCTCATCGCGGTCGGCATCGTGCTCATCATCGCCGTCTCGCTGCGCGAGTTTGCCGGCAGCGCCGACGACCCGACACCGCTGTCGGGCCGGCTGATGAACCTGCTGCGTGGGAAGGCCGCATGAGACGCCAGCATACAAGCGTGGAGCGAGACGAACGACCGGACGTTGGCTGAACAAGGCTGCGGCATGGCCGCACGGAAAACAGGGGAATCCGATGAACAGTTCTGAAAGCTTCGGACGGAACGATCGCAGGGCGACGGGGGGGACGGGCCTGCGGGCCTTGCTGCTCGGCGCGGCAGTGGCCGGCACGGCGTTCGTCGGCGGCATCGCGCGCGCCGCCGACACGCCGCTCGACATCGCCTTCGTGGTCGCGGATTCGGCGGATCCATTCTACCTGACCATGAAGTGCGGCGCCGAGAAGGCGGCCAAGGACAACAACGTCAACCTGACCTGGCAGGGCAGCCCTTCGGTCGACTACGCGCCGGAGATCAACATCCTGCACGCGGTGCAGCTGAAGAAGCCGAACGGCATCGTGCTCGCGCCGTTCAGCCCGACCGCGTTCATCGCGCCGGTGAAGGACCTGATGGATGGCGGAACGCCGGTCGTCACCGTCGATGGCAGCCTCGACCAGAAGGTCGAGTTGCAGAACATCCACAGCGACAACGCCGGCGCCGGCGCAGTGGCGGCCGACATGCTGGGCGAGGTGCTGCACGGGAAAGGCACCGTTGCGGTCATCTCGTTCCAGCCCGGCAGCCCGGTGCAGGCCGCGCGCGTCGACGGCTTCGGAGACGAGATGAAAAAGAAGTATCCGAACATCAAGGTGCTGCCTGGCGAATATGGCGGTGCGGATGCCGGCAAGTCGGCGACGATCACCTCGGGCCTGCTGGCGCGCAACCCGGATCTCGCCGGAATCTACGCGACCGACACGAACGATGCCGAGGGCGCCGCCTCGGCGGTGCGGGCGGGCGGCGTCGCGACCAAGGTCAAGGTGGTCGCCTACGACGCCGCGCCGGACGAGGTGAAGGCGCTGCGCAGCGGCGTGTTCGACGGGCTGGTCGCGCAGATGCCGTATCAGGAAGGCTATCGCTCGGTGGCGCTGCTCGCCAAATATCTGCGCCATCAGGTCAGCAAGGACCAGATTCCCTATTTCGACCAGACCGGCGCCGTCGTGGTGACGCGGGCGAATGTCGACACGCCGGAGATCGCGCACACGGTGCTCTACACGGACAGCTGCTCGTAGCATGGGCGCGGTGGCGGCCTGGGCGCGCCGCCACCGTCGGCCCGGGGAGATGGCGCGATGACGGACCGGGTGGCGTTGATCACCGGCGCGGGGTCGGGGCTCGGGCGCGCGACCGCGATCGTTTTGGCGCGCAAGGGCTACCGCTGCGTCCTCGCCGGGCGGCGCGAGGCGGCCATCCGCGGCACGGCCGAGGCGATCGCCGCAACCGGCGGCGCGGCGGAAGCGGTGGTGGCCGACATCACCGCACCCGACGATCGCAGCCGCATCGTGGAACACTGCGTCACCGCGTTCGGCCGGCTCGACGTGCTGGTCAACAACGCCGGCATCTCGCACCAGGCGCCATTGCTCGCCGCGACGCCCGAGGATTGGCGCCGCGTGATGGCGACCAATCTCGATGCGATGTTCTTCCTCGCGCAGGCCGCGTTGCCGACCATGCGGGCGCGGAATTTCGGCCGCATCATCAACATCGGCTCGGTCTACGGCTCGCTCGGCATGAACGCGCAGCTGTACGGCACGATGCTCGCCGCCGAGACGCCGGACGGGCCGACGCGGCAGGTCGGCTACCACACCTCGAAAGGCGGCGTGCTCAACCTGACGCGCGACCTTGCGATTGCCGTGGCACCGTGGGGTGTCACGGTGAACTGCATCAGCCCGGGGATGTTCCTGACCGAACAATCCAAGCTGGTCGTCGATCCCGAGGTGATCGCCGCCCTCGTCAAGATGACGCCCGCCGGCCGCTTCGGCGACCCGCCGGAGATCGGCCACGCCGTCGCCTTCCTCGCCTCGGAGGAGGCCGCGTTCATCACCGGCGTCGACCTGAAGGTCGATGGCGGCTGGAGCATCTGGTGATCCTGGCCGGCAAGCGGGCGCTGGTGACGGGCGGGGCCGGCGGCATCGGCAGCGCCATCGTGCGCCTGTTTGTCGCCGAGGGCGCCGAGGTTGTCCTGCACGACCTGCCCGGCAGCGACGGCCCCGCCCTCGCCGCGTCGACGCAGGCGACGTTCATCGCCGGCGACCTGCGCGACACACAAGCCCTGCTCGCCGATGTCGCCCGCGCGGGGCCGCTCGACATCCTGGTCAACAACGCCGCCATCGACCCGATCGGCCCGATTGAGAGTTACGACAGCGCCGCCTACGACGCGACGCAGGCGATCAACGCCCGCGCCGCGTTCCTGCTGAGCCGGGCGGTCATCCCAGGCATGAAGCGGCGCGGCGGCGGGGCCATCGTCAACATCATCAGCGTCACGCTGTCCGGCGGCTGGGCGGACAAGGTGCCGTATGTGATGTCCAAGGGCGCGCTGCTGGGCCTGACGCGGGCACTCGCGCGCGAAGTCGGTCCGGCCGGCATTCGCGTCAATGCCGTCAGCCCCGGCGCGATCCCGACCGAGCTTGAGCGGAAATTCTGGGGCAACGACCGCGCCGCGTTCGATCGCACAGTGATCGAGAAGCAGGCGCTGAAATTTCGTGGCGCCCCGCAGGACATTGCCGAAGCGACGCTGTTCCTCGCCTCGCCGCGCAGCCGCTTTATCACCGGGCATGAGCTGCATGTGAACGGCGGATGGTACATGGGCTGAGCCGCCCCGGTTGACATCGCCGCCCCGCCGGCCAACACCCCGGCCATGAAACACGATGTCATCTGCGGCCCGCAGGCCGTCGCCGCGTTGTTCGCGCGACGGCCCGAGGATGCCTTGCGGTTGTTCTATGTCGAGGCGCAAAAGCAGGCGGTCGGGCCGTATTGCGCCACGCTGGCGGCGGCGAAAAAACCGTATCGGCTGGTGGACGCGGCAGAACTGGAAAAGGTCGCGGCGACCACGCATCACGGCGGTGTGGCAGTAGTGGCCAAGCCGCGCGTGCCGACAATTTTCGACGCGGCCACACCGCCGCGCGGCAAATTCCTGCTGGTGCTGGACGGCATCGGCAACCCGCACAATCTCGGCGCCATCGCCCGCTCGGCGGCGTTCTTCGCAGCACCGGCGCTGCTGATCGGCGAGGGCTTTGGCGCCGCCCTGCCGTCGGCCGCCGCCTATCGCACCGCCGAGGGCGGCCTCGAATACCTCGACCTGTATCGCACCCGCGACCTGCCGGCGGCACTGGTGGCGTTGGAACCGCATTACCGCACGGTCGCCGCGTCGCTGTCCAAGCTGGCCGAGCCGGTCAAAGACCTGCCGCGCGACCGGCCGGTGGCGCTGGTGCTGGGCAACGAGGAAGCCGGCTGCTCGCCGGAAGTGCTGGCGGTGTGCCGGCGGCAGGTGCGCATTGCCGGCTCGGGGCGGGTGCAAAGCCTGAACGTGGCGCAGGCCGCCGCCGTGCTGCTGCACGCGTTGTGCGGGTAGGCGGCGGCGTGGCAGATTTCTCGCCATGAAAGTGCATGTCCAGACCCGCCCGCCCGGCATCGATTTTCCCATCACCCCCACGCACTGGCACGAAGCGGCGGCGCGCGCCGGCGAGCCGGCGCACGATGTCAGTTTCGGCACGACCGCAGCGGACTGGCACGAAGCGCGCGGCACGGTGGAAATGCTGGTCACGCATGGCGACTTGCTGCGCGCCCTGCTGCCGCTGGACGCGCCGGCGCTCGCCACCGTGTTCGTCGCCAATGCCGGGGTGGACGGGCTGGCGCCGTTCGACTGGCTGCGCCCGGGCCTCACCCTGCTCAACAACAGCGGCGCGCACGGGCCGAAAGCCGGCGAATTCATCGCCATGGCGGTGCTGATGCTGGCCACGCACATGCCGGCGCTGGCGACCGCGCAGCGCCAGCGGCGCTGGCACCCGCTGTTCGGCGGCACGCTGGCCGGGCGGCGCGTCACCATCGTCGGCACCGGCGACCTCGGCGCCGCCGGCGCGCGCACGCTGCGGGCCCTCGGTGTGGCCGTCACCGGCATGCGCAGCCGCGCCGCTCCCCACCCGGATTTTTCCGATGTCGTCGGCGTGGCCGATCTGGATGCGGTGCTGGCCAGCACGGAAGTCCTGGTGCTCGCCTGCCCGCTGACGCCGGCGACCACTGGGCTGCTCGACCGCCGCCGCCTCGGCCTGCTGCCCGCCGGCGCCGGCGTGATCAATATCGGTCGCGGCCGGCTGCTGGACGGCGAGGCCCTGTGCGACGCGCTGGATGCTGGACATTTGTCGGGCGCGGTGCTGGACGTGACCGACCCCGAGCCGCTGCCGCCAGACCACCGGATGTGGCACACGCCGAACCTGACGCTGACGCCGCACATCTCTTGCGACGACCCGACCAGCTACATGGCGCGCAGCCTGGACATCCTGTTCGCCAACCTGCGCGCGCTGCGGGCCGGCGCAGCGGCGCCGAATAGTGTGGACGTGGCGCGCGGCTACTGAGCGTCAGGCGGTGAACTGCTCGGCGATGATGCGTTCCGACAGGCCCTGGTCGGGGTCGAACAGGATGTTGGCGGTCAGCGCCCGGTCCTCGCTGACCGCGACCGAGACCACGTCGCGCACCTCGGTGAAATCCGCCACCGCCGCGACCGGGCGCTTGTCGGTCTCCAGCACCTCGAACAGCACTTCGGCCGTGCTCGGCAGCAGCGCGCCGCGCCAGCGCCGGGGGCGGAACGCGCTGATCGGCGTCAGCGGCAACAGATTGGCCGACAGCGGCACGATCGGGCCGTGCGCGGACAGGTTGTAGGCGGTGGAACCGGCCGGCGTGGACACCAGCACGCCGTCGCAGATCAGTTCCGGCAGCCGCACCCGGCCATCGACGGTGATGCGGATTTTGGCCGCCTGCCGCAATTGCCGCAGCAGCGAGACTTCGTTCAGCGCGACCGCTTCCTCGACGCGGCCGGTGTCGGTGACGGCATGCATGCGCAGCGGATGCAGCACCGCGACCTGCGCGCGGGCGAGCCGCGGCGGCAGGTCGTCCTCGCTGAACGTGTTCATCAGGAAGCCGACCGAGCCGCAATTCATCCCATACACCGGCGTCTGCCGGCCGAGATTGCGGTGCAGCGTCTCCAGCATGAAGCCGTCGCCGCCGAGGCAGACGATCGCCTCGGCGTGGTCCATCACGCAATCGCCGTAGCGCGCCACCAGCCGCGCCAGTGCCGCCTGCGCCAGCGGCGTCGGCGAGGCGACGAAGGCGATGCGGCTGAGGGCCGCGGGAACCGGCGCCGTCGCCGGGGGCGGGACCGGCGGCAGCTCGCTCAAACGAGCTTGCGGTGCGTGAGGACGGGCATGTCGCGGCGGACTTTCTCGGTCACCGTCTGGTCGATGCGCGCCGTGCTCCAGCCGATGCCGTCCGACACTTTGGCGACCACGTGGCCCCACGGGTCGCACACCAGCGAGTGGCCGTAGGTGTGGCGCGGCTGGCCGGACATGCCTTCGATGTGCTGGCCCCAGGTGGCGGGCGCGGCGATCCAGCATTGCGTTTCGATGGCGCGGGCGCGGATCAGCACTTCCCAGTGGTCTTTGCCGGTCAGCAGCGTGAACGCGGCGGGCAGAAAGATCAGTTCCGCGCCGGCCTGCCGCAGCTTCAGAAAAAGTTCGGGGAAGCGCACATCGTAGCAGATCGCGCAGCCGACCCGCACGCCGTCCGCCTCGTAGGTGACGATCTGGTCGCCGGCACCGTAGCTGGCGCTCTCGCGGTAGCCGGTGCCGTCGGGGGTGGCGATGTCGAACAGGTGGATCTTGCGGTAGCGCGCGATTTCCGCGCCCGCCGGGTCGAACACCACGGTGGTGTTGAACAGTTTGTCGCCGTGCCGCTCGGCGAGCGAGCCGCCATGCACATGGATGCGCTGCGCGCGGGCGATGCCGCGCAGGAATTCGTAGGCCGGGCCGCCCGGCGCGTTGGCGCCGACCGGCGGCAGATCCTCGGCGGCGGCGAACTTGGCGGCGCGGTCGCCGCCCAGGCAGGTCCACATTTCCGGCAGCGCCACGATGGACGGCCGGTCGGCCTCCACCGCCGCCGCGATCAGGCGGCTGGCCTGGGCGATATTGCTGGCCTTGTCCGCCCCGGCGTTCATCTGCACCACGCTGACCCGCATCGGCTCGCCTCCATGCTCGGCTTCAGCCTAGCCGCTGGTTACGGCCCTGGCCAGCCGAGGCGTGGTTCGATGCGCTGGGGCGCGTCTTGCGGGGTCAGCCGGCGCGCCGGCAGCACCGGCGGCGGTGGCGGCTCGGCCGGGCGCTGGCTGGCGCGGCCGAACTCGGGCGCCTCCTCCTTGCCGGCGTAACGCGACGGCTCGGGCGGCCGATAGGCGGACATGCGCAGTTCCAGCTGAAGTTCCTCCAGCCGCGCCTCGATCTGCTCAAGCCGGGTTTTCAGGCCGAACACGCTGAACGGCATCAGCAGGAACACCAGCAGATACAGCAGCGCCGGCACCAGTACCGCCAGCGGCACCCACCACGGCAGCCAGTCCGGCAGGGGGAACGGCAACGTCATTGGCGTAGTTTGCCACCGTTTTCATTGCACGCAAACGAACGAAATGTGACGAAACGCACACACATGCGGGAGGGCTGGATTCCCGCCACACTCCCATGCCACTGCTCTGCCCCGACGCGAGGAGTGGTCATGCTGCTGCTGATCCCGGGGCCGGTGACGACCCGGCCGGAAGTGCGCGCCGCGATGGCGCAGGATTACGCGCCGTGGGACCCTTCGTTCCGCCCGCTCGATCGCGGCATCCGTGCGCGCGTGCTCAAATTGTCCGGCGGCGCCGACGCCACGCACGCAGCGTTGCCGCTGCAAGGCTGCGGCCACTTCGCCATCGAGGCGGCGATCCGCAGCCTGATCCCGCCGGGTGGCAAAATCCTGATCCCGATGACCGGATCGTACGCCGCGCGCATGGCGCGGCTGGCGCGCGAAGCCGGGCGGGCGGTGACGGAACTGCCGGCCTCGCCGGTGCTGCCGGTCGATCCCGGCGCGGTCGCGGCGGCGCTGGCCGCCGACGCCGGCCTCGGTCATGTCGGCCTCGTCTATTCCGAGACCAGTTCCGGCGTGGTCCACGACCCGCAGGCGATCTGCCGGGTGGTGCGCGCGGCGGGGCGGAAAATGCTGCTGGATGCGGTCTCGGCGTTCGGCGCGCTGCCGCTCGATCTGTCACAGCACCCGGAAATCGAGGCGACCGCGTTCACCGCCAACAAATGCCTGGAGGGGCTGCCGGGCCTCGCCTTCGTCGTCGTCCGCGCCGAGGCCGTGCTGGCCGGGCGCGGCTGGGCCGGCTCGTGGTCGTTCGACCTGTGCGACATTCTGGAGCACGCGCAGCGCGACGGCGGCTGCCGCTTCACCCCGCCGGCGCAGGTGATGGCGGCGTTGCGCACGGCACTCGACTTTCACGACGCCGAGGGCGGCCAACCCGCCCGCCTCGCCCGCTATACCGAGAACGCGCGCACGCTGTACGACGGCCTGACGCGGATCGGCCTGACGCCGTATCTGGCGCGCGACGTCCAGGGCCCGATCGTCACCAACATCCACGCCCCGGCCGACCCGGCGTGGTCGCTTTCGGGGTTCGTCGAGGCGCTGAAGGCGCGCGGCTTCCTGATCAGCAATTTTTACAACACCGAGCGGCCGAGTTTTCGCGTGGGCTGCATCGGTGCCGTCACACCCGACGACTTTGTCCGCTTCGTCGGCGCGGTGGAGTCGGCGCTGCTGGCGATGGGGGTGCGCGAGCGGGGCGCCGGGTGAGCTATTCCGATGACCGTTGACGGTCATTCGCGGCGCAAAGCTGGCGATCGTTGGGCGGCCAACGCAGGGTCGGAAGCTGTCGCTCATGGCGCAGGGCTGTCGCATGTGGCCGACCCGGCGGAATCCACTTGCCCGGCGAATGTCATTTATACTAACAAGAGGCGTGACCGACGCACCCCCCACCCCGGCCGAACGGCTTCGCCAGCTGCTCAACTGGCTCAGCATGGCCGTGGACTCGCGCGCCCACACCGGCCAACTC